>OLNF01000037.1_pt1 | contig 79641 bp, 72 predicted proteins | sample 1673061 | NCBI WGS metagenome assembly OLNF01 (sample SAMEA3136751, study PRJEB25190) | human gut metagenome
GCAATCGGATTCGCAGACAAGTGAGTGGTATAGTTATTTCGAAAACGATGTACTAATAATATTTGCGGCATTGACTTACTTAGATCAACATAATAAGAAATAAGCATCCCTACCGCCTAAAGTTTGGATGCTTATTTCTCTTAACATAAATTATTAACCGAGGGCAATCGGAACTCGCTTCCGATCATCTTCTGAGTAGATTATACAACGGGGCACTTGTTTTTGCAAGTGTCCCTGTTCAGATTACAAACAGGATTGCAAAATAAGAATAGGATTTCTACATATTAATCAAACATACGGAAGATTAGAAAATAATCTCTGCTCTGATGTTACAAACCGTTTTTGTTTCTGTCCGTTGATCCATCCTGTTTTTGTTCCATATTTCAGCTGAATATAAAGTTTTCCACCAGTGTATCTCCACTTTTGTACAGTTACTTTGTTTCCTTTTCTAAGAACAAATGCTGTTTCTCCGTTTCCGCAACCTTTATATGCACGAATTGTTTTATTTGCTGTTAATTTGCCCTTTCCCGAATCCAAAGCAAAGTAATTAACTATTTTCCCGTAACTGCTCTTACGTTTTAATCCCCCTTTCTCGTATGTGTATGTATAATCTACTCTGCAGAATCCCAATGTCCAGCACATTATCTCATATCGTACTTTCAGGTCTTTTCCGTTATTGCTGATCACTTCACCACGTGCATATTGTTTATAATTGCCAAAGACCTTCGTCATATCCAGCAGATATTTCCACTTTCCATTTTCGTATTTCAAAATACCATTGATATACTTATGATCATTATCACTTTTTGCACCAAGATACAGCAGCGGTTTGTCATTGTCAAAGATGTACAAAGTGGCATTTAATCTGTAAAACGGTGCTTTTTTATAGCTGATACTTTGCTTTTTTCCATTCACGTAGATATTAACTGTATCATAGTATCCGTTTCCGGTATACGCACTTGTTGTGGCAGCTTTCACTGCAAACTTGTCATTTTTGCCATTGCCAGTAACATCATAATACCTATAAGTATGCCCTGTTCTTAAATCCACCCGCGTCGAGCTAGCCGCTTTAACAGGACGTGCTACTATTACTGTCAGCGCCAGTAGCAAGAATATAATTAATTCCCATAACTTATCGATCTTTTTACTTTTCATCATTACACATCCCTCCTATCTTGTTATCTTATAATATCATACCGTCCTTTGAATTCTGAAAAGCGTAGTTTCCCAATCTCCCATCCGGGACTCATGGGGTCTGACCCCAAAAGTTCCCAACTTCGTGCCCAAAGAGCACAAAGTTGGTTCATCCAATCATATACTGTTGTAATATAAAAACAATGCAATGCCACTATAATTTCAACAGATTCATTACCAGTTTTACCATCACATCTTTTTCTTCTGGTTTTGATTCAGCAATCATCAATGTAATTGCTACTAACGTTCCATCACTGAGTCTCTTTTCTCCGTCCATAAACAACGCATTATTCTTGTCTAAAAATTCCAAGAACAGTGATGCGGCAATTCTTTTACAGCCATCTGCGTATGGATGATCTTTTATCATAAAATACAATAGATTCGCCGCTTTCTCTTCTAAGGACGGATACGCATCCTGTCCAAATATACTCTGGTAAACAGCGGCAATAATTCCTTCTACCTTACATCTGTTTCAAAAGAATCCTTCATCTGACCAACCATCTGAACACACTCTTCATAAGTAATGCGATATACTGGAGTACTTCCCTCCGGCTTACTTAATGCCTGGTGGTCATATTGATCCAGAAGAATCAATGCATCCGTGTATTCATTCACAGCTCTGAGCACATCTTTTTCCTCTATATCAAGTGCATCTGCAAGCATCCTTGACTGAATATCAACTGTTTTCTTAAGTGCCTGAAGACGCTTTTCATTGATTGCATAGCCTTTCAAAATAAACTGTTTAAGAACATTATTTGCCCATTTTCTGAAAGCTATACCTCTTTTGGAATTAACTCGATATCCTACAGACAAAATCATATCCAAATTATAAATTTTAGGTTTTCTTCCCCCTGTACTTCTGTCGGAAAAACCGACAGAAGTCTCATCCAGTTCTCCTGACGCAAGAATATTTGAGATATGTTCGCTTACTGTAGCATGCTTAACATCAAACAACACCTCCATTTGTTTTTGAGTCAGCCAAACTGTCTCCTGCTCAGGATTGATTTGAACTTCTATATTAACATCACCATCTGTAAATAATACAATTTCATTCTTCATCCTTTAGTTCCCCTCCACGAATATTTCCCGATAACATTTCTAATGTAGATTTTACTGTACTTTTCAGATTCAGTCCATCTTTTAGTCCCAGCCGGTAGAAAAATTCTTCTGTATCTGCTCCACTGCTCAAAATTGCATTACAGTATTCCGTAATCACTTCTTCCTGTTCCGTAGATAATAGACTCACTGCCCCCAATATCATGGGATAACACTAGATTGTGCACATTACGGATTCATTTATCCTATTTATATTCTTACAATGTATTCTGCAAAAAAAGACCAGTATGACAGTCTTTTTATTTTTACTGTTCATACTGGTTTTTTTATTTCTGTTTTCTGGCACGTAACTTTTCTACTCTGTCCAGAATCCGGTTTTTCAGTTCTTCTACGTTATCCGTTTTATATTTTAATCCTGCTGCCGAAATATGTCCACCACCGCCAAAAGGCTGAAGTAGTTCATTCACATTCACCCATTTTCCGTCTGAACGGAAAGAACATCTCCATACATTTTTGTCTTCTTCATACATCGTAAATCCAAGTTCAATATCATCACAGTCACGCAGAATCGTGCTGACACAGTGAATATCCTCATAGATGATTTTTTTCTCCGTATGCTCTCTGGCATCCATGATCACATATGCGACTTTTCCCTCCATTGCACGTCTGGCACTGCGGATAATGTCCCCTCTTTTATTCAGGGTATCCAGAGTATCGCTGTGCAGGGTCTTCATGATTTTTCCATGGTTAACGCCCATAGACATCAAATCCACAAGTGCCAGCAATGTACTTTTTTTCGCTCTTGCCATTCCACCGGTATCATGGGCGATTCCAAGATAAATATAGTCCGCTGCTGTCGGATGTTCTTCTGTTTCCGAAGCTTTTCTCAGGCATTCAGGATCAAGCATATGGTATACATTTTCCGCACATGCCTCAGAAACTACCGTCCAGTTTACATCACCATATCCCTCATTAGAAGCATGATGGTCAATCACAATGCTCGCTGTAGCGTTCTGATAATATTCCAGTCCGATCATACGCTCCAGAGTTGCATTATCACACACGATTACACAATATGGTTTTCCATCCGTATCCGGTTTCTGAAAAGGAGTAAATATTTTATCCTGCAGAACCACTTTCTTTGGTCCGCGCTCCAGAGTCTCAGCCAGATAAGGCAGTACTTTATACTGCGGATAGTTTACGTGAATATAATGTGCAACGCTCATCACAGATCCGGCCGCATCGCCATCCGGATTCAGATGTCCCAGAATCACTACAGTGTCGAGATCATGAGACTGCATCATTTCTTTAAATGCGGAATCAAAACAAAACTTCATCATTTGGTCCTCCTTTTTTATAAACAAACGGATAAAAGCATCCGCTTCGCTACTTGCCTGATTCGATTAAAATATAATCTTTTCCTTAAAAAACTACTTTTCCTGTCTCCATATCAATCACATCCAGATACACTGCCCGGCATTTCTGCGGAAGTTCTTTATCCATATGCCAGTGCCCGAAATACCAGTATTTCAGATGAGATATCGTGCTGTCATTTATCCATTGCAGATAATTCTGTAACGGATATTCCTCCGGTGCACTGTGTCGTGTTCCCAGATAAGGAATCATATTTAACGGGCAAGTATGAGTAATAATAAAATCGACCTGACAACCACACTTTTCCAGATGTTCATTGCCATTTCTGAAATCTTCGTCTGTAGGAATTTCTTCCTCCCAGTAACTGACATTTAACTCCCTGTAGGCACGATCAATGCTGAACGCACCGCCAAAGCAGAAAATTTTCTTCTGTTTTATTTCCAGGATTTCTCCCCTCAGAACATGAATGATCCGGCTGCGGATTCTGTGAACTCTTGCTCCTCTCCACTCCTCTGTCGGATATTCGTTCAATGCTCTGTGATTCTCATGATTTCCGTCTACAAATACAAGATATGCCTTCTTCCTTTTCAGAAACTGATCCACGTCATTTAAAAAGCATCTCTCATCATTATTATCCCTGAAAATAAACCCAAAGTCTCCGGCAACAAACAGCACATCTCCTTCCAGCATTTTCTTCGCAATCATCACAAGTGCAGCTGTATCGCCATGGAGATCTCCTGTAACCAACAGTCTTCCTGTTTTTTCAATATCCTTCCTTTCATCTTCTATTTCCAGTTCATCTTTACTTTTCATCTGCCTCCTCCTTTATCTGTCTCTTTGACTTCTTTTCTACCATATCATATTTTCCTCTGTTTTCGCAAAAACGTTACTTTATGCTTTATAAAAATCAGATATTTTATTTAATCAGACAACTAAAGGAAGTTTTCTTAAAATGGAAAAATCCCTCTATTCTTCCGTATTTCTCACACCTGTCCAGAATTCTGGACACGTATGAGTTTTACGAAAAATTCTAAGAGGGATTTTTCCTGAAGGAATTTTATGTATAGTATTTTGGTAAGATGGCTTAATTAGATTTTCCGATAATTATCGGAGTTTTTATTGTGGTTCTGCTGTTATCAGATCTTGATGACTCCGAGAAGAAGTCCTGCAAGGAGGCAGACGATGCTGACACCCCAGATCCAGAAGAAGCAGTTCTTGATATGGTCTTTGATCTCTACATCTGCGAGGCCGATACCAAGAAATGTTGCAGGTACAACCGGGCTGATGAATGTTGCACAGTTACGGCAGACTACCATAACAATAGCGATGTGTGCCGGAACTACACCGTAAGAGACTCATGGGGTCTGACCCCAATGTTTCTCCTCCCCATGGTAAATCTTCTGTCTATAAAACGGAACGGTAAACGGCAGCTTCGATTCTTGCTTTGATGGTGCAGTCCAGAGCGCCTTTGTCAACAATTTTTACTTTTGCATTGTTTACACCAAGGTTTTCCAGTGTTTCCAGTGCTACCTTTCTGATCTGATTTCCATACTGATTAATAACGGAGCTCTCCAGTGAGAATTCGACTTTGCCGTCTCCTTCTTCGATCATTACCTGACAGTCACTGGATTCCAGAGTTCCTGCTACAGCAGGTCTTGTGATTTCCATTTGCTTGTCCTCCTTATTTCTTTTGTGCTTTTCTTATTAGCTTTTGACTTTGTTTTTTTGACTTAACTTTTTCATCTGAGGCTATCATAAGATTGTAACCTTACAGGATGAACACGGTTTATCTTAATATTTATTAAGGTAAGCAGTTTTTTCTTAATAAGACTCACGCCGATCTTTTACAGACAAGCCTTTTCGGCACATTCCTGCAGATAAATGAAAATATATTCAAGTTAAAAACATCAGGATAATTGACAGACCTCATTCCATCTTTCATAATATCTTTCATAATCCGTCTAACAAGTCAAGCAGATATTCGCAATTGAAGCAGGGGACTTACTTGATTTGGGTCAAGCGGATATTCGCAATCCGCTTCGCTACTTGCTCATAACCAAATAACTGCTCCGCAGTTTATCAGAAAGAGCTTGCACTCTTCCTGATACAAGCAAGTCCCCACCCACTGCTTATTGCTTTTCGCAATTGAAGCAGGGGACTTACTTGATTTGGTTAAAAACAGAAATTTATAAAGGAGGCGCTTTTCATGTCAACTCCCCCAATTGAAGTCGATGACACCCTCAAAGAACGAAGCACTCACGGTTCATTCGAACTTCCTATAGAAACATACACCGACAACTGCGAGATCTTCCATTCTCTCTACAATCACTGGCATGATGAGATGGAGCTGATCTATATTGAATCCGGCAGTGGTCTGGTCCGTCTGAATAAAGAGATTCTCCGCGTCAAGGGTGGTGATCTGATCATTGTAAACCGTGGCGTTCTTCATGGCATAAAAACAGATCTGAAGAATATCCTTTATTTCAGGAGCATTGTCTTTGACCTGAATTTCCTGTCCGGACCTGCGGGAGATTTATGTCAGGAACGTGTCATTTCCCTGTTAATGGAAAATCAGGCGGAATTTACGCACATCATCTCTCCGTCAGATGACAATTATGAAAATATCTGCCAGCTGTTTGATGAGATCCACACCTGTCATAAGGAAAAGAAGCCTTATTATTTCGTGAAATTAAAAGCACTGTTTTTCAGTTTCTTCTATGAAATGCTCATGGGAAATTACATCATTCCTGCAGACAAGGAGCAAAATAAGAGCCTTGCTTCTATTAAGAAAATCCTGGACTACATTAATCTGCACTATGCCCAGCCTCTCAATGCTGCAGAACTTACTGCCATGTCCAATTACAGCGAATACTACTTTATGAAACTGTTCAAGCAATATACGGACAAGACCCTGATCGCCTATATCAATGACCTGCGTATTGAGAAGGCCAAGCCTCTGCTTCTGCACTCCGATTCCTCTGTTACGGAAATCGCCCTGGAAGTCGGCTTCAACAACACCAGCTACTTTATTAAGAAATTCCAGCAGGCAACCGGAATGTCTCCTCACAAGTTTCGCAGAAACCTGTCATAAAATCGCAATTTTGTTGTATTTTTTCAGATTGACTGCTGATATAGTTATACATGTCAGCAAGAGAACTTCTCTCGCTGACATAAATGAGAATTTCATCCTGTTCCGGCACTATCCTATAGAAACCGGACTTTAACACAAATAAGACTGAAATTTTCAAACGCAAACCAAATACACTATTCAAAACAAAAAATAAGCAATCTAACTCATAAAAAATACACATATTCATTTTCAGAAAGGGAGATTACGATGGAAAATTTAGAAAAGCTCATCTATGACCTGTATAAGAAAAACGCACGTCAGTGCACAAATGAAGAAATCTACAACGCATTATTAATCTATACAAAGAACCAGCTCTTCGAAAGAGGTTATCAGGATGGAAAGAAGAAGATCTATTATATTTCTGCAGAATTCCTGATCGGTAAATTATTATCCAATAACCTGATCAACCTCGGAATCTACGATGATGTTGCTGCTTTCTTAAAAGAGAACGGCAAAGCAATCGCTGATATTGAAGAAGTTGAACCGGAACCATCTCTTGGTAACGGCGGTCTCGGACGTCTGGCTGCATGCTTCCTGGATTCCATCGCAACTCTGGGACTTCCGGGCGAAGGTATTGGTCTGAACTATCACCTTGGACTGTTCAAACAGCTCTTTGAGGACAGACTTCAGAAAGAAACTCCAAACCCATGGATTGAGAAATACAGCTGGCTTACACCTGCAGGTGTTTCCTATACTATACCGTTCCGCGGATTCTCACTGAAATCTTCCCTGTACGATATCGACGTTGCAGGCTACAATAACAAATCCATTCATCTGCACTTATTTGACATTGATCTGGCAGATGAATCCATGGTTCACGATGGAATTTCCTTTAACAAGAAGGACATCCTTCACAACCTGACACTGTTCCTGTATCCGGATGACAGCGATGATGACGGACGTAAACTCCGTATCTTCCAGCAGTATTTCATGGTATCCAATGCCGCTCAGTTCATCCTGGACGAAGCAACAAAGAAAGGCTGCAACCTTCATGACCTTGCAGACTACGCAGTAATCCAGATCAATGATACTCACCCAAGTATGGTCATTCCGGAACTGATCCGTCTCCTGACAGAGCGAGGAATCGATTTTGATGAGGCTGCTGAGATCGTATCCAAAGTATGTGCTTACACAAACCATACCATCCTTGCAGAAGCTCTGGAAAAATGGCCGATGGACTACCTTCTTGATGTAGTTCCTCACCTTGTACCGATCATCGAAAAGCTGGATGAAAAGATCAAAGCAAAATATCCTCAGGAAAATGTAGCCATCATCGACAAGAACAACCTGGTTCACATGGCACATATGGATATCCACTATGGATTCTCCATCAACGGTGTTGCTGCCCTGCATACAGAAATCCTGAAAACAAGCGAGCTGAAAGCTTTCTATGATATTTATCCGGAGAAATTCAACAACAAGACTAACGGCATCACATTCCGCCGCTGGTTAATGCACTGCAATCATCCGCTGACAGACTATATTACCTCTCTGATCGGTGATGAGTTTAAAACAAATGCAACTGCTCTGGAAAATCTCCTGAAATATAAGGATGATGAAGCAGTTCTGAACAAGCTCCTTGAGATCAAAACAGAAGCCAAGAAAACCTGTAAAGAATTTATCCTGTCCAACACAGGTGTTGAAATTGATGAGAACAGCATCTATGATATCCAGATCAAACGTCTCCATGAGTACAAACGCCAGCAGTTAAATGCTCTGTACATCATCAACAAATATCTGGAGATCAAGGGTGGAAAGAAACCTGCTCAGCCTGTAACCTTTATCTTCGGTGCAAAAGCAGCTCCTGCTTATGTGATTGCAAAGGATATCATTCATCTTCTGCTCACACTCCAGGATCTCATCAAAGATGATCCTGAAGTTGCACCATACATGAAGCTTGTTATGGTTGAGAACTACAATGTATCTGCAGCCGAGAAATTATTCCCTGCATGCGATATTTCCGAGCAGATCTCCCTTGCCTCCAAAGAGGCAAGTGGTACAGGTAATATGAAGTTCATGCTGAACGGTGCCGTTACTCTGGGAACTATGGATGGCGCTAATGTTGAGATCAGTGAACTGGTTGGCGAAGATAATATCTATATCTTCGGTGAATCCAGTGAGAAAGTTATCGAACATTATGAGAAAGCAGATTACTGCTCCAGAGATATTTACGAAAATGACAAACGCATCAAGGAATGTGTTGACTTCATTGTAAGTGAAAAGATGCTGGCACTTGGCCACAAAGAAAATCTGGAAAGACTGCACCACGAACTGGTAAGCAAAGACTGGTTCATGACACTGCTTGACTTCAACGATTATGTTGAGAAAAAAGATCAGGCACTGGCTGATTACGCAGACAGAAAAACATGGGCTAAGAAAATGCTGGTTAATATCGCAAAGGCTGGATTCTTCTCATCCGACAGAACAATCGAACAGTACAACAACGATATCTGGCATCTGACACCTGCAAAATAACAGGTTATAAATAATTTGCTACAATAAACTCCGCTGTGTTATAATCAGATTAATTTTAATGCTTGCTCCGCAGGCAATATCTGATAAGCATATGCGGAGTTTTTTCACATTCACCCAGAAGGAGGGCACATTATGAAAATGAAAGGTTTTAAAAAACTACTCGTCAGCTTGGGACTCAGCGCTGTGCTGACACTTGGACTGCCGACAGCAGCATTCGCTTCCACTGTAACAGGTATACTCGCATCGGTCCCGGAAGGACGCGAGACATCTGACATTCCGGAACTTTCCACTGAACAGGTTGACAACGCAACGTATGTCGGAGCCACTTCCAATATGGTCCAGACTGCAGCCACTACAACTTCTATTTCTGTGAAATGGAATCCTGTTTCCAATGCAACCAGATACACAGTAATGCTTAAGCGTTACGGTACCGCTAACTCTGCTTATAACACTCTCGGCACGATCACAGGCACTTCATGCATTATAACAAAACTTAAAGCCGGTACCGCCTATAACGTTGCAGTTCTTGCTTCCAACTCAACAGAAACTGCTTCCTACTATCTCTCATTAGTCTGCACGACTCTGTACAAAACTGTAAGTGTCAAGAGTTCCTATGAGATTTCCAATGGCTATACCTTCAACATGAAGTCCGTGAATCCTTATAATGCTATTGACGGCTACAAGGTAGTTTACACGAACTGTCAGAGCAGAAAATCCATTTCCAAATATTATAACAACCGATATAGCTTTTCTCTTCCATTACGTAAGAATATTTTTTACAAGGTTCAGATATATCCTTATGTCACGCTCAATGGTAAGAAATTCACTGGAACAACACCTACAACCAGATATGTTTCCAGAGGAATCGTTCCTAAAAAAGGAGGAAACACTTCCAACAGCATGACTATAAAATGGAACAAAGTCGCAGGTGCACAGAGTTATTCTGTTTATATCAAATATCCCAAAAGCAGTTCCTATAAAAGAGTAACAACCACAGGTGCAACTTCCTATCGTGTAAATAACATGAAGCTTGGTTCCCGTTACTATATCAAAATAGCAGCCAATAAAAAAGTTGGAAGTAAAACCTGGCAGTCAGATAAGTCTTCTACATATTATATTTATCTGTACTGAGAATCTTCTAATACTTCGCATAAACAGATCATAACCGTTCAGTAACAGTTGCAACAGATTTACATACTTTGTGATGGGCGGAGCTTATGCTGATCGCACAAAACAGCAGGCAATGTATATTTAATAATATATACATATGCCTGCTGTTTTTATATGGTTAAATGTTTCTTATGAGGTTAAATGTCCTTATAATATGCCGGAGATATCACATCTGATTCCTTGCAGGAGCAGCCATTCTCATAACTGTCGCAGCAATCACAGTTTGAACAGTACATATGCGTATCCGGAATATAGAACAATCCGCCATAAAGTGGTGATGTTCTTAATTCCTTTGACTCTTTTTTACTGTTCGCAAAATGGATTCCGTTGGAGATCAGCATATTCTCCGGTTCATACTGGGAGAAGTCAAAGTAATGTCCCTGAGTTCCATGATGCGGTACTTTGATACACCAGTAATGTTCATATAACGGCAGTTTTCCATCATAGTTCTCTGTAATCATCCTCATATGCTCTGGCTGAGCATCTCCCGTAAACAAAAGATTCAGTTCTCCGTCTTTTGCATTCTGGAACACAATACTTATCTTGTGTTTGAACTGTCTGAGATTTACTTTGTTTTCATTCAGATCGTTCAACAATTCTTTGAACGCCGGAATCGCTTTAATTCTTCTGAATTCCCTGTCATACACATATGCAAGAGAAATCTTCTCCTGTGCTTCTTCTACCTGGATTTTTCCTTCTTCTGTCATAGACCAGATAATCTTGCGCAGTTTCTCTGCAAAATCCAGCAGAACGTCCATCACCTCATTAAATCTCTCGTCTCTGCTGAGCTGATCATATACCTCATCCGTTTCTTTCTGAATAATATCTACATCCGGCCACAATGTCTGATATTTATTCTCGAAGATTTTCCCTCTGCTGAGAAGTTCAACATTCTGCCTATTCTCCAGAAGTGCATCCACCAGTGCAAACAAACTGACCTGACGGCTCGGAAGTCCGGATTCTTTCAACAGATCTGCAAGGAGCAATAATACCAGTGTTCTGCTCATTTCTTTTTTTGAAAAAACATCCGGCAGATAAATCTTTCCGAAATCAACGGAAATATCCTTCTTTTTCATCATATAGAGTAATCCTGATAAATGATCCATATGGAAATGTGTCAGGAGCAGATTTTTGCTGTTGATCGTGGATAAATCTGAAATAATCAGATCGAAAATTTCTCTTCTTGGGCGTCCCTCTATTCTGCTGTTGTTGGTTCCGAAATCCACCAGCAGACTCTTCTTTCTGTCCCGGAGGCAGAAGCAGTCTCCGAAACCCACATTATACATTCGTACTTTCATTCTTTTCCCTCTTATATGTTAATGATCAAATGGATAAAATCATCCTCTTTGCAATGCGGCTCTACACTGAATGACCAATCTGAAATCTATTAGATTCAAATATATATAAATAGCTTCAATTTTTATGATCTATTCTATATGATCTTTACTCAAAATAAAGTGATTTTTCTTATAACTGATCATGCCGTCTTTCTGCATTTTTGACAATTCTGCTGATAATGCACTTCTGTCTACAGCAAGGTATTCTGCCAGTTGCTGTCTGTTAAATGGAACAATAATATCATTACTGCCTTGTTGTCCGGCTTCGTTCGATAAATAAGCCAGCACTCTGCCCCGTATAGTCTTCTTGCTGATCTGATCGATTTTTCTGGTAAGTGTAAGGTTTTTCTTTGCCAGAATTCCTACCAGATTTTCTACCAGCCTGCGGTGGAAGTCACAGGCGGAGGTACAGGTCTGCAAGACTCTGTGAGCGTTCAGCATTAATACCTGTGTTTCTTCTACTGCTACGGCACTGACCAGAAGGGGCATTTTTTCCATGCACGCATATGCCTCGCCGAAAAGCTGACCTTTCTCAAATCCTGCAAGAATCTGGCGTTCGCCCCAGAAATCGTCACTGACGACCTGAACTTTTCCCTCCAGGATCATTCCGAAATGCTCAGTCACTTCTCCTGCCTGAAAAATATATTCTCCCTTACGGTATGTCTTAACAGCAGCATTCAGACACTCCAGCAGGCTCTTTATTTCTTCTTTTGTAAATCCCCGAAACAGACGGGATCTGCACAAAAAGTCTTTATCTATCATAGAATTCCTTTCGGATGTTTTTTCTCGCTTTGTTGTAAATACAACGGCTGGTTTTATTTTAATATAGGAAAATAGGAAATGCAAGGGGGGATTGTTTGTGTTATGATATTGGGGAGAGATGGGACGCACGGGAAGGGTAGATGTGTCTGGGGCTTCGTTTCGGAACCATGTAATTCTAAGGCATTCGAAAAGATGCTAAAAGCATTCAGAAATCGCTCAAACTCGCCGCAAGCGGCTCAGACAGTGAGCGATTTCTGAATAACGCATCTTTCCAAATGCCAAGAATTACTATGAACCCTCAAAGGCGCCCCAGACACATCTACCCTTCCCGTGCTGTTTACTGGCCTGATAGCATATACCATAGCTGTATGATTAAAAAATTGAATCATTCAATGAATTATATCATTACACTTTAGAGTGATTATATAATTATAATTACTCTGAAATATATAACTTTAAAAAAGGTATTATTAAGAAATGGAGATATACACATATGACAAAACAGGAATTGGCGCTTGAGGTTATTGAGCGGTTGAAGAGGGAGTATCCGGATGCGGATTGTACTTTGGATTATGATAATGCGTGGAAGTTGCTGGTGAGTGTACGGCTGGCGGCGCAGTGTACGGATGCACGGGTGAATGTGGTAGTGCAGGATCTGTATGCGAAGTTTCCTACTGTTGAGGCTCTTGCGAGTGCGAATGTGGAGGATATTGAGGCGATTGTTCGGCCTTGCGGGCTGGGAAAGAGTAAGGCGCGGGATATCAGTGCCTGTATGAAGATTCTGCATGAACAATATCATGATAATGTTCCGGAGGATTTTAATGCGCTTTTGAAGCTTCCGGGTGTGGGGAGAAAGAGTGCGAATCTGATCATGGGGGATGTGTTTGGCAAACCTGCGATCGTTACAGATACACATTGTATTCGTCTGTCTAATCGTATTGGTCTGGTGGATCATATAAAAGAGCCTAAGAAAGTGGAAATGGCTTTATGGAAGATCATTCCGCCGGAAGAAGGCAACGATCTCTGTCACCGTCTGGTTAATCATGGCCGTGATGTCTGTACTGCACGTACAAAACCATACTGTGACAGATGCTGCCTGAATGATATCTGTGAGAAAAATGGTGTAGACTGATCTAATTCTGCTCCAGGCTGGCAAAGAAGAGTTCATAGAAATCGTCTTCTCCTGCCAGCTTCGGAGAATTTTCACCGCCACCATTTGTACTTCTGCGCATTGTTGCATAGAATTCTTCTCCTGCTGTGATCAGATCCATCTCGTAAATCTCATATCCCAGTTCACGACATTTTGCACAAAAAGCAGCCAACGGCTGTTCTGCCTTTCTGGTGTCCATCAGTTCCTGCCAGATGGTACGGTCTTTCAGTGCTTTTTCTCTTAATTCATCTAACATTGCTCCAATTTCCATAATAACATTCCTCCTTTATTTGCTGCTGTTCATCAGTTCATAATAAAATATATACTGCTGCATCACCCCTCTGAAGCCCTTATAACGCCGGTTAGGAAATCCACGTTTATAATGGGCATCCAATGCCTGACGGATGTGAGTATCTACAGGAAATGCATCCAGCTGGTGCAGTCCAAAAAGACAGATGCAGTCTGCTACCTTCTCTCCCACTCCATACAATTTCAGGAGTTCTTTTCGGGCAGCTTTATATTTCATATCATACAGGCCATCCAGCGAAATATCACCAAAGTAAACCTTTCTGGCCGTATCCAGAACATATTTTGCTCTGTAACCCAGATTACATTCCCGTAACTGTTCTTCGGTGGCTGAAGCCAGAGCCTGCGCAGTTGGAAATGTATAATATTCCACTCCTGTGCTGCTTACTTTCTTTTCTCCGAATTCCTGACTGATATTTTCAATGCATCTTTTAATTCTTGTAATATTATTTTGCTGAGAGATCAGAAATGAAATGATCATCTCCCACAGATCCTGCTGCAGGATCCGAATCCCATTTCCCATTTCACTTGCTGCTGTCAGATATTTATCTCTGGGATTAATTTTATCTATGTATTCACCACAATAGTCGCAGTCCAGGTCAAAATACCGAATCCAGAAAAAAATAAAATCCTCTTCCGGGCAAAAGAAGTTGACAATTCCTCTCTCCTGAGTCAGCTCCAGATATCTGTCTCCTGCAATTACCCGGTAACGGTTCTCACCAATCTGATCCATCCTGAAGCACTGTCCGGATCTGCAGATCTGTCCCAGATCAAAATTGTCCATTTCTATTGTCAGCATGCCATACTCTCCTTTATATATTACTCAGCTATCCTCTTCCAAAACTTCCATTCCTGATAGCTCTTTATCCTTGATGAATATATGAATGTATTATATACTATTCTCAGTATGAACGTAAACTAAAATGCATAAAAACATTACAGAAGAAGGGAGTTTTTCTAATGAAATTTATATATCCTGCGGTTTTCCGCAAAAATGAAGAAGGCAGATACAAGGCATTTTTTCCGGATCTTGAATGTTGTGAAGCTGAAGGCGACACGCTCGATGATGCAATCGATAACGCAAATGAGGCAGCTTACAACTGGATCTATGCGGAAGTAATGGAAGATGAAATGGATCTCCCTGCAATCTCTGATGAATCCGATCTGACTCTGCAGGAAGGCGACATTGTAAGAAACATTCAGGTTAATATTCGCATGTATGATGGCTGGGACGAATAAATTCATTATCGCATCATATTAACAGAAAATTACAGAAATACAGCTTCGCTATGTTACAATAACAGCAACATAAACGAAGCTTTTTTATTTAAAGCTAAACACGCCGCGGCGTACTTTCTGCAAAATAGGTTTCTGTTTTGCAGCTTCAAAAAGGAGGTTTTTACTATGAAAGCAAAAAGTTTTAAGAAGTTCTTTGTAAGTATTGCTCTCAGTGCAGTCCTTACACTCTCAACCGCAGCTACTGCTTTTGCAGCAACGGCGCAGCTTATGCCGGCAGAACAGGCTGCTGAACTGTCTCAGGAAGATACAGATATCCCTTCTGCAGATAATTCGGATGCACAGGCTGCAGGTGCCTCTTACCTTACCTCAACCTCAGGTATCCGCCAGATTGCCGCTTCCGAAAGCTCCGTAACTGTCCAGTGGAATCCGGTTACAAACGCAGCTAAATATGCCGTCAGTATCAGCAATTTCAGCTCTTCATCTTATCGTTTTCTTGGATATATCGGCAATACCCTCAACAAGGCAACCATCAACAAATTGAAAGCAGGTACTGCCTATAATATAAAAGTTACAGCTTTAACTTCATCCGGATCAGCAATTGCATCCCGCATTGCCGGCTGCACAACCCTTTATACAAGCGTAAAGATTAAATCTTCTTACGCTTCCACTGCCGGCAGCTACACCTTTAACATGAGCACTGTAAATCCGGCTAACTCTATTTCAGGATATAAAGTTGTATATCAGAGTTCCGCTACACGCAAACTCATGACCAGATATTTTTCTACCAGATATTCCTTTACCCTGCCATTGAACAAGAACACATTCTATCAGGTAAAGATTTATCCATATATTATTTTAAATAATAAACGTTATGTAAGCACCACTCCCACTACCAGATTTATTGCCCTCGGCATCGTTCTTCAAAAAGCAGGAAATACAAACAGCACAATGAGTGTAAAATGGAATAAAGTTGCAGGTGCAAATAACTATTCTGTTTATGTTAAGTATCCGGGAACCAACTCATATAAAAGGGTAAAAACAACAACTGCTACTTCCTTTACCCTCAGCAATATGAAAAAGAATGTCAAATATGGAATCAAAGTTATTGCAAATAAAAAAATAAAGGGAAAAACCTGGAAATCTGCATCAAACGCCTATAACATGTTTCTCACGGGACGTTAGTGAAAAAGGCAGTCGGGAATTTAAACCGACTGCCTTTTTCTTCTCTGTAATTTAGATTTCACTGCGTAACTACGCATCTTAATTTTTTCCTTTGCTTCTGCGTTTTCTCTGAATTTTTTCCTGAATTGCAGGATTATCTTTTACTGCGTCAATGAGTACAGCAATCAGTACAACTGCACCTGTAACGATTGTCTGCCAGTAGGAAGAGATTCTCAGCAATGTAATACATGTACTGATAACACTGCTTAAGAGACCACCAAAGATAGTTCCAACAACTGTTCCGATACCACCTGCCATGGAAGTACCACCAAGTACTGCTGCTGTGATGGAATCCATCTGCCAGCTTTCACCGATACTTGCCTGGAAAGATGCAAGCTTACATGCCATCATAACACCTGCAAATGCAGCGAGAAGACCACTCAGGCAGTATACTAACATTTCTACTTTTTCTGTCGGGATACCTACGATCTTTGCACATTTACGGTTACCGCCAAGTGCATAGATATGACGTCCAAATTTTGTTCTGTTGAGCATAACTGTAAGAATCACACAGATCAGAATCATCATAACAACGATTTTAGGAAGCACACCACCGATAATTCCATTAGCGAGGTTCTGTGCATTTTCCGGCATACCTGTGATCGGCATACCTTTTGTGATAACATATACAATACCTTTGTAAATCTGCATGGTTGCCAGAGTTACGATAAATGGTGTCATTTTAAAATAAGCAATAAAGAAACCGTTTACTGCACCAAGAGCAATACCCATAAGGCTGGCAATGATAATTGCAAGATATGGATTCATTCCATAATTTACCATAAAGATTGCACTTGCCATACCACAGACCTGACCAACAGTTGCTACAGAAAGGTCGATTCCGCCTGTGAGAAGTACAATTGTCTGTCCGAAGCCAACGATAATGGCAAAGGAAGCAGCTCTTGAAAGTGTACTGATGTTATAAGATGTAAAGAAGTTTCCTGTTGCTATATGTACTGCAATTCCAACAAGAACGGTTACAATAAATACCATTCCTGCTGTGGATTTTATAAATTTCTTTAAACTGTTCATGATAAGAGATCCCCCTGTTATTGAAATGCCACCTTCAGGACATCTTCCTGTGAAGTTGTTTCCACCTGGTCAATGAATCCGCTGACTCTTCCTGCATGAATGACCATGATACGGTCTGCAAGTGCCAGAACCTCTTCCATTTCTGAAGAGATTACAACTACTGCTACACCGTTGTCTGCAAGTGTACGGATAAGGTCATAAATCTCACCCTTTGCATTTACGTCAATACCTCGTGTCGGCTCATCCAGGATCAGCATTTTTACATTCTTTGCCATCCATCTGGCTACGATAACTTTCTGCTGGTTACCACCGGAAAGATTTTTGATCAGTGTTTCTCTTGATGCGGTCTTAATAGACATAGAATCAATATACTGGTCAACGATTTCCGTAACCTTTTTATAATCGATCAGTCCATTCTTTGTCATCTGTCCATAAGATGGAAGGATCATATTTTCTTTTACTGACATTCCAGGAGTAATTCCATCATGACGTCTTTCCTCTGAAACATATCCCATTCCATATTTGATCGCTTCAATCGGGGATTTGATATTTACTTCTTTTCCTTCGATAAAAGTCTGTCCGCCCGGTTCTTTTTCTGTGATTCCAAATACGCATTTGAAGATTTCTGTACGTCCGGCACCTACAAGTCCGGCTACACAGAGGATCTCGCCTTTTTTCACGTCAAAGCTTACGTTCTCAAATTCACCTGTTCTGGTAAGATTTTTAGCTTCAAAGAACTTCTCATTTGAATAGGTACGTTTGATATGTTTGGCCACATTGACCTTTTTGCCGGCCATTTTTGTGATCATTTCTTCTTTTGTGATCTCTGAAGTCGGAACTTCTTCTACTAGTTGTCCATCCTTCATAATGGTAATTCTGTCTGTTTCTTCCATAACTTCATCAAGATGATGGGTAATAAATACCATAGCAGTTCCTTGTTCTTTTAAACGATGCATGGAATTAAACAGATTCTGTGCCTCTATGTTTGTCAGTACAGCTGTCGGCTCATCCAGGATCAGAACCTTTGGTGTATAGGTAAGAGCATGTGCAATGGATACCATCTGCTGATAAGCTGCGGATAATTTCTTAACCGGCTGTGTCACATCGATATCTACATTTAATACTTTCAGAAGTTCTTTTGCTTTTTCATGAGATTTTTTCCAGTCGATCATACCTTTGGCGCAAAATTCATTTCCCAGAAAAATATTCTCAGTTACACTGGCTTCAGGAATCAGATTCAGTTCCTGTGGCACTAATACGATATTCTTTTTTAAAGCGTCCTGTGGAGAAGAGAGCCTTAACGGCTCTCCTTCCATAAAGACTTCCCCGCCATCTTTTGTAAGCTGTCCGGTAAGGATATTCATAAGAGTACTTTTTCCGGCTCCGTTCTCTCCTACCAGTGCATGAATTTCACCTTTTCTAAGTTTCAGGCTTACATGATCCAGAGCTCTGGTGCCTGGGAAAAATTTACTGATATCCTTCATTTCGATGATAAAATTATCATTCTTATTCTGCATCTGTATCTGCATCCTCTCCATAAAGCATGGTAATATAATTGTCTGCGTCATCAGCGTATACGGATGTTGATCCAACGTCTGTAACTTCGTCTACTGTTTCGCCGTCGATAGTCTTAACAGCGTTCCAGATTAATTTGTAACCCATATCATAGCAGTTCTGAACCTGAGCTACATATAATGTGCCATCTTTCAGATAGTTCAGAGAACGAAGGTCATGATCCATACCACCAATGATAATGTCGCCTGCTTTACCTGCATCTGTTACAGCCTGGCATGCACCAACCGGGTTGGACATGTTATTGCAGAGGATACCGCCCAGATCCGGATATGCCTGTAACCAGGATTCTGTTAAGCTGATTGCTTTTTCTACAGAGTCATCATCTCTCTGCTCATCTACTACTTCGATGTCCGGATATGTAGCAATAACATCTTTGAATGCCTGAAGTCTCTGCTCATGAGATTCTGCACCCATTGTACCGCCGAGGAGTGCGATCTGGCCTTTTCCGCCCATCTTCTCGCATACTGCTTTTGCAAGTGCTTCTCCATCACCGTACGGATCATCATTTCCTACAAAGAAGCTTCTCTTGCAGTTCGGTACGTCAACAGTTCCGAATGTTGCAACTTTAACGCCTGCATCTACTGCTGTATCAATTGCTTTTGCAGTAGTATCTGCCTGGTTAACGTCTACAGCGATCAGGTCATATCCCTGTCCTACTGCTGTTTCAATTGAGTTTACCTGGTCAACTGCATCCGGCTGTGCCGGTCCATACCATTCATAGTCAATTGTAACACCTTTATCTTTGAGGTCCGCTACGGCTGCATCTACACCAGTTTTGATCGCATCATACCAGCTGTGGATGTTTTTGTATGTGCAATAGATCTTATATTCATCTTTCTGTGGCTGATAGTCTGTATCAAAGTCTGCATCTGCCAGAGATGTTTTTCCTGCTACACTGCCGCCGTCTGTTGCTGCAAATACTGTAGATCCCATCATGGATGTTGCCATTAATGCTGCAAATGTGATTGCCATAAGTCTTTTTTTCATTTTCGTTTCCTCCTTGGATTTAAAATAATGTTTTTTATTTGCTTTTATTTAATTTTATTTTCTGATTCAGTAACCTTAAAATTTAATTACGCCCTTGATTACTTCATCTTTATGATCATTGCTGTATTCAATCGCATGAATGCAATCTTTAAAATCAAATACATGAGAAACAATTTTCTTTAACGGAATCAGTCCGCCAGATACTGCTTTGATTGCCTTTGGATACAGGTTTCTGTATCTGTATACGGAATAGATGGTTCCTTCCATTGCATTTAATGTGGCGATATCCAGTTCAAGTACAGGTTCAGGAGAAACACCTGTCAAAGTAACTTTTCCTGCACGTTTGATCAGTCTGCAGGTCTGTAATGTTGTGATTCTGTTTCCTGCGCATTCATAAACCTGATCTGCTCCGCCACCCGGGAGTGTTTTGGCAAATTCTTCAATACTCTCTTTTGTACTGTTAAATACTCTTGTTGCACCTACTTCCAGTGCCATTTCCAGACGTTTATCAAGTACATCTGCTGCATAGATTTCTGTTACACCTCTTGCTTTCAGGCTCATGATAGTGCAGAGTCCAATGCATCCACATCCAAGTACAATTGCAGTCTCACCAATTTTAGCATCTGAAAGTTCTGTTCCATGCATACCTACTGTTAACGGTTCCAGAAGTCCGCCTTCCATAGTGTCCATATTTTCAGGAAGTTTGAAACACATGGTTGCATCATGTGTACAGTATTCTGCAAAAACCCCGTCTCTCTCATGAGGAATTGCCAACATTTTTACATCAGGACAAAGATTGTAATGACCAGTTCTGCAGGCTTCACATTTGCCGCATGGTACTGCTGGTTCAATGGCAACTTTGTCACCGATTTCGAATCCTGTTACACCTTCACCAATTGCTGTAACAACTCCGCCCGGCTCGTGACCAAGAGCAAGAGGTCCGTCCAGTTCCCAATTTGCCAGTCTTCCCTGATCATAGAAATGAAGATCAGATCCACAGATTCCTACATACTCCAGTTTGATCTGAAGTTCCCCTGCTGCCGGCTGCGGAATTTCTCTCTCTGTCCACTCAAGCTGTCTCTGTCCTGTCAGTACACAGACTTTCATTGTTCCTTCCATTGTTTTCTTCCTCCTACATTACATTGTTTTATATGATGTTATTATTACTTACTTTTTTTGCTTATCAGAATTTTTACTCTGTCTTTGATTCCCTGTACATCCATCTTATAGTACTTGAATACTTCCTGATCTGTACCGTTCGGCACGTCCTCATCAGGAATTCCGCAGATATCTAACGGCACCATTTCTGTCTGTGCTGCAACTTCTGCAACTGCACCTCCAAGTCCGCCGTAGATACTGTGTTCTTCCAGTGTAAGGATACATCCGCATTCTTTTGCTACTGTTTTAATCATTTCTGTATCCAGTGGTTTGATAGTAAACATATCTACTACAGAAACGTTAATTCCCTCTTCTTTCAGTTCCTCTGCTGCCTGAAGTGCTGTTGCAACAAGCTGTCCGCATACAATGATTGCTACATCTTTACCATCTGTCAGGCGATTGGCTTTTCCAATCTTAAATTCTGTATTTTTATCATAGATTACCGGAACTCCGCTTCTTGCAATTCTGATATAAGTAGGTCTCGGAGATTCCAGAAGTTCTTTTGTGATCTTTCTCATCTGTACTGCATCAGACGGAATCATTACTGTCAGTCCCGGGATTGCACGCATCAGGGAAATATCCTGAAGTGAATGGTGTGTTGCACCAAGAGCACCGTAGCTGATTCCTCCGCTGATTCCGATAACTGTTACATTATTATGGGAATAAGCAACATCTACTTTTACCTGTTCTGCAGAACGCATACTATAAAAGCTTGCCGGGCCAATGGTAAATACTTTCTTTCCCATATAAGCCATACCTGCGGAAACTGTAACGCTATTTTGTTCTGCGATTCCCATTTCTACGAACTGCTCCGGAACTTCATCCGGATAAGCTCCAAGTTTTGCTGAGCCTCTTGAGTCCGTACATACTACTACAATATCTTTATCTTTCTTAGCTTCTTCCAGGATCATCTCAGAAAAAGCACTGCTCAAAGCTTCTTTTCCCATCATGCCAGTTCCTTTCTGTATTCAGCCATATCTTCTTTTAACTGTTCCACCTGTTCAAGACTTGGAGTCTTGTGATGCCATCCTGCCTGGTTTTCCGCACATGCAAGTCCTTTTCCTTTAATCGTATTTGCAATGACACACACCGGCTTTCCTTCTTCTCTGGCATCCAGCGCATCTGATATCTCATCATAATCATGACCATTGATCTCGATTGTCTTGAATCCAAAAGATTCTGCCTTTTCTTTCAGGTTCTCGATTGGCATTACGTCTTCTGTATTTCCACTGATCTGTAAATGGTTTCTGTCTACAATCCATGTAAGATTATCCAGTTTATATTTTGCTGCTGACATTAATGCTTCCCAGTTACTTCCTTCTGCAAGTTCACCGTCACCGGTAATAACATAAACATGATTATCTTTTTCATTCTTCTTCAGCGCAATGGCAATACCTGTTGCAAATCCAAGTCCATGTCCAAGAGATCCTGTGTTTGCTTCTACTCCGTTTACTTTCTTGTTCGGATGTCCTCCAAGAAGTGCACCAAAGCTTCCAAATTCATCCATTTCTTTCTGTCCGATATATCCATATCTGTTCAAGAGAGAATAATAAGTTTCTGCTGAATGTCCTTTGCTGAGAATAAAGTAATCTCTGTCTTCCCATTTCGGGTTCTTCGGATCATGTTTCATCTTGTCAAACAGAACAACCATCACGTCTGTCTCTGATAAGTCTCCTCCGATGTGTCCGCCGCCGCCGTGATAGATCAGTTCCACTGTTTTTTCTCTAATTTCAGAAGCCTGTATCATCAGCTTCTTTTTTTTCTCTGCATCCATTTTTTCATACCTCCTGTTTACTTTTTCAGAAGCATCTCTACTGCTTCATTCCATCCATGGACTTTTTCACATCTTTCCTGCTTCTGCATTTTTGTTTCAAAGAAGTTATAGGTAATTGCCTTATAAATATCGTCCGGGTCATAATATCCTGCTGATTCTCCTGCCAGATATCCGGCACCGATCACTGAAAGTTCTTCTGCATCCGGAATCTTTACCTCTGTCTGAGAGATATCGCTCTGGAACTGCATCAGATATTTATTTCTGGTAGGGCCTCCATCTACACACATCTGTGAGATATCAATCTTTGAATCTTTTCTCATTGCATCAATTACATCATTGATCTGATAAGCGATACACTCACATCCTGCTTTTACGATTTCTTCTCTTCCGGTTGTTCTGCTCATTCCTGAGATACTTGCGTAAATATCATCTCTCCACCATGGAGCTCCCAGTCCTGAGAAAGCAGGTACAATATACGTATGATCATTCGGATCGGCTTTTCTTGCCAGTTCTTCTGTTTCTCCCGGTGAGGAGATCATGTGAAGATTATCTTTCAACCAGGAAATAACGGCTCCTGTGTAATTGATATTTCCTTCTAATACATAAGAAGCTTTTCCGTTAATTCTCCATGCAAGGGAAGTGGATAAACCATGTTCACTGAAAAATGGTGTCTCACCTGTGTTCATCATTACGGAAGATCCTGTTCCGTAAGTAGTTTTAATCCCGCCCGCCTGTCTACAGTTATGTCCGTAAAGGGCTCCATGGGAATCGCCAAGGATTCCGCAGATTGGAATTTCTTTATCCAGGTATCCTTCCAGGTCTGTACATCCAAATGTGGAATCTGAATCACAGATCTGAGGAAGTGCATTCATTGGAATTCCGAACAGTTCACACATTTCTTTGTCCCATACCAGATCCTTTATATTCAGAAGCTGTGTTCTGCTGGCATTGGAGTAATCTGTCCTGAATTCCTTTCCTCCAGTCAGCTTATATACCAGCCAGCTGTCCATTGTTCCAAGAGCAAGTTCTCCGTTCTCTGCAAGTTTCCTTGCTCCGGAAATGTTCTCAAGGAACCATGCCATCTTGCCTGCCGGATAATACGGAGAAAGCTTCAGACCGGTCCGTCTGTAGACCTTTTCGCCGGAAACACCATCTTCGCCAATCCGTCTGCAGATATCTTTTGCCCTGCTGCACTGCCATACGATTGCATCTGCAACAGGTTTTCCTGTTTTTCGGTTCCACGCTGCTGTTGTTTCTCTCTGGTTGTCAATTCCGATACAGACGATCTGTTTTTTATCTATTCCAGCCTTCTCTACCACATGTCTGGAAGCTTTGATCACATTTGCATAAATTTCTTCCAGATCATGTGATACCCAATTCTGGTCATTCACGATCTGCTTATGTGCCGCATCTGCTCTGGCAATGATCTTTCCATCTTTGTCAAAAAGAACGGCTTTTGTTCCCTGCGTGCTCTGGTCAATTCCCAGAATGTAGAATGAACTCATATCCTCATCCTTCCCCTTACCTATGTCATTTTCGTTTTATGTTTTATTTTGTTCGTTTACTTATGTTTTTTGTTTATTTCTTATGTTTTTCCTGTTCTTTAATGCGATTATATAGCACATTTTCTAAGTTGTCAATATCTTTTTTATCTTTTTCGAACATTTTATTGTTCGTTTTGAAACATTTTTATATTAAAAAGCACATTTCCACATTGCAATATGTACTTCTTTCTGTTATATTATTACTATAGTAAACATGCCTAAACGGCTTTTAGAAAGTAGGTACTTATTAATGAGAAAAGAACGGCACGCTCGAATAATCGAAATTATGCAAAATCACAACATTATTACTATTAAAGATCTTGCACAACAATTAAACTGTACAGAAATGACCGTTCGCCGCAATCTTGATGAACTTCAGGATATGAACTTTGTAAAGAGAGAACGGGGATACGCCGTTTTACTTCAGTCAGCAAAAGATACTGACTATTATGTAGAAAGCGGAGAACACGAACACGAGAAACGGGCTATTGCATCTGTTGCACTGCAGTATATCCGTCCATCCCAGAGTATCTGTATGGATTCCGGAACTACGATCCAGCAGCTTATTACAATGCTCCCTATGACCATGCCATTATCAATCATCACACCCAGTCTTGTAGGTGCACTGGCATTATCAGACAATACGAATATACAAGTTCTGATTCCAAGCGGAGTAATGCATCATTCCAACCGTTCCATACTGATTTCTGATCCTGAATGGCTCTCTCAGTACCGTGCAGATATTGCCTTTATGTCCTGCCGTTCTTTTCGTGTTCCTGGCGGAGCATTTGAACATTCTCAGGCGCTTACTTCTACTAAACGGGCACTGGCATCTATTGCCCAGAAGAGGATTCTCCTTCTGGATTACTCCAAGTGGAATGTAAATTCACTGTGTAACTCGCTGAAATTATCAGACTTAAACATTCTTATTACAGATAATAAAGCTCCTCTGGAATTAGCAACCAAAGCAGCTGAAAAAGGAATCGAAATTATTATCGTAAACCCTGATAATAATGTTATTCAGGAGCATTTTAATCCTTCAGAAGACAGCCCTGTGAAATAAAAAACTGGGTCTGTTTGTTATCACTAAGCCAAAATAAATACATAAAACAAAATGAAAACTTATTTGTGCATATTGACTTTCTCACATCAGAGTGTTACAATGTGAACAATTAAGACAAGGGGAGCTTGTGTAAACAGGCTGAGAGTAAGCTGTATTGCTTTAACCCATAACCTGATTTGGATAATGCCAACGTAGGGAAAGTTATAGTTCTTCCGGACTGCAATATGCTTGTTGGCGTATTGCAGTTTTTCCTTTTTTATCCGAAAATATCAGAATATATCTCAGATATTTTTCCAGATTTAAGAAGTTTTATCCCTCTTGATTTGATCTGTTTTTCTCTGGTCCTGGAATTTTGTATATCCTTTGAAATTCTGATATTGTAAATATCTTTTCGGATAGTTTCACTTTCATCTGTCGTTATCCGACGCTCCCATTCTTAACTATCATCAGACAATAAAACTCATTATTTCTCATCTTGAAAATTACTTTTCAGGCAATCAAAATATTGTTTCTATTGTCATAACAGACCGGGGGCACCACTCTCTGTTAACCAAGTAGTTTACTCAAAAACTTACGAATATGCGCAGGTGCAAGTCCCTGCTATATGCAGGAGGCGCAGTTCATTTAGCAGCCCGCAGTGCAGGGCAAGGAGGAAAAAATGACACATTATACAACACAGATGGACGCAGCACGTCAAGGAATCATCACACCGCAGATGGAAATCGTAGCAGAAAAAGAACATTTTGATGTGGAAGAATTAAGAGAACTGATCGCAAAAGGGCAGGTTATCATTCCCTGTAATAAGAACCATAAATGCATCAGTCCCAGTGGTGTCGGTGCAAAGCTGACAACAAAGATCAATGTAAACTTAGGTGTTTCCAGAGACTGGAAAGACGTTGATATGGAATATGAGAAGGTACATTCTGCAGTAGAAATGGGCGCAGAAGCAATCATGGATCTCAGTTCTTACGGTGATACCAGAAGCTTCCGCCGCAAACTCACTTCCGAATGTCCGGCAATGATCGGTACTGTTCCGATCTATGATGCAGTAGTATATTACCACAAGGCACTTGGCAAAATCACTTCTGAAGAATGGATTGATATTGTTCGTATGCATGCAGAAGATGGTGTTGATTTCATGACAATTCACTGTGGAATGAACCGTGCAACCGCAGCACGTTTCAAACAGAATAAACGTCTTATGAACATTGTTTCCAGAGGCGGCTCCATTATGTTTGCATGGATGGAAATGACAGGAAAGGAAAATCCTTTTTATGAACATTTCGATGAAATTCTGGATATCTGCAGAGAGTATGATATTACCTTAAGTCTCGGTGATGCCTGCCGTCCGGGATGTCTTGCAGATGCTACAGATACCGCACAGATTGAAGAACTGATCACTCTTGGAGAGCTCACTAAACGTGCATGGGAAAAAGATGTTCAGGTTATGATCGAAGGACCTGGACATATGCCGATAAACCAGATAGCAGCTAATATGGAGATTCAAAAAACACTGTGTCACGGTGCACCATTTTATGTACTTGGACCGCTTGTAACTGACGTTGCTCCGGGATATGACCACATCACTTCTGCAATCGGAGGTGCAATTGCTGCATACTCAGGCGCTGCATTTTTGTGCTATGTAACCCCTGCTGAACATCTCCGTCTGCCAAATGCTGCAGATGTCAAAGAGGGAATTATTGCCGCAAAGATTGCTGCTCATGCTGCTGATATTGCCAAGGGAATTCCTGGTGCAGCTGACTGGGATTATAAGATGAGTGAAGCAAGAAAGCGCCTTGACTGGGAAGAAATGTTCAAGCTCAGTATGGACCCGGAGAAAGCAAGACGCTACCGTGCCGAGGCAAAGCCAGAGAAAGAAGATACCTGCAGTATGTGTGGTAACTTCTGCGCTGTTAAGAATACAAACCGTATTCTGGATGGGGAGATTGTTACTATTTTTGACGAATGATTTCCTAAATAATTCTGATATTTTTTATATTTAAGAGATTATCAGTAATAATACTTTCTGCTGTAAATATAACAAACACAATACAGTATTACATATAACATACCATATATTCGATTTGCTTTTATAAAGATAATTTTGCCATAGTTTTTATCTCTCTGAAAGCATAAAAAATCCATAGTTTAACCCTTTATTTCAACTGACCAGGCGGATAAAATTATCTGCTTTGCAACTTGTTTAATCTGGTTAAACTATGGATTTTTATTTTCAATTTTATGCTATATCTGGAGTCTCTACATTCTTAATTTCTTATGAAATTCCCGCAGTGTATCCTTCTGACAGAAAATAAATAATGCTGCCAACGTCAGGAAACTGATGCCTGTACATACGACAGACGGGTACACAAATTTCACGATTCCAACCCAGATAAGTATCATCGGAATCAGTCCTGCAACGCCTGCCTGTACAAGATAAAACAGATATTCTTCTCTCTCCAGGCGGTTCACTTTTGCGATCACTGGAATTGAAAACTGTACTGCCAAAGCACCAAATGGAAGAACAAACTCTACAGACCAGCCTCGCCAGCCAATGAACCGATCCCACAAAATCGCGATCACAGATATGATCAATAACTGCCACATTTCGTTCTTCAGTATATTTCTGCGTTTGAAATACGCTACCATAACCACCAGCCATGCACAGGCACATCCTGCACTTGCAAACCAGAACCAGTCTAATGTTCCTGCTGTCATGAAATTGATCATTCCACAGATCACAGCGACCGCAAGGCACAGAAAACTGAATGTCTGTACAACTCTCTGGTTCTCTTTCTTCTCCAGTTTCTGCCTCTCTCCATATGCCGGAAAATCATTCTTCAACTCTCTGTGGGAAACTTTCTCCTCGCTGAGCATCCGCTGGAAGTTTCTCTGAATGCTATCATCCGGTATCTTGGAAGTAAATCCCAGTACCATCTCGTCTCCGTAAGAGCAGGAACACATCTGCAGAGAATTCGTACTTGCAAAAATACCAAAATGCTGAATATATTCCCTGTACTCCTCCGGCAGGCGGATAATGCCAATGTTGGAATAAACTGCCGTAATACTCCTGCTGCCCAGATTGGCTCCGATCATCAGAAAATACTTCTTAATTTCCAGCGGAACAACACGGACAAACGGGTTCTTCTCAATGCGCACATATCCGCTCATGTGCATGGCAATCTTCTCTTTTACAAGTTCCTGTTCAAACTGCTGCTTCATTGACTCCAGAACCTTTTCGAAAGTTGTGGTATCCGAAAATTTATATCCAACTTCAATCCATCCAAAGAAGTTTGCCATAGACTGAGACGGAAAATAATTTCTCAGATTTACCGGAATCATCAGTGTCACAGGACGTTTCTGTTGATTCTTAGGAATTTCCTCACGGATAGAACACAGCATCATTGCAGTCAGCAGTACTGTAATAGAAACCCCATAAGACCGCGCCTTCTGATGAATATCTTTTACAGAAAAAGCCACTTCTGTAATGTGCATGTCTGAATGAACCAGTTTTTCTCCCTTAAGCTTTACAGCTGTCTCTTTCTTCTCTTTATCCTTTGGTGTATCCGAAGAATAATATTGGGAGAAACTATCCTCTTCTTTATCCCCGTGAGTGATTTCTTCTGTGCTCTCTATATGTGGCAGATTCTCCTGTGGATGCGCCAGGATCAGATAATTCTGCACCAGTTCCTGCAGGAAATGCATGGCCCCGGTACCATCTGTCAATGCATGAAATACCTCAAAATTAATCCTGTTTTTATCATAAGTTACCTGAAATAAAAGGGATTTCTTATCTGGAATATACAGACGACTGCATGGTGGTTCTGTCTCTGGCTTTACAACTGCTCTGATATCTCTGTGCTCAAGATAAAACCAGAACAGTCCTTTTCTCAGAACCGCCTGAAACAGAGGATATTTCTCCATTGTCTGATCAAGCGCTGCCTGAAGGATTTCCCCGTTGACCTCTTCCTTTAACTGACAGTAGAAACGAAACACTCTGGTGTCATTCTTTCCTGTTACCAGTGGAAATGCCAGTGCTGCATTATCCAGTTTTCTCCATTTTGAGTATCCTGTATCCATAATTTTCCTGCCTTCTTTTTCGTTTCTGCTTACTTTTCTTTTGTCCTATAGCAATCCACGTGAGAACCACTATATGATTTTCTCATAACTCTTATTCAGAAACTGATTAATATATTTAAAACTCTCCTGCACATGCAGAAATTTGATTCCCAGTGCAAAGAATCCATGAAATGCACCATAAATCCTGTGCACTTTTACATGATTTCCTGCTGCCTGAAGTTTCCTGCCATACACTTCTCCCTCATCACGCAAAGGGTCATATTCTGCTGTAAGAATTAATGTTTCAGGCAAATTTCTCAGATCTTTCTCCAGTATCGGAGCAAAATAAGGATTCTGTCTGTCTTTTACCGAACTCTGATAAAGATTCAGATAATCTTCCATTTTTACTGACGTAAGAAGATAATCACTGCCATTCTCCTGTACAGATCTGTACGGAGATTCCTCTGTATAACAATTTCCAAGTGCCGGATAGATCAAAATCTGACGTCGTGGTGTAAACTCACCTTTGTCTCTTGCCATCAGACATACTGCTGCTGTCAGATTTCCTCCTGCACTGTCCCCGATGATCGTGATTTTCTCCGGATCAGTATTTAAGATCAGCTGATTGGTATAAAGTGCTTTCGCCGCTGCATAACAATCCTCCAGAGGAATCGGAAACTTATGTTCCGGTGCCAGTCTGTATTCAACAGAGACTACAATATGCGCAGTTGCCTGTGCCATTCTGGCACATACACGGTCATAATTCTCCACGCTCTCAGTTACCCAGCCACCTCCATGGAAAAACAAGAGAATCGGGAACGTATTTCCCTCTACGATTCCCGCCTGCATTGCCTCTTCTGTTGGAAAATACATCCTGAGTGGCACCTCATGTTCTCCATTATAAACTCTGGCATCCAGCTTTTTTGCAAAAATCCGCATAGCATCCAGTTGCTTCAGATCTGCCATTCTTCTGGAGGATTCCAGCTCGATATTTCCATATGACAGCGCATGCAGAATTGCTTTCATTGTCTTTGATATCAATATTCTATATTTCCTTTCAGTTCTGTCGTTCTATCCTCACCTGCTGCTTATTACTTTTCGCAATTGAAACATGGGTACTTACCCAATCCGGTTAGTTAATCGTGGCGCTCATCCTTATTACTGTACATTTCGCAGAATCTTGCTGCAAATGCAGGCGGTTCCTCATGCACATATAAATGGGAAATATCACCAAATGCACTGATACGAAAACTTGCGATTCCCTCTCTTCTCTCCTCTGTGTTGACAGTTGTCACGGAGCTCGGTGCTGCGCAAAATCCATGCCACAGTACCATCGGAGAAGCACCGATCAGATGAGCAAGAAGCACACATTCCAGACCAAAATGGCAGAAGAAGACCAGTGTATCTTCATTTGGTTTCTCTACTCTGTAATAATGTCCTTCTCGCACATATCCATGCTCTGCCAGGAGTTTATCAAACTTTCCTGTTACATAGTCATAATAACCCTTTGCATCTGATTTCTGTAATCTTTCATTTTCATACCAGTGATCGTACTGATAGAAACGTTCATCCTGTGTCCAGTCCTGCGGCAGCCAGTCCCATACTCTTTTCTGTCTGTCAGTAACGTCCGGACGGTTGATCAGAACATCAAATTCCTGGAGCCAGTCACATTCTACTGCTGTACGATTCATCTTCTTTAATGTAAGGGATGCCGTGTCCTTTGCTCTTCCAAGAGGTGAAACATAAAAATCTTTGACGTCAAGTTTTGACAGTCTTTCTGACAGATATTCTACTTCCTTCCATCCCTTCTCAGTAAGCGAATCAATCGAATAATCCGGGTCTCCATGTCGTACGATCAATAATCTCATTTGTATTATTTCCTTTCCAAATTTTATTTCACATTTTCTATCACAAATCTGTGTGCATTTCCATAGAAAATCTTCTCTGTCAGCTCTTCTGTAAAGCCATGTTTCAGAAGTTCTTCTCTCAGAAACGGAATAGACTGAACCCCTTCTATTCCTGCCGGGAAAAGTCCGTCGCATCCATCAAAGTCACTTCCAATAGCAAGGCAGTCTTCTCCGCCCATCTCCAATACTGTATCCATATGCTTCATAAGATCAGAAATCTGTGGTTTCTCTCCTACAAATGGGGCAAAGAAATTCATTCCTATGATTCCTTTTCTGCGGATCAGTTCTTTCAAGTGTTCTTTTTGCAGATTTCTCGGTGCATTCCATACTTCTCTGATATCAGAGTGAGAAGCCATTACCGATCTGTCTGTCAGTTGAAACAGATCTTCTACTCCCTGATCTGACAGGTGGGAAATATCCATGACAATTTCCTGATCCGTCAGGGTTTTTACCATTTTTTTACCTCTGGATGTCAGCCCTTTTGTCTGATCTGCGGTTGCTCCGCAGGCATATTCATTTTCATAATTCCAGGTCAGCATTGCAAAACGAAATCCCATCTCACGGATCTTCTCCACATACTTACCCATGATAGATATATCCTCAATCGACAAAAATGCCGCTGCTTTTCTCTGTCTGCAGGCTTTCTCCATTTCCTCTCCGCTCAGACAAAGGGCAATCTTACGATTTTCTTCTGCAAGATAAGCCATGGCAAGGTTATAAATCCGCAGGAAATCTTTGTCAGGATTTTCTTTGTCCAGCTTAACTGCATCCTTCCATATTGCAAAAATCTGTGTATAATTTTCTACAAAATCTCCAATTCTCTTCAGGTCCAGATCACAGGAATTCTCTTCCAGTGTATCTCCTGGTTTTACAATTTCAGTCAGTGTATCTACATGACAGTCAAAATAATTCATTTTATCCGCCTGTTCCTTTCTCTTATCTTTTGTCTGCTTATAATCCCTGTCAGGAACACAATAGTTGTTACTGTTTACCTCAGTAATACGCTTCGCGATGCACAGAATCAATATTGTCCAAGATATTTCCCGGAACCTTTTTCTGCATTCAGCTTACCATTCTTATATACTGTTTGTCCAGACTTGATTACCATCTGAATTTTTCCTTCCAGCTGTTTCCCTTCATAAATGGTATAATCCAGATTACTTTTTCTGTTTTCCACATGAATTTCCGTATTTTCTCTTTCTGTGATCAGTACAAGATCTGCATCGCTTCCCGGCTGGATGCATCCCTTCTGCGGAAATCTGTGATAAAATCTGGCCGCATTTTCCGATGTAAGTTCTACAAATCTCTTCATAGACAGTCCTCTTTTCTTCACACCTTCTGAGAAAAGATACAGCATCCTTGTCTGAATTCCATCTACACCGCAGGGCACTGTCTCATAGGTTTTTCCATATTTGTCATATTTTGAATACGGGCAATGATCTGTAGAAAAAATATCTATCTTTCCATTCAGGATTCCTCTCCACAATTGTTCCACATCCTGCTGTTTTCGCAAAGGAGGAGTCATTGTATACAATGCCCCCTGTTTTCCTTCCAGTTTCTCATCTGTAAATTCCAGATAATGGGGACAGGTTTCCAGAAGAAATCCTTCCGTATGTTTACCGGCTGTTCTCTGCTCTGACTGCAAGGCAACGGTTGCTCCGGCAGATGTATGGGCGATGCAAAGATTTACACCTGTATTCTCTGCAATTTTCTGCAATTGTTCTACTGCTTTTTTTTCAGAAATATCCGGTCTGGTAAACGCCAGCATGGACATATCTGAAGGATTTTTTACCTGTTTCTTCTGCATGTACCAGAAAAGTGATTTTGTTTTTATCCGGAATCTTCCCGTATAGTTCTTTTATCGCATACTCTATTTCCTTCATGGTAAGGTCTGTATTGTCATATACTGTGAACAGTTTGAAATCTGTGATCCCGTAATCCAGGATTTTCTGTAATTCTTCTAACTGTCTTTCATAGTCCCTGGTGATCACAAAATGAAACGCATAGTCCACTGCCGAAGCTTTAGCTTCCTGCATTCTTTTTTCTATGCAATGTGACGGTGATTCACCTTTCTCTGATTCGCAGAAATCAATAACTGTAGTTGTTCCTCCTGCAAGTGCCCCAAGAGAACCCGTATAAAAATCGTCTTCTATCAGGATTTCTCCAAATCCTCCCAAATGTACATGCGCGTCAAACCCTCCCGGAACTACCCAGGACTCTTCGGCGTCCGTGACATTTTCCTGTGGAAAATCTGACGGCAGTTCTTTCTGTACTGCTTTAATTTTTCCAGTATGATCATCATAAATAACACAGCCCCGGAATATTTCATCCGGGGTTACGATCTTTGCATTTATAATTGCCTGTTCTGACATAAAATATCTTCCTTTCTTATCGGCAGTTTGTGAAAATATATTCCTGTAGCATTGCTTACTGCATTGCACACAGCTGCTGCACTTGGAACTGTGGCACATTCTCCCACACTCTTGGCTCCACAGGTATCCGGCATGATTCCAAAAAGGCTGCTTCCGTGAGGAGCTGCTGCCATCCCCACACCGATCCGGTATCTTCCGTTTTCTTTTGCTGATCTTTTCTGTTCCTGCACAGCTTCTTCCCATTCAAACAGGCGTTTTCCTTCTTCCACACAGTCTTTGATCCGCAGATTTCCAAGCTTTTCTCCATTCTGATCGCAGGTCTTTGGATCATGCATATTCATCTTTTCAAATGTACAGAAATCCATTCCAAGTCTATTGGCAATCTGGTTAAACTGGTTATTTAACGCAAAAAAGAGCTGTGGAGATCCGAACCCTCTCATAGCTCCCGCAATGGAACGATTGGTGTAAACAGGAATTGCATGATAATGCATATTCGGGATAGAAAATATCTTGAAAAATTTTCCACCCGCCGCCCAGGCAACGCTCATGGTAGCTCCTGTCTGTGCCCCTGCACTGAGATAAACTTTATAATCGCAGGCTGTAATATGTCCGTCTTTTTTTACTCCTGTCCGGACATAAATCCTTTCTGCATGTCGGGTAGTTCCTGACTGGATATCCTCTCTTCTGGTATAAACGATCTTCACGGGATGTCCGGTTTTCATAGCAAGGAGCGCGCATACCGGCTCTGTCACCAGGTCAATCTTTCCGCCAAATCCACCTCCCATTGCAGGACTTAATACCCGTACCTTATTCATTGGCATATGAAAAATCTTTGCCAGATTTTTTCTCTGTCCAAATACATCCTGAGATGGTGTATAGACAGTAAGTTTTCCGTCCATATCATAATCACATAAAGATACATGTGGTTCCATAGGCGCATGATGAATTGCCGGAACTTCAAATACATCTTCATAAATTTCATCTGCCTGTGCAAATCCTTCTTCCAGATTTCCACAGCTTAAGTCTACTTCTTCCAGGATATTTCCATGTTCATGAATGGGACAGGCCTCTTCTTTCGCCGCTTCTTCCGGATCCAGATAAAAAGGCAGTTCTTCATCCTGCTGACAGACCATCCATAATCTTATGCTGTACACCAAGAACTTCCATGCTTCCTGCAAGTCCTCCAAGGCCACCGGACACAAGCATTGCCACCATAACCATTTTTTTCACCGGCATTCCTGCATATGCTGCAACAGCGATCAGGATTCCAATGGTAAGCTGTGTCTTTGGAACCAGAAGTGGAAGCTGTGCACTTTCCAGAATGTTTTCGCTCTGTGGATAAGTACCTTTCTCTTCTTTGGTCGGACCATTTACCATGTACTGTACAATATAGATTGCGATGTAGTTCATCATAACGGTTGTGATCATCTCACTGGCCTTAAATCTGTTCTTGAGCCATCCTACGATCCCACCCCAGAATGCTCCGCCGATAAATCCTGCTGCCAGACAGACCAGAATGTGAAGTGCCATAGGAAGTTTCAGATAAATACCGGCTATGGCGCTGAACAGTCCGCCCATATAAAGCTGACCTTCAATTCCAATATTGATCAGCCCGCACTTATAAGCAAATCCATAACTCAGACCTACAAAAATCATGGTTGTCGTTTTCACAAAAGTTCCTGCTGTCGCATTTTTGCTTCCAAATGCTCCAAGCAGCATAGATTTGTAAACGCTCAGCGGATTCTCTCCTACCAATGCGATCACGACTGCCCCAAGCACCAGAGCAAGCACAATCGACAATACAGGTTTCAAAATTTTCTTGATGTTCATTGTTCTTCCTCCTCGATATCTTTGCTTTTCTTCAGATTCCCGGCAAACTCTGTGCAAAAAAAGAAGGGCGTTTTGATATTCATTTCTATCAAAACGCCCTTCTTTTAATCAAAAATTGTACAAAAAAAGCACATGCCATATTCTATGTGAATTCTGACACACCGGTGTCACTCCCTTCACGCAGGACAGGATGTACAATCAATTTATTCCAATTTATAAATTAATCACGGAGACCTTAAATATTTGCCGTATTCAATTTTTTTATTGATGATAAATTATCACAAGTGTTTTTTATTGTCAAGCACTTTTTTATAATTTTATCATTATTTTGTTATTTCTTATAAACATCTTATATTCTTTAATAATATACTTTTTTACTTATTATTTACTGATTTTACTCTTCACTCTCATCTTCAGAATGTTCTGTATCTATGCCAAAACGGATAGTTACATACTGCTTGATCAGCTCTACACAACGCTCCCATCCAATTCTGTCACTGTTTAATGTAAAGTCATAATTGATTGGATTTCTCCAGTCCCCACCTGCATAGCATTTATAATATTCATACCTGTATTTATCTGTTTTTTTGATCAGTTCTTCTGCTCGTTTCGGAGTTACATTCAGTCTTTTACAAATTCTGTCCACACAGGCATGACGTGGTGCTTCAATGTAAACACTGATCACATTATTGAAATTTCTCAGGACATGATCCGCACATTTTCCAACAATTATGCAGGATTGTGTCATGGCAAGATCACGGATAATTTCTGCCTGAATCTGAAACAGATGAAGATCTGATACAAACTCTGATTCCATCGGAACTGCATTTTTCAGTATCGGAACTTTCTCCAGCCAATTGGAAACGTAAGTTCCTCTCAGCTTCTCATCTACCTGCATAAATTCATCCTTATCAATTCCACTATAGTCCGATGCCATCTCCAGAATCTGATTCTCATAACATGGAATCCCCAGTTCTTTCGAGAGCATTTTCCCAATTTCTTTACCACCACTGCCGAATCCGCGCGCAATCGTGATCACGTAATTCTCCATAGACCTTTCTCCCTTCCTGAAAATGGAAACAAAAAAGAGCCATTGCATAACTGCAATGACTCCGTTGTCGTTGAATGTATTATAACATCATTTTTTGTTTTTTCAATACCCTTTTTTCTTAAAATATCAGGTGAAATTTTTCCTTCTGTCACTTGTGATACCACTCTTTGTTCTCCCACGCTGCAAACATAATCCGCTGTTTTTCTCAAATTGTATCCGTAAAATCTGCCCCACTGACCGCTCTCTGCCAGTGATTTTCAATAGCAGGTTCCCCTTCTGCAAAATACGGAAACCTCTTTGTTTCCAGTTCTTCCAATCTGGAAATCTTACCTTCCACATATTTGTGAAGTCTGCGTTTTGTGCTGTCCAGACGGGTGATCACACCGCCCATTCTCAGGTCAATCAGTTCATATCCGAACGGTTTTGCATCTGCCATCCACAGGTCTTCTCTGAGTTCTTTTAATTTCCACAGTTCCTCTGTGAGACGTGGAATGATTTTCTCATAAAGCTGTCTCTGTGTGGATAAATCCTGTGTATCGTATGCTGTTTTTATCTTCAAACCAAGGTCTGCTTTCTGCACGAGAACCTCTGCCAGACAATGATAATATTCAAAAAATCTTGCATGATTTTTACATATTTCTACACTGTTTTTCAGTTCTTCTTCCAGCTTTTTATAATATGCTGAAGCTTCTGCATCCTTCAGATGATAATCAAAAATTCCCAGTAATGCATCCTGATACAGTAAATATTTGGATGGATTTTCGGACTTCATATTCGCCTGATCTCCCAGAAACAGCCGGTCAAATTTGTCGAGTTTCAGAAACTCGTTCAGGCTGCTTCCCACAGCGTCCTGAAACTCTTCTTCCAGCGCTGCTTCGTCAAATTCTTTGTGGAATCCCAGATGTGCAAATAATGCTGCTCCCGGCAGAATTGCATCCACAGGTGTCTCCGCACCGTTATCCAGCCATGCTGTACAGAACACCTCCTGAACCTCAAATTTCTTACAGGTGGCAAGTGCTGCCTTCGTACAGGCAAAGCTTCTGGAATAATTCGGTGCAATTCCGTTCCAGATCCAGCATCCTCCCGCAAATATAATCTTGTCCGAAAGCTGTTTATGTACGTTCAGCATTTTTTCATAAACCTTTGCATCCGCATTATAATAATCCCAATATACCAGACCAAGTCCCGAATCCGGTTTCTTCCATTCACTGCAGTCTGCATCTTCCGGTACTTCGTAATAACTTTTTCCGGTATTGGAAGTGATATACATATCACTCCAGATCATAGGCTCCAAACCCAGTTTCCTGCAGATTTTCAGAACCCTTGTGCAATGTTCTTTAATCAGCTCAGAACTGTTTTTATAACCATTTTCCTTCAGATAATTTCCCAGTCCAAGTTGCACCGCTTCATCCATTCCCAGATGGATTTTTCTTGTATGGAAGCTGTCTTTTACTGCTGTCAGAAGCTCCTCAATGAATACATATGTCCCTTCTTTTCCTACCTGCAGAATGTCCGGTGTATCTACGATTTTTTCTGCTGCCGGCCACTTCAGCGCATTATGAAGATGTGCAAGTGTCTGAATACATGGAATCAGTTCTATTCCAAATATCTGCGCATATTCATCAATTTCTCTGATTTCTTCCCTGCTGTATCTTCCTCTGTAAATACCAAAATACGGAAGTTCCGGCACCTCATAAGTATCCTCTGTGTAAAGCAACAGCCTGTTCAGCCCAAGCTTTGCCAGAATGTGGATCATCTCTTTTACTTTTTCTACAGTAAACACCGCATTTCGGGAACAGTCCAACATTAGTCCATTTCCTGTGAAATATGCAGTTTCATTCTTCTCAGATTTGCCTTCTGTATCTTTCAAATGCTTCTGAACCCAATTCAATGCTCTGAAAAAATGCGCCGGTTCATGGCAGCAAATTTCCACACCTTTGTTCTCGCATTTTACTTTCAGTTCCATTCCTTCATGGAATCTCACATTTATCTTAATCTCAGAAAAAATATCCCCTTTTTCCTGGCTTTCAGCATTCCATTCTTCCTGCAGAATTTTCGTTCCCTTCTCAATTCTGATGATATCCTCTTCTGCACCCTGCAGTATAAAATTCACACCCATTTTCTTCTCCTTTTTTCCGTAATTTTTTATGTTTTGAAATAATACTTTTGTTTTTATTATATACCCCCGGTATCTACATTCCAATATCCCAGATTGGCTATTCTTTGCAAAAACTTGGCATATACATGGCAAAATATCTCGCTTAATAATAGATTGTGAATAGTAACAGAGATACTCTCTACAGCAACATAAATTTGCATCTGATTATCTATCAGGAGTTTTATTTGTTGTAAATTTTAATTATTATTGCGTTGTGAAATTTTTTTTCATTTTATAATGATTTTACCATTCTCGTGTGCTATACTGACTTTAATAACAAATATTTAACTATATCACAGGCTTAACATTAAAAGGAAAGGAGCCACTTATGAAAATTTTAGTCTTTGACATTGGTGGAACCGCAATTAAATACGGAATCTGCCAGGACGGACAGCTCGAAGAAACCAAAGAATGCCCAACCGAAGCCTTCAAAGGCGGTCCACACATTCTGAATACTATCTGTTGCCTTGCAGATCAATATCTTCCTTTTGATGCCATCGGCATCAGCACTGCTGGTCAGGTCAATCCAGAAGAAGGTTCTATCATTTACGCCAACAGCAACATCCCTGATTACGCAGGCACACAATTTCGAAAAATCCTTCAGAAACGCTTCCATGTTCCTGTCGCAGTAGAAAACGATGTCAACAGCGCCGCCCTTGGAGAAGCCGTCTTTGGTGCCGGAAAAGGCAGGAAATCTTTTCTTTGCCTCACTTACGGAACCGGTGTCGGCGGCGCTATTATAGAAAGCGGACAGGTTTACCATGGTTCTTCTTTCTCTGCCGGAGAATTTGGAGCAGTTATCACACATGCAGAAGAAAAGCTTTCCGGTACAGATCCTTTTGACGGATGTTATGAGCGCTATGCTTCTGCTACTGCATTAGTAAAAATGGTTTCCGAGATTGATCCTTCCCTTACCAATGGACGGCAGATTTTTGCAAATCTTGAGCGTCCGGAGATCAAAGCAGTTGTGAATAAATGGATTGATGAGATCGTTCTTGGACTTACTACCCTGATCCACATCTTTAACCCTTCCTGCATTGTTCTTGGCGGCGGTATTATGGTTCAGCCATATATTCTGGAACAGATTAATACACGCATTCCCCAAATGGTTATGGCCAGTTTTTCTCACGTACAGATTTCCAGTGCGAAGCTTGGAAATTCCGCCGGCCTTTTGGGTGCTTATTATCTCGCGGCTCAGAAGTTTGAAATGTCTGATCTTTCAGATAAAAAATAATTTCCGTCATTCTACTTAATGCTATTCACACTTATATATAAGAAACCGGATTCTGTGAAACCTTACGGCTTCAGAATCCGGTTTTCTTTCTACCAGTTTTATGCAGAATTTATTGTCTGCTATTTTACAAGAACTTTCCCTACTGCTTTTCTTACATGTTCCGCGCTATCTGCCATAATTTTTACCTTATGAGCATCTTCAGGAAATACGATCAGTGCTGCTCCAGGTTTTAATGTAACATAATTCTCTGTCGGACCATTCCCCAATACATAATCAGCTTCTTTGTCCTCTTTAGTGATTGTCAGTAAAGAGACATCACTGACTCCCATTTTTTCTTCGCCGGAGATCATCATATGAATATCTGCATATTTCTCATGAGCCTCGAATATGGTTTCTTCTTCAGGCAGAGTTTCATATTCAAAACAATTGATGTATGCGAAATCTCCATCTACCTCATTGCGTCCGTCACTCAGTTCTTCCAGGGAATGACTGGTCAGATAGTCGATCAGTTTATCCATGTGTTCACCCAGTCCTTTATATCGGGTTATATGTTTAATTTCAGTATAGATCATTTCTATTTCCTCCTTCTGGCATTGTCAAACGGATATTTGCAATCCGCAACAACGAAATATATTTTCACTTTGAAAATTTATAATAATTATTTTCACTTTACTTGCATCACGTTACATCTTGTTTTATAATATTTGTAAGGGTGTCAGGGTCAAAAATATTTTGCCCCTGACTTGATATCCACGGATTGCTACGCTCCCGCAATCCTGATATCTAACAGATTCTAACGGAGGTTTATTTATGGCAGATAATATTCTTGATTCTATCACAGAACAATATCATTCCCTTACCAAATCCGGAAAGAAACTGGCAGATTATGTATTTTCCCATACAGCAGAGACTCAATACCTGTCAATCACATCCCTTGCCGAAAACTGCGATGTATCCGAAGCTACTATCACCCGTTTCTGCCGAGGCCTTGGCCTTTCCGGTTATAATGCGTTCAAACTTGCATTAGCACAGGCAGACCGCACCACTGACTTAGGAGATTCCGGCAACTCTGCTGAACCTGTATCTTCCGAAGATTCCATTGCAACAATCGGTGCAAAGGTACACGCCGCCAACATTCTTTCTCTCAATGAAAGTTATGAACTCTTTGATGAAGAAAGTATGACAAGAGCAGTTTCTATTCTTTCCAAAGCCCGCCGGGTATACTGTTTTGGTCAAGGCGGGAGCATGGTTATGGCAATGGAAGCATGGGCACGTTTTTCAACTGCTGCCCCTAATTTCATACATATCAGCGATTCACATATGCAGGCCAGCGCAATTTCTCTGGCAGATTCAGAGGACGCGATCCTTTTCTTCTCATATTCCGGATCTACAAAAGATATGTGTGACACTTTAAATATTGCTTCCCAGCGTAATGTATCTGTAATTCTGATCACACATTTTCCAAAATCTGCTGGTGCTGAATTCGCAACAGTTGTCCTGCAGTGTGGATGTAATGAAAGTCCTCTGCAGTCCGGATCAGTTGCTGCAAAAGTAGGTCAGCTTTTTCTGGTTGACTGTCTGTTCTATGGATTCTGCTGTCAGAAACCGGAACTCAGATCCGCAGCACGTTCCGCAACAGCTCAGGCTATCACCAATAAACTTTTATAATTTTTTGAAAAGGGGATGTAACCACTATGATACATCCCCTTTTCTTTTATGCCTTCTTCCGATATCCGTTATCTGATTCGTTTCCGCTTCACTGTTCCTGTCTTATTTACTTGCTTCAATCGCATTCTGGAATCTCTGCGCGATTTCCAGAGGACGTGTGATCGCTCCGCCTACTACGATTGCCCATGCACCTGTCTGTAAAGCTTTTACAGCCTGATCCGGATAGTGGATCTTACCTTCGCCAATAACCGGAATGTCTGTATCTTTTGCCAGTCTTTCCATCAGTTCATAATCCGGCTCATCTTTCTTGGATGTGTAAGCTGTATATCCACTCATAGTGGTTCCTACAATGTCCACACCACATTTCCATGCATTAATACCCTCTTCATAATTAGAAATATCCGCCATCAGGATAATATCCGGATATTTTTCTTTAATCTGTGCGATAAATTCATTAATAGTTGTACCATCGCCACGTTTGCGAAGCGTACAGTCCAGAGCTACTACATCAGATCCCGCAGCAACCAGATCGTCTACTTCTTTCATAGTAGGAGTGATATATGCTTCGTATCCAGGATACTGGATTTTTACAAGTCCGATTACCGGAAGTCCGGTCTCTTCTTTAATCGCAACTACATCACGAATGCTGCTGGTACGGATTGCAGGTGTACCTGCCTGTTTTGCAGCCCGGGCCATAAGATACATAATGGATTTCTCTTCTACATATAAAGGCTCACCTTCTACAGCCTGACAGGAAATAATCATTTTTCCATGAATTGCATCTAAAATCTCTTTTTTAGTCATATTCTATCTCCTCAAAATCACAATACTTTTACAATATTCAGTTCTTCATCTGTGAGAACAACATCAGCGCATTTTCCAGGGGCAAGAGAACCAACTTCATCATAAATCCCAATACTTTTTGCAGGGTTTGCTGTTGCTGCGAGAATAGCTTCTCTCTCCGGTACTCCCATGGAAATAACAGTTCTCATGCAGTCGAAAAGGCAAGTCGCAGAACCGGCAATAGTTCCATCTGCCAGTGTTGCTTTTCTGTCTTTCATGGTTACTTCCTGGCCACCCAGTTCATACATTCCGTTCTCCATACCAGTTGCCATCATAGAATCACTGATAAGAATCACTCTGCTGTCTCCAAACAGCCGGAACGTATTGCGCACAGTTACCGGATGAATATGTATACCATCTCCGATCATTTCTACCATGCAGTCCTGATTATCTGCTGCAGCGCCGATCACCCCCGGTTCTCTGTGTCCCATAGGATTCATTGCATTATAAAGATGAGTTACATGAAGTGCTCCCTCTTTCATAGCTTCTGCCGCACAGTCATAGCCTGCTGCAGTATGTCCGATAGAAATAACTACTTCATTATGTAACTCCCTGATAAACTCCTCTGCCCCTTCCATGTTCGGCGCAAGAGTTACCAGTTTAATTAATCCGCCTGCTGCTTCATTGCATGCACGGAAAAATTCAACATCCGGTTTACGGATATATTCCTCTACATGTGCTCCCTTTTTCGCAGGATCGAGAAATGGCCCTTCCATATTAATGCCAACGATGCGGGCACAGGTTTCGTCCTGTTCTACATCCTTTGCTGTCTGAAAAATCTTAAGTAATTCCTCTTTCGGAAGAGTCATAGATGTTGGACAATAGGATGTGATTCCCTGAGATTTTTCGTACTGAAGAATTGTTCTTAATCCTTCAACATCTGCATCTGAGAAATCATGTCTGACTGCACCGTGGCTGTGAATATCTACCAGACCAGGTAAAACCTTCAACCCTGATGCATCCAGTTCTGTTTTATCTGTCACCTCTTCTGCGGAAGCCACAATTCTGCCTCTTTCTATATATAGATCTGTTACTTTATAACTGCCGTCTTCCTGAAAAACTTTTCCATTCTTTATAATCATTTAATTCTGCCTCTTTTCTCCCTGAATTCAAGTATGTTCTGACTTATGGCAATTCCTGTCAGACAGTTCAACTGTATACTATCATTATCACACAGGAGCAGGTATTACAAAAGTCCCTTTTCTTTGATAATACTTAATGCTTCTTCGTCTGCTACCACTGTTACATCCTGATGGAGCTGGAGGATAGATGCCGGTACGTTTGGTGTGATCGGTCCGTACAGGGATTTATACAGGGCATCTGCTTTGGCACTTCCTGTTGCTACAAGAAGGATCTTCTTTGCTGCCATGATGTTCTTAATTCCCATGGTGTATGCCTGTTTCGGAACTTCGTCCATGCTTTCAAAGAATCTGGCATTTGCTTTAATAGTGCTCTCTGTAAGGTCCACACAATGGGTCTCTTTCTCAAAAGCTTCACCAGGCTCATTAAATCCGATATGTCCGTTTCCGCCAATTCCGAGAAGCTGGATATCGATTCCGCCTACGCTGCGAATGATCTCATTGTAATCTGCACATGCTTTGTCACTGTCTTCTTCCAGACCGTTTGGTACATAGGTTCTGGTTTTGTCAATGTTTACATGATCGAACAGGTTTGTATTCATGAAATAGCGGTAGCTTTGGTCATTGTCACCGGACAGCCCTTTATATTCATCCAGATTCACAGATGTAATCTGTGAGAAATCAAGGTCACCTTTGTTGTACCATTCAATCAGCTGTTTATACAATCCGACCGGTGTGGATCCTGTTGCCAGTCCGAGAACTGCGTTTGGTTTCATAATAATCTGGGCAGACATGATATTTGCTGCCTTTCTGCTTACATCCTGATAATCTTTGCCTACATAAATGATCATAGTTATTCTCCTTCTCCTGGGGGTTATCTGACGCTTTCAATTCGCAGATATCAAGTTAGGGGCAAAATACCTTTTGGCCCTTAGTTGTAAATTTATTATAATTCTCCCTGGTTCTATTTTCAACGAATGTATAGTCTTTAGAATCTTCTTTCATATTTTATTATTTTCTTCTTCTTTGGAATTAATTTTAATCGCCATGTTGAAATTACTTTCTTCATTTATGTTTTTCATGAAAATATTTACATTTTTCTTGAGAAATTATTTTTGTGATGATATAGTAATCTTAGAATTATTATTACTTTTTTCTGGCAGACATTTCGGCCGGACTTTTTATACAAATATAATTTTAATCAGACAGATATCTGCCAAATACCAGCTCAGACTTTTAGCCTGATTAAAGAAAGGATTTTATATGTCACTGAACAAGCATAAGATCATTCCATTGATCGAATCTTATTATCATACATTTACTCCTCTGGAGAGAACGATTGCTGATTTCTTTATTCACAATACAGAAGAACAGGATTTTTCTTCCAAAAACATTTCCAGCCTTCTGTATGTATCAGAGGCTTCGCTCTCACGTTTTGCTCAGAAGTGCGGATTTCATGGATACCGGGAATTTATTTATGAATATAAACAGAGTCTGACTCCAGGTCCTGAGGAAAATATTCCGAATTTTGAGGTGTCAGAATTTAATACTTACCAGGAACTTCTGAATAAATCTAATGCACTGCTGGACAAGGCACAGATCGCGCGGATCACAAATCTGCTGGTTTCCAAACCTCGCGTTTATGTTTATGGCAGAGGCAGTTCCGGACTTGTAGCGCAGGAAATGAAGCTTCGCTTCATGCGTATCGGATTGAATATCGAAGCAGTTACAGACAGCCATATTATGAAGGTAAATTCTGTTATTCTGGATGAGAGTTGTCTGGTCATTGGAATCAGTGTCAGCGGACAGACAGATGATATTATTTCTTCTCTGAAAGCTGCTCACCAGCGTGGAGCCTATACTCTTCTTATGACTGCCAGACAGGATAAATCCTATCAGGAGTTCTGTGACGAGACACTGATCTTTGCGAGTATGGAACATCTGGAATATGGAAATATTATTTCCCCTCAGTTCCCGATTCTGTTGGTACTGGATGTGCTTTATGCACATTATCTGCAGATCGACAGAAGTAAGAAAGAAGCACTGCATGAATATACCATCCAGACACTTCAGCCTTATCTGATCAAATAATTGACAGTCCTGTCTCGCACAGCCAGGATAACAGTTTACAATACATTGAATAAAAAATTACCAAAAAAGGATCTCTTGAGTTTTGTAACTCTGAGATCCTTTTTGTGTTTTATTTATTTTCTTTTACAAGACGGATCACGTTCCAGGATGCTTTATGAAGCATACTTGTCAGTTCTCCATTGTCCATAGTTGTCTGCTGTGTTGTTTTTGGTTTAACGTTTTCCTGTCCGAATGCGTTGACTACTTTCAGGTCATCACTTTCAAGTACGATATGCTCGGCAACTTTATAACCTTCAAAACTTCTTACATCTGTGTTAAGAACTACATCTTCTTTCAGATTTCTGTTTACTGCGAAGATGGTAACTTCTTCTTTTTCTTCATTATAAACTGCAACTGCTTCAATATCCGTGATGCTTCCATGTCCACTTGTCTCATGCTCTGTGGAAGAAATTACCGGCTGGAGCGCAACACCACGACCATATTTAGATGCGTGCATGAATGGATAGAAAATAGTCTGCTTCCAGGAACCGCCACCGTTCGGGTCTGTCATGATCGGAGCGATAACGTTGATAAGCTGTGCAAGGCATGCTACTTTTACTCTGTCGGAATGACGGATCAGAACGATCAGCATCAGACCTACCAGCAGGGCATCTTCAAAATTGTAAATGTCTTCAAGAAGCGGCGGTGCCACCTGCCATGGATGGTTTTCTGTGATATCATTGTCTGCATCATTGGAATGATACCATACATTCCATTCGTCAAAGCTAAGATACATATTCTTTTTGCTGCGTTTTTTCGCCTTTACATAGTCGCAGGTTGCAATAATGGTGCGGATAAATTCATCCATATCATCAGATTTTGCAAGAAAATCGTTGCTGTCATCAGAACGGTTTCCATAGTATGTATGAAGAGATAAATAATCTACATAATCATAAGTGTGGCTCAGCACGTGATCTTCCCAGAGTGCAAAGGTTGGCATATCTTTATTGGAACTTCCGCATACAACAAACTCGATAGACGGATCGATCAGTTTCATTGCTTTGGCTGTCTCTTCTGCCAGTCTTCCATACTCATCCATAGTCTTGTGGCCGATCTGCCATGGACCATCCATTTCGTTTCCAAGGCACCAGGTCTTGAATCCGTATGGATCTTTCTGTCCGTGTTTGATACGGAGATCACTGTATTTGGTTCCACCTGGATGGTTGCAGTATTCCAGAAGGTTGCATGCATCTGTGATTCCTCTTGTTCCAAGATTGACTGCCATCATTACTTCTGAATTAGCTGCATCCGCCCATTTCTTGAATTCATGAAGTCCTACTTCATTCTTTTCCAGACTTCTCCATGCAAGTTCCAGTCTGTGAGGTCTTTCCTCAACAGGTCCCACACTGTCTTCCCAGTAAAAGTTGGATACAAAGTTTCCGCCCGGATAACGCACGATCGGTACATCCAATTCTTTCACCAGATCAATAACATCCTTACGGAATCCGTCAGCATTGGAAAGCGGATGTCCTGGCTGATAAATTCCGTCGTATACAGCTCTTCCCAGATGTTCAATAAAGGAACCATAAATTCTTTTGTCGATTTTGGAAATGGAGAACGCTTTGTCCACTACCATTTTTGCCTGTTTCGCCATAATATTTTTTGAACCTCCGTTCTTAGTAATTGGTTTGAAAAATTAGTTTATCATTATATTATTTGAGCTGCCTCATAAGTAATGTTAAATGATCACCAGTTACAGTAACATTAATTTCAAAACTCAATGGGACAGCTCATTTTTTATCATATCAGTAAATTATGATTCAAATACTTACAACTTTTGATCAACCCTTAACAGCACCAGATGTCATACCATCGATCAGGTATCTCTGGAAGATCAGGTAGATGATCAGGATTGGAAGGATACCGAACATGGAACCTGCGATCAGAAGGTTGTAGTTATTTCCATAAGGTGTAAGCAGTGTGTTCAGACCGATCTGCAGTGTAAATTTGCTTGTATCACGGAATACCAGCATCGGCCATAACATGTTGTTCCAGGAACCCATTGCACAGAGGATTGCCATGGAAGCAAATGCAGGTTTTGTGATCGGCATCATAATCTTAACACTGATACCATACTCTGTGCATCCGTCGATTCTACCTGCATCCAGAAGCTCTTTCGGAAGACTCTGCATGTACTGTTTAAAGAAGAAAATTGTCGACGCACCACATAGTCCGGGGAAAATAACACCGGCTCTTGTATTGATGATCCCAAGAGATGTAACTTCGTTATACAGAGGAAGCATCAGGATTTCAAAAGGAACACACATAGTTGCGATTACCAGGAAGAATAAAAATCCCTGAAGTTTAAATTTGTACATGGTCAGACCGTATGCGATGAAGTAGCATACCAGCAGTGTCAGAACTACTGTGATCAGTGTCAGGATCAGACTATTTTTATACCACATAAAATATTTTCGGGAATCCTCATTTCCGGAAAACAGGTATTTGTAGTTATCCAGATGCATCTTGGAAAAATCAAGATTCAGGGACATACCTTTCATAACCACTTCACGGCCTTCCTGGAAGGAAGCGAAGAAACCTGCAAGAAGCGGAAATGCGATCAGCACACAGAGGATAGCGAAAAGCCCTGTGGATAATACAGACGCAACTTTATGATTTGATTCCATTGTCTTTGGCTGAGCTGCTGTTTTTGCCATATCACTTTTCCTCCTTCTTGAATGTTCCTGTTGCCACAAGCTGGACAACATTGATAGCCAGGGCAATAACCAGAAGTACCATACCTACGGCACACGCATAACCCATATCGTTTTTCTCAATACCACGTTTATACAGATATCCTACGATAGTAAGACCAATGTTCTTCGGTGATGAGTTACCATTCCACAACATGAAACTCTCAAGGAACATGGACAGACCGGCATATACGGAAATTGTAATAACATAGATGGTTGTCGGTTTCAGAAGCGGCAGTGTCACATACCAGAATTTCTGTTTTGCATTGGCACCGTCGATGTCTGCTGATTCATAAAGAGATGTATCAATACTCTTTAAACCTGATATAAAGTACAGCATGTTAACACCTGTCCATCTCCACATGCAGAGTAATAACAGAGCTATCCATCCGGTAGTCTTTTCTTTCAGCCATGGGATACTGGCATTTCCAAGCAAATGCATTAACTGGTTCATCTGTCCGTTATCACCTTCTGAGAACATCAGTCGGAATAACATACCGGAAATAACTACAGATGTAAGTGCCGGAATGTACATGATCACTTTCCATACACCTTTGGCTTTGGTAAGACGGCTTTCCATCAGTACTGCGAGCATCATCGGAATCGGGATCAGCAGAAGCAGTGTCAGAAGCATGTATTCCACACTGTTAAATACAGCCGTCTTGAAGAACTTATCGGAAGCCAGTTTCTGGTAATGCTTCAGACCAACCCACTGAGAACCGCCAAAGGAAATATCCTGAAAACTCATTACAATACCACTGATAAGCGGATATAACCAGAAAACCAGAAGACTGATAACAAACGGAAGCACAAATACGTATGGTGCCACCTTCTGAGAATAGAGCATCTTTTTCACTTTATTCACAATGAATTCCTCCTCTTCTAAAAATAGCAGTAACTTTTCAGCATCTCATGGAATCATGGCTTACTGAACAGTTACAGATAATTTCTTTTTTTCTTATTACCATTATCCTGAAAAGAAATCAGACTCCACATCCTGTGAAAATCTCATTTCTCACCAGGATAACAGTAAAGGAGGTCAGGGAATGCATTTCCCTGGCCTCCCATATCATTTCGGTCACTGCAGTAACCGTTCATTATTCACTTGATCAGTGAACTATTATCATCTTATTATTCACATTCGAAATCAAGATAATCCTGTGCATCCTGAAGCGCTTCATCTACATCCATGCCATCCTCTAATACATTGTTCAGAGTTGTTGTACACATGTAATCGTTCAGTGTCGGAGAGTTCTTTGTTGTGTAAATAGTTCCGATTGCATCGTTTTCAGCAAGTTCATTCAGAACTTCGTATGGTTTTACACGGAAGAATGTGTTATAAGTATTGGATTCATCATATGCGAAATCTTCGTCAGACCATAATGCTGTGTTGCAGACGTCAAATCCAAGTTCGTTCCAGATCAGGTTTTCACCTTCTTCAGAGCATTTAGCCCATGCAAGCCATTCAGCCGCAAGTTCAGGATTCTCACACTGATTTGTTACAACAGTACCTGTACCGCCGATACCAACGGAGCATTTCTGTCCTTCTTCAAATACAGGACATGTTGTGATGTCATATTTGCCTTCCATCTCCGGCATATAATCTTTGAAACGGCTCATGTACCACATAGCTTTCGGGAAGGAAGCGATTTTACCTTCCATGATGTTGGAGAAACCAGCTTCAAGGTCAACATGTCCGTCTGTGGATACCATTGCGATTCCATCGTTTAACCAGTTCTGCTGCATTGTGAGCATTTCTTTTACGGAATCAAGCTGTACGTTTACAGTTCCGTCCGGACCGCCTGTCCAGTCTTCACCATTCTCAGCCATTGCAAGCCACATCCAGTCAACACCGCCTGTATCAACAGAAGTTAAGTACACTTCACCGTTGGAAGCTTCTTTTAACTCTTCACCAAGTTTAGTATAATCATCCCATGTCTTTACAGATTTGTAATCTAATCCGTAAGATTCAAGAAGATCTGCGTTCCAGTACATAACAGTTGCACCTACATGGAAAGGAACACCAAGTCTTGTTCCGTCAGCTTTGGAATAAACATCAAGTCTGGACTGTACCATTGTGTCTTCGTATGGAGCAAGTGCATCATTCATGGAATACAGAGGACTGTCATCACCGGAATAGTTCGGGAACTGTCCGATCTCGATATCGCAGAGGTCAGGAGCACCTGAACCAGCCTGTAAGGACATCATTAATTTGTTATGCATATCAGAGTATGGATATGTACTGAATGTAATCTGGATCTGTTTGTCCGGATTCTCTTCATTCCACTTATCTACCATCTGACCATAAAACTCATTATGCAGGTCTACGAATGACCACATCTCGAATTTTGTTCCATCATCAGGACCTACGGTTGTTACTGCTGTAGGCTCTCCTTCAGCCGGTTCTTCGCTCTCAGTAGCTTCTTCTGTTGTGTCTTCGTCATCTGCAAAGACATTCACTGCCATGCTCATGCTGGACACTGCCATAGCCGCAGTCATAAGTAATGCGAACAATTTTCTTCTCTTCATAAAAAGATCCTCCTTTTTTGCTTTTCCTTGCGCTCTTCCGGTTCCAATGATGCTATTGTACAAATACTATAATCAATTCGACTTTTTTTAAAATATGCAAGTTGTTATTTTGCTATGGTAATTTTGTACAACTTTTTTCTTTTTCGCTCCGGTTTATGTTGATATTATACAATTCATTCCTGTAAATGTCAATATATTTTTGATTTATTTTTATTATTTTAGATTTTATTAAAATAAATAATTGATATTTATTCGTCAATCTTACCACATTTCTGCTGTTTTCCTATGTTTTTTTTACCAGTTTTATGGTAAAATAAGTAATCAAAACGTATTTTTCTAAATATTATTGTTTAGCATTCTATACCTGAAAACAAGTCGAAAAAGGAGGTTTTTTGTATGAAATCCTGCTCTATTGAAGATGGCCTTACAATTTTTAAAGCTCTCGGATCTCCCGTCCGGGTCAGAATTCTGCGCCTGATCCAGGAGAAAGAAGGTTTAAACATTAAGCAACTTGCACAAACACTTCAAATCCCGATTACAACTTTGTCTCCTCATCTTGGTCTGCTGGAAGAAGCCGGGTTAATCGAATTTCAGGACGAAGCACTAAATCACGGTATCCAGAAGCGCTGCTATGCAGCAAAGGACTGGGAACAGCTTCTGGTAGACTTTACCCTCTCCCGTTCTAATCTGCAAATTTACAGCGCAGAGCTCGGTGTTGGACAGTTTTCAGATTTCTCCGTAACTCCTACCTGCGGCATGGCTACTGCTACATCATTTGTCGGCCAGCTGGATCAGCCTCGCTATTTCGTCCATCCAAGCAGCTATCAGGCACGAATCGTCTGGTTTACTACCGGATATCTGGAGTATATCCTGCCCAACTTCATTCCGGACAACAGTGTAATTGAAGAATTGACACTCTCTTTTGAGATCAGCTCTGAAGCGCCCAGATTCTGTGATGTGTGGCCTTCTGATATTACCTTTTCCCTGAACAGTGTGATTCTGGGTACATGGACCAGTCCCGGAGATTACGGTGACCGCAGAGGAAAATATAATCCTGACTGGTGGTTTCCATTTCTCAACCAGTATGGTTTATTAAAAAAACTGACAATTACTCCTGAGGGAACTTTTCTGGACGCAGAAAAGCTGTCCGATGTTTCCACCAGACAGCTTGCCCTTACTGATCAATCTGTTATAAAGTTTCGTTTTTCAGTCCTGCCAGGAGCTGAAAATCCCGGAGGATGTACCCTGTTTGGTGCAGGTTTCGGAGATTATGAACAACATATCCGCATTACCATTGGATATCATCCCAGATAAATTTCCTACGGTAAAAGATATTTTACACCCCAGATTGTTTCATTGTTTTCACCTTTTGCACTGAAGCACATCGTATTATTACCTGCCTCGTCAGTCATTTCCAGTGTAACACCTGTGTAAGTGTTTTCGCCAAGAGTCACGTTAATATATGGTGTGCCTTCTTCTGTGCTCCAGGCCCCGTCCAGTTCTTCTCCTGTGACGGTTCCGTCTGCGTTAAGCTGGATTTTCTGTGGTTTATGCACTTTGTCAGAAATATCTGTACCATGATCTACCAGATAGAATGTCCCCTGAATCTCATCCACAGAATATCCATCCTCTTTCAAAGTCTCGCCGCTGGTCGCAAAAGGCGCTGCAACAAGCCAGCCATCTTTGGTACGGAATAACTGATGAACACGCGGTTCATGGAGTTCTCCTGTCTTGGCAAAACGCTGATGATAAACCAGATATAATTTGCCGTCTTCATCTTCAAATGAGGTCTGTCCGCCAGGTGCCATATAGGTCTGGGTAAGACTTGGAAAAGTATAATTTCCCATCATTTTCAAACCATGATCCTTGTGTTCTACAAAAAGATACATATCCTTTCCTGCTGCATCAGTATAGGTTCCGTCTACTGTATCACAGCGGAAAAGACGTATCTGATATCCGCCTTTTGCCTGCAGATTTCCGTAGGAAAGAAACAGATAATAATACCCACTGGTCTTATCGTACATGATGTGCGGACCCTCAATAGAATTGTGATAACCGCCAAGGAGTTTCTTGCCATAGTAACTGTCTACGTGATTTTCTTCGTCTGCTTCCGGATAAATCGGATATCCTGTCTCTTCATCAATTTCAATCAGGAAAATACCACCGGACCAGGAACCGTAAACCATCCACATCCGGCCGTCTTCATCATAAAAAACATCCGGGTCAATACAGTTCGGCCAGTTATTGTTATCATAAGCTGCCGCTGTATATGGTCTTGGATCTGTTCCCATCAATTCTTCGATGTTGTTTTCTTTTACATCATGATAGCTGTATCCAGAGTACAGAAAAGTATCCTGGTAATGGTATGGTCCTTCGATATTATCTGCTGTTGCAAAGCAGATATTGGATTTCACATAGGAAGATGTGGTGCAGAAATACATTACATATTTTCCCATTTTTTTATTGTATATAACATCTGGCGCCCATACAGAATAGCCACCTTCCTCATTCTTTCCTACATAGGCAAATGCTGCCGGATCACCGTCTTCTTCTCCGTCAAAAAGATTATCAAACAGCTTGTTGTCTGCATTGACCCCAGAAGAAAAACTGGTCCAGTTTCTAAGATCTGTAGATTTTGCAGACTCCATATGAGAGCCAAAAATATAATAAGTACCATTATCCTTGATGATGGACGGATCATGCACAGAAGCTCCGGCTGAGAAACCGCCTTTCTTAATCTGACTCTCAATATCATCTGTGGTATCAGCAGATTCTTCTGCAGATAATTCAGTCTCTGTATTTTCTGTTGTTTCTGCAGCATATACGCCCTGTGATCCCAGAAGCATCATCCCTGTCAGTCCCAGAATTATTCCCCATTTTTTTCTCATACACATTCTCCTGTTTTTCAAATTAGTCTTCGTAAGAAAATACCGGTGCACCTGTTTTCTCATCCCATCGGATTTTCATCAGCATGGCATGACGATTTGGATTATACAGCGGATCCCCTACGATTTCTGCCTCTGTTCTTGCATGATAAACCATAATTGGATTTCCCTCCTCGTCTACAGTGAAGGAATTGTGCCCCGGTCCGTAGATTCCTCTGGACTCATCTGTGCTAAGAACCGGATAACGTTCTTTTGTCCAGGATTTGGGATCAAGAAGGTCTGCATCTTCATCTGCTGTCAGCATTCCCATACAGTATGCAATACCTGTCTCAGATGCAGAATAGGTAAGATAAATTTTACCTTCATGATGGATAACTGCAGGTCCTTCATTTACCCAGAATCCAACTCTTTCCCAGTCATAATCCGGTGTTGTGAGAAGTACCTGAACCGTTTTTAACTTGTATGGTGTTTCCATTTCACCGATGTAAAGATTGGAAATCTGTTTGCCGACTCCTACTTTTTCTGCCCATACATAATAATGTTTTCCCTTGTTTTCAAATACAGTTGCATCCAAAGAAAAGGCTTCAAAAGAAAATTCATCTTCATCTGCACGCCCCATCTTACCTTTCTCTGTCCAGGTTCCTGTAAGAGGGTCTGCATCTGCGCATTCCAGTACATACGGGCGGATTGCCCAGATATCATTCTTATCTCCGCCTGCAAAATAGATGTACCATTTTCCCTCCAGATAGTGAAGTTCCGGTGCCCAGATATGTTTACTCATAATTCCTTCTTCATGCTTCTCCCAGACCGTAACTTCTTCTGCGTCTTTCAGTCCTGCCAGAGTTTCGCTTCTTCTCAGTACAATTCGATCATAAGCAGGTACAGATGCTGTGAAATAATAAGTTCCATCTGTGTGACGGTAAACATATGGGTCAGCCCTCTGCAGAATCCATGGCTCATTGTATTTAAGTTCTTCACTCATTGTTTATATCCCCCTTCGTTTTTGCGTTTTATTTTAGATTAATATAAAGTATTTTTTATATATTTAAAAGTGTAACGCATTTTTCAGAAAATATCAACTATATTTTTTTCTTTTCATTGCACATTTTTTTCGGATTCGTTATAATTTATCGTAAACGCTGAAAACGGCTGAACGTTACCAGATCCGAAGCCGTTGAAGATGTACTCTAAATTCAGAAAGGGAAATCCGTTATGTTGTATATTAAAAGTCTGGAACAGGCAGTCCCTGTTTTTAAGGCCCTTGGTTCCGAACTCCGTGTACGGTTGATCCAGATTCTTCTTGAGCATCAGGAAATGAATATGAACGAGCTGGCTTCCAGTCTGGGAATTACCAACGGTGCCCTGACCAGCCACGTAAAGAAACTGGAAGAAGCCGGAATTCTTGCGATCCTGCCAGAGCATTCCGGTCATGGCAACCAGAAAGTCTGCCGCATTAATGTTGACAAGATCCTGGTTGACATTGCCTCCAACAATGACAGCACAGCTGAGGACAGCTACTCTATTGATATTCCGATCGGCAATTATTTTAATTATTCTGTTTATCCAACCTGTGGTCTTTCTACTACCGAGAATCTGATCGGCGAGGTAGATGATCCGCGTTACTTTGCTCATCCCAGCCATGTGGATGCAAGAATCCTGTGGTTTGGTCGGGGATTTATTGATTACCGTATCCCGAATATGCTCCCTCCTGGACAAAAAATCGACCGTCTTACACTCTCCTTTGAAATCAGTTCAGAAGCTCCGGGAGTCAACAGTGACTGGCCATCCGATATTTCATTTTTCCTGAATAATACAAAAATCGGAACATGGACAAGCCCCGGAGATTTTGGTGATGTTCATGGTATGTTTACTCCTGACTGGTGGTTTCCAAACTGGAATCAGTATGGTCTGCTGAAGATGCTTGTTATTGACCGTCACGGTACTTTTATCGATGGTCTGAAGATTTCAGATGTGAATACTCAGCAGCTTACTTTTACCTCTCAGGATGATATGGTATTCCGCTTCCAGGTAGATGAACCATCCCAGAACATCGGTGGTCTGACACTCTTTGGCAAAGATTTCGGAAACTATAATCAGGATATTAATGTGAAAGTGCATTATACTCCGAATGTGTAAACAAGAAATAAAAAAATATCGTAACTGTTCCGTATTATCGCAGTTACGATATTTTTTATTATTTATTCTCCGCGCATCCAGACTCTCATCTGGTTTTCTCCGCGGTTGCCCCATGTGTAATATGGCACTGCAGTCAGTGTCGCAAGTGTCCTCACCGGTGATACTTCGCTGTACAGAGAATCTCCTACCGTCTCCAGCTTACGCGCTTTAATCCTGAGCAGAACACAGCCTTCCAGCAGACCTTCTTTGCAGATTTCCTCTTCTGTCCTTGCATCTTCAAAAATATGATAAGACTGAAGCAGTCCCGGATTGTCCACACCCTCAAAGCAATAGACGATCGGACCACGCATAAATGCCACACAGCCTGCATCTTCTCTTACTTTAAGATTCGCATAGATCTTACGGATCTTCATAGGGAAAACAAGTTCTACTACATCATTTTCCCACACTCTCTTAAGAATCAGATAACCTTTTTCCACATTAGCAGTGATATTCTCCACTTTTCCGTTAATACGCACCTGCACACTGCCCGGGCGTACCCAGGATGGAATGTGGATTCCCAGAATAGTTGCTTCTTCTGTTTTTCCGGTTACATGATAGGTCACTTTGCCATCCCATGGATAGTTGCTCTCTACAGTTACATCCAACTTATCAAAGTGTGCTTCTGTGCCTGCCGGAATATGAGAATAAACGCCATCTTCTGTCTCACTCCACAAATATTTGCCAAGAGACATCAGCAAACGGACCACATTTGGAGGACAGCATGCGCAGGTATACCAGCCCGGACGCTCCGGCAGAACGTGTTTATGTCCATACAATTTTCCGCTGACTCCCGGCTCGGTTTCCAGTGGATTTACATAGAAAAATCTCTTTCCATCAAGCTGCATTCCACTGATAATTCCATTGTAAAGCGCACGCTCCATCACGTCCGCATAGCGTCCGTCCATCACATTATCAAGCATTTTTCTTGCAAAAAATACCAGTCCGATGGATGCACAGGTTTCTGCATAAACGGTATCGTTCGGCAGGTCATAATCAATAGTAAACGCTTCTCCGTCTACAGTGCTGCCGATTCCTCCGGTAATATACATTCTCTTCTGGGTCATGTTCTCCCAGAGATCACAGCATGCCTGATAGAGCTTTTCATCTTTGTAAAGAGAAGCCAGTTCTGCCATAGCAGTGTACATATACACCGCACGGACGCTATGTCCCACTGCTTCTTTCTGTTCATAGACAGTGGCATGGACCTGGTTATACTCTCTATTATTCACATCCATATCAAAGTGAACCCAGCCTCTTTTTTCCTTTTCTTTTACAAAGTAATCCGGATCTTTTCCACGCTGTTCAATGAAATATCTGGCAAGGTTTTTGTAGCTTTCTTTTCCGGTTACTTCGTAAAGGCGCAGAAGTCCCAGTTCAATTTCCTGATGTCCCGGAATCCCCGGTTCTTTACCTTCTTCTGTTCCGAAACGTTTCTCAATGTGCTCTGCCATACGCTCCATGACATGAAGCAGACGATCTTTTCCAGTTACTTCGTAGTATGCTGCCGCAGCTTCCATCATATGCCCTGCGCAATATAATTCATGACATTCCTGTAGATTCTGCCAACGATGTTTGGGCTCTTTAATTGTAAAAAATGTATTCAGATATCCATCATCCTGCTGTGCTTTTTCAATGATCTCAATAACCTTATCTGCACGTTCTTCCAGTTCAGGATCCGGACGGACTTCCAATGCATATGCCACGCCTTCCAGCCATTTGGCAACATCACTGTCCTGAAAAACCATTCCATAAAACTCGCCCTCTTCCAGGCCTGCTGCAATACGGAAGTTTGCCAGTGCATGGCTCTTCTCCACTCCCGGAATCTCATCATTTAATATTTTCTCCTGATAAGGAATAACTGTATCCATTACCAGTTCCTGATATCCATGCCAGAACGCATCTGTCACTTTTACCTTATTTAACAAACTTTCTCTCATTTCTGCGCCTCCCATTTTGCCGGAAGATCCGGACATTTTCGCACCTTCTGTACAGCCCGCAGTTCCACAAAGCATCCACAGAGTCTGCACATCCCATTCATCAACCGGTCACAGGTGCTGCATATGTTCAGTCTTTTCTCGTAGGCCCGCTGATCTACTTTCAGATCCTCATCCATACGCTGGATATAGCGTGACAGATCCTCATAAAAAGCTTCTTCATTATTCTGTTCAGGCAAACATTTCCTGCACACACGCAACTTCCCGTTCATACCTTAGTCTCCTTTTTTGTTTCTGATTATCTTACTTCCAGGTGAAGAACGCTGCACTTAGGAATTGTAAATTTAATTCCTTCTGCTGTTTTTTCTACTTCATTAAATTCTTTTACACGAACCTGATCTGGTGTTTCAAATGTGTTCATTTCGTGCATTTCGCCGTGTACAATCTCACCTTTGACTTCATTTACCTGATAATCTGTAAGAATAGTTCTGATTTCATAATCTTTGTCAAGAGACAGGTTTGTCAGCGTGATATGTACAGCTCCGTCCCCTGCTACAGACACGGATTCTGTCAGGTTCGGTACCTGCCATTCATCTTCCACACCGATGGTTTCTGTCTCAACAGAACTGTCTACAAGCATTGCATCCTGATGATATTTATACATATCAAATACATGATAGGTTGGTGTCAGGATCATATCAGCTCCATCTGTAAGAATCACGGACTGGAGCACATTTACGATCTGCGCAAGGTTTGCCATTTTTACTCTGTCGCTGTGTTTGTTGAAAATATTCAGAGTGATACCTGCAATCAGGGCATCTCTCATTGTATTTTGCTGATACAGGAATCCAGGATTTGTGCCTGGTTCTACTGTGTACCATGCACCCCATTCATCAACGATCATACCGATTTTCTTCTCAGGATCATACTCATTCATAATGTGTCCGTGACGCTCGATCAGTGTTTCCATAAAGAGCGCTTTGTTCAGGCTCTTATACCATACTTTGTCATCAAAATCTGTAGCACTTCCCTTGATCTCCCATCCTTCCGGATGCACATAATAATGAAGGGAAAGGCCATCCATGTTTCCGTGAAGTTCTTTGAGACAGTGGTTATGTGTTGTTTTTAACACTTCAGAGGTCCACTCATAATCATCTACATTTGCACCACAGCAGATTTTCTGAACCGGATGATCCGGGTGATAATTGCGGACATAGGTCTGATAACGACGATATTCATTTGCATAGAAATCAGGATTCATGTTTCCGCCGCAGCCCCAGTTCTCATTGCCTACACCAAAGAAGTCCAGTTTCCATGGTTTCTCATGACCGTTTTTCTTACGGAGATCAGCCATCGGAGAAACACCTTCAAATGTGATATATTCAACCCACTCAGACATTTCCTGCACAGTTCCGCTTCCCAGGTTTCCATTAACATATGCTTCGCATCCAAGCTGTTCACAGAGTTCGAAGAATTCATGAGTACCAAAGCTGTTGTCTTCTACAACACCGCCCCAGTGTGTATTGATCATTTTCTTACGTGTTTCTTTTGGTCCAATACCATCTTTCCAGTGGTATTCATCTGCGAAACAGCCACCCGGCCAGCGAAGTACCGGAATCTTGATATGCTTCAATGCTTCTACTACATCTGTACGCATTCCGTTCTTGTTCGGAATCGGGGAATCCTCGCCTACATAGATTCCTTCGTAGATACATCTTCCCAGGTGTTCTGAGAAATGTCCGTAAATCTCTTTGTTAATTTTGCTCTGTTTCTTAGATGGATTGATTACAAGCTTAGTCATTTTTACCTCCATAGCTGGTGTTTTTATGCATTTATTTTACATTATCCTAAAATAATATACTTTATTTTGTTTTATCATTATACACAACTTCTATATGATATTCAATATGTTTTCTGCAAAATTGCTATAGTAATTCAAAAAAACAATGCAAATACGCCTGATCGAATGCGAATCCTGCCCAAAGTTTATTCTTACTATAATACAAAAAGAGCCACAACAGATTTCATTTCAATCTATTGTGACTCCCTCACGATTCAATCAGATTTTACAGTCCTACATTTCCGCTGTTCAAGCCTTCTTTGCTGTCCTTATCCAGCGGCAACCAGTCCAGCACTTTTTTAATATAACGATTCCAGAAATCCCACTCATGGGCTCCCGGACCTTCCTCATAAGTTACATCTGCACCAAGTTCACACATAAAATCTCTGAACTTACGGTTCGGAGGAAGAAGCGGATCATCCAGGCCACATGCAAGATACATGTGCGGAAATGGAATACCTTTTTCTTTCATATCTCTGGCGATCCATTCCGGATTGATCTCACAGTCCGAAATCTTTGACAGATCCCCAAACACGCTTTCAAGAAAACTTTTTTTCTCAAAAAACATAGGAGAGCTGTCATCTGCCACGTTCATTTTTTCCAGGATCATTGCAGAAGAAAGCCCCGCAATATAGCCAAATGTATCGTGATATTTCAGACCATTGCGGATCGCACCGTAGCCGCCCATGGATAACCCGGCAATAAAAGTATCTTCTTTTTTATGAGATAACGGAAACATTCTTCTTGTGATCTTTACCAGTTCTTTTCCGATAAATTCACTGTAATTTTCATTTGCATCCGGATGATCCATATAGAACATATTTGCTCCGGAAGGCATTACCACAGCCAGGTTTTTCTCCTCTGCCCATCTCTTGATACAGGTCCCAGTCACCCAGTCTGTGTAGTTTCCCATAACTCCGTGAAGCAGATAAAGTGTTTTAAAAGGTCTGTCATCCTCTTCGGTCTCTTCCTCAAAAAACACCTTGTCTGCAGGCAGGATCACATTCATTGTTACCGGGCGCATCAGCGCCTTTGAAAAGAAATTTACTTCCATCAGTGCCATCTTTTTATCCTCCTTGTGTTCTGTAAAATTACTGATCGTTTGTCAGATGCAGCTTGTCCAGAATATAGAATACCAGGCTCAATGCCATACCTACAACGCAGGCAAGTACCATACCTGTAAGTTTTACATTTCCAAGATTCAGGGCGATTCCGGAAAGACCTACGATAAATACAACAGAGGTCAGTGTCAGGTTTCTGGATTTACTGTAGTCTACTTTGTTATCTACCAGCATACGCAGTCCGGAAGTACCGATCATACCATAAAGAAGGAAAGAGATTCCTCCAATTACAGGTCCCGGAATTGTATTGATCAATGCTGCCAGTTTTCCAAGAAAAGAACAGCAAATAGAAAGAACCGCAGCTCCGCCGATTACCTGTACACTGTAAACTTTTGTCATTGCCATAACACCGATATTTTCACCGTAAGTAGTTGTCGGTACGGATCCCATACATGCAGAAAGGGTTGTGGAGAAGAAATCTGCAAACAGAGAACGGTGTAATCCCGGCTCTTTCAAAAGGTCTTTTCCTACAATTTTACTGGTTACGATCTGATGTCCGATATGCTCGGAAGTTACCAGCAGAAGTGCCGGAAAAATAGTTAAGATTGCTTCCAGGTTAAATTTCGGATGCTGGAAATTCGGCAGCGCAAAAAACGCTGCTTCTTTTACTGCTGTGAAATCCAGGATTCCGCAGAGTACTGCTGCTACATATCCGGCAATGATCGCGATCAGGATCGGAATAACAGATAAGAAACCACGGAACAGAATCTGTCCAAATACGGCAACACCAAGCGTTACCAGGAACACGATCACATTTCTCATGTCAATCTGCTCATCCAGAAGTCCTGCTGTGCTTGCTGCACTTCCGGCAAGTTCCAGACCGATCAATGCTACTACAGGTCCCATTGCTGCTGTCGGAAGAACGATATCAATCCACTTTGTACCACACTTTCCGATGATCAGTGCCAGGATCATACCTGCAATACCAAGTACCACAAATCCTCCCAGTGCATATTGATAGCCAAATTTAGTCATAACCAGAATTCCCGGTGACAGAAATGCAAAACTTGATCCAAGGTAAGCCGGTGCTTTACCTTTTGTAATAAAGATAAATAATAATGTACCTACACCATTCATCAATAATACGATCGCCGGATTAATCCCAAACATAAACGGAACCAGCACAGATGCGCCGAACATTGCAAACATATGCTGGATACTCAGTGGGATCAATAACTTTGCAGGTACTTTTTCTTCTACCTGTATAATTCTTTTTTCCACTCTCTTTCTTCCTCTCTTTTCCCTGTTTTTGTAAAATTTGTAACTATTCAGTGATAATGTCAAAATCCCCTCTCCAAAAAAAATTTTTCTGTAAAGACACTGAACAGTTATAAAAATATTTCGATTTATTATACACAGAATACGTAAAAAAAGCTACTGTCATTTTAAGACAGCAGCTTTCATACATCATAACCGCCAGCGAGGTTAAAGTTCGTGTTGATGCAGATATTTTTCCCTGGTTGCAAGTCCTCCCCTGATATGCCGTTCCTGCTTGTTCACATCCAGAACTCGCCTGACTTCACATGCCAGTCCGGGATTTAACTGACTGAGTCGGTCAGTGCAGTCCTTATGTACTGTACTCTTACTGATCCCAAATTTCTTTGCCGCCTGACGTACCGTCGCCTTTGTTTCAATAATATAATTTGCAATTTCCACTGCCCGCTCCTCGATATAATCTTTCACGGATAAGCCTCCGAAGACGCTGTTTTTACAGTGTATGCATTTTAATTATTGGTTATGTTGTATTTCATTAATACAGTTTCTTATACAAGAAAGAATCCTGCTTGCAGGATTCTCCGCCTGCGTCGGAGGGCTTTTTATGTCATAGGAACATTACGGAGTAATTTCCTATGACACCAAAAACGGCCGCCCTCACCGGACGACCGTCGTATGGGATTTCCCATTTCTTATTTAAATTTAATCTCTTTTCCTTCCAGTCTCCACTGTCTGAATTCTGCGGATGCAGATAACAGAAGGTCTGAGGAGGAGTTCAGGGCTGTTTCTACAGAATCCTGAATTACGCCGATAATGAAACCTACAGCAACAACCTGCATGGAAATGTCATCAGAAATTCCGAACAGGGAGCATGCCATTGGAATCAGAAGAAGTGATCCGCCGGCTACACCGGAAGCACCGCATGCTGATAGCGCAGCAAGGAGACTCAGAATGATGGCTGTCGGAATATCTACATGGATACCAAGTGTAAATGCAGTTGCCATTGTCATAACCGTAATAGTAATGGCTGCACCGTCCATGTTAATAGTAGCACCAAGCGGAATGGTTACGGAATAAGTATCTCTGTCTAATCCCATCTCTTCGCAGACTTTCATATTTACCGGAATGTTCGCTGCGGAACTTCTTGTAAAGAATGCTGTCAGCGCACTTCTCTTCAGGCAGTGGAAGATCAATGGATAAGGATTCTGGCGGATACACCAGTAAACCAGAAGCGGGTTTGTTACGAAATAGATGAAAAGCATACATCCTACAAGAAGGACAAGTAATTTTCCATATGTTGTAAAAATCTCCAGACCATTGGTTGATACTGTATTAAATACCAAGCCAAAGATTCCTACAGGTGCAAGGTTAATGATCCATGTTACTACCATAGAAATTCCGTCTGCAACATCAGCCAGAACTTTTTTAGTCATCTTATCTGCTACACGGAATGCAAGTCCCAGCAGGATTGCCCACATCAGGATTCCTACATAGTTTGCATTTACCAACGATGATACCGGATTTGCAACTACATTCAGAAGCAGATTATTTAATACTTCTGCAATACCCTGCGGTGCACTTGTATCTGTTGCTGCTGTAGCAAGTGTCAGCTTTACAGGAAATGCCATACTTGCAAATACTGCGATCACTGCTGCCAGTACTGTACTGAACATATACAGAATGATAACCGTCTTAATAACACCGCCATGAGATTTTCCTGCATTGCACAGAGAACTGATAACAAGGAAAAATACCAGTAACGGCGCAATAGCCTTTAATGCACTTACAAAGACATCACCCAGGATTGTAATACCTGTTGCCTGCGGTACAGCGATTCCAAGAATCGCACCCAGGATCAGGCCCACCAGAATCCTCTTTACCAGAGCGATCTCTGTCCATTTGTCCCATAATTTCTTCATTTCTTTGTTCCTCTTTCCCTTTAGTTTGATAAAACACTGATACGTTACATTATAAAGGAAAACTCAGAAATATGCAAGAAAAGCGCAAAAAAAGATACACAAAAAAGTTCCCTGTCTGCTACGTTATACAGATCAAACAGGGAACTTTATTTTGCATTACTGAATCGTAAGGATTTTCTGATTACTATTATTTAATTTTGATAACAGCTTTTACAAGGTCTGTCTTGTTGTTTACAGCCTCATCATAAGCATCTTTAATATGATCCAGATCAAATTCATGAGTTACGATGCTCTTAACATTGATAGCTCCGCTTGCAACCGCTGCGATTGCTTTTGGATAAATGTTTTTGTAACGGAATACAGATTTGATGGTAGCTTCTTTGTCCATGATCTGTGCGAAATTGTATGTAATCTCCTCTTTGGAAGAAATACCAACTAATGTAATTGTTCCACCTCTTCTTACGATAAATGGAGTCTGAGCGATTGTTACAGGTGATCCTGCTGTCTCGAATACAACATCTGCTCCACGTCCGCCAGTGAGTTCTTTGATTTTCTCAAGAGCGTCTTCTTTTCCGCTGTTGATAACTGCTGTTGCGCCTAATTCCATAGCTTTATCCAGACGGGCCTGTACAAGGTCAGCTACGATGATCTGTCCTGCGCCGTGAGCTTTGCATGCAAGTAATGTTACAAGACCGATGCATCCGGATCCAAGGATAACAACTGTATCGCCAGTTCCAACTGCACCCTGTTCTGCTGCATAGAAACCTACAGATAATGGCTCGATCAGTGCACCTTCTTTAGTGGATACATTGTCAGGAAGTTTAAAGCACATATCTTCAGGGAAAGCGATAAACTCTTCGTTGCAGCCCTGAACAGGAGGTGTTGCAAGGAATACAACATCCGGGCAGAGATTGTAATGACCGGATTTACAGAATTCGCATTTACCACAGGTAATTCCTGGTTCCAGAGCAACTCTGTCACCTACTTTAAGATTCTCTACATCTTTGCCAACTTCTACGATAGTACCTGCGCACTCATGTCCAAGCATGAAGTCCTGAGACAGGTCTACTTTATATGCTCCGCAGTTTCCATTGTGATAGTAATGTACGTCGGAACCACAGATTCCTACATATTCCAGAGATACAAGAACTTCTTTGTCTTTTACCTCCGGAACTGGAACTTCTTTGATCACCATATTGTCAGTGCCTCTCATAACTGCACTTTTCTGTAACATTTTTTTCATGATATGTTTCCCCTTTCTGTTTGCTGCATTCTGTCTGAAATAACCGGATAGTCAACCACAGATTGCCCGGTATGAATTTCACACCGGGCAATGCTGATTCCTTCTTATTCCTCGGCTGCTTTTACGTCGTCTTCTGTAAGTTCGCCGTTGTCAATATAAATCTTGATATAATCATCTACGTTATCTGCATTGATTTCCGGAGCATCTACATAGTCGTTTACGTCTGTTACTTCCATTTCACCATTAACGATCTTTTCTGCATATTCCATGTTCTTTTCAGCAAGGTCTGCTGCAGACTGTAATGCTGTTGAGGTCAGAAGGCCTTCTTTGATCAGCAGGCATCCCTGAGCTGTTCCATCAACACCATATGCAAGGAAGTTTGGTGTTCCGTCTTCGTTGAAATAATCTTTGTTTTCTCTGATTGCTTCGATCGCACCAGCTGCCATGTTATCATTCATGGAAATGATAGCGTCGATATGTGTTCCTGCCTGTACCCAGGATTCCATCAGTGTAAGTGCTTCATCACTGTTCCAGTTTGCAAAATCTTCATAAAGAATTTTTACATCAGAACGTTTGTCAAAGAAGTACTGATCCCATGCTTCACGTCTCTTATCAGCGTGATAGTTTCCGGATGGTCCTTTTAATACAACAACGTTTGCATTTTCAGGAATTTCATCTACAGCTCTTTCAGCGCTGACTTTTGCCTGCTCGATCGGGTCTGCATCGACTGTACCTGTTCCGGCCATAACTGATGTGTCATCTCCACCGTCAAGGTCATTCTGATGTGTTGTCGGGTTTGTTGTAATAACAGGGATACCTGCATCTATAAGCTGCTGAACATATGGAGCCTGTGCACCATTGTTGTTGGACTGTACGATAACGAGATCATACTGTTTTGTGATACAATCTTCAAGAAGACCGTTCTCTTTATTATCATCACCTTCACCGCTTACACATGTAAGGTCAATATCATCATAGTTCTCTGCCTGTTTTTTCATTTCAGTTGTCAGCCATGCAGCGAATGTATCAGCACTGGCACGTGCTACGAAGCACACTCTCTTTGCGTCAGCTGCGCTTACACTTGTTGCGGAAACCATAGATGCTGCCATAACACCTGCTAATAATAATGCTCCAACTTTTTTTGCTTTCATAAAATTTTTCCTCCTTTTAATTTGGATAGTTTGGGATTTTATTTTGCATTGCTTTTTGTTTTTTATTTTGACTCTTTGCTTTCATCTTTTACGATAATAACTTTTCTGGACTTTTTGGATTTGCTTACTACATCAAATGCAACTGCCAGTACGATAATTGCACCTTCAATAATCTGCTGAATATAAGAGTTAACACCCAGAAGGTTCATAACGTTCTCAAGGAAACCAATGATAAATGCACCTGCGATAGTTCCGCTTACAGTACCGATACCACCTGTAAAGGAAGTACCACCAACGATGGCTGCAGTTAAACCTGTCATTTCATATCCGATCGCACCGTTTGGAAGACCGGCATTGTTTCTTGCCATGAAGATCATACCTGCGAGGCCTGTCATAATACCGTTTAATATGTAAGATTTATAAATGTTTCTCTTTGCATTGATACCGCTCGCTTCTGCTGCAGGACGGCTGCCGCCGATTGCATACAGTGCACGTCCGTATCTTGTGTTGTTTACCAGGTACCATACGATAACTGTAACAATGATTACCAGAATTACCGGAACCGGAATCGGTCCAACCATTCCCTGTCCGATCTTAACAAAATTGCCTAACTGAAGAATGTTCTGTCCACCTGTAAAGTAAAGTGCAAGACCTCTGGCTGCCTGCTGCATACCAAGAGTTGCGATAAATGCCGGAACATTGAATTCAGCGATAAAGAATGCATTTACAAGGTTGCATCCGATACCTGTTGCCACTGCTACGATCAGAGCCAGCAGGATAGAGTTTGTTGCTTTGTATACAGATACTGAGTATACACCGGCCAGAGCCAGTACTGAACCAACTGACAGATCAAGGAATCCACTGATGATCAGGAGCATTTCGCCGTATGCTATCAGAATTCCCACACATAACTGTCTGGTAACGTTGATCAGGTTGCTGTACTGAAGAAAGTAAGGGCTGATTATACTACAGGCCACAAACAATACGAGCAGTACGATATAAATACTGAATTTTTGTAAATTGGTTGATTTTTTTGCTTTCATCTTTTTACCCTCCGCACGATCAGCTGTTTTTCAGACCAGTAGCAAATTTCATAATGGTCTCCTGAGAAAATTCATTTCTGTTGATGCATCCGCTTATTTTTCCCTGACACATAATGTAAATTCTGTCACACATTCCGATCAGTTCCGGAAGTTCTGATGAAACCATAATTACGGCTTTGCCTTCTTTTACAATATCTGTGATCAGTTTATAAATCTCAAATTTAGCTCCGACATCAATACCTCTTGTAGGCTCATCCAGGATCATGATATCCGGCTCACACAGAAGCCATCTTGCCAGAAGCACCTTCTGCTGGTTTCCACCTGAAAGAGTGGAGATCGCAGTATCAAGAGTTGGTGTCTTTACATGCATCTTGTCAAAGCTTTCTTTGACTGATTTTTTCTCTTTTGCTTTGTGCGTGTATCCTTTATAAATAATTCTCTCAAGGCTGGCCAGACTGGCATTTTCCATAACACTTCGAACAGGAATAATTCCGTCGTCTCGTCTGCTCTCTGAAAGCATTACCATCTTCTGCTGAATACTGTCATGTGGACATTTAATCTTTGCTTCCTGTCCGTTGATCAGTATCTGTCCGGAATCATGAGGATCAAGTCCGAAAACTGCTCTCATTGTTTCTGTTCTTCCGGCACCTACCAGACCCGCAAATCCAACAATCTCACCTTTAGATACATGGAAGTTGATATCTTCGAAAAGATCTTTTCTTGAAAAGTTCTTTACTTCCAGTGCTGTTGATCCGATCTTTACCTCTTCTTTCGGATATACATTATCAAGCTTACGTCCAACCATTCTTGCAATGACTGTATCCAGATCCAGATCCTCAGCTCTGTCTGTAGAAACAACCGCTCCATCTCTTAAGACTGTGATATCATCTGCAATACGGAAAACTTCTTCCATTTTATGTGAAATGTAAATGATTGAAATTCCCTGTGCCTTCAATTCCTCAATCTTTTTAAACAGGTTCTCGACTTCTCTGTCTGTAATAGAGGATGTCGGCTCATCCATGATGATAACCTGTGCATTATTTGTAACTGCTTTAATGATCTCAAGCATCTGAATATCAGACACTGTAAGAGTTTTCAGTTTCTGTGTCGGTTCATATGGAAGATTCTCATCTTTCAGGAACTGCTTCGCATCTCTTCTGATCTTCTTCCAGTCAACCTTTCCGAATTTGTTTACCGGAAGTCTTCCAAGGAAAAGATTCTCTTCAACAGAAAGCTCCGGAACGTAGTTTAATTCCTGTGCTACCATGGAAATTCCCATTTCCATTGCCTGTATAGGATTCTTGATCGTTACCGGTTTCTCATCAAGATAGATCTGACCTTTATCTGCCTGATAAAGTCCCATGATGATCTTCATCAGTGTGGATTTTCCCGCTCCGTTTTCCCCACATAACGCATGAACGGTTCCTTTTCTCACTGCAAAATCAATACCACTTAATGCCTTTACACCAGGGAAAGATTTCTCTACTCCGCTGACGCGCATCTTGATTTCGTCCATTGCTTCACCACCTTCTCAATTTCAATTTTGCTTCGTTTGCTTTTCTGATTAAGAGTATATTCTTCCGCGTCACTTATGTCAATACTTTTATTTAAGTTTGTAAATAGTATTGCATTTTATTCTTATATTTTTGTGCATAATTAATATTATCACTTTCTTTTTATATTTATTGATAATTTATTAACATTATTTATGTTAGTCTTTTAACAAAAGTTTTTACTTAAGTGCTGGCATTTTTGTCAGAAAAGTGGTAATATTATATCAGAACAGGAGTGTGATGGATTTCATGAATGATTTCTTTACAAAAAGTACAATATCCGGAGATATTTACAGATTTTTATATTTTAACGGGCAGAGTTCCCGTCAGGAAGTTTCTCAGGCGCTGGGAATCAGTCTTCCTACAACTACACGGAATCTGAATGCACTGCAGGAAGAAGGTCTGATTGAAAACGCCGGTGAATTTCAGTCAACCGGCGGAAGAAAGGCCGTAATTTATCAGTGTGTTTCCAATTCCCGCTATGCTGTTGGAATCGATATCACCCGTAATCACCTTACTATCGTACTGATCGATCTGGCTCTGAACATTATCGACAGCAAGCGAATGCGGATTCCTTTCAGAGAAACTCACGAATACTTTTCCATTCTTCAGGAAGAATTCGAAACTATTGTTTCTTCCAACATTAAAGACCGCTCCAGACTTCTGGGTGTAGGTATTTCTCTTCCCGCTATTATCGGAGAAGACCGTAAAACAGTTACATATGCAACGGTAATCCCGCTTTCATTGAATATCTACAACTTTTTCAGTAATTATATTCATGAGCCGTATCTGTTTTTCAATGACGCTAATTCTGCAGGTCTGGCTGAAAGCTGGAAAGGCGACTATACAGATTCTGTTGTCTATCTTTCTCTTAGCAGCAGTATCGGTGGAGCCTACATGAATGGCCGAAGTATTTATACTGGTTCCAATAATCGAGGTGGTGAATTTGGTCATATCATCATTGTTCCGCACGGAAAACGCTGTTACTGTGGTCGTGACGGCTGCCTGGATGCTTACTGTAATGCCAATACACTGACGGATTTTACTGAAGGCAATCTGAAAGAATTTTTTGAGATACTGAAGTCTGGAAATAGTAGAGGAATTCTGAATGTGTTTGATGAATATATGGATCATCTTGCCATTGCAGTAAATAACCTGCGTATGTGTTTCGACTGCGATGTCATTCTTGGCGGAAATGTAGGTGCTTATATGTCCGACTATCTTGATGATTTCCGCGAGAAGGCAATCAAATTGAACCCATTTGAAAAAGACGGCAGTTATATCCGTGTCTGCCACTACCGCACTGCTGCTTCCGCTGTTGGTGCAGCTATTTATTACATCGATAAGTTTGTGCAAAATTTCTGATCCACAAAAAAGAAGAACCTCCACCATTTTACAGTGGCTGTTCTTCTTTTTTTGCTCTGGCGGATATTCTTTCCTGCTGGTGATCCGCCTCATTATATTGTTCAAATCTGCTCTCGATTTCTACCAGCATATTTGCATATTCCCGTAATTCATCGCGAAGCTGTTCTTTGTCCGCTCGTTCTTTCTTATAAGAAATTCGATGTTCCATGCTTGCCCAGAAATCCATGGACATAGTTCGAAACTGTATCTCCACCGGAAAATATTCCATTCCATCCAGACAATATACCGGCACACCTACGATAACATGATAGCTTCGATATCCGTTAGGTTTCGGACTGCCAATATAGTCACGTTCCTTAATCACGATCAGGTCACTCTGACTCTTCAGGATCTCTGTCAGGTTATAAATATCATCTACAAAATAACAGATTACCCTGACTCCCGCAATATCCTGCAAATAATCTTTTGCATTCATCACAGTAGGCTCTTTTTCCTTGCGTTGCAGCTTCTCCTCAATACTCTGCTTCTTCTTTATCCTGCACTGAATGTTGTGGATCGGTCTCGCAGACGCTTCCCCGTACAGGTTATGGTTTAGTACATCCAGACGTGTAAGGAGCATCTGTTTGGCATCCTCATACGGTTGTATAAATTCATAGTATTCTTCATCTGTCATATTTATTTCTCCTGTAAAACTGTTACTGTTCACCCCGCAGCCAGCAACACGCTTTGCGATGCAAAGCCTTCCCCATTACGTCCTCATCATACAGGAAAAATGTGTTCAATTGATGTTTGAATTATAATCATTTTATAAACAATCCTGCTGCATTCTATTTTCGATCAAACAGATATTCGCAATCCGCTTCGCTATTTGGTTAAACACCCTTACCTGTATACGATGTAACTTTCCGCATATAGATCAGACCTGTCAGATCCGCCAGAATCCATCCGATCGGAACTGCTGCCCAGATGCCTTTTACTCCAATAGCAGGAACAGCTGACAGCACATAAGCCAGCACAACACGTGTTCCAAGGGAAATCACACTTTCCTGCACCATAATTCTGCGCCACAAAAGTCGAAAACGCATTTCCAAAATCCTGAACAGGCATATAGGCAAAGGAATCAATCTTCACTGCTGCCGCAAATGCCGCCATAACCGCAGTTCCAAAACTGTTGACCAACCCCTGTACCATCAGGATACCCAGATTCATAATAGACTGCTGCATACAGGTTAGCACAGACAGCCCTGTAATTTCTTTCAGAATAGAAGTATCCCACTTCATATGACATTTATTCACTCTCAGATGTGGGAATTTCACATAATAATAAATCATGATCCCTGCACCTGAAACATACTGGGAAAATACCGTTGCACCTGCTGCTCCTTTCACTCCCCAATGAAAAACAAGCACAAACAACAGATCCAGCAAAATATTCAGTACAGCAGAGAAAGCCAGAAATATCAGCGGCACTACTGAATTTCCTACTGCCCTCAACAGATTAGCAAAATAATTATATAAGAAGGTAGCCACCATTCCCATAAAAATAATCCAAAGATAATCTCTCATCAGTCCCTGGATCTCTGCCGGAATCTGCAGTAACCGAATAATCAATCCCAATTTCCATACCACCAGGAAATTCAAAGCCAGCGTGATCGCCCCAATCAGCACAAAGGACAGAAAGAAGCTCTTCTTAAGTCTGTCTGTATCTCCGGCTCCATACTGCATGGAAAAAAAGGCACTGCTTCCCATACAAAGTCCCAGTATAATAGAAGTCAGAAACACCATCAAAGTATAAGCAGATCCCACTGCCGCCAGTGCATCTGCCCCCAGAAAACGACCCACGATCAGTGTATCCGCGATATTATAGCATTGCTGCAAAAGATTTCCTATCATAAGAGGAAATGCAAACTTCAGGAGTTTCCCTGTAATGCTGCCTTCTGTCAGATTGTATTCCATAATTTATTTCATTTACTCCCTTTCCTATTGCTCTGTCAAAAACCAGGTTTATCCTGATATGCGTAAAACAGCCAGAACACTACGTTGAAATTAACTCCGCAATATTCCAGCTGTTCTTGTTTTAAACGAATAATAAATTCTTAACTATTCAGTTTTATGAGCAGCCAGTGTATCTGCAAATTAATTTTTAAACTAACCATCCGCATCACACAAGCTTATTTTTTTCTAAATTTTAAAGAATATATTTCTTTAACGCAGTTGTAAATTCCTGGATTCTCTCCTCTGCAATCTCTTTCAATGTAACATCCTGCATACTCTGGATATAACCCTGCTCCTGTTTATATAACCATTTATTTACAGATGGGCTGATCTTTTCATAATGATTGGCTTTCATCCAGTCCTCAAAACTGATTGGTGTTGCATAACCAAGTTTCTCATCCAGCAAAGCTTTAAAATCAATCTTGTCTGCACGGGCCAGCATTTCTTTCCAGAACTCCAACACTTCTTCTACATGCTCATGAATCTCATAGCGTCTCGCACCGCCATCATAAATGATGCATTTCTCAAATAACGGATTTCTCATAGATAAGGTCTCTCTTCTGAATTCCGGTGCAATGATGCCATCTTTCCAGTAAAAGTCTACATCCGGGAGATTGATGCCGGATACACCTTTGTCCTGATAGGTGCTGAAGATTCCTTCATAATATACTGTGATAAATCCTTCAAACTCTGGCCAGAACTCGCGGATTTCCTTTGTCAGACGCTCCAGGATCGTAATTCCTGTAGTTCCGCCGATCGTAAAGATAATGATGTTGCGGAGTCTTGCACCGTGTTCTCTGTAGAAGTCTGTTACATAACGTAAGCAGTGAATCAGAGTCTCGCCTGTTGCAATAATATCACCGATCAGCAGTGTGCTGTCCGGCACCATTGTCAGCTTACTGTATTTAATTTCCAGACCTGCAATCTCATCTTCATTGAACACACGCTCACTGGAAAGGAAGCTGATGTCATGAACACGGATATGTTCTCTGTAGCAGCTTTCTTCAAGCGGGTAATTTAATGCTCCGCGAAGGATTGACAGAATATTCGCAGTTGTAACTTTCTTCTGCTCCTTGAAGTAGTAAAGCATCTGAGAAGTGGACGGGATCAGGCAATGATAAACCTCATATCCAACTACCTCCGGTGTATTCAAAAGCTTTCTTGTCTCCGCCTCAGAAACCACATAATATTCATTCTCGTAGTTTCCGCCCTCCAGACGATAGCAGTCTACGCCCTGCTCTGAAAACTCCGGCACCAGTTTTACATCATTCCAGTTTTCCATTTACTTATCCTCCATCTTCTCTTATGTACCACCAAGCGATTTCCACACATCTTTTTTCTATCTGGCTATCCGCTCTCTGGTATCTATATACCACACAGTAAAACAGCCAGCTTTTTCATTATTAAAAGCCAGCTCCTATTAGAGATAATAGTAGGCTAAACTCCGATTATTGTCAACCCTGTAAACAGGCATTTTGCTTGTGTTTATTATTTTATATCTGTATAATTATCATTATCAGACACAAATTAGAATTTAGACCCAAACAATCAATCAAGCCAGACAATGTCTGCTTATATCCTAATAGCTGTTCCACAGCTTTTTAACTGGGCAAGTCCTTTGCTTCAATGCACAAAGCAATAAGCAATGGTGGACTTGCCACAAATATTATAAGGAGTTTCAACAACTGTTATGAAGAAAAAAATCCTGCTTATCGCTACAGGCGGTACCATCGCATCCAAATATACGGAAGACGGACTTTCCCCGCAGATTTCCGCTGAGGAATTGTTACAGTATATCCCTGCTGCCGGAGATTTCTGCACTATTGATACCATCCAGCCATTTTCACTGGACAGTACCAATGTCTGTGCTTCCCACTGGCTGGAGCTTGCAAAACTTATTGAAAAGAAATACGAATTTTACGATGGCTTCGTTATCTGCCATGGCACTGATACCATGGCTTACACAGCAGCCGCGCTCTCCTATCTGATTCAGAACAACCGTCGTCCGATCGTTATCACAGGCGCACAGAAACCCATCGATCTGGCGATCACAGATGCCCGTTCCAATCTCCTGGACAGCCTTCGTTTCGCATCCCATGACAGAGCACACGGCATCTGCATTGTATTCGGCGGAAAAGTTATCGCAGGTACCAGAGCAAAAAAAGAATTTTCCAAAAGTTACAATGCTTTTTCCAGCATTAATTATCCGGATATCGCTTCCATCCACGACAGCCGGATCATCTTTTACATTGATGACAAAGACCAGAATACACGGCCACTTGTCTTTTATCACGAAATGAATAACCGGATCTTTCTCATGAAGCTGATCCCGGGTACAGACGGTAAGATCCTGGATATGCTGTCACCTTCCTATGATGGACTGATCATCGAATCCTTCGGAGTCGGTGGGCTCCCCAATTACGGAAACGACAGCTTCCTCCACGCCCTCTCCGACTGGATGGAAGCAGGCAAACTGGTCTGCATGGCAACACAGGTCACACATGAAGGAAGCGATATGGAAGTCTATCAGGTAGGAAAAGTCATCAAAGACAAATTCCCGGTACTGGAATCCTACGACATGACCCTCGAAGCATCTGTTACCAAAATGATGTGGGTATTGGGCCAGACGAAAGATTTGGAAAAATGCAGGGAATTGTTTTACACTACGGTAAACCATGATCTGCTGTTTGTATGACAAAACTATCTGTTTGTTTTCCATGTAATAAAAAGTAAGGATATTATGTCCGTTAATACTACACCTATTGATAATTTATACAAAAAAATTCCAAAGGATTCTAAATTATCATTTGATATTGAACATTCATCTGATTCTTTTTATTCTGAACAAAATATGACACAGCTTCATAAATCTGCACAGCAGGTAAAAGAAGGTAAGATTATAACAAAGACAATGTAAGAGTTGGAGGCAATGGCTGATGAGTAATAAAATGTCCCCCCGCAAATTGCGGGGGATTTTCTTATTTTTATATTCCTTTTCAGAATAAGCTGTATCATTTACTTTTAGCCAAATTTTATTTATAATTCAAATAACACTACTTTTATTTTGAATTAAATCTACAGGAGTAAATTTTATGTCAAACTATAGTATAGCAAAAATATATCCTAACGACCGCTTTGCAAATTCTCAGATTGAGAAGCTGCTTCAGGAAGAAGGAATCCGCAGAGACCCTAATCTGGATTATACATGTGGGATGTATGATGAAGATATGAATATTATTGCCACAGGCAGTCTCTTCGGTAATACTCTGAGGTGTATGGCAGTCAGTCACCTGCATCAGGGTGAGGGGCTTATGAATGAGATTGTAACTCATTTGATCGAGATTCAGTTTGAGCGTGAGAATACGCATCTGTTTCTTTATACGAAATGCGATACTGCGAAATTCTTCGGGGATCTTGGCTTCTCGGAGATTGCAAGAGTATCTGATCAGCTTGTGTTTATGGAAAATAAACGAACTGGATTTTCTGATTATCTGAAAAAGCTCCAGAATAGCTGTACTAAAAACACTCTGGAAAGTCCTGAAAATAGCATGTCAGCTTCTGGCGATAATATAGAATGTTCCCAGAATGCTCAGAATATCGCCGCTCTTGTCATGAATGCCAATCCATTCACTAACGGACATTTATATCTGGTAGAAAAGGCTGCCGCGGAAAACGATATTCTGCATCTGTTCATGGTAAGTGAGGATGCAAGTCTGGTACCTTATTCTGTGCGTAAACGGCTGATTATAGAGGCTACTTCTCATCTGCCAAATATCTGCTATCACGACAGCGGTCCTTATATTATCAGTAATGCAACTTTTCCAAGTTATTTTCAGAAGGATGAATCTTCTGTTATCACCGGGCATGCTTTACTGGATCTTACAATCTTTAAGTCTATCGCACAGACGTTGCATATTAACCGCAGATATGTAGGCGAAGAACCAACCAGTCAGGTGACAGGGATTTACAACCAGATCATGGCAGAGGAACTGCCGAAATCAGATATTGAATGCATCATTGTGCCGCGCCTGGAATATAACGGAACTGCCATCAGTGCCTCAACTGTACGGCAGGCAATCCATGATGGAAAAATTGATTCCATTAAACCACTTGTTCCGGAAGCCACATATAAATTCTTTACAAATTCTGAAGCAGACGAGATTATTAAAAAAATTCAGGAACATGAAAATGTGATTCATTACTGATAAAGGAGGCTCAGATTATGTTACACGGAGAAACCGTAATACTTACAGATATGCTGGACTGCCGGGAACGGCGTGCCAGAAAACAGGATGAGTATCGGGAGAAATATCATACTACTATTATTTCTTTCTGCATGAACATTCCTGGTCCGGTCAAAACAAATGAAGATATTACAAGAGTATTCCACAGTGGTACTCACTATATTCTTCAATATCTGGAAGATAATCATATCGCTATTCTGGAATCTGTAGAATATAATGAAAAGACAGGCAACGAACTGATCCTTGCAGTCGACTGTAAAGACAGTAAACGCATCAAAGATGCCATGACCTATATCGAAGAAAATCATCCACTCGGCAGACTTTTCGATATTGACGTCCTTGATCCAGACGGAAATAAAATGTCCCGAAATACATTCCGAAAATGCTTTATCTGCAACTGCCAGGCACAGGAATGCGCATCCAGACGCAGGCACAGCGTCCCTGAAATGCAGGAATTTATTGACACGAAAATACAAGAATATCTTTCTTCTGAAAAATAATTGTACATCTTTAAATCAATAAAACAGATTACCCTATTCGTCCGATCAAAATCTGGTAATTTTTCTTTAACATATAAAAGCACGATCCACAACGTTTCTCCTAATCAGGAAATCTGCCGTTATGAATCGCGCTTTTTTATATTTACTTAAATTTCAGTTGAGTCGAATTACATAATCTTACGAAACAGATCTTTCAGATCTTCTACGCTTGCGTCTTTCGGGTTGCCTGGTGCGCATGCGTCTGCGTGTGCGGATTCTGCCAGGAACTGGAGGTCTTCTTCTTTGATCGCTTCCAGTTTAGTCGGAATTCCTACATCAACAGAAAGTTTCTTAACAGCATCGATTGCTGCTTTTCTGTATTCATCCTGAGACATTTCATCTACACCTTTTACGCCCATTGCTCTGGCGATCTCACGGTATTTCTCACCTGTGCATTCCTGATTGTATTCCATAACGATCGGAAGCATCATAGCGCATGCAACACCGTGTGGTGTATCATAAACAGCACCAAGTGTATGAGCCATGGAATGAGCGATTCCAAGACCTACGTTAGAAAATCCCATACCTGCGATGTACTGGCCAAGAGCCATTCCCTCACGTCCTTCTTTGGTGTTTTCTACAGCACCGCGAAGAGATTTGGAGATCAGTTCGATTGCTTTTAAGTGGAACATATCTGTCATTTCCCATGCAGCTTTTGTTGTGTATCCTTCGATTGCATGAGTCAGAGCATCCATACCTGTGGAAGCTGTCAGTCCCTTTGGCATAGAGGACATCATCTCAGGATCAATGATTGCGATGATCGGCATATCATGTGGGTCAACACATACGAATTTACGTTTTCTTTCTACATCAGTGATAACATAGTTGATTGTTACTTCTGCTGCTGTACCTGCAGTTGTCGGAACTGCGATGATCGGTACACAAGGTTTCTTGGTCGGAGCTGTACCTTCCAGACTTCTTACATCTTCGAATTCAGGGTTTGCAATAATGATACCGATTGCTTTGGAAGTATCCATGGAAGAACCACCGCCGATTGCGATCAGATAATCAGCTTCAGAATCTTTAAATGCCTGAACACCGTGCTGTACGTTCTCGATTGTCGGGTTTGGTTTGATGTCTGAGTACAGTTCATATGCAAGTCCATTCTTCTCAAGAATATCTGTAACTTTGCTTGTTACATGGAATTTTACAAGATCAGGGTCAGAACATACAAAAGCTTTCTTAAAGCCATGTGCTTTTGCTTCGTTTGCAATCTCCTCGATTGCTCCTGCTCCGTGATAAGATGTCTGATTTAAATTAATTCTGTTTGCCATAATGATTTCCATTCCTTTCAGTATTCTGTAGTATTGATGTATCGCAGAACACAATTTATTTTGTCTTCGGTAAGCTTCCGCATTGCTTATCTTTGTTATTATCTTAACAATATAAATTTAAAAAAGAAAGTTACACTTTCGCCTAAGTGTAACTTTCTACCAAAATTTGTGCAATAGACATGAAAATTAACGTTCAAAATTATGCATTAATACAAAGCAAAAATTCTTTTAAAATCAACACTTTACAAAGTTAAATCAACTGAATTTTTATCAGTTCTCACCGCACCTGTCTTTTTAATTACAATCTTCTGACACTATATAATTCTGGAAATAATTTGTTATATTTATGACAATATTTCCAGTTTTTCAAATAACTCTGAAAGTTTTCCCGGCATTCCATCAACCAGAATTTTTGCCAGTCCCTCTGGTGTACATTCCAGTTCTCCCAACACCCATTTTACAGTCATATAAATGGAACTCTGGCAGTACATTTCCAAAATACAATGTATCGTCTCATCCGGAATTCTTCCTGTTTTCTCATGTATCAGATTCTCATAGAAAGCCAAAATCAGTTCAAAGTCATGCTGACGCAGACTGTTCTGGCTGTCATACTTAAATGCCGCCGCAAAGAAAATATGCTCTTCCTGAATGTAGGTAAATTTCTTTACCAGCGCATCATAAACCGTTTTTCCCATTCCCATATGTTCAAAAGATTTCGCCAGAAGCTTATCAAAATACCAGTTGATCAGGTCAAGCTTGTCCATAAAATTTCGGTAGAAAGTCTGTCTGGTAACACCGCAGTTTTCTGTGATCTGTTTTACCGTAATACTGTCTACAGATGTTGTTTTCATACACTCTTTCATCGACTGCGCAAGACGATATTTCGTTTTTTCTCCCTTACCAGCTTCATTTATCATATCCATTCAAATCCTCTCACAGATAAAACTTAATAGGCGTTTGCAAAACGCCACAAACCGCATAAATACCGCATTTTTTGTTACCAAAAAAGAAATAACCCCTCACTGGATATGGTATAATAGAG
>OLNF01000038.1_pt1 | contig 79166 bp, 61 predicted proteins | sample 1673061 | NCBI WGS metagenome assembly OLNF01 (sample SAMEA3136751, study PRJEB25190) | human gut metagenome
AAGTTATGGAAGCCAGATGGCTTTTTGACGTAGATCTGGATCATATTCAGGTTGTAGTCCAGCCGCAGAGCATTATCCATTCAATGGTAGAATTCGAGGACGGTGCAGTAATCGCACAGCTTGGTACTCCTGACATGAGACTTCCGATCCAGTATGCATTGTGCTATCCGGACAGAAGATTTTTAAAGGGTGACAGACTGGATTTTCATATGTTGAAGCAGATTACATTTGAGGAACCGGACAGAGAGACGTTTAGAGGACTTCCGATGGCCATTGAGGCAGCAGAGGCAGGCGGCAGTATGCCGACCGTTTTTAATGCTGCAAATGAACTGGCAGTGCGCAAATTTCTGCAGAGAAAGATCAGTTTTCTGGATATTTACGAGATTATCGGGCAGTCTATGAGCAGACATACAGTAGTTGAGAATCCGGATCTGGATCAGATTCTTGAGATAGAGAAGGAAACTTATCATTGGATTGAAGGCAGGTGGTAGATTGAAAATTATTATTGCAATTGTTATATTCAGTGCAATCATTCTTTTTCATGAACTGGGACATTTTCTCTTTGCAAAGCTGAACAAGATTGTGGTCACAGAATTCTCACTGGGAATGGGACCGAGACTTCTCAGTACAGAAAAGAATGGGACCAGATATTCACTGAAACTTCTCCCCATCGGCGGTTCCTGTGCCATGCTGGGAGAGGATACAGATATAGAGAATGAACCGGGAACTTTTAACAGTGCATCGGTATGGGGCAGGATTTCCGTAGTGGCTGCCGGACCGGTTTTCAATTTTATTATGGCATTTGTATTGTCTGTGATCATTGTGGGAGCTGTAGGATATGAGCCTTCCAGAGTACTTTCTGTTAAAGAAGGTTCTGCTGCTGAGACAGCCGGACTGAAAGAGGGAGACATTATTACAAGCTATCAGGGATACCATATTGACCTGGGAAAGGATCTTTATGTATATTCCTATCTGAATGAACTGAAAGAAGGAGACACCATCAATCTGACTGTAAAACGTGACGGAAAGAAGATGGATATTTCTTATAAGTCAGATACAAATGTCAGATATCTTCTGGGATGTAATTTCAATGGAGATGATACCTCGGCCATGACAGTCGAATCTGTAATGGATGGAATGCCACTTAAAGATGCAGGAGTTCAGGCAGGAGATGTGATTACATCTATCAACGGAGTAAAGATTACAGACTCGGAGGATTATCAGAAATATATTCAGGAGAATCCGCTTACAGGAGAAGCTGTACAGCTTACTTATTTACGCGACGACAAGGAGTACGAGATTACAGTTATTCCAAAAGAATACCGCACAGCAGAATCCGGTTTTACTTATAATGTATACTGTGAGAAAGCAAAGGGGCTGGATGTGATTAAATACGGCGCTGTAGAAGTAAAGTACATGGTTCGTACGACAATACTCAGCCTGAAGGAACTGGTTACCGGAAAGCTTGGAATGAAAGACTTAAGTGGCCCGGTTGGGGTGGTAGATGCAATCGGAACAACTTATGAGGAAAGCAAGAGTGAAGGTACAATGATACTTTGGATGAATATGCTTAACATGGCTGTTCTCCTTTCTGCAAACCTGGGAGTTATGAATCTGCTTCCTCTTCCCGCATTGGATGGCGGGCGTCTGGTATTCCTTGTTTTAGAGGCGATACGCAGAAAACCAATCAACAGACAGGTAGAAGGTACAATACATTTTGCAGGGCTGATGCTGTTGATGGTATTGATGGTATTTGTCATGTATAATGATATCGTGAAACTTATATAGTAACAAATCTAATAAGTGAATGAACAGATAAGGTTTTGCTGTTCATTTACTTATTTTTGTTTGGGAAAATAACAGGAAAAGGTAAGCGTATAGGTAAGAAGAAAATATATTTTATTATTAAAAATGCAAATTGTAATCTGTAGCTTATAAATATGAAAATGCGACCCAAATGGGGATGTAATGTGATTAAAGTTTCAAATATAATGCAAGCTAGAAAGAAGTCAGTAGGTATTCAGATTATTAAGTTTAAGGACACCAAGAAGAGAAGGAGCAAAATTAGCAATAGCAGATGTGCGAAAGTTGACTGTAAATGAAAGAGATGCTAGAATATGGATAGTATAAGTTAAAATGAGAAATTTTAAATACGTATAAGCATGATACAATAGAATTATGTATGAAAAATATCTCGTTATGGAAAAATAATGGTTTTAGCTGGATGTACTGAAAGAGACATAGGATAATAATTAAAAAGTAGTTTATAGCATATGAAATAGAAAATTATAACAGTTTGAGTAACAAGATGGATGCTTCCTTACTGTGGTAAGGAAGATTAACCATAAATATATTGTAGTAGAAAGGGGAGATTCAACAATAGTTAAATTAAGAAATGTATTATTATAATACAAGTAAAGTAACATTTTAGGCTATGCCTAAGAAAGTATTTATGAGGAGGAGCGAAACGTATGAAATTTAGGTCTAAAATTTAATCAAGTTTTAAAATAATAGTAATGTTATTAATTATTTCAGGAATAACACCTGCTTTCCTTACTATGTTACCAAATCAAGTTTCTGTAGTTGAAGCTGCAACGAATGTAAAAATAAACAAAACAAAAGTTACATTGATAAAGGGACAAACAGTGCGGTTAAAAATTACTGGTACTGAGGGAATAGTGGTATGGAGTTCTTCTGATAAAAAGATAGCTGTTGTGAATAGTAATGGAAAAGTTACAGCTAAAGCAAAAGGGACAGCTACGATTACGGCTAAAATACAGAATAAAAAATATACATGCAAAATCAAGGTAGAAATTCCTAGAATTAGTAAAACAACAGTAACTTTATACAAAAATGGAAGCTACACATTAAAAATGCTGGATACCGAACAAAAGGTTGCCTGGAGTTCTTCAAAAACGTCAGTAGTTATTGTAAACAATAAAGGAAAAATAACTGCAAAATCACTGGGAACAGCAACTGTAACAGCAACTGTAGCTAACCATAAATATACCTGCAAAGTGACTGTTAAACAAAAGAATGTTTCAACCAGTAAGGTACCTGTGTGTACAGAGCGTCAAACTGTATATGCAAGAGGATCTGGAAAAGTTTTCAATAATTTAGTTCTTCCGGAATGTTTTATTTATATAAAGAATTTGGATAAGAATGCAAAGGTTGTTAATATAAAATCTACAAATCCTAAAATAAAGGCAACAAAACGGAGTGAATTGGATGCAATTGAAGTTTCAAATGTTAATCAGTCGAGTAATCTGGCAGGAACATCTTCAAAAATCACGTTTGAAGTGATTCAGAATAAAAAGATATATAGTTTATCATGTACAATTTCTGTGGTCAAAAGCCCATCGCCATTTGAAAAATTTAAAGTTGGATCAAAAAATATAGCAAAGAGTTTCTATGGAACAGATAATGACTCGGAGAGCTTTTCAGGAAAGAAGAAAGTTACTATTAAGATGACTAAGGATTATATGTTGGATTCTATAGAAGCTTATTATTTAGTAAATGGTAAAATTAACTGTGTAACTATAAAAAATGGTGCAAATGTTAATTTTGATAATTGTCAGTGGATTTCTGTGAATTATTATAAAATAAAAAAACCTGCAAACTACGTTACTGGGTCTAAATGGTATGGCGTAGTAAAGTCACCATTACATGATTGTTGCAATTTATACCTTTTTTAGAATATTTTTAGAACAGGAGAAGGAGAGAAAATGAAAAAAACAAGACACCTATTTTTTGTAATTACAATGTTGTTCTGTCTGTCATTCGGAGCGATATCTACACAGGCCGCAGCGGCTACAACAACTACGTCTGTAAAAACAACAGTCAAAAACGGATGGAAAAAGGAAAGTGCTGGATGGTGCTATTATGTAAAAGGAAAGAAAGTTACCAATCAGTTGAAGAAGATAAGCGGAGCAACATACTATTTTGGATCTAATGGTGTAAGAAAGACCGGATGGTATACAGTAAAATCCGGAAACACCTACAAGGCTATGCAGTTTGCTTCCAATGGAAAATACACAGGAAAATCAAAAACTATAAATGCTTCTCTTATGAAAAAAACAGATTCTGTGATCAAAGGGCAGAAGATATCAACAAGCCTTACAACTGAAGCACAGAAAAAAGCGGCCATAAATAAACTGTATACTTATACTAAAAAAAATTATAAATATGGACGTATCATGGGACAGTTTAGTAAAGGCAAGAGTCTCAGTTATGCACAGCAGACTATGCTTACAGGCAAGGGCAACTGTTATGGCTTTGCGGCAACTTTTGCAGTTCTTGCAAAACGTGCAACAGGTCTTCCTGTTCGTGTATGCTGGGGAACCAGTACTGCCTTTAACAAGAGCAGAGCACAACTTCATGGCTGGACAGAAATCAAGATTGGAAATACATGGTATATTTTTGACACAAATGCGGCGGCATACTCTAAAAGAAGCGATGTGAAATGGTATATGCAAAAGGCTTCTTCTGCAGCTATGAAAAAAACATATACTAAAAAAGAAAGTGAAGATATTGTGCTTTAAAGAGGAGAGGGAAGATTATGAAAAAATGGATAAAAATTCTGTCAATGGTTCTTTGTCTTATATTGTCACAGGTTCCAGTACTGGAACCTGTGACAACCTTACAAACTGTACAGGCAGCAACCACCAAAACAGTTAAAAATGGTCTTAAAAAAGAGAACGGTCAGTATTATTACTATGTAAAAGGTAAAAAGGTAAAAAATACATGGAAAACAGTAACTGTAACTAACAGTAAAACACATAAAAAACCAGTTACCGCTATTATTTCACAGGTACAGGCAGGGCTTATAAAGGCGGAACATCTTGGGGAGAAAGCTATATTGTTGTAAAAAAAATTGGGGGCAAATATTATGGTTTTAACAAATATGCCCAGATGGTAAAAGGAATTAGATATTCTGCATATGGATCATCTAAAGCCGGATTTTATGCCTTTAATACTAAAACAGGGGTATATGACAGTAAAAAAACGGCAGCGCTCAGAAAAGCGTTTGTACGTGAAAAAAGTTCGACAAATCTGAGAAAGCTTCTTGGCAAACCTGTAAAAACAAAAAAAGTTTCCGGATGTTATGGAAATGGTCAGGAATATATGCTTGACTATACTAATTTCTGGGTTAATACATTCAAAGATGAGAAAGGAAAGGAAATCGTTCTGGACGTGATTAGTAAATAAGCTTTGTCCTGACGAATACATACAACTATGGTTTTCAGTTCAATGGTATTTCTGTGTGTGTTTCTTCCGATAGTTTTTGGTTTGCATCTTATTTTACCAGGGATGCGGACCAAAAACTGTCTGCTGGTGATTGCAAGCCTTCTTTTTTACGCATACGGTGAACCAATTTATGTGATTTTGTTAGTTGCTTCATCTGCTGGCAACTATATTCTTGCACGCCTGGTAGGAAAGCAGCTGAAGCTAAAGAAGTTTTTCCTGACGCTGGCGGTGATTCTGAATCTGGCAATTTTGATTCTGTTTAAATATTTAGGATTTCTTGTAGAGACTTTTGATTCTATAACAGGAAGCGGATTTCCAGTACCAGAAATACGCATGCCAATCGGAATTTCATTTTTTACATTTCAGGCACTTTCATATGTAATTGATGTTTATAGAGGACATGCAAAAGTTCAGAAGAATTTCGGAAAAGTATTACTGTATATTTCTTTTTTTCCACAATTGATTGCAGGTCCTATAGTTAAGTATCATGATGTGGAGCTAGAAATTAACAGTCGCAGACAAACTGTAGAGGAAACAGGAAGAGGAATACGGCGTTTTGTGGCAGGCATGTGTAAAAAAGTTCTTATAGCCAATACTATGGGGGCTGTAGCAGACAATCTTTTTGGAGCTGCGACTTCACAGATTACGGGCCCTGGAGCGTGGTTGGGAGCAGTTTCTTATATGCTTCAGATTTATTTTGATTTTAGCGGTTACAGTGATATGGCGCTTGGACTTGGAATGATGTTTGGTTTTCATTTTCGTGAGAATTTCAACTATCCATACATTTCCAGAAATATCAGGGAATTCTGGAGAAGGTGGCATATGTCTCTTTCAGGATGGTTCAAGGAGTATCTATATATCCCTCTTGGTGGAAATCGAAAGGGAAAAATTCGTACTGTTATTAATAAAATGATTGTTTTTCTATGCACGGGAATCTGGCATGGAGCATCCCTTAATTTCTTGTTCTGGGGAGCGTATCACGGATTTTTTCTCATGATTGAGGAGTATGTCCCGTTTATTGTAAAAAAAGGAGGAAAAATCAAGAGCTTTTTCCAGCATATCTATGCACTGTTGGTTGTATGCATTGGTTTTGTGTTTTTCCGTGCAGATACTATGAGGCAGGGATGTTTCTGGATAAAAGAGATGTTTACAGATTTCGGGTGGAAGGTATCGGCTATGAGTCTGACTCTTCAGCAGCTGACACCAGTATATCTTGTAACGTTTGCAGTTGCACTTGTTGCAGCAGTTCCGTTAAACCTGACATTAAAAAAGTATAACTGGTACAATGGATTTACATATGTGGCAAGCCTGTTTGGTTTTGCTTTGTGCGTACTTAGTCTTGCAGGTGGAACTTATAATCCGTTTATATATTTTCGGTTTTAAGAGGAGGCAAAAAACATGAAAAAATTGCAGATACTCTATATTACTGCATTTTTTGCGGCTTGTCTTGTACCGTCTTTGGGAATGGCAGTGACAAAGCAGGAAACTTCCTCGGAAAATCGGCAGCTTTCAGAATTTCCTAAGTTGAAAACCGAGGAAGGAATCAATATTCAATGGTTTCCGCAAGCTGGGGAATATTTTCAGGAGCATTTTGCTTTGCGTAACGAGTTTGTAACAGCTAATGCGCTTCTCAGTGGAAAAGTCATGGGAACATCTACGGCAGATGGGGTGATTCAGGGAACAGATGGATGGCTTTATTATAAGGATTCCCTAAGTGATTATCTGGGAGAGAAACTTCTTTCGGAGAGGAGTCTGTTTAATATTGCACATACTTTATCTATGATGCAGGAGAATTTGGAGAGTAGGGGAGTTAAGTTTCTTTTTACTGTTGCGCCTAATAAGAATTCTCTGTATGGTGAGAATATGCCGTACTATGACAGTATGAAGGTATCAGGAGAAAAGAATCTCAATAATCTTCAGAGATATCTGGAACAGGAACATGTTTCTTATGCAGATCTTTACGGAAGTTTTTTACAGGAAGATGAGGTTCTTTATCATAAAACAGATTCCCACTGGAACAACAAGGGCGCGGCCATGGCAGCCGAAATTTTGCTGTCTGCACTTCGAAAGGACCATGCATCTTATGTAGAGGAACCGTATAAAGTAAAAAAAGATTTTATAGGGGATTTGGATGAAATGCTTTATCCGCTTGCGACAACTCCAGATGAGGAAATCTATTATGATAAGCAGCCGACTTTTGTCTATGTAGGTGAGGTAGGAAGTAATTTTGATCCTAAAATCACAACGGTAAATCCAGTGAAATTCGGAAGTCTTGTGATGTTCCGCGATTCTTTTGGAAATGCTCTTTTACCTTTTATGGCTGATGCATATGCTAATGCGTATTTTTCAAGAGGCGTTCCTTATCAGATTAGTGAGGTGGACGAGAAAAGTGCAGATGCAGTAGTGGTAGAACGTGCGGAACGTTTTTTACCAGAGATGGCACAGTCACCGCCAGTTATGGAAGGTCCGGAATGTGATGTAACTGTTACTGAAGATGATGCAGTTTTAGATGGTGTTGTGGATATGGAAACTCAAATGATGGGAAATCTGGTGAAAATTATAGGACGTGTTGCCAAAGAATATCTGGATACGAACAGCCGGATTTATGTAAGAGTTAATAATGATAAGATTTATGAAGCATTTCCAATGGATATATCCAGAGAAAATGGAAATGTTGACAGCAGTGGTTTTTGTCTGTATTTGGACAGTAATAAGTTAGCAGCTGATGGAAATCAATTTGAGATTCTTACAGGAGATAATAATTCAGTTCGCATAATGGGTGGACTGACACTATAAAGGAGACATAAGAAATGAAAAGAAAAACAGTACAGATGATTTTAAGCCTTACATTATCAGTAGCAATATGCTTTGGGGCGCCGACAGCAGCTTTTGCAAAAGATGCTTTATCAACAGAGAAAGCTGCAGATGAGAAAGAGGAGACGGAAGGTTTCAAGATTGGAGATATTGATGTAAAGAATCAGAGTGGCCTTGGTGTGAAATCAGCAAAGCTTCAGGAAACAAAAGCTGATAATAGTGAAAAGAAAGATGCAGATAAAAACAGTTCTGAAAAAGAAGGGAACAGTCAGAATCTGGTAATTACTTTGGAAGATGGTCAGAAGCATACTTTCGAAAATGTGATTCCGTCTGAGTGGAAAAATCCGGTATTTTATAATGAGTATGAGATTTTTTACATCAGCTATACCGATAAAAACGGGAAAGTACAGGAAGCGTTAGAAAATGCTGAGGAAAAAGAACTTACAGATGAAGTAATTACATATGCGAAAACAAATGTGAATATTCGGGAGAAAGCAGATACTAAATCGAAATCTTTGAAAGTAACTTCACTTGGAACTGAATTCAAGGTAACAGCAGTACGTCCTGGATGGCTAAAAGTCGAAGGTGACGGTGTAAGCGGTTATGTTGTGCATACCTATTTTACTTCAAATAAAGATGAGATTGACAGACTTGTTCAGGAAAAAAAAGAATCTGAGGAGAAAGCGGCGGCACAGGCTGCAGAAGCAGCAGCACAGGCGGCAGAAGAGCAGGCACAGGCATCATATTCATATGAATATGACGCAGAGTCGGAAGGTGAAACTTCTGCGTCATCAGAGCGTACAGAGGTTGGACGTCAGGCTTATGATGATTGTGACGGCAGTGGCCACGGTTATTATGAAATCACATATTCTGATGGAAGTGTGGAATATGAAGAGTATTGATTGTAAGGATGGGAAGGAATGCAGGTATGAAAAAAATTAAATATTTATTTATGGCAGTAATTATGGCCTGGGCAATACAGATATGTATAGTTGGTGGAGTTAACGAAACACAGGCAGCAACTACGTCAACAGCAACGACTGTTACGGAAAAGAAAAATGGTCTTTATAAAGAAAATGGAAAAAATTACTATTATACAAATGGAAAGAAAATTAGAAATCAGTGGAAGAAGATAAATGGAAAACGCTACTATTTTGGACCTAAATATTATGCAGTAACATATCATAATAAAATTAGTGGGAAAATTTATGTGTTTGATACTTCTGGACAACTGCTTAACGGAAAAAAATCCCGTATTGTTAATGTTGGAAAAAAATCCTATTATGTAAATAAATACGGAAATCCATCAACTGGTTGGTTATATCTTTCAGATAAAAATTTGTATTATGCAGATTCGTGGGGACGTTTCTACAAGAATCGTACTTATGAAAGCATTAAATTCAATGGAAAAGGCCAGGCAGTAAAGAATGATATGCGTACTTTGAAAATAAAATGTATGGATATCGTAAAAAGAAATACAAACAGTAAAATGTCTAAAAGCCAGAAATTAAGGGCATGTTGGAATTATGTAGTACGGAATACATATTATTCATCCAGTTATTACCCGGATTTGAGAAAGAATGACTGGTGGAGAGTAACAGCATTAAGAACTCTTGCAACTGGTGGTGGAAATTGTTATGGTTATGCGTGTGCATTTGCTGCATTGGCGAGAGAAATTGGCTATGATCCATATGTAGTATGTGGACGTGTTCCAGGAAATAGAGATGGTGCGGCGGATGGATATACTAGACATAGCTGGGTAATCATCAACGGTTGTCATTATGATCCGGAAGGTCAGGCAAAAGGCTGGCATACAGGTGTTTATGGTACTTCAGGATATGGGATGTCTCATCAGATACAGAAAAAGGTGAACTTCCGTACGGGAAGTGGAAATTAAGTGAAATACCAGAAAAGAATATTGAATCAATGGATATTTTGCAGAGAGGATCTATTCCCAACAGGAATAGGTCCTCTTCCTTTTGGAATTGCAGTTTCCTGTATGAAAATGGTATTTTATGTATTGGAAAATATCAGACAGAGATAGTTGTTTATCTGTTTGATTTATATAAAAAATACAGGGAGGAACAGGTAACATGAAAAATGTGGAAGTTAACGATCTGCGTTCTGCTCTTGAACTGCTGGAGTCTATTCCGGGACAGCTTGTAGAGACAGATGTGGAGGTAGATCCCAACGCAGAATTATCAGGTGTATACAGGCATGTAGGTGCAGGCGGAACTGTAGAGCGTCCTACACAGGAAGGGCCTGCAATGGTCTTTAATAATGTAAAAGGTCATGAGGGTGCCAGAGTAGCCATCGGCGTATTATCCAGCAGAAAACGAGTTGGATATTTATTAGGAGAAGATCCGAAAAAATTAGGATTTCTGTTAAAGAACAGCGTAGAACATCCGGTAAAACCGGTAGTGATTCCGAATGAGCAGGCAAAGTGTCAGGAAGTTGTTCATCTGGCAACGGAAGAGGGATTTGATATTCGCAAACTTCTTCCGGCGCCAACTAACACACCAGAAGATGCAGGTCCATACATTACTCTTGGAATGTGCTATGCATCAAATCCGAAAACTGGAGAGTCTGACGTGACAATTCACAGAATGTGTCTGCAGTCTAAAGACGAGATTTCCATCTTTCTCATGCCAGGTGCACGCCATATCGGATATTTTCGTGAACTGGCAGAAGCAGCAGGAGAACCACTTCCGATCTCTGTAAGTATTGGCGTAGATCCGGCTATTGAGATTGCGTCCTGTTTTGAACCGCCGACAACACCACTTGGATATGATGAATTGCAGGCAGCAGGAGCTATCCGCAACAAACCTGTGGAACTGGTGCAGTGTCTCACTATTAATGAACGCGCCATTGCCAATGCGGAATATGTCATCGAAGGTGAAATCCTTCCGAATGTTCGTGTCCGTGAAGACCAGAATTCTAATACAGGAAAAGCAATGCCGGAATTTCCTGGCTATTGTGGACCTGCCAATCCGGAACTTCCGATCATTAAGGTAAAAGCTATTACTACAAGAAAGAATCCGATCATGCAGACTTGTATCGGACCAAGTGAAGAACATGTTTCTATGGCTGGAATCCCTACAGAGGCAAGTATTCTGGCAATGGTTGACAAAGCCCTGCCTGGTAAATGCCTGAATGTATATAATGCTTCTTTTGGCGGTGGAAAATATGTGACCATTATGCAGTTTAAGAAGACAATGCCATCAGATGAGGGGCGTCAGCGACAGGCTGCATTGCTTGCATTTTCTGCATTTGCAGAGCTGAAACATGTGATTCTGGTTGACGAAGATGTAGATATCTTTGATATTAATGATGTGATGTGGGCGATGACAACCAGATTTCAGGCAGATGTAGATCTGATTACGATTCCGGGCGTACAGTGTCATCCACTGGATCCATCAAATAATCCGGCTTACCATCCGGGAATCCGTGAACGTGGTGTTGCATGCAAGGCAATTTTTGACTGCACAGTACCATTTGACCAGAAAGACCGTTTCCAGAGGGCGAAGTTTATGGATGTAGATCCTAAGCACTGGCTTCCGGACATGTTTTAAAAAAAGAATATTACCATTTAGATGAAAATGAGTTATAATAAACCCCTGTGCAAGTTATAAAAGCACGATTAATTACAGATGTTATTGAGAACGAAATGAACAATAACATGAATGTAGTTATAACAGACTTCGTGGTATCAGAAATGATACATGAACGATAAGAAAAAATTTCAGGCAGGTGTCAGAAATGTGGCATCTGCCTGAACTCAGGTAAAGGAGAGAAAAAATTATGCCTATTGGAGTAATTATCAATGCATTATCTGTAGTCCTTGGAGGAATTCTGGGATCTCTTGCGGGACATAAATTAAGCCCCAGATTTAAGGCGGAAATTACACTGGTGTTCGGTGTATGTTCCATGGGAATGGGAATCAGCACGATTGGTCTTATGGAAAACATGCCGGCGGTTATCTTTTCTATCGTAATCGGTACAGGAATCGGACTTGCGATTCATCTTGGAGAAAAAATCAATGCTGGTGCAGGTGCCATGCAGCGTGTGATCAGTAAATTTATCAAGAATTCAAACTCTGAACTTTCTGAAGATGAGTTTATGAATACACTTGTAACGATCATTGTATTATTTTGTGCAAGCGGAACAGGAATCTATGGTTCTATTGTGGCAGGAATGAGCGGTGATCATTCTGTACTGATCTCTAAATCTATTCTGGATTTATTTACTGCAGCTATTTTTGCATGCAGCCTGGGAATGGTAGTATGTATGATCGCAATTCCGCAGGTGATTATTTTTCTGATTCTGTTTTTTGCAGCAACAGCTATTTTTCCGCTGACGACTCCTGGGATGATTAATGACTTTAAAGCCTGCGGCGGCTTCCTGATGCTTGCGACAGGTTTTCGTATGGTGAAGCTGAAAAATTTTCCGACTGCGGATATGATACCGGCTATGGTGCTGATCATGCCGATGTCATGGTTTTGGGTAAATTATGTGCTTCCGTTAGTTTCATAAGAATAAAATTTACCGGGAATCTGTCAGCGTACTTTCTGCCTGTCAGAAATCTTCTGTGCCGTATAATCCCAGAACAGTTTTCCGGCAGGGGAGAGCTGGTGGTAGTTATTGCATGCAAGCGTAATAGTACTGCTGAACTCCTCTTTGAGGGGAATGATTACAATACCTGAAGGGTGGAGATATTCCACGGCGTGCTGCATCAAGAGAGAGATCCCGTGATTTTTACCCACCAGATCAAGAATGTTATCCATGTGAGTACCCGTATAAACAACTCGTGGTTCATACCCTTTCTGGCGGCAGATTTCTGTGATTTTATCATAATGCAGAGTAGACTTACTCAGGAGAAGCAGATTTTCGTTTCTAAGTTCGGAAACAGAGATCTGTTTCTTTTTGCCTAAAGGATGATCCTGAGGTACGACTACAGCCAGACGGTCATTGAAAAATTCAAGACTTTCAAAGGAAGTATCCAGATATTCTTTACGTGTAAAAATGAAATCACATTCATGATTTTTGAGCTGGGAGCAGATGTGGGTGGTTTCAGATTCTTCAATCTGCAGTTTGATATTTGGGTGTGCTGTCTGGAAATCTGTCAGCAACCCGGTGATATCGTACTGTGCCATAACAGGAATGCCGGCGATGCTCAGGGTATCTTCTTTCTGTAGCTGATAGCTGGAAATAGTATGAATGAGATTATCATATTCCTGAACAATGGAATGGGCATCTTTTAATATCAGTTTACCTGCTTCGGTAAGCTGAATCTGACGCTTGCTTCGGTCAAAGAGCTGGATGTTTAATTCTTTTTCCAGTGATTTGATATTCTTGGAAACAGAGGACTGAGTTGTATATAAATTTTCAGCGGCAACAGAAAAATTTCTGCTGCGGACTACTTCGAGGAAATATTGAATTTGCTGGATATCCATGCCGGAAACCTCCTTTTCGGAAATTGACTGCTGAAATGATGTCTCGAAATTCTGTACTAACACTGGATTTATTTTAGCATAAATAATTCCTGACTGGAATAGGTGACAGAGAAAGAAGAATTGCGGGATGGAGAGGGAGAAGGTATAATGTGGATGATTTAACCAACTGCAGAGCTGTTATTCGGTTATAAATAAGCAGCGAAGCAGATTGTGAATGTCAGTCTGACAGAAAAAGAGGAATTGAAAATGAAAAAGAGACTTGTAATTGGAATGAGTGGGGCATCAGGAGCGCCTCTTACAATAGAATTACTGAAGCAACTGCAGCAGTACAGAGATATAGAATCACATCTGATCGTTACCAAAGGTGCACAAATGACATTGGAACAGGAGACAGAGTATACATTGGAACAATTGTATGCACTTGCAGATGAGGTACATGACAATCATAATATCGGTGCAGGACCGGCAAGTGGAAGCTACCGTACTATGGGGATGATCGTGATTCCGTGCAGCATGAAAACACTTGCGGGAATCGTCAGCGGATACAGTGACAATCTTGTTCTGCGTGCAGTAGATGTAACTTTAAAAGAACGCCGCAAGCTGGTTCTTGTAACCAGGGAAGCACCTCTTGGAACTATCCATCTCAGAAATATGTATGAAGCCAGCCAGCTCGGTGCAGTGATCATTCCGCCGGTACTCAGTTATTATAATCATCCGAAAACAATAGAAGATTGTAACAGACATGTCACAGGAAAAATTCTTGATCAGTTTGATCTGGAAGGTCTGGAATTTCACAGGTGGATGGAAGAATAGCAAAAAATGAGCATGGAATAAAGAAAGGGACCATTAAAAAATATGGAAAAGCATGCAGATTTCGGACGGAAAACAATTGTACTTTGTGCAGAATATATGAACTGTGATATTTCAGTACATTGTCAGCAATTGGATTATGGATATGAAGTAAGAATTTTTGGTGGACAGTGCTCCCATGTAGGTTCTGTAACAGTGTCGGACGAGCAGGGTATTTTGCAGACGATTACTTTACCGGGACATAAAGAAAATATTATAACTGAGCAGTGGGCAGCTGAAATTCAGAAAATCGTAAAACAGCCGGTAACTGTAATGGCAGGAGTACACTATGATGATCTGAAAAAAGAGCAGCTGCAGGAAGTAATTCAATTACTGAACAAATTATTGGCTGACTGCAAAGCAAAATTGTAAAAATTCTCGGGGATAGGGACATTTTGGGGAAATTTATAAATTACGGAACATAGACATTGGAAGATAGGAATGCTATAATTTTTTCGGCTAAAAAGTCTGTAGTTGAAAATACAAACAATTAAAGCTGTAAAAACGGAGGTGGCGAAATGTCTAAAATTGTAAAACTTTCATCAGCAACAGAACGTGAAAAGAAATTAAATGAGATTTATGAAAATATGGAAGAACTGAAAAACCAGTTTGCCGCGTTGATTGATGAGTATGAGGAAGAGGAATCAGGTAGCAGAAAAGTAGATACTTTGATTGAAGCTTTGGACGCACTGGAGGATGCTGCGGAAGCGATGCAGGACGTGCTGGAGAGATAAATGTAAATAAGGTCACTGAAAAATGTATTTTTGAGAAAAAAACTCAAAAATACATTTTTTTTAGAAATAAATGAAAGAAATATCTGACAAAATGATAAAAAATATCATAAATAAAGATTTTGTTGACAATAAAAAGAATAAATGCTACTCTTTAGGTTAGCTCTAACTAATTAGCGCAAACTAACTAAAGAGGAGAAAAAGTAGATGAAGAGAAGGATGGCATTTTTAATGTCCGTAGCACTTACTGCAAATATGTTTTCAATGACACCGGTATATGCTGCAGATGAATTTACAGACACAGAGATTTCTGCTCCAGAGGTTTCAACAGGCGATGATGAAGTCTGGAGTGATGGATCAGAAGTTGCTCAGTCAGGAGAAGAATTTGCTTCAGAGCCGGCCGCAGAAGCCGGACAGGAACAGACACCTCCGACAATCACAGGAAGTAAATATAAAGCTAATTTTTTTGATAGCTTTTTAACGTTAAGCTGTGATGATTTAAATTATATACAGGGAATTACAGAGATAAAAGTTAATGATGCTGTATGGGAGAACAAAACATCAACAAGCCTTATCTGGTATGCTAAGGCATATTATCTGGATACAGCAGAAAAAAGAATTTTCTTTGATGCTTCCGGAGATGGAATGCTTAAAGAAAATGATATCCTCACAATAAAAAGTACGGGTTATAAGGATCTGACATTAAAGGTAACAGGCGAAGGAGATGCATTTGCAGTTGAAGCAGTGACTTCTGATAATGATCAGAAACTGACACCTCCGGCAGTTACAGGTACTAATGTAAAAGAAAGTATTTATGATTATTCTGCAATCATTGTTGATGATGCAGACTATATCGGAAAGATTACAGAAATAGCAGTAGATGAAAGTGCATGGAGAAATGCCAGCTCTACAATGGGACTCTGGGGAGCAGGTGCATATTATCTGGATACAGAAAATAACAGAATTATGTTTGATGCTACCGGTTTATCTGTAGGAAATGTAATCACGATTAAGAGTGAGGGATATCAGGATTTATTCTTAAGAGTAACAGCATCAGGAAATGATTTTGCAGTTGCACCAAAAGATTCCGGAGCAAGTGATATCAACGGACCATCTAATGGTGTTACGACACTCCATGTAAGACTGACAGGATCTTTTGAAAGTGCGATTACAGGACAGAAAGGATACGATGCGATCACAAGCGCATCCACATCAGCTTCTGTAAATAAAAACAGTAATGTAGTAGTAGAAGCAGCAGATATTCCTGACGGACAGGAACCTACAGAGAGCGACTGGAAACCATTAAGTGATACAGTAAGAATAAATGCTCAGAAGACCACAGCAAATATTGATACAGAAAACAGCGGTATGGAAGCCAGATATTCTGTATATGACAGTTCACTGACACTCAGCGGTACACCGAAAACACCGGGAACTTATCCTGTAAGTGTTACTATTACAGATGAGTCAGGAAGAACTGCGCAGAGCAACTCTCTGGAATTTAAAGTATATGGTACAGAAGAGAAACTTATTGATCATCTGAAACTGGAGAATGCAGTACAGGCCAGCGATGGAAAATATCTGTATGACATGGATCCATGGGCAATTCCGTATTTTGGCGGAGAAAATGAGACAGTAACTGTACCGGCAGAAATAAAAGCATGGTATGGTTCTCATACAAGCGGTACCTATGGAGAACTGGGATATGCAGTTAAAGATCTGGTTCCTGTACAGACACTGATCATTCCGGCAGGATGCAACCTTACGATGGTTAATATGAAAGTATTAAGCAGTGTGAAGATTGTAGTAGAAAATGGCGCGAAATTCACAGTTCGCGATTCATCCATTGATGGTCAGATCGAAGTGATGAATGGCGGTACTGTTTCTGTAGACTATGATGATTATAATAAAGAGTTTCTGACAGGAGCCTGCATTAATGGACAGCTGATCCTGAATGACGGTGCAGTACTGGAAAACTCTGTAATTCACTCTAATACAAATTACCTGGCTAACGGCAAGTATGACAGACACAATTCCGAACCTGTAGTAGTGGTTAAAGGAAACGCAACAATCAGAGGAGAGGTTTATATCCGCGGAGATGAGGCACCGGCTATTGGTTCCGGATACAGCGGACAGCCGGCTTTAAAAGTAAGCGGGGGCACTCTTAATATTGAAAAAAATGCAGTACTTGGTGTATATGGCGGCGGACAATATGCGCTGTCTTATGATGGCGGAGATGCACTGATTCTTGATAACGGTGTAGTAAGCGGACAGGGAACACTGATCGCTGTTGCTGGAAGAGGTTTCTGGGGCAATGGCGGAAATGGCGTTTCCGGTAATGGAAAGATTGCAGTATCCGGTGCTTATCTGGAAGGCGGAAGCCCGACTTCTCCTGATAAGGATTCTGCTCCTGGAAAAGCTTATTTATCAGGTGTAGATGTTTCTCAGACTATGAGAATTAATGCTGTAGACGGAAGAGCGATCACTGATCCGGCTGATTCTGCTCCGGATACATACTGGAGTGATATTACATCAAAACCGGATACTTCCAATTGCAAGATCCCTGAGATGACAGAAGAGCAGAAAAAAGCTCGGGCAGAAGCTGCGATTACAGATGCAGTAAATAAGCTTGACGTTTCTAATGATACATCTGAAGATGATGTGAAAAATGCAATAGAAAGTGCGCTGGAAGAGAAAAAACAGAGCTGCGAAGACATGAACAATCTTACTGTTGATGTTGTAATGAAGAAAGAGAATGCAGCTGCCGGAAAAGACGGAAGTATTGAAATTACTGTTACGATCAAAGACGGAGATAAAGAGCTGGGTACAGTTGAACTGACAAAAACAATTGACAAGCTTCCGGAAGAAAAAACAGTGATAGAGAAGGCATATGCGAAGGGCAACAGTGTAAAGGTTGTTCTGTCAGAAGAATGCAAGGGTGCGCAGGGATATGATTATGTGATCGGCACTTCTGCAAATATGCTTTCCACAAAGAACTATACAAATGTAATTAAAAATCAGACTTCATTAGAAGCAACATTTAAGTATGTTGAAAAAGGTACCTGGTATGTAGCATGCCATTCATGGACAAAGGGTTCTGACGGAAAGAAAATCTTTGGAAAGTGGTCAGATGTAAAGAAAGTTAAGGTTACAGCTGTTACACCAAAGACACCGAAAATAGAGAAGGTTACTGTAAAAGGAAGAAATGTGACCATAACATATACAGCAGCCAAATATGCAAAAGGATATGATATTGTACTTGGAACAAAATATGGAAAAGTTGACAATGAGAAGCGTCCTCTTGCATATGGAAAATATGTGAAAAAAATAAACGGCAATAAAGTTACAGTAACATTTAAGAATGTAAAAAAAGGAACTTATTATGCCGGCTTACATGCATGGAACCGTACTTCACAGGACAACTCCAAAGTATTCAGCAAGTGGTCCAACATTAAAACTGTAAAAGTAAAATAAGAAATGTATAAACCGTGGCTATATACAAAGCCACGGTTTTGCGTTATGATAATAAAGTCTGAAACACAGGGGAATATCGACAATATATGTCTCTGTTATGCAGAAGATAATAATGTAAAGGATTACAGGAGAAACAATGAACTGTAAGGATATGATGCGGATACCGGAACTGGAAAATGTTCTGAAATTAAAAGCAGGTGAAAGAGGACTGGAGCATCTGGTTCGCTGGATTTACTTTGCAGACTGTCTGCAATGTATTAAGAGTGAGTATAAGATGGAGAATTATATTCACGGAGGAGAGTTTGTAATACTGACAAACAGGAGTGTGACAGATGACAGTGAAAAGCTAATGGCAATGATCGGACAGATGTATGAACATGGGATTGCTGCGCTGGGGATCAATGAAGGACAGATTTCAGATAAATTGACAGAATATTGCGAAGAAAAAAGTCTTCCGTTGTTTGAACTTCCGGAGAAATATCCGCTGATAGATTTTTCGCAGATTATGTGCAGGAGGCTTGTTTTAGAGGAAAATGAACGTAATGCGGCGGAACAGCTGTTTTCCTCAATTCTGGATGCGGAGCATCTGAGCCGAGACCGTGTGATGGCCCAGGCGAGATATTTGAATATCAATCTTGAAGGGAGTTTCTGTGTAGCAGAGGTAGCATTTGAGAATGCGAAGAGCGGATGGGAGAACGATGATTCGCTGACTCTTGGGCAGAACATAAAAAGAATGATCAATACAGAGTTTTCTTTTTATACGAAAGAAGATATTCTGGTTTTGCCGCAGGCCGGCTCTATTCTGGTACTTATTCCTGTATCACAGCTTGATGAAGGACAGATACGGGATATTCTTACACGGATCATTGAACGTGTACAGCGAGAGCAGGGAGCACATCTGTGTGTTGGAGTTGGAAACAGTACGGCGTATCTGGATGAGGTGAAGCACAGCAGAAATGAGGCTTCGGCGGCAATCAGGGCAGCGTCTGTTACAAATATGCAGGGACGGATTTTCTTTTATAAAGATCAGGGAGTTTATACTCTGATTTCCCATGTGGACGATACCAGAGTACTGGATGAATATGTAGAAGAACAAATTGGTAAACTGCTCAGGTATGATGAGATAAATACAGGAAATTTCAGCGAAACTCTGGAAAATTATCTGGAATACAACTGCAATGCAAAGAGAACAGCAGAAGCTATGTTTATTCATAGAAATACACTGAATTACAGGCTGAAGAAAATTGGTGAGTTGTTGAACTGCGATTTTGAAGACCTGGATAAATGTCTGGCACTGAAGCTGGCGTTTTTAATTACCAAGTATCGCAACAGATAACTGCTTGTGCACCGTGCACAAAAAAGATAGTCTGTTACGCACGTTGATTTCATCCGGAAAGGTGTTATAATCTAGCTAAATTAAAAATTAATTCAACCAATCAGAAACGACAAAGGTGTCAGATAGTTACTTATCTGGCGCCTTTTTTTGTTGAATGAGGCTAAGAGATAAAGGAGGATAATCTTATGACAACAGCAGAATTATCAAAAGCATTACCGGAGATCGTAACAGCACAGGTACCAGGACCGAAATCAAAAGAACTTCTTGACAGAAGAGATGCAGCAATCCCAAAAGCACTTTGTGGAAAAGCTTATCCGATCTGTATCAAACAGGGCGCAGGTGCGATGTTTGAGGATCTTGACGGAAATAAATTCCTTGACTGGGTCGGAGGTGTTGGTGTTCTGAACATCGGATATTCTCATCCTGAAGTAATTGAAGCGGTAAAAAAACAGACAGAGAAATATTTCCATACCATTTTCAATGTGTATGTACATGATGGATATGTAACACTTGCAGAGAGATTAAATGAACTTATGCCATGCAAAGGGGATGTAAAGAAGACTTATTTCGCAAACTCCGGTGCAGAGTGTGATGAGAACGCCATCAAAATTGCGAAAGCATTTACAAAGAGAAGTGGAGTGATCTGCTTTACAGGAGCATTTCATGGAAGAACAAACCTGACAATGGCATTGACAGCAAAAAAAGTATATGCAGTTGGCATGGGACCTTTCCCGGCAGGTATTTATCGTGCGCCGTATCCATATGTATACAGAGCACCGAAGGGATATACAGAAGCAGAAGCAATTCAGTACTATGTAGATGAACTGAACAGAATCTTTGATGAAGGTGCACCTGCAAGTGAAATCGCCTGCATGATCGTTGAACCGTTCCAGGGTGAAGGCGGATTTATCCCGGCACCGATCGAGTGGGTAAAAGCCGTTCGTAAGATCTGTGATGAGAATGGTATCCTGATGATCGCAGATGAGGTTCAGTGTGGTAACTGCAGAACCGGCAAATATTATGCATCTGAGTACTGGGCAGAAGCTGGTGCAGCACCGGATATCATCACAACAGCCAAATCTCTTGGTGCAGGTCTTCCGATTTCCGCGATCACAGCAAGAGCAGAGATCATGGATGCAGCACCGGCAGGAACTATCGGCGGTACTTTCTGCGGTAACCCGGTTGCGTGTGCTTCAGCGCTGGCAGTTATGGATATTATGAAACGTGATGATTATGCAGGAAAAGCAAGACATATTGGTGAAGTTGTTACCAAACGTTATAAAGAACTGCAGGAAAAATATACAGTAATCGGTGATGTCAGAGGACTTGGCGCAATGATCGGTGTGGAACTTGTCAAAGACAGAGAGACCAAAGAGCCTGCTACAGAAATTACAGGTAAGCTGATTCAGAATGCGATCCAGAAAGGTCTTCTTCTGGAGAGTTGTGGAACAGCAAGCAATGTGGTACGTTTCCTTGCACCGCTGACTATGACAGATGAGCAGATGGAGAAAGGTCTTGAGATTTTTGAAGCAGCGTTAAAAGAAGCAATTGAAGAATAAAATGGTTATTGCTATTTCTGATTTAAGTACAGGGCCTGCCTGATTCAATTCATTTCGAGGGTCTGCTGTGTATCAAAGCGAGAAGAAATGAGCAAATAGCGAAGCGGATTGCGAATATCCGTTTGAATTGCAATAAAAGAGAAGACAAGGAGACACGTTTATGGAGCAGAAATCAAAGTTTGACAAAGTAATGGGCGCCTGGGATATACTTGTTATCGCATTTGGCGCAATGATCGGCTGGGGCTGGGTCATTAACTCAGGGGACTGGATTACCACTGCTGGTTTTGCCGGATCAATTATTGCAATGCTGATCGGTGGACTTATGGTCTTTTTTGTAGGACTTACATATGCAGAACTTACATCCGCAATGCCCCAGTGCGGTGGCGAGCATGTATTCAGCTACAGGGCCATGGGACCTACCGGATCTTTTGTATGTACCTGGATGATCATTCTGGGATATGTGGCTACTTCCGCATTTGAAGCAACTGCACTTCCAACAGTGATCACATATCTGTTTCCTGATTTTAATCAGGTATATCTTTATTCAATCGCAGGAAAGGATATTTATCTGACTACAATTGTACTTGGTGTCGGAGTTGCGATTCTGATTACAGTGATCAACATTAAAGGTGCGAAGACTGCAGCAATTCTTCAGACAGTACTTACAGCTATCATAGCAATCGCCGGAATTCTTCTGGTGGTCGGCTCTGCGATAAATGGTGATATGGGAAATATTACAGGGCAGATGTGGGAGTCCGGTGCCGGAAATACATTGGGAAGTGTGTTTAAAGTAGCATGTATGACACCATTCCTGTTTATTGGATTTGATGTTATTCCTCAGGCAGCAGAGGAGATTAATGTACCTTATAAAAAAATCGGAAAAATAATGCTTCTGTCTATTTTTCTTGCAGTTGCATGGTATCTGATGATTATTTTTGCAGTCTGCTATATCATGCCTCAGAGTGAAATAGCAAAGGAGATGATGTCTCAGAATGGACTTGTTTCTGCAAAAGCTATAGAGATAGCATTCCGGTCTCCTCTGATGGGTAAGGTTCTGATCATTGGCGGTTTGTGTGGAATAATTACCTCCTGGAACTCCTTCCTTATGGGTGGAAGCCGTGCACTTTATTCTATGGGTGAGTCTCTGATGATTCCGAAAATGTTCGGAAAACTTGGAAAAAATAAAACACCGGAAGCAGCTATTATACTTTGCGGAATTGCATGTGTTGCAGCACCATTCTTTGGAAGAGGTGTTCTGGTATGGCTGGTTGATGCAGCATCTTTTGGATGTGTTATCGCATATATGTTCGTATCTATTTCTTTCTGTATTCTCAGAAAAAAGAGACCGGAAATGGAGAGACCGTACAAAGTAAAAGCCGGAAAATTCGTTGGTGTGATGGCAGTATTGATGGCAGGATTTATGACGCTTTTATACATTATTCCTGCATCGTTTTCAGCAGCACTTGTATGGCAGGAATGGGTTGTAGTAGGAATCTGGCTGGCACTAGGCGTATTTTTTTACTTCTATTCCAAGAGAAAATATGGTGCAGAATTTGGTCGCGATATCTTTATTGTAGATGAGTCCAAAACAGTTGAGGAAGAACCGGCGTTACTTCCGAATGCCAAGTATCCGGACAGACATTTTGTTATTACTATGGGATGTGAATATGGAAGCGGTGGTCCTGAAATCGCCAGAATGGTTGCAGATTATTTTGGAATAGAGTATTATGACAGAGATCTGGTAGATAAAGTCGTACAGGAAATCGGCGTAGATAAAGGGCTGGTAGAGGAAGCAGATACCAAAATTGGTGTCAGGTATGCATTTGATACTTCCTATGGTGTCCGCTATGCAAACCTTTCCAATCGAGTTATTGATGCCCAGTTCCAGGCAATTCACGATTTTGCAAAGCATTCGTGTGTGATCGTTGGACGAAGCAGCGATTATATCTTAAGAGATACAGAAGATGTTATGAACGTGTTTATCTATGCACCGCAGAAAGATGAAATTGCGGCTGTTATGAAGAAGAAAGGACTGAATGAGCGCAAGGCTGAAGAAGAGTGGGAGAATGTAGAGAAATCACAGCATGCACGACATGAGTACATTACAGGTAAGAAGCGTGGTGACAGACATACCCGTGATATCCTGCTGAACAGCAGCCTGCTTGGCTGGGATGCAACTGCTCAGTTTATCGAAGAACTGGTAGAGCGAAGATTTGGTCTGACAGAGGAAACATTGAAAAAGGAGGCTTAGAGAGCCAATGAAAGGATTTACGATCAAAACAGAAATAGAAGAATATGATACTTTTGGTGAATATGCTGCGCAGGCAGAACTGGGACCTCAGGATCTGGTTCTTTGCGGTGAACATACGTATGATAAGTATGTGGCACCTCTTTCGCTGGGAGTACAGACTCTTTTTCGCGAGAAATATGGAAAAGGAGAGCCGACAGATGGGATGGTGGATGCGATTCTGGACGCACTGCGGGAAAAAGAATTTGATCGTATCATTGCTATCGGAGGCGGCACGGTGGTAGACATTGCCAAAGTTGTGGCGGTTGCAGGAAAAGAGGATAAGGTAGATGACCTCTATGATAATGTAGACAAGCTGAAAAAAGTACATTCTCTGGTGATCATTCCGACAACTTGCGGAACAGGAAGTGAGGTTACCAATATTTCCGTCATCAATCGTGTGAGCAAGGGAGTTAAGATGGGACTGGCATCCAATGCAATGCTTGCTGATAAAGCGGTTATGATTACAAATATGCTGGATTCTCTTCCATATAAAATATTTGCCACTTCTTCTATTGATGCGATGGTCCACAGTGTGGAATCTTTCTTAAGCCCAAACGGATGCAGTATTTCGAGGATCTTCTCCACGGAGGCACTGAAAACAATCTTACAGTGCTGGAAGAAATCCGTGGAAGCTGGTGGCGGAGATAAATGGAAAAACTATGCGGCAGATTTTCTGAAAGCATCTAACTGGGCTGGCCTTGGTTTTGGCTATGCAGGATGTGCAGCAGTTCATGCATGTGCTTATCCTCTTGGCTCTGTATATCACATTCCTCACGGACAGTCAAATCAGCTGATGTTTAAAGATGTGATGGAAAAATACAAAGAAATCCAGCCGGAAGGACGGATCAACGATTTGGAAGATATCATTGTAGAGTGCCTGGGAGTGGCACAAAGCGATGCATTAGCTGCCTTGTATGAACTGATGGATAAAATTCTTGAAAAAGAGCCGCTTCGCAATTTTGGAGTAAAAGAAAGTGATCTGCCTGTTTTTGCCGGAGATGTGATCAAGACCCAGCAGAGACTGCTGAAGAATAATTACGTGGAGCTTTCAGAAAAACAGGTATTAGAGATATATAAGGCTGCTTACTAATATTGGAATTTTGTAAAATATGCGTACTGGTTTATTTAAGACTGGTGCGTATATTTTTTTGTCATTTCTATCTTTTTTGTCATATATGGGGTATTGGGCAAATGTTCTTCTGGAAAAATATTATTTACATTAAGACGTGTTTGTACGGAATGGTATAAAGAAGATTAAATGAATAACTGCCCAAATTGGACTTGTCATATAAATGTAAATACTATATAGTATAAGATGTAAGCAGTAATCTAAATTTTCTAATAAGCGATTTTTCAGGCAGTATCTGCCATTGATTCCAAAGATAAAAATACATAATTTCAAAGAGATTAAGTATTCAATAAAACCCGTTAAAATGCTATAATGTAAGTACAAAAAGGAGTGTTATATGAATAATACGATTTTTGATGATGTATTTCGTACGATGATCGAGAAGATGCCATATCTGGCAGTGCCTCTGATCAATGAAGTATTCCATACATCATATCCGGAAGATGTGAAGATTACACAGCTTCGCAATGAACATCAGCAGGAGGATGGAGAGATTATTACAGATTCCTGTCTGCTGATCGGAAAGAAAATGTATCATATCGAATGCCAGAGCACAGATGACACTACAATGGTCATTCGCATGATTGAGTATGATTTTGCAATTGGTATAGAACATGCAGAGAAACAGGGACGCAGATACCGGATAGTATTTCCAAAGTCCTGCGTACTATTTCTGAGAAGTTCAGGAAACACGCCGGATTATCTGGAAGCAGATGTAGTTTTTCCGGATGGAAATACATATTTATATTCCATACCAACAATAAAAATGGCTGATTATACAAAAGACAGCATCTTTGAGAAAAATCTGTTAATGCTGTTGCCATTTTATATTATGAGATACGAGAAAAAAGGACATGATTTTAATAACAATCCGGAATTATTTCAGGTACTCTTAAACGAATACGAGGAAATCCGGGTAAATCTGGAAGAAGAACTGACAGAAACAGGAAAGTCAGAATTATATACAGATTTGACGAAACTAATTGTAAAAATAGCGGACTATATTTTCCGTGAAGAAGACGATGTTCGGAAAGGAATAGGTGATATTATGGGAGGAAAAGTTCTGGAACTGGAGTCTGAAAGACTTAAAGCAGAGGGACTTCAGGAAGGCATGATTGCTGGTGCAATTAAAACCTGTAAAAAATTTAAACTTAACCAGGAAGCTGCTGTAAAAAATATAATGGAAGAGTTTTCTTTATCTAAAGAAGATGCCAGTAATTATGTGAAGAAATACTGGTAATATGATGTACCCTATATCTTACGAAAAGAAGAGAATGTTCGGAAAGGAATAGGTGATATTATGGGAGGAAAAGTTCTGAAACTGGAATCTGAAAGACTTAAAGCAGAGGGGCATACAGAAGGGGAGGCAATCGGGCAGATTCAGGGAGAAAATCGACTTGGAAGTTTGATTACTCGACTGATTCAAGATCAGAGAACTGAAGAAATTCCAATTGTATCAGTGGATTCTAAGCGACGTGAGCAGTTATATAAAGAATATAATCTTTAGGAAAGATATAGAACAGGAGAAAAGGGCAAATGCCTTTCCTCCTGTTTTTTCATATATTTTTTTGTCATTTTAGAGATAATTACAGCTGCTAAAAGCAATAAAAAAGCTGTGAAGAGCAAAATGGACTTCAATATAATACAATTAACAGTAGTAGATACGAATTATTAGGAGTTTAGTTGGAATGCCATTTTTAAAATTTTAAGAGCAATTTTCGTTTTGTTTTCTGTTTTATCAGTAACATATATAAATATTGCGCATAAGCTATCAGTAAAGCGGTTTACAGGGAGCTTGTATGGCTTTTTATAAGGATATGAGGATGCAGCAGGAGAATGTGGATACAGGACGGTATCAGGTGGCGGTGGTGGATCGTTTAAGCAATCGTCCGATAGAGAATGCGCGGGTGAGGATTTCATATACGGGGGCACCGGACAGTATAATAGAAGAGGTGGTGACGGATTCTTCAGGTCGAACACCTGTGATTGAATTAAAGACACCGCCGCTGGAATACAGTATGGAACCGGTGGAACAACAGCCATATGCGGAATACACAGTGCAGATCGATGCGGAGGGGTTTGAACCTAAGGAAGTAGCCGGAAGTGAGGTGTTACCGGATGTATTATCCAGACAGCCGGCAACATTAAATGCCATGGAACCGGGAGAAAGTTACCAGCGTGTGGTGATCCCTCCGCATACGCTGTTCTATGAGTATCCGCCGAAAATAGAAGAGTCAGAGATAAAGGCTATAAATGAAACCGGAGAAATTGTGCTGAGTAAAGTTGTAGTTCCTGAGTTTGTAGTGGTACATGATGGCCCGATCAATGATTCCTCAGCAGAAAATTATTATGTACGTTATCGCGACTATATCAAAAACGTAGCCAGCAGTGAGATATATGCCACCTGGCCAGACGATACGATCCGGGCGAATATTCTGGCGATTATGTCGTTTACATTAAACCGTGTATATACGGAATGGTACCGGAATAAAGGCTATGATTTTACAATTACTTCCTCGACTGCATATGATCATAAGTGGATTTACGGCAGAAATATTTTTGACAGTATTGATCGCATTGTAGATGAGCTGTTTGAAAATTATCTGTCCAGACCAAATGTGCGTCAGCCGATCCTGACACAATATTGTGACGGAAAGCAGGTGCAGTGCAGGAGCAGAGGATGGATGACACAGTGGGGCAGTAAAGCTCTGGGAGATCAGGGGTATTCAGCCATTGAGATCTTAAGGGCTTTTTATGGAAATGATATGTATATTAATGTGGCAGAGGCAGTGTCCGGGATTCCGGCATCCTGGCCGGGATATGATTTGGATATCGGTGCAACAGGAAATAAAGTAAGTCAGATTCAGGAACAGTTAAATACGATTGCAGGTGCCTATCCGGCAGTGCCTACAGTAACAGTAGATGGAATATACGGAGATGCGACCAAAAATGCAGTACGCGTTTTTCAGGGGATTTTCGGACTTGGACAGACCGGGATTGTAGATTATCCCACCTGGTACAAAATTCAGGAGATTTATGTAGCGGTGAGCAGGATTGCTGAGCTGCGTTGACAGATAATATTGAAAGGGCAGGGAAGATGAATACCTGCTCTTTTTGCATAGTGAATGAGTTTATTTGATTGATGTGAAAAAGAAAAAAAATAAGGCACCATGACTCCTCATAGTTCCTCATTCTTTAATGCGGAAGATGGGACTTGAACCCACACGAGCGCAATGCTCACAAGATCCTTAGTCTTGCTCGTCTGCCAGTTCCGACACTTCCGCATATCGCATTTCTTTGAGATTCTTTTTGCTCTCCCTCGCGACAAGTGATACTATACCAAATACAAAAGATAATGTCAACACTTTTTTTGAAAAAAATAAAAAAAATTCAAATTTTTTTTGAAAAAAAGAGGAATTTGAAATTTTATGTAGAATATAATTAATAAGAGGTATTTTGTCAGCTTGTGGAGGTATCGCTTATGAATATAAGGGAAAGCATGGAACAGCGTGAACTAAAGATGCTCAGCCCCTATGCTGCGTACAGCCTTTATTCCAGAGGCAGGGAGCGGCAGGAGGAAGAATGCGATGTACGGACTGTCTATCAGAGAGACAGAGACAGAATCCTTCATAGCAAAGCTTTTCGCAGGATGAAGGATAAGACACAGGTTTTTCTGGCACCTCAGGGTGACCATTACAGAACCAGACTGACACATACTCTTGAGGTATCACAGATTGCCAGAACAATAGCGAAGGCACTGAGACTGAACGAAGATCTTGTAGAGGCAATCGCACTTGGTCATGACCTTGGGCACACTCCCTTTGGACATGCAGGCGAGAGAGCTCTTGATGCAGTGAACCCGGATGGTTTTGCCCACTATAAACAGAGCGTCAGGGTTGCACAGGTGTTAGAGAAGAATGGCGAGGGCCTAAATCTTACCTGGGAGGTTCGGGACGGGATTCTGAATCACAGGACCAGTGGAAATCCTTCCACTCTCGAAGGACAGGTGGTGAGACTTTCGGACAAGATCGCCTATATTCATCATGACATGGATGATGCACAGCGGGCGGGAATCATTACAGAAGATGATATTCCTGTTACGCTTCGGATGTTGCTTGGGTATACTACGAGAGAGCGGCTGAACACATTTGTTCATGATATTATAGAGAACAGTCTGGAACAAGATACCATAAAAATGTCAGCAGAGATCTACGAGGCAATGATGGATCTGCGGGCTCTCATGTTTCAGAATGTATATGAGAATCCGGTGGCCCATAAAGAGGAGTCAAAAGTAGTTAAGATGCTGACGGAGCTATATGAATATTATGCTGAACACCCGGAAGCGATGTCAACAGAGTACAGGGAGCTGATTATACGCGGAGAGAAGAAAGAGCAGGTAGTATGCGATTATCTCTCAGGAATGACTGATCAGTATTCCATGGAAAAATTCCGGGAGATTTACATACCTAAAGCATGGGAAGTCTATTAAAAAGGAGGACGAAGCATGCGTTACTCAGACGATATCATTGAAGAAGTCAGAATGAAGAATGATATTGTAGATGTTGTATCCCAGTATGTGAAGCTGAACAAAAGAGGAAGCACGTATTTCGGGCTCTGCCCGTTTCATAATGAGAAAACGCCCTCTTTTTCGGTAACACCGGCCAAGCAGATGTATTACTGCTTTGGATGCGGAGCAGGTGGGAATGTATTTAATTTTGTAATGGAATATGAGAATTATACGTTCGGAGAGGCTTTACAGCATCTGGCAGATCGTGCCGGAGTACAGCTTCCGAAAATTGAGTATTCCGGAGAAGCAAAAAGAAAGGCAGAACGGCGTGCTGCCCTTCTTGAAATCAATAAACTTGCAGCAGGATATTTTTATTATCAGCTGCGAAGAGAAAACGGCAGACAGGCACATGCTTATCTGACAGGCAGAGGGCTGAGTGAAGAGACTATTAAGAAGTTTGGACTGGGATATTCGGATAAATACAGTGATGACCTGTACAAATATCTGAAGTCGAAGAACTACAGCGATGAACTGCTGAGAGATTCCGGGCTGTTCAATGTGGATGAACGCCGGGGAATGTACGATAAGTTCTGGAACAGGGTTATTTTTCCAATCATGGATGTAAATAACCGTGTGATCGGGTTTGGCGGTCGAGTGATGGGAGACGGGAAACCGAAATATCTGAATTCACCGGAGACTACAATCTTTGATAAGAGCCGCAATTTGTATGGCCTGAATGTTGCAAGGACTACAAGAAAGAATTATCTGATCCTCTGCGAAGGATATATGGATGTTATTTCTATGCATCAGGCAGGATTTACCAATGCGGTGGCATCTCTGGGAACAGCACTTACTTCCGGGCATGCAAGTCTGTTGAAACGATATACGCAGGAAGTGCTGCTTCTGTATGACAGTGATGATGCGGGTGTAAGAGCTGCGCTCCGTGCGATTCCAATTTTGCGGGAGGCCGGCGTAACATCAAGAGTGGTAAACTTAAGACCTCACAAGGACCCGGATGAATTTATCAAGGCTCTGGGCGCAGAAGAGTTTGAGAAGCGTCTGGAACAGGCAATGGACAGTTTTATGTTCCGGGTGCATATGGCGGAGAGAGAATTTCCGATGGAGGAGCCTCAGGGTCAGAACCGTTTCTTTGAACGGTGTGCACAGATGCTGCTGGAGCTTTCTGATGAATTAGAGAGGAATCTTTATATAGAAGCAATTGTAAAGGACTACAGAAGCAGCGGAATCAGCGTAGAGAATCTGAAGAAGAGAGTCGGTGCTCTTGCAATGAAGGGAACTCCGGCAGAGCAGCGGGTTCAGCCGAAACCTGTGGGAGGCAGCCAGCCGAAGAAGAAGGAGAGTGCAGCGGAGAAAGCACAGAAACTGATGCTTACCTGGCTGGTGACGTATCCGGGAATTTTTGACACAGTGGAGAAATATATTCAGCCTTCGGATTTTGTGGTTCCTTTGTACAGGCAGGTAGCAGAGATGCTTTATCAGCAGCACAGGGACGGTGATGTGAATCCCGCAAGGCTGATGAATGCTTTCATTGATAGCGAAGAGCAGAGAGAAGTTTCTTCTCTGTTTAATGCGACAATTCATCTTGAGACTCCTGAGGAGCAGAACAGGGCTTTCTCTGATGCGGTACTCAGGATTAAGGATGAGAGTCTTAAGGAGAGAAACAGAACCTGGGATCCTACAGATATGCAGGGACTGCAGGAACTTGTAAAAGCAAAGAAAGAATTGGAAGATCTCGGAAGAAAGCGGCAGCAGCTGCATATTTCTTTCGAATAAGGATAAAATATAAACACTATATGGAGGTATAGAGCACATATGGAAATGAATATGGGTAAATTCAGTGAAAAACTGGTAGAACTTCTGGAGCTTGCCAAGAAGAAAAAGAACGTACTGGAATACCAGGAAATCAATGACTTCTTCAAGGACCAGCCTCTAGGCGTTGAACAGATGGAGAAAGTATTTGACTTTCTGGAAGCCAGTGGAGTGGATGTGCTTAGAATTACAGATGGCAACGCAGATGACATGATTTTGGATGATGACGATGCAGACATCGACAAAATGGACGAGGAAGAGATTGAACTTGACAAGATTGATCTTTCTGTTCCGGAAGGTGTAAGTATCGAAGATCCGGTACGTATGTATCTGAAAGAAATCGGTAAAGTTCCGCTTCTTTCCGCAGAGGAGGAGATTGAGCTTGCAAAGAGAATGGAGAACGGAGATGAGGCTGCCAAGAAGCGTCTGGCAGAAGCAAACCTTCGTCTTGTTGTCAGCATTGCAAAGAGATATGTAGGACGTGGAATGCTTTTTCTTGACCTGATTCAGGAAGGTAACTTAGGCCTGATCAAAGCCGTTGAGAAGTTTGATTATCGTAAAGGTTATAAATTCAGTACCTATGCAACATGGTGGATCCGTCAGGCGATTACAAGGGCAATCGCTGACCAGGCGCGTACCATCCGTATTCCGGTGCATATGGTTGAGACAATTAACAAGCTGATCAGGGTTTCACGTCAGTTACTGCAGGAGCTTGGACGTGAACCTACGCCGGAAGAAATCGCTGCAGAGATGGATATGTCAGTAGACCGTGTACGTGAGATCCTTAAAATTTCTCAGGAGCCGGTATCTCTGGAAACACCTATCGGTGAGGAAGAGGACAGCCATCTTGGAGACTTTATCCAGGATGATAATGTACCGGTACCTGCAGATGCAGCAGCGTTTACTTTGCTGAAAGAGCAGCTTGTAGAAGTTTTGAGTACACTGACAGACAGGGAACAGAAGGTTTTACGTCTGCGTTTCGGTCTGGACGACGGACGTGCAAGAACTCTGGAGGAAGTTGGTAAGGAATTTAATGTAACAAGAGAACGTATCCGTCAGATTGAGGCAAAAGCTCTTCGTAAACTTCGTCATCCGAGCCGTAGCCGCAAGCTGAAAGATTATCTGGACTAAGGAGCCTGTTATGCAGCTTTCATTACGTTTGTCTGCAATAGCAGGCCTGGTGACCAGGGGAAACAGACTTGTAGATGTAGGATGTGACCATGGATATCTGCCGGTATCCCTTTATCTGGACGGAAGGATTCCGGGCGCGATTGCTATGGATGTGAGGAAAGGTCCTCTGTCCAGAGCACAGGAACATATTTCACAGTATGGACTGAACGCATACATAGAGACCAGATTGTCCGATGGTCTTGAGGCATTGAAACCGGGAGAGGGCGACACTCTTGTGATCGCAGGAATGGGCGGCCCTCTCATGGAGAGGATCCTTATTGACGGGGCAGAAGTCAGGGAGAGTTTTCAGGAAATGATCCTGCAGCCTCAGTCGGACATTCCGCATTTTCGTAGATTTGTCAGAGAGATTGGCTGGCAGATTGCAGATGAGGAACTGGTTCTGGAAGATGGGAAGTTTTATCCGATGATGAAGGTCATTCATGGAGAAAAGAAGCATATTTCTGCAGAGGTGCCTTATACTTTAAGTGAGTGGTTTGGTGGTATACTTCTTGAGAGGAAACATCCTCTTCTGAAAGAATATCTGGAGAGAGAACTTCGCATTCGAAATGATATCCTTGAGAAATTAAAGAATGCACCAAATGCTGAAAAGCGTATGGGTGAGATAGAGGAGGAGAAGCAGGCGATCATTACTGCTTTGGAAGAATATGAAGGCATATGAACTGACCTCCTGGCTGGAGAAAAAGTATCCTGCAGATGCAGCTGAAGACTGGGATAATGTAGGACTTCTCACGGGAGATGATACAAATGAGATCAGTCATGTATTTCTTGCTCTGGATCTGACAGAGGAGACACTGGCTGAAGCGATAGAGAATGGGGCGGATATGATCATTACCCACCATCCGATGATTTTTTCCGGGATCAAGAAGATTAATAATCATAGTTTTACAGGAAGAAAGATCATTACATTGATCCGGAAAGGAATTGTCTATTATGCAATGCATACTAATTATGATGTGCTGGGTATGGCAGATTTAAGTGCAGATTATACAAAGATGCATAATACAACAGTTCTTTCTGTAACTGAAGAGAGAAATGGTGAAGTGCAGGGATTCGGCAGAGTCGGGGATCTTCCGGAGGAGATGACGCTTAAGGAATATGCACAGATGATCAAGAAGTCTCTGAAACTAAGTGACGTTAAGGTCTATGGTGGCCTGGACAGCAAAGTGAAGCGTGCAGCCGTCTGTACGGGATCAGGCAAGAGTATGATCAAGGATGCCATTAAGGCTGGTGCAGATGTGTATGTAACTGGCGATATTGATCATCATACAGGAATTGATACTGTTGCGCAGGGGCTGGCTCTGATCGACGCCGGGCATTACGGAACTGAATATGTTTTTATGGATGCAATGAAGAAAGAGCTGGAACAGGCATTTCCTGGCCTGAAGATTTCCAGTGCGGAAGTAAAGAGCCCGTACACAATTCTGTGATACGGGTTCTTACAATATAAAATGAATTCTGGCAGAGCAATTAATAACCGTATTATTACTGTTCGTGGAGTGAACAGTGACATTTACTTGTCGGCATAACAGAAATGGAGGCAGGGTTTATGGAACAGCATATGTATAATGTTACGATACAGGGAATAACGAAGAAGTATCCTGAAGGAATTCCCTACAGTGATATTGTAAAGGAATATGAAGGTATTACTGATGCACCGGTGATGCTGGTGGTCGTGAACGGCAGACTGAGAGAATTGCATAAACATCTGAAAGCGGATTGCAAGATGGAATTTGTGACATCAAAAGATCCGATCGGGCACAAAACTTATTGTAGAAGTGCCAGTATGATCCTTCTGAAGGCAATTTATGATGTGGCAGGACAGGAGAATGTGGATAGTGTAGTAATTCATTATTCTGTAGGCAGCGGCTATTATTTTACAATGAAGGGACCTATGGCGCTGAATCAGGAATTTATCGACAAAGTAAAAGCGCAGATGCACAGAATCGTAGATGCGAATCTTCCGATCGTGAAGAGAAGCGTAAGTGCCGATGAAGCGATCGCACTTTTTCATAAACATCATATGTATGATAAAGAGAGATTGTTTAATTACCGGAGAAGTTCTACGGTGAATCTCTATAGTATTGAGAGCTTCGAGGATTATTTCTATGGATTTATGGCAAATCATACGGGATATATTAAGACGTTTGATCTGTTTTTGTATGAGGGCGGATTTGTGCTGCAGCTTCCTACACAGAAGGAACCGGGCCAAATTCCGGAGTTTAAACCTCAGGAGAAGATCTTTCATGTACAGAGAGAATCTCAGGAATGGGGGGATAAACTTGATATTGCAACAGTTGGAGACCTCAATGAGAAGGTTACCAGAGGTGGCATTCAGGATATTCTGTTAATTCAGGAGGCTATGCAGGAGGCTAAAATTTCAGAAATTGCATCTAAAATTGCTGATGCCGGAAATAAAAAGTTTGTTATGATAGCAGGTCCGTCTTCTTCCGGAAAAACTACATTTTCGCACAGATTGTCTATTCAGCTTGCTGCACATGGAATGAAACCGCATCCAATCGCGGTAGATAATTATTTTGTGGACAGACATCTGACACCTGTAGATGAGTTTGGAGAAAAGAATTTTGAATGTCTGGAAGCAATTGATGTAGAGCAGTTTAATAAAGATATGCTTGCGCTTCTGGATGGAAAACGTGTGGAGATGCCGGTGTTTAATTTCAAGACAGGTACAAGAGAATATAAGGGTGATTTTCTGCAACTTGAGAAGGACGATATTCTGGTGATCGAGGGGATACATGGTCTGAATGATAAACTCAGTTATGCGCTGCCGAAAGAGAGCAAGTTTAAAATTTATATCAGTGCACTGACCCAGTTAAATATTGATGAGCATAACAGAATTCCTACTACTGACGGAAGGCTGATTCGCAGAATTGTAAGAGATGCCCGCACCAGGGGAACTTCTGCGAAGGAGACTATTGCGAGATGGCCGTCGGTCCGCAGAGGAGAAGAACAGAATATTTTTCCGTTCCAGGAGGAAGCAGATGTAATGTTCAATTCTGCGCTGATCTATGAACTGGCATGTCTGAAGGTATATGCAGAACCGCTTCTGTTTGGAATTGATAAGAATGAACCGGAATATACAGAGGCGAAACGGCTGCTGAAATTCTTTGAATATTTTGTTCCGGTGCCGAGTGAGGCAGTGCCGCATAATTCTATCTTAAGAGAGTTTATTGGCGGAAGTTGTTTTAATGTATAAATTTCTTTACAAGTGAAATAAAACGTGCTAGAATAGCACTTGCGCAACCAGACCAGGTAATCGCGGCTGAACAGACGAAAGGGTTCAGACGAGGAAAGTCCGGGCTTCGCAGGGCAGGATGCCGGATAACGTCCGGTGGAGGTGACTCCCAGACCAGTGCAACAGAAATAAACCGCCTCACTTGCTGAGGTAAGGGTGGAAAGGCAGTGTAAGAGACTACCGCCGTCCTGGTAACAGGGCGGGCACATGTAAACTCCATTCGAAGCAAGACCGAATAGAAAGCGATACGGCTGCCCGTCGTGCTTTCAGGTGGGTCGCTTGAGTCTTATGGCAACGTAAGGCCTAGACAGATGATTACCCAATGACATAACCCGGCTTATCGGTCTGATTGCGTATAATAAGAAATTAGAATCTCGCTGCTAATGAAAAATGCATTAGTCAGCGGGATTTTTTATGTCATAGGAAATTACTCCGTAATGTTCCTATGACATAAAAATAACCGGAAACCATAATGATTCCCGGTTATGTAATGACTAATATGAGGTATTAACCAATTATTTATTACGTTTACCTGTATATTTCTCTTCGCAATATTTACATCTATAAACTTCTTTTTCCTCATCAGCGAGAACGAAGATCTGATCAAGTCCCTGCTCAATGGAAGTGATGCAGCGAGGGTTCTTACATTTGATTACGTTTACGACTTGTTTCGGAAGTTTCAAGTCTTTTTTTGCAACGATTTTCTCGTCTTTGATGATATTTACAGTGATATTGTGATCAATGAATCCAAGAATATCCAGATCAAGATTCTCAATCGGGCATTCAACTTTGATGATATCTTTCTTTCCCATTTTGTTGCTGCGTGCATTTTTGATGATCGCAACTGTACAGTCAAGTTTATCAAGCTTCAGATCATGATAGATAGTCATTGCTTTTCCGGCTTTGATATGATCTAATACATAACCTTCACGAAGTGCGCCAACATTTAACATGGTAATTTTACCTCCAGTAATGTGAGAATCAGGGCCATACGTACATATACACCGTACTGTGCCTGTTTGAAATAAGCTGCTCTCGGGTCTGCATCTACTTCTGTTGCGATTTCGTTTACACGTGGAAGTGGATGCAGAATATACATGTCTTCTTTTGCAAGTTCCATTTTCTGTTTGTCAAGAATATAGAAATCTTTCATACGAACATAATCTTCTTCGTTGAAGAAACGCTCCTTCTGTACACGGGTCATGTACAGGATATCCAGGTTTGGAAGAGCATCTTCCAGGCGCTCAACTTCCTGGAATTCAATATTGTTCTTTTTAAGGACATCTTCACGGATGTAACTTGGAATACGAAGTTCTTCTGGTGAGATCAGTACAAATTTTACATTTGTGTAACGTACAAGAGCCTCGATCAGAGAGTGAACGGTACGTCCGAATTTCAGGTCGCCGCACAGACCAATGGTAAGGTTGTCTAAGCGTCCTTTCAGAGAACGAATGGTAAGTAAATCAGTTAATGTCTGGGTAGGATGTTGATGACCACCGTCGCCGGCGTTGATAACAGGAATTGAAGAAGCCATAGAAGCTACTAACGGAGCGCCCTCTTTCGGGTGACGCATAGCACAGATATCTGCATAACAGGATACAACACGAATAGTATCAGCAACACTTTCGCCTTTGGAAGCGGAACTGGAATCAGCTGATGAAAAACCAAGAACTTTACCGCCGAGATTCATCATGGCAGCTTCAAAGCTGAGGCGGGTACGGGTGCTTGGCTCATAGAATAAGGTGGCAAGTCTCTTATCGTCGCAGACATGCGCGTATTTATCTGGGTGTTTCTCAATATCACTGGCCAGATCGAGAAGAGTATTCAGCTCGTCTACAGACAGGTCCAGCGGACTCATTAAGTGTCTCATTTCATACCTCCATATTTTGTTGGTTCAGGAACTTTTTTCGTAATCCCTCTTAACATCATATAATAACCGTGTATATTTTTCAAGAGAGTTTTTTGAGTATTTTTTCGAAAAATAATCCGGTTCCGAACCAGAGTGGTGCATAGTCCAGACGGATCAGTCCCTTATAATTCAGAGGTGCCTGACTATAATCCCATGGACACATGTGAAAACATCGCAGAAAAGCACCGCTGATAAATTCTACAGAAAAAATTCCGACAGTGTAGATACATCCGCGGATCATAACCGGTACAGAAGAGAACTTCTCGTAGAGAGGCCGGATGACAGCTGCACATCCGTAAATGGGAAACATTAAAAGAGAGGTTTTTCCGATCATGGTCAGTTCGCCGGAAGCAACGGAATGCAGACCTGTCCAGAGAACCTCCATACACCATCCGGCCAGGCCGCAGAACAGAAATGATTTTTTCATAAATAACCTCCCGTTTCTTTACACAAATTTTATCTGATTCTAGTATTGCCTGCCTTGAAAAAAACATACGTGTGGGATATAATGAGAACACATGTGTTAGTGCCTGGAGCTTATATACAGACAAAAACATATAGAATTGTTATCGAAGAAAACGAGCCTTAAGAAAACGCTAATATTATTAAAATGATTTTCAGGCTCATAGAAACAGAGGAGTTTATTATGAATTATCAGGAGAGCCGGGAGTACATAGGCAGAATCACACGCGAAATCCCCAGTGTGCTGGGACTTGACCACATGCGGGAGCTGATGAAGCGCCTGGGAAATCCTCAGGATGATCTGAAATATGTTCATGTGGCCGGTACCAATGGAAAGGGATCTGTCATTGCTTTTTTATATTCTGTTTTGTCTGAAGCGGGATACCGTGTCGGCAGATATGTTTCACCTACCCTGTATTCTTACAGAGGAAGAATGGAAGTATCCGGCAGCAGAATCAGCAGAGAGAAATTTGCTGCATATATTACACAGGTGGCTGATGCCATTACAGCCATGACTAAGGATGGCTATCCTCATCCCACTGCATTTGAGATAGAAACAGCAGTGGCATTTCTATTTTTCAGAAACGAGAAATGTGATCTCGTTTTGTTAGAAGTCGGAATGGGCGGAAATCTGGACGCTACAAATATCATTAAGAACACATTACTGTCAGTGCTGGTGTCTATCAGCATGGATCATATGTCTTTTCTTGGAAATACCCTGTCACAAATTGCTGAAAAAAAGGCCGGCATTATAAAGGATAACAGCCATGTGGTAACAGCAATGCAGAAGCCGGAAGCAATGCAGGTAATCGAGACTGCCTGTGCAAAGCATCATGCACACTGTACAGTGGCAGACGCTTCAACGGTTCCGGTGATTAAGGAGAGCTGTATGGGACAGACGATACGGTATGACGGTGAGGATTATGAGATTCCGCTGGCAGGAGTATACCAGAAAGAGAATGCAGTAGTTGCATTGAATGCATTGAAAGTGTTGAATGATCTGGGCTTCCCTACAACTGAAGATCAGAGAAAAGAGGGATTTAAGAATACACACTGGAATGGAAGGTTTACAGTAATCTGTAAGAAGCCGTTGTTTGTGGTAGACGGAGCGCATAATCCTGCAGCAGCGGATATGCTGGCGGCTTCCATCGAGCACTATTTTAAGGGAAAACGTCTGATTTACATTATGGGAGTTTTTGCAGACAAAGATTACAGAAGTGTTATTCAGAAGACCGCACATTTTGCAGACCAGATTCTTACAATTCAGACACCGGATAATGTACGAGCACTTCCGGCAGAGAAACTGGCAGAGGCTGTCAGAGAATATAATTTGAACGTCCGGGCTATGATGTCCATTAAAGATGCTGTGGAGAAGGCATTTGCAATTGCAGGAGAACAGGATGTGATCATAGCGTTTGGTTCCCTTTCCTTTATAGGAGAGATGACTGATGTTGTAGAGGGCATAAAGAATAACTAATACGGAATGTCTTGTTGCTCCGGCTGAGATGAGAGCTGGAACAGACCATGAAAGCAGAAATGAAACTTCAGGAGAAAGTAGAAGGAATAATATAGATGATAGATTTACAGGAATGCAGAGACGAAATAGATAAGATTGACAGCGAGATTATCCGTCTTTTCGAACAGCGGATGAAAGTATGTGAGGATGTTGCTGAATACAAGATACGCACGGGAAAGAAAGTTCTTGATCCGGAACGTGAGAGACAGAAACTGGAAGTTCTCAGAGGCAAGGCACACGGAGAGTTCAATCAGCTTGGTGCGCAGGAGCTTTTTCAGCAGGTTATGGCGATTAGTCGTAAAAGACAGTATCAGCTTCTGACAGAACATGGAATTGAGGATGATGAGAAGCTTGAAATGGTAGACAAGCTTCCTCTGAAAGATGTTACAGTTGTTTTTCAGGGAGTAGAGGGCGCTTACAGCTATGCTGCCATGAGAGAATATTTCCATGGTGATATTGAGAGCTATCATGTGAAGACCTGGCGTGATGCTATGGAGGAAGTTGTGGCAGAAAGAGCAGATTATGCAGTTCTTCCCATTGAGAATACAACAGCCGGGATTGTAGCTGATATCTATGATCTTCTTACAGAGTATGATCTGAGCATTGTAGGTGAGCAGATCATTCGCCCGGAGCATGTACTTCTGGGATTGCCGGATGCGGAACTTGAGGATATCAGACAGGTATGCTCCCATCCGCAGGCGCTTGCCCAGTGTGGAAAATATCTGGAGACTCATCCGGCCTGGAAGAAGAAAGAGATGGAAAATACGGCTGGTTCAGCCAAAAGGATTAAAGAGGACAATGACAAGACGCAGGCTGCCATTGCCAGCAGACAGGCGGGTGAACTTTACGGACTGAAGATCCTGGCAGAGAATATCTGTTATAACGGACAGAACGCTACACGTTTTGTCATTGTGAGCAAGAAACCAATTTATGTGAAAGATGCACATAAGATCAGCATTTTCTTTGAATTACATCATGAGAGTGGAACACTTTACAATATGCTGTCTCACATTATTTATAATGGACTTAATATGACAAAAATCGAATCCCGCCCGATTACAGGTAAGAACTGGCAGTACAGATTCTTCCTGGATTTTGAGGGGAATTTAAGGGATAGTGCAGTGAAGAACGCACTGAGAGGAATTGAGGCAGAAGCTGACAGAATGAGAATTCTGGGAAATTATTAAAATTTGTGTGGCAGGATGGGAAAATAGTAGTTCTGTCAGGAGAAATTTAATGACAATGAATTGACAATGCTGAAAATAAGATGTTGGGAATAAAAAGCTGGAGTCTGACATCTGAATAACTGATGAAAATAAAAGGAAGTAACAACAATGGCTAGATTAAATGAGTGTATACTGTATCGTAACTTTGAACATGGTGAGATCCTGAATAAAATGGCAGAGTTAATGACTGCCTGGGAGAGAAAATCACCGGATTTGGAAGAAAAAGAGGGAATGTTTTTCGAGTGTGCCAACGGACTGGTAGAAACAGCCGGATTATATGGATTTTCCGGTAACTTATGGCATTGTTACCTTACATTTTTGCTGGTAAATAATGAAAATGCATTCAGCACAGCCTGTGAGATCAGAGGGGCGGTAAACGGAAGCATCAATGAGCTGGCACTGAACGATTTTGGAGTATTTAAGGAATTATATGATTTTGATCTGACAGTACTGGACGAAACGTTTGGCATTTCCTGCTGTAAAGTCCTGGCCGATTATACAAATACAGGAAGCAACAGTAAGATGTTCAATTCTCGTATCAGAGACCGTATCTGCAGTCTGAGTAAAACTCTGGCAGCAGCAGAGAGTGCGGAAGAATTTATGAAAGATATGGTGCAGTTCTATAAGGATTTTGGTGTGGGAAAACTTGGCTTACATAAAGCGTTCCGCGTAGGCCATGACGAGAATGACAATGTAGAGATTCAGCCGATTACAAGGATTGCTCATGTAAAACTGGAGGATCTGGTGGGGTATGAGATACCTAAGCAGAAGCTGATTGAGAATACAGAAGCCTTTGTAAAGGGCAGAAAAGCAAATAACTGTCTGCTCTTCGGTGATGCAGGTACAGGCAAGTCATCAAGTATTAAAGGTATCCTGAATCGTTACTATGATGAAGGTCTTCGTATCATTGAGGTATACAAGCACCAGTTTCAGGATCTGAATGATGTAATTGCACAGATTAAGAACAGAAACTATAAGTTTATTATCTATATGGATGATCTGTCATTCGAAGAATTTGAGATTGAGTACAAATATCTGAAAGCAGTGATCGAAGGTGGTCTGGAGAAGAAGCCGGATAATATTTTGATTTATGCGACAAGTAACCGAAGACATCTGGTAAGAGAGAAGTCCAGTGACAAGCTGGAAATTATGGATGATGACGATCTGCATTCCTCTGATACCGTACAGGAGAAACTTTCTCTTGTTTACCGTTTCGGTGTTCGCATTTATTATGGTGCACCAAGTAAAAAGGAATTTCAGACTATTGTCAAGGCACTTGCAGAAAGAAATGGAATCAAGATGCCGGAAGAGGAGTTACTTCTGGAAGCAAACAAATGGGAACTTTCCCACGGCGGTCTTACAGGAAGAACTGCGCAGCAGTTTATTGACCATTTGTTGGGGGTTGCAGAAGAATAGGTAACTGGGAAACAATAATAATTGTGGGAATAAAAAATTAATGGGATGAAGCAGTAAAATATGGCAAAGGGGGAACACATATGGCAGTTATGACATTTGCAGCCATTGACATTGGATCTTATGAAGTGAGCATGAAGATCTTTGAGATGTCAAAGAGAATCGGATTCAGGGAACTGAATGATGTCAGATACAGTCTGGAATTGGGCAAGGGCGTTTATTCCGGAGGAAAGATAGATTCAGAAATGCTGGATGTTTTGTGCGAGGTGCTCAATGACTTCAAACGCCTGATGCAGGATTTCAGTGTGGACGAATACCGTGCCTGCGGCACCAGTGCATTCAGAGAACTTGCCAACCCACTGATTATCATGGAACAGATTTATCGGCGGACGGGACTGAAAATTGAGATCTTAAGCAGTGCAGAACAGCATTTCCTTGGATATAAATCCATCGCTGCCATTGAAAAAGGATTCAAGAAGATGATCCAGAAAGGAACTGCAATCCTGGATGTAGGTGGCGGCAGCCTGCAGGTTTCCCTTTTTGATAAAGATGCGCTGGTTACTACCCAGGGACTTAAGATGGGAAGCTTAAGAATTCGTCAGCGCCTGCAGGAACTGGAGAAAACAACCATTCATTATGATAAGCTGATCGAAGAATTTATCAGAAATGATCTTATGAGCTTTCAGCGCCTGTATCTGAAGGACAAGGATATTAAGAATGTGATTCTGATGGGAGATTTCATCACAGATATGATTTTCCAGGAAGAAATGGAAGATAAGATTATCACAAAAGAAGAATTCATGAAACGTTATGAAGATACAGTGGGAAAATCTGTGGATCTGCTGGCGCAGGAGATGGAGATTGATCCGGAGTATGCATCACTTGTGGTGCCTACAATGGTAGTGTGCAGAAACTTTATTGATATTTTTAATGCAGAATCTCTTTGGGCTCCGGGAGTTTCCCTGTTGGACGGAATTGCCTATGATTTTGCCGAAAAGAAGAAATTTATCAAAAGTGTTCATAATTTCGAAAATGATATTCTGGTTACATCCAAGAATATTGCAAAGCGCTATTCGAGCAGTAAAAGTCACATTCAGGGAACCATGAATCTTTGTCTGAATATTTTTGACAGTATGAAGAAAGTGCATGGTATGGGTTCAAGAGAACGCCTTTTGCTTCAGATTGCGGCATTGCTTCATGACTGCGGTAAATATATAAGTATGGAAAATGTATCTGAATGCTCTTATCAGATTATCATGTCTACGGACATTATAGGATTGTCTTCTCTAGAACGTCAGATGATTGCGTGCGCAGTCAGATATAATACTTCTGCGTTTGTGCATTATGATGAGTTTTATAGTATGGGAATGGCAATTGACAGAGAAAGCTATATTAAAATTGCAAAAATGACGGCAATCCTCCGTCTGGCAAATGCTATGGACAGAAGTCATTATCAGAAAGTAAAAGGAATCAAGACAGTGCTCAAGGACAGAGAATTACAGATGATCGTGGATTCCACTCAGGATATTTCTCTGGAACTGGGACTGCTGAAGGATAAAGTTGCATTTTTTGAGGAAGTATTTGGCATTCGTCTGGTTCTCAGGCGTAAGGGAAGAGCGTAAAGGAGGATGAATCTATGGATCTTGGAAAATTTGAAAAGAAAGAGTATTTCGTGAACCGTGAGCTGAGCTGGCTTAAATTTGATGAGCGTGTTCTGAGTGAAGCAAGAGATAAGAGCCTTCCTTTATTTGACAGATTGAAATTCTTAAGTATTACTGCATCCAATCTGGATGAATTCTTCATGGTGCGGGTGGCATCACTGAAAGATCAGGTACATGCAGGATATCATAAGACAGATATTTCAGGAATGACTGCAAAAGAACAGTTAAAAGAAATCAGTGTCCGCACGCATGAACTGGTTCATGTGCAGTATAACACCCTGAACCGTTCTCTGATTCCTGCACTTGAGAAGGCAGGAATGCATCTGGTTGCGGCGCATGAAGATCTCACAGAGGAACAGAAGACATTTGTGGACAGATATTTTGAGGACAATGTATATCCAGTGCTCACACCGATGGCAATGGACTCATCCAGACCATTTCCGCTGATCAGAAATAAGACACTGAACATCGGTGCCCTGATTTCAAAGAAAGATAAGAATGATAAACTCAGCAGGAAAAACAAGGCAGGAGAAGGAGAGCTTCTGTTTGCTACTGTGCAGGTTCCTTCTGTGCTTCCGCGGGTAGTGCAGATTCCGTCAAAGAAAAACGGGGATACTACAGTGATTTTACTGGAAGAGATTATAGAAAGAAACATTGACAAGCTTTTCTTAAGTTATGATGTGGTATGTGCACATCCTTATCGGATCATGCGTAATGCAGATCTTACTATTGATGAAGATGAGGCAGAGGATTTACTTGTTGAAATTCAGCGTCAGTTAAAGAAACGACAGTGGGGTGAAGTGATTCGCCTGGAAGTAGAGGATAAGACGGATGAACGTCTGTTGAAGATTCTGAAGATGGAATTTGACATCAAAGAGGCAGATATTTTTGAAATCAACGGACCGCTGGATCTTACCATGCTTATGAAAGTATACGGGGCAGAGGGGTTTGATGTTTATAAGACTCCGAGATACCAGCCTGCACCTGTACCGGAGTTTCAGAATGACAAAGATATCTTTCAGGTGATTCGTGAGGGTGATGTATTTCTCCATCATCCTTATATGAGTTTTGATCCTGTTGTAAATTTTGTGCGCCAGGCAGCGAAAGATCCGGATGTTCTGGCTATCAAACAGACGCTGTACCGTGTCAGCGGAAATTCTCCGATCATTGCAGCGCTTGCGCAGGCGGCGGAGAATGGTAAGCAGGTTTCCGTACTGGTAGAGCTGAAAGCTCGATTTGATGAAGAGAACAATATCGTATGGGCGAAGAAGCTTGAAAAAGCCGGGTGCCATGTAATTTATGGTCTGGTAGGCCTTAAAACTCACAGCAAGATCACTCTGGTTGTTCGCAGGGAAGAAACCGGAATCCGGCGTTATGTACATCTGGCAACCGGAAATTATAATGATTCTACTGCGAAACTTTACACAGACTGCGGTATATTTACCTGCGATGAACGCTTTGGCGAGGATGCTACGGCAGTATTTAATATGCTTTCCGGCTATTCTGAACCGAAACGCTGGAACAAACTGATCGTGGCACCGATCTGGATGAAAGACAGATTCCTGAGCCTGATCGAGAGAGAAGCAGAGAACGCAAAGAAAGGACTGCCCGCGCATATCCGTGCAAAGATGAATTCTCTTTGTGATCCGAAGATTATAGCAGGTCTTTACTATGCATCTTCCTGCGGAGTGCAGGTGGAACTTCTGGTAAGAGGTATCTGCTGTCTGAAGGTAGGTGTGCCTGGAATCAGTGAGAATATTCGGGTACGTTCTATTGTAGGGGAATTTCTGGAGCACAGCCGTATTTTTTACTTTGAGAACGGAGGAAATCCGGAAATCTATATGGGAAGTGCAGACTGGATGCCCCGTAACCTTGATCGTCGTGTGGAAATTGTTTTTCCTGTAGAGGATGAGAAAATTAAGAAAGAACTGGAGCATGTACTTGATCTCGAATTCAAAGATAATGTGAAAGCACATCTTCTGCAGCCGGATGGCACCTATATAAAACCAGATAAACGTGGCAAGGTGCTGATCAACTCCCAGATGGAATTTTGCCTGGAGGCAACCGAGAAAGCAGCGCTTCATAAACATGAAGAAAAGAAATCGCGAGTATTTATTCCGGCAGAACCTGCGGAAGATATAGAAAGATAAGTTGTAAACAGAACAAAATAGAAAGATAAAACAGGAAAACGGCATGGAAATTCAAATTTGAGTGAATATCCATGCTGTTTTTTGTGCAAAAAAGGGAATAGGGATAAAACATGGGACTTGCTTGATTCAGCTAAATGAAAATTTTTTGCATAATTTTATTACGTTAAAATGCTATAAATTTTTATTTTAAAAATAAAATGAAAAAAATTTTAAAAAACTATTGACAGAATGCACAAAGGAATGTACAATACAAATATAAAAATTATCAAAGATTCACATGACCGGGAAAAGTGAGAAGATAATCACAGGCCGTAAGTTCTACAAATGGGGTAGCAGATATACGGCAGAAAAACAAAAATGAAAAAAAGTAACAAAAAGAAAAAGTAACAACAAAAAAGTATGGGTGTACAAGAAAAAGAAAGAGAGGGTATTTATTATGAATTACCGTAAAGTTTTGGCAGTTGCGCTTGCAGCAAGTATGTTAGTACCGGCAGGGACAGTTTTTGCAGCAGATTCTGAATCTACAGACATCACACTCTGGACATATCCGATCGGAAACTGGGGCGATGCAGCAACAGTAGACGGGATGATTGCTAACTTTAATGAAGCTCATCCGGAGATTAACGTAACAGTAGAATATCTGGACTACACAAATGGTGATGACCAGATCAATACCGCAATCGAAGGCGGACAGGCACCGGATATCGTTCTTGAAGGACCGGAACGTCTGGTAGCTAACTGGGGTGCTAAGGGACTGATGGCAGACTTATCCGATATGTGGACAGACGATGCCAAAGAAGCAATTTATGACTCCGTAGAAAAAGCATGCCAGAATAACGACGGTGTATTCTACGAATATCCATTATGTATGACAGCTCATACAATGGCAATTAACAGAGATATCTTCGAGAAAGCAGACGCACTGCAGTATCTCGATGAAGAAAACCATACCTGGACAACAGAGAACTTCCAGAAAGCAGTTCAGGCAGTTTATGATTCCGGTCAGGAAAACGTTGGCGCAGTATACTGTAGCGGCCAGGGCGGTGACCAGGGAACAAGAGCACTTGTAAACAACCTTTATGGTGGTACATTTACAAATGCAGAGCATACAGAATATACAGTAAACAGTGAAGAGAACATCAAAGCACTTGAACTGTTAAATTCTATGGATGGAATTAACTTTGACGCATCTATCGCAGGTGGCGATGAAGTAAACCTGTTCTGCAACGGAACACTGGCAATGGCATTCTGCTGGAACGTATCTCAGGAGAAGAACAACGCTGAGAACTTAAGTTTTGATGTACTTCCAATGGCATTCCCAACAGAGAGCGGTGACCCGCAGCTTTGTGGCGGTATCTGGGGATTTGGTGTATTTGATAATGGTGACGAAGCGAAGATCGAAGCTTCCAAGACATTTATCGACTTCATGGCAAACGACGAAACACAGGCTCCTGAGAGCGTAAAAGCTTCCAACTTCTGGCCTGTAAAAGACCTCGGAAACGTTTATGAAGGCGATGAACTGATGACAGAATACTCTGCATTCATTCCATACATGGGCGACTATTATCAGGTAGTTGGCGGATGGGCAGAAGCTCGTACAGCATGGTGGAATATGCTTCAGCAGATCGGTTCCGGTACTGATGTGAAGACAGCAGTAGAAGAGTTTACAACAACTGCAAACGCTGCAGCAGCACAGTAGTATTGAGAAACTTTAAGTGTTACCGAAAATAAAGAGAACAGTAACCTTTATGTGCCCTTCCTGCATATATGGTGGGAAGGGCATTCTTTATGAAAATATTTGATATAAAAATAAAAGGAGGAATTTCCGGTGTCAGGTAAAAACAGTACATCAAGAGCACTGGTACGCAGAGAAACGATCGCGGGCTATGCCTTTATGATCCCGAGTCTGATCTTCTTTCTTGGATTTGTAATCTATCCGATGATTCAGTGCGTAATTACCAGCTTTTTTGATTCCACTATGAACCGCGCAGATATTTTTGTCGGACTTGGAAATTACAAAGAGCTGTTTCAGGACAATATTTTTCTTGGAGCATTAGTAAATACCATTATTATCGTAGTGGTTTCTGTTCCTGTTGTATGTATTTTTTCTTTGTGGGTAAGTTCTGTTATCTATGATTTGAAAGAACCTTTCTGTTCAATTTTCCGTTGTATTTTTTATCTTCCTGTAGTAACCGGCTCTGTAGCTGTTACTGTTGTATGGAAATGGATGTTCAACAATTACTACGGAATCTTTAACTACGTTGGAAAGACGACAGGCTTACTGAAACAGAATATCAACTGGCTTGGTGATGAGAGATATGCACTTGGATGTATCATTCTCATCCTGCTTACGACCTCTGTAGGACAGCCGATCGTTCTGTATGTATCTGCGCTGAATAACGTAGACCAGAGTCTCGTAGAAGCAGCAGAAGTAGACGGTGCAACGAAATTCCAGTGTTTCTGGAAGATCAAATGGCCGCAGATCATGCCAACAACTCTTTATATTCTGGTTATCACAACAATCAACAGTTTCCAGTGTTTTGCACTGATACAGCTGCTGACAAGTGGCGGACCAAACCACAGCACAGATACCATTATGTATTACATCTATTATAATGCATTTAAACTGTACCGTTATGGATATGGCAATGCAATGGGTGTTATCCTTGCAATTGCGATCGCGATCCTCTCCGGTATTCAGTTTAAGATGGCTAAGACAGACTGAGAAAGGAGGAAAAGCATATGAAGAAAAATACTGCAACACGAACAAAAGCGTACAAAACATTTTCTATTATCGTGATCACTCTGCTTGCGATCAGTTTTGCATTTCCTCTTTACTGGATTATTACAGGATCCTTTAAAACAGGTGCTGCTATCAATGCACCTACTCCGGAATGGTGGCCAAGTGAATGGGTAACTGCGAACTATCAGAAGCTGTTCAGCAGACAGGTAGCCCCGCTCTGGGAAATCCATCTTCCGTTCACAAGCCTTTCTCTGGCAGGACCTGAGGTACCGGCTGCGATCCGTTGGCTTTTAAATACTGTATTCATGGCAGTGGTAGCAATGCTTCTGACCTGTTTTACGGCAGCTATGGCAGGATATGCGCTTGCAAAGAAGAGATTTATCGGACGTACGATCCTGTTTTCACTGATCGTATGTGCGATGGCTCTTCCGAAACAGGTTATCCTGATCCCGTTATTACGTGAAATGTCTTCACTGAAGATGTACAATACAATCTGGGCGGTTATTTTCCCTACAGTTGGATGGCCGTTCGGTGTATTCCTGATCAAGCAGTTTGCGGAAGGTATTCCAGGTGAGATGATGGAGGCTGCCAGGATCGACGGCGCCAGCGAGTGGAAAACTTTTTCACAGATCGCACTTCCGATGATCAAACCTGGCATCGGAGCATTGGCGATATTTACGTTTATCAATTCATGGAATGACTACTTCATGCAGTTGATCATGCTCAGCAGCACAGATAATCTGACAATCTCACTTGGTATCGCGAAACTTCAGGCAGAAAACGCCACAGACTTTGGTCTGATCATGGCAGGTGCATCTCTGGCAGCAGTTCCGATCATCGTTGTATTCCTGATTTTCCAGAAATACTTTACCAAGGGAATCACTATGGGTGCTGTTAAGGGTTAAATAAGAGAAAAAGACTGGAACTGTTCACTGGTAATATTTATCCTGCATGGCGTGTTGCCGGACATAGGGTGGACAGTAATTAAGACTGCGGTATGAGCTGCAGTTAGTAATATATAAGGGAGGCAGAGATTATGTCCAAATATAATATTGAGAAATTTAAACACGTTACAGTAGCTTTAAATACTCCTTTTGCCAAAGATGGCAGTGTGGATGTGGAAGCAGTAAAAGCGGTTTCCCGTTATTTCAGAGATAAAGGTGTAAAGCAGATGTATGTCTGCGGAAGTACAGGTGAAGGTTTCCTGCTTGATACAGAGGAGCGCAAACTTGTAGCAGAAACTGTTGTGAATGAAGTGGGACAGGATATGAATATCATCGTCCATGTAGGATGTGCAGATACCAGACATTCCTGTATTCTGGCAGAGCATGCAGAGAAGATCGGTGCAGCTGCGATCTCTGCAGTTCCATGCGTATATTATCGCCCAAGTGAAGAGAGCGTTTATCAGCACTGGACCGAAATCACCAAAGCAGCAGATCTTCCATTCTTTATCTACAATATCCCGCAGCTGACAGGATTTAATCTGTCCATGAATCTGTTTAACAGAATGCTGGAGAATGACAGAGTAGCCGGTGTGAAATGCTCCTCTGATCCTGCACAGGATGTACTTCGTTTCAAACTGGCAGGCGGCAAAGATTTCATTGTATTCAATGGTCCGGACGAGCAGTTCGTAGCAGGACGCATCATGGGGGCGGATGCCGGAATTGGTGGTACATACGGTGCAATGCCGGAACTTTACATGAAGATGGATGAGCTGATCAAAAGAGACGAATGGGACAAAGCTGCCGGAGTACAGGCAATCGTAACTCCTCTGATCTATCGTTTATGCTCCTTTGCTTCTATGCATGGTGCAGTAAAAGGAATCATCACTCTGGACGGATGCCCGATGGGAGATCCAAGACTTCCGTTCCTGCCTGTAGCTACAGACGATCCGAAACTGGTTGAACTTTACAAAGATATCAAGAAAGCAATTGCGGATACAAAAGATTTATAGAATATAACAGAAAGAAAATCAGGCAGATGAAAGACATCTGCCTGGTTTTGCATGAAGATCCTGGCAGATGAGAAAGAGAGACTGGAGCCCAAGAACGGACAGCAGTGATTTCCTGCCGGGATTGTAGTGTTTGTATTGATAATTTATGAAAAGATCAGAGTCGTATGATCCTGGTCATATGTTTTGAAAGAGGAGGAAATAAATCATGAAGAAACACATTGTATGCTTTGGAGATTCAAACACACACGGTTATTGTGCCATGAATGATGGTCGTTTTGATGAAAACGAGAGATGGACCTGCCTGCTTCAGAAATCTCTGGGAGAGGATTACCTGATCCTGGAAGAGGGTCTTTCCGGAAGAACAACTTCTTTCAGAGATCCCGTTTTCGAGGGCCTTTCCGGACTGGATTATCTTTATCCATGTCTTATGAGTCATGAACCGGTAGATTTACTGGTGATCATGCTTGGAACAAATGATACAAAAGAACGTTTCAGTGCAGGCGCACCGGCTATTGGTCTGGGAATGATCCGACTGGTAAAGAAAGCGATCGCAACCACAGACTGCTGGAGAGACGGCAAACCACAGATTCTGATCGTAACACCGCAGAACATCGGCAAGGAGTATGAGAATTCAAATGTAGCAGGAACCATGGGAAATGGATGTGCAGAGAAATCCCGGGGACTTGCAGCAGAATATGAACGTATTGCGGGACAGTTTGGATGCTATTATCTGGATGCTAATGAAGTGGTAAAGGCGGCGCCAAATGATATTGATCATATGCATCTGACTGCGCAGGGGCATAAAGAACTGGCGGTGGCATTGGATAAGAAGATTCGAGAGATTTTTGAAAAATAATTCATTTTATTTCATAAGGGAAGTTCTCTGACTTTGATTGTGAGCGCAAAAAGAAAAAGCAGGGGACTTCTTTTTTATGCGAAGACCTCGTAAATACGGGCATTTTGCATGAAAAATTCGAGAAAAATAAAAAAATTGAAATTTTTTTAAAAAAGTGCTTGCATTTTAGAAAAAGATGGTGTATATTAAACGAGTCGACAGCGAAGAGCAAACGACAGATAAACAAATGGCCAGTTGGTCAAGGGGTTAAGACGTCGCCCTCTCACGGCGAAAACACGGGTTCGATTCCCGTACTGGCTGCTATTAAATAGTGAGAACTAATGAAAAGATGATCAGATTAAGTTCTGATCATTTTTTTTTCGGATTTTATATCAAACGGATAAAATCATCCACAATTGCTATTTGTTCATAACCGAATAACTGTTCAGCAATGTCAGATTTCACTATTTTTATTTTGTAAATGTGTACTTGAAATAATGTCAGATTGCGGATATAATAAAAGAACAAATGTTCGGAATAAATACTTGTCAGTATTCCTGACTGACAGGCGTTCAAATAAATCTGAAGATAAAGTGCACAAATTATAGAAAGAAAGGAAATGTAACAGACATGGCAAAGAAAAACACCTATGATGCAGGGAGTATCTCTGTCCTGGAAGGTCTTGAGGCAGTTCGTAAGCGCCCCGGAATGTACATCGGAAGTGTTTCACGAAAGGGACTCAATCATCTGATCTATGAAATTGTAGACAATGCAGTGGATGAACATCTGGCTGGATACTGCAGTCTGATCCACGTAGTTCTTGAGAAAGATGGTTCCTGCACAGTAACAGATAACGGACGAGGAATCCCGGTAGACATGCATGAGAAAGGAGTATCAGCTGAACGTCTGGTATTTACAACTCTCCATGCAGGCGGTAAATTTGACAATTCTGCCTACAAGACAAGTGGAGGACTTCATGGAGTAGGATCTTCTGTTGTTAATGCTCTGTCTACATATCTTGATATCAAAATCAGCCGCGATGGATATGTTCATCATGACCATTATGAGAGAGGAATTCCAACACTTGAACTGGAAGAGGGACTTTTGCCGAAACTGGGAAGAACCAGACAGACTGGAACCAGCATTAACTTTCTGCCGGATCCGGAGATATTTGAGAAGACCAGATTCTCAGCAACAGAGGTAAAGAGCAGGCTTCATGAGACTGCATATCTGAATCCGGAACTGACTATTCATTTCGAGGATAAGAGAGGGGCAGAAGTTGAGGATATTACGTATCATGAGCCGGATGGGATTATCGGATTTATTAAGGATCTGAATCATAGTGCAGAAGTTCTGCATGAGCCGGTTTATCTGAAAGGTGAAGCAGACGGCATTCAGGTAGAAGTGGCATTTCAGTTTACTAATGAGTTCCGTGAAAATGTACTGGGCTTCTGTAATAACATTTACAATGCAGAGGGCGGCACTCATCTGACAGGATTCAAGACTACATTTACTACAGTTATGAATACTTATGCCAGAGAAATCGGTGTTCTTAAAGATAAAGACCCGAACTTTACAGGTGCAGATATCCGTAACGGAATGACTGCAGTTGTTTCCATCAAGCATCCGGAACCACGATTCGAGGGACAGACCAAGACAAAACTGGACAACCAGGATGCATCCCGTGCAACAGGTAAAGTTGTGGGAGAACAGATGGTACTCTATTTTGACCGTAATCTGGAAACTCTCAAGACAATTCTTTCCTGCGCAGAGAAAGCTGCCAAGATCCGTAAAACGGAAGAGAGAGCCAAGACTAATCTTCTGACTAAGCAGAAATATTCTTTTGACTCAAACGGAAAGCTGGCAAACTGCGAGAAGAAAGATCCATCTCAGTGTGAGATTTTTATTGTAGAGGGTGATTCTGCGGGAGGTTCTGCCAAGACTGCCCGTAACCGTAATTACCAGGCGATTCTGCCGATCAGGGGTAAGATCCTGAACGTAGAGAAGGCAACCATTGACAAAGTACTTGCCAATGCAGAAATCAAGACTATGATCAACGCATTTGGATGTGGATTCTCTGAAGGATACGGAAATGATTTTGATATTACAAAGCTTCGGTATGACAAGATCGTGATCATGGCCGATGCTGACGTGGATGGAGCACATATCTCTACACTGCTCCTTACTTTATTTTACCGTTTCATGCCGGATCTGATCACAGAGGGACATGTGTACATCGCTATGCCGCCGTTATATAAAGTTATGCCGAAGAAAGGACAGGAGGAATACCTGTATGATGACAAGGCACTTGAGAAATACAGACGTTCCCACAAACCGGGAAGCTTTACCTTACAGAGATACAAGGGTCTGGGCGAAATGGATGCAGAACAGCTCTGGGAAACTACACTGAATCCGGAGACCCGAATGATGAAACGTGTGGAAATCGAGGATGCGAGACTTGCATCCAGTGTAACAGAGATTCTGATGGGAAGCGATGTCCCGCCGAGAAAGAAATTTATCTATGAGCATGCACAGGATGCAGAACTGGATATCTGATGCTGCTTTAGTAATATAGAGACAGAGAAGTGATAGAATTTTTTCTGTCTGAAATGGAGGAAAGAGATAAATGGAAACAAAACAGGAGAATGTAATCCCTACCGATTATGCGGAGGTTATGCAGAAATCCTATATCGATTATGCCATGAGTGTTATTATCTCCAGAGCCCTGCCGGATGTGCGTGACGGATTGAAGCCTGTACAGAGAAGAACACTGTATGATATGTATGAACTGGGCATCCGTTATGACAGACCATACAGAAAATGTGCCCGTATCGTGGGTGATACCATGGGTAAATATCATCCGCATGGTGACAGCTCTATTTACGAAGCACTTGTAGTGATGGCTCAGGATTTCAAGAAAGGCAAAACACTGGTCGACGGACATGGAAACTTCGGTTCCATCGAGGGCGACGGTGCAGCTGCCATGCGATATACAGAAGCCAGACTTGAGAAACTGACACAGGATGTTTTTCTTGAGGACCTGGATAAGAATGTAGTAGATTTTATGCCGAACTTTGACGAGACAGAGAAAGAGCCGGTGGTACTTCCTGTCAGGATTCCCAACTTGCTTGTAAACGGAGCAGACGGTATCGCAGTTGGTATGGCAACCAGTATTCCGCCTCATAATCTGGGAGAGGTGGTAGATGCAGTAAAAGCGTATATGAAGAACAATGATATCAGTGTCAAAGGTCTGATGCGCTATCTCAAAGGACCGGATTTCCCGACAGGCGGTCTGGTAGTAAATAAAGATGACCTGCTCAAAATCTATGAAACAGGAACAGGCAAGCTTCGTGTCAGAGGTAAAGTAGAGACAGTGAAACTCAAAGGCGGCAGGCAGCAGCTTGTGATTACGGAGATTCCGTATACCATGATCGGTGCAAATATCGGAAAATTTCTGAATGATATCGCATCTCTTGTGGAGAGTAAGAAGACAACGGATATTGTAGATATTTCCAATCAGTCATCCAAAGAAGGAATTCGTATTGTTCTCGATCTGAAGCGTGATGCAGATGTGGAGAATCTTACAAATATGCTCTATAAGAAGACAAAGCTGGAAGATACTTTTGGGGTGAATATGCTTGCAGTTGCAGACGGCAGACCGGAGACCCTGAGTCTGAAGCAGGTGATCGAGCATCATGTAGATTTCGTATTTGATGTTACAACCAGAAAGTACACCACACTTCTGAACAAAGAGCAGGAGAAGAAAGAAATCCAGGAAGGCCTCATCAAGGCATGCGACGTGATCGACCTGATCATCGAGATTCTGCGAGGAAGTAAAAACAGAGAACAGGTAAAGAAATGTCTGGTCGACGGTGTGACAGAAGGAATCAGGTTCAAGAGCAAAGCCAGTGAGAAAGCTGCGCAGAAGCTACGCTTCTCAGAGAAGCAGGCAGCAGCAATTTTGGATATGCGTCTGTACAAGCTGATTGGTCTGGAGATTGAAGCACTTCAGGCAGACTATGCAGAGACAATGAAGAATATTGCACTGTATGAGGATATTTTGAATAATTATGATTCTATGGCAGAAGTAATCATGAAAGATCTGGATCAGATTAAGAAAGAATACGGAACCAAACGCCGTACAGTGATCGAGAATGCAGAGGAAGTTGTGTACGAAGAGAAGAAGATGGAAGAGATGGAAGTTACATTCCTGATGGACCGTTTCGGATACATGAGAATTATCGACAAATCTGCCTATGAGAGAAATAAGGAAGCTGCCAATGCAGAGAACAAATATGTGTTCAACTGCATGAATACAGATAAAATCTGCATTTTTACAGACAATGGAAAGATGCATAGCATCAAAGTGGCAGATATTCCGCTGGTACGTTTCAGAGATAAAGGAACACCTGCAGATAACCTCAGCAATTATGACAGTTCACAGGAGCGTATGCTTTATGTGGCTCCTCTTGCATCTGTAAAAGCGAATACGCTTCTGTTTGTTACAGCAGCTTCTATGTGCAAACTGGTAAGCGGCGCTGAATTTGATGTGGCGAAGAGAACTATCGTATCTACAAAACTGGGAGAAGAAGATTCGCTTATTTTCGTAGGTGCTGCAGATGAGATGGAACAGGTTGTCCTCCAGAGTGAAGGTGGATATTTCCTAAGATTCCAGAAACAGGATATATCTTCTATGAAGAAGACATCCATCGGAGTGAGAGGTATGAAGCTTGCAGAAGGAGATAAGCTGGATCATGCGTATCTTCTGGAGAGCCGTCAGGAATATACCATAACTTATCATGATAAACCGTATATTCTGAATAAAGTGAAGCTGTCTAAACGAGATAGTAAAGGAACAAAACCACGTATATAATACAGCTGGGAATTGTCTTAAAAAGCAACAAATCCAGTAAAATCAAGGTTTTTGCAGGAAAAGCCTTGCAATTGTAAAGAATTGGTGTTACAATACAGCTAAATTAGAACTTGTAAACATGGGAGTGGGCGTGAGCCCACTCTTATTTGTTGCATAGAAAGGCAGGTGGGAAAATGAGCAGACGGGAAGAATATGAAAAGCGCGCAGAGGAACTTCTGGCACCGATCGTAGAGCAGAACAGTTTTGAATTGGTTGATGTAGAATACGTTAAGGAAGCTGGCAACTGGTATCTGAGAGGATATATTGATAAGCCAGGCGGAATTACAGTAAATGACTGCGAAGTAGTCAGCAGAGCATTCAGTGATAAGCTGGATGAGAATGACTTCATCGAGGACAGTTATATTATGGAGATCAGTTCTCCGGGACTGGACAGACCGCTGAAGAAAGACAAAGACTTTGAGAGAAACTTGGGAAAACTGGTGGAGATCCGTACCTACCGGCCAATCGAGAAACAAAAAGAGTTCTGCGGGGTTTTAACCGCATATGATAGTAACAGTGTGACAATCGATGAGGATGGAACCGAGCGTGTTTTTGATAAGAAAGACACAGCCCTGATACGCCTCGCAATAGAGTTTTAGTTGATAAATTCGGGAGGATAAGAAAAAAATGAACAGAGAGTTAATGGAGGCGCTGGATATCCTTGAAAAGGAAAAAAATATCAGCAAAGATACACTGCTTGAAGCAATCGAGCAGTCTCTGATCCAGGCTTGCAAGAACCATTTTGGTAAAGCTGACAACGTACATGTGACCATCAATCCGGAAACATGTGATTTCGCAGTGTATGCCGACAGAAACATCGTAGAATATGTAGAGGATCCTGCAATGGAGATTTCTCTTGCAGATGCATTAAAGATCACATCCAGAGCTGAGATCGGCGGCATGGTACAGGTCCCGATCCAGTCCAAGGAATTCGGACGTATTGCAACACAGAATGCAAAGAACGTCATTCTGCAGAAAATCCGCGAGGAAGAACGTAAGGTACTGTTTGATGAATACTACGGAAAAGAGAAAGAAGTAGTAACCGGTATTGTACAGCGTGTGATGGGCAAGAATGTAAGCATCAACCTTGGTAAGGCAGATGCAGTATTAAGTGAGAACGAACAGGTGAAGGGTGAAACTTTTGAGCCGACTGAGAGAATCAAAGTATATATCCTTGAAGTTAAAGATACTCCGAAAGGACCACGAATCCTGGTATCCAGAACTCATCCGGGCCTTGTAAAACGTCTCTTCGAATCAGAAGTTGCAGAGGTTAAGGACGGAACTGTAGAAATCAAGAGTATTGCGCGTGAGGCAGGTTCCCGTACAAAGATCGCTGTATGGAGCAATGATCCGGACGTAGATGCAGTAGGCGCATGTGTAGGTATGAACGGTGCCCGTGTTAATGCAGTAGTTGAGGAACTTCGCGGTGAGAAGATTGACATCATTAACTGGGATGAGAATCCGGCAATCCTGATCGAGAATGCATTAAGTCCTGCAAAAGTTATTGCAGTTATGGCAGATCCTGATGAGAAGACAGCTTTAGTAGTTGTTCCTGATTATCAGCTTTCTCTTGCAATCGGTAAAGAAGGACAGAACGCACGTCTTGCAGCAAGACTGACAGGCTTTAAAATTGATATCAAGAGTGAGACTCAGGCAAGAGAGTCCGGTGATTTCTATGATTATGATGATGAAGCAGAGGAAACAGAAGAGACTGTTTCTGAAGAACTCACAGCTGATGATGCTGCAGACGAAATCGAAACAGAGGAAGATGCAGCAGAAGAGGTTCCTGTAGATGAAGAGTCAGAAGAATAAGATTCCTATGCGCCAGTGTACCGGATGCAGGGAAATGAAGAGCAAGAAAGAAATGATCAGAGTTCTTAAGACCACTGAAGATGAGATTGTGCTTGATACTACCGGTAAGAAGAACGGCAGAGGCGCGTATCTGTGCTTTTCCAGAGACTGTCTGGACAAAGCAATCAAGAATCATGGACTTGAGCGTTCTCTGAAGACTGCAGTTCCGGATGAGGTATATGAACGACTTAAGAAGGAGCTGGAAGATATTGAAAAATAACAAAGTACTGTCGCTGATAGGGCTGGCTACCAAAGCAGGTAAGACTGTAAGCGGAGAATTTTCCACAGAGAAATCTGTTAAGACCGGAAAAGGACTGCTGGTGATCGTAGCTGAGGATGCCTCCGAGAATACAAAGAAGAAATTTCGGAACATGTGCAGTTTTTATGAAGTTCCGATCTACTTCCTCTCAGATAAAGAGAGTTTAGGCAGAGCAATGGGAAAGGAGTACCGCGCCTGTCTGGCTGTCCAGGATGAGAACTTTGCGAAAGCAATCATGAAGGAGGTATAGCGATTGTCTAAATTAAGGGTACATGAGCTGGCCAGAGAGCTTGGACGACAGAACAAAGAAGTAATTGAGTTTCTGAAATCCAGAGGCGTTGATGTCAAGAGCCATATGAGTATGGTGGATGAGCCTCTGATTTCGGCAGTAAAAAATAGATTTTCAAATAATAACAGGGGAAAGGAGCATATTGCGAAATTGGATACTCCCAAGACAGAAGAAAAGGTTGTAACAGCAAAATCTGAAGGAGATAAAACTGAAGCACCTAAAAAGAAAAAAAATATTATCCGCGTTTACCATGCACAGAATGCAAGTGACGGAGGAAAAACAACAAGAAAGAAACCTGTAAGAGCCGAAGGCGAGAGAACAGGTTCACCAAGAAATGCAGAAGGAAGAGCTTCTGACAATTCAAGAACAGATGGTGACAGACCAAGAAGAAATAACGGGGACCGCTCCGGAGCAGGCAACAGAAGACCGCAGGGAGACGGAAACCGTCAGGGAAGACCACAGGGCGAAGGCAGAGCTCAGGGCGATGGAAATCGTCAGGGCGGACGCTTTGGCGGCCAGGGAAGATCCCAGGGTGACGGTCAGGGACGCCAGGGCGGAAGACCACAGGGCGATGGAAATCGTCAGGGTGGACGTTTCGGCGGCCAGGGAAGATCCCAGGGTGATGGCCAGGGACGCCAGGGCGGCAGATTCCAGGGAGACGGAAACCGCCAGGGTGGACGTTTCGGTCAGGGAAGATCTCAGGGCGATAACCGTCAGGGAGGCAGACCACAGGGTAACGGTCAGGGCCGTCCGGATGGAAACAGAGGTGAAGGACGCTTTGGCGGCGGTCAGGGTCGTCAGGGACAGCGTCAGAATACCAGAAAGAATGACGATATGGTATTTGCACCAGAACTGACTAAGACTTCTAAAGACAGCAAGAGAGAGCGTGACAGAGAGAATAAGAATAAGAAGAAAGATTTCGATAAGAGTCAGGGCGGCGGACGCAGACCAAATCAGGGTGGATTTAATAAGAATTCCAGAATCCCGAAAGCTCTGCAGAAACCAACTCCACAGCCAAAACAGGAAGAAAAGAAACCTGAGGTTAAAGAAATCACACTTCCGGAGAAGATGACAATCCGTGAACTGGCAGAAGCAATGAAAATGCAGCCGTCAGTGATCGTTAAGAAACTTTTCATGGAAGGCATGATGGTTACTGTAAACCATGAGATCGACTTTGAAAAAGCACAGGAGATCGCTCTGGATTACGATATCATCGCAGAACTGGAAGAGAAAGTAGACGTCATCGAAGAACTCCTCAAAGAGGATGAAGAAGACGAGAAAGATATGGTTCCGAGACCACCTGTAGTCTGTGTTATGGGTCACGTTGACCACGGTAAAACATCTCTTCTGGATGCAATCCGTAAGACAAACGTAACACGCGGTGAGGCCGGCGGTATCACACAGCATATCGGTGCTTCTGTAGTAGAAGTCAACGGTCAGAAGATCACATTCCTGGATACACCTGGACATGAAGCTTTCACAGCTATGCGTATGCGTGGTGCAAACTCCACAGATATTGCAGTTCTGGTCGTAGCAGCAGATGATGGTGTTATGCCTCAGACAGTAGAGGCTATCAGCCATGCAAAGGCTGCAGGTGTTGAGATCATCGTTGCTATCAACAAAATTGATAAACCAAGTGCAAACATTGAACGTGTAAAACAGGAACTTTCTGAGTATGAACTCATTCCGGAAGACTGGGGTGGAAGCACAATCTTCGTTCCTGTATCTGCACACACAGGAGAAGGAATCGATACTCTTCTTGAGATGATCCTTCTTACAGCAGAAGTTTGTGAACTCAAAGCAAACCCGAATCGTGAAGCAAGAGGTCTTGTAATCGAGGCGCAGCTTGACAAAGGTAAAGGTCCGGTTGCTACCATCCTTGTTCAGAAAGGTACTCTTCATGTAGGAGACTTTATCGCAGCAGGAGCATGCAACGGTAAAGTCCGTGCCATGATGGACGATAAGGGACGCAGAATCAAAGAAGCTGGTCCGTCTACTCCGGTAGAGATCCTCGGACTTGGCGATGTTCCAAATGCAGGTGAGATCCTCCTTTCATTTGAGAGCGATAAAGAAGCGAAGAACTTCGCAGGTGCATTTGTATCTGAGAACAAGAATCGTCTTCTTGAAGAAACTAAGGGTAAACTGTCTCTGGATAACCTCTTTGATCAGATTCAGGCAAGCGATCTGAAAGAGCTGCCGATCATCGTCAAAGCGGATGTACAGGGATCTGTAGAAGCCGTAAAACAGAGCTTAACCAAGCTTTCCAACGAAGAAGTTGTTGTAAAAGTAATTCACGGTGGTGTTGGTGCTGTCAATGAATCCGACGTAAGTCTTGCAGCTACATCTAATGCGATCATCATCGGATTTAATGTTCGTCCTGATGCAACAGCAAAACAGCTTGCTGAGCAGGAAGGCGTAGATCTTCGTCTGTACAGAGTCATCTATCAGGCAATCGAAGATGTAGAAGCTGCTATGAAGGGTATGCTTGATCCTGTATTTGAGGAGAAAGTTATCGGTCATGCAGAAGTACGTCAGCTTTTCAAGGCATCCGGCGTTGGAACTATTGCAGGAAGCTACATCCTGGATGGTATCTTCCAGAGAAACTGTAAGGTTCGTATTTCCAGAGAAGGAGAGCAGATCTTCGAAGGCGAACTTGCATCCCTGAAGAGATTCAAAGACGACGTTAAGGAAGTTAAGGCAGGATACGAGTGTGGTCTTGTATTTGACGGATTTAACGATGTCAAGGAAGAAGATAAAGTAGAAGCTTATATCATGGTAGAAGTACCTAGATAGTTAATGTAAATATGGGGTGCGCGATTCATGGTGTTACGGACAGCGTGACGCGCACCTTATTTGTAACAGATATAATTTGATATTTGACACGGATGTTTCTGAGTCGTTGTTTGCTGTTTTCCAGGAGGTGTTTTGATAACATTACTGCGGAAGTGAACGGTAATGATTCGGAGATACAGACGCTGGAGTGAGGAAATCATTATTATATCTGAATATAGGAGTATATTAAAATGAGAAAAAACAGTATTAAGAATACACGGATCAATGGAGAAGTTCAGAAAGAGCTCAGCACCATTATCCGCAATGAGATCAAGGACCCGCGTATTCATCCAATGACATCTGTCATGGCTGTAGAAGTGGCTCCTGATCTGAAAACATGTAAAGCATACATCAGTGTGCTGGGAGAGAAAGAAGCAAAAGAGGCGACCATCAAAGGTCTCAACAGTGCAGAAGGTTACATCAGACGTCAGCTCGCACGCAACTTAAATCTGAGAAACACACCGGAGATTCGTTTTATTCTGGATGAATCCATTGAATACGGTGTAAATATGTCAAAACTGATCGATGACGTTACAAAGAAGGACAACTCCCACAGACAGGTTGAGGAACAGGAAGAGATTTGAGAGGGTGAATCATGAAGAATATTGCGGAGATACTGGAAGGAGTAAAGACAATGGGAATCGGCGGACATATCCGTCCGGATGGTGACTGCGTTGGTTCCTGTATGGCATTATATTTATATGTAAAAACCTATTATCCGGAAATTCAGGTAGACGTCTATCTGGACAACCCGAAACCTGTTTTTGGACATATTGATTGTATAGATGAGATTAAAACAGAACTGGACGGTGACAAAGAGTACGATCTTTTTGTTACCTGTGATGTAAGTTCCAGAGACAGACTTGCTCTTGTTGGCCCGTATTTCGACACTGCAAAGAAGACAGCCTGTATTGATCATCACATCAGCAATCCGGGATTTGCACAGATTAATCATGTCAGAGGCGAAATAAGTTCTGCGTGCGAAGTGCTTTATGGACTGCTTGATCCTGAGAAAGTAATCCGTACGATCGCTGTACCAATCTATACAGGAATGATTCATGATACAGGTGTATTTCAGTATTCCTCAACTTCACCGGAGACCATGCGTATTGCCGGGGAACTGATGAAGACAGGATTCAATTTCAGTAAGATCATTGATGAATCTTTTTATCAGAAAACATATGTTCAGAATCAGGTTATGGGACGTGTTCTTGCAGAGAGTATCCTGCTTTTGGATGGAAAATGCATTATCGGATATCTTAAGAAAAAAGACATGGAATTCTACGGTGTAGAAGGTAAAGATCTGGATGGTATTGTCAGCCAGCTTCGTCTTACAGAAGGCGTAGAAGTTGCCATGTTCCTGTATGAGCTGGAAACACAGTCCTTTAAGGTTTCACTCCGCTCCAATGGCAAAGTTGATGTAAGCAAGATTGCGGTATACTTTGGCGGTGGCGGTCATATGAGAGCAGCAGGATGTGATCTTCAGGGATCTGTATATGATGTCATCAATAATGTCACAGAACAGATCTGCAAAGAGTTTCAGGAGAATGAAGTCTGATGGATGGCGTAATTGTAATCCGCAAGGAAAAAGGTTTTACGTCCCATGATGTGGTAGCAAAGCTGCGCGGGATTCTTCACATGAAGAAGATCGGACATACAGGAACTCTGGATCCGGACGCGGAGGGCGTACTCCCGGTGGCTCTGGGAAAAGCAACCCGTCTGGTGGATATGATCACGGATAAGGAGAAAACATACGAAGCAGTGATGCGCCTGGGTGTTGTCACAGATACACAGGATATGAGCGGAACTGTACTTTCACAGACTGCAGAACTTCATGTCACAGAAGAGGAACTGAGAGCTGTAATAGAGTCTTTCGTAGGAGATTATATGCAGGTTCCTCCGATGTATTCCGCACTGAAAGTCAATGGAAAAAAACTCTATGAACTTGCCAGAGAGGGCAAAACCGTGGAGCGCAAACCAAGACCTGTACATTTCTATGAAATAGAGATTCTTGAGATTGATCTTCCACTGGTACGTTTTCGCGTAACCTGCAGCAAAGGAACCTATATCCGTACATTATGTCATGATATCGGGGAGAAACTGGGATGCGGAGCTGCCATGGAGACTCTTCTGCGTACGAAGGTAGGCAGATTTACGCTGGACGATGCCATTACCCTGGCACAGACAGAGGAAGCAGTGAAGAACGGTACGATAGAAAGTAAGGTTCTTGGTATTGAGGAAATCCTTGCAGAGTATCCGCGTGTATGCTGCACAAAAGAAGGCGACAGACTTCTGGCTAATGGAAATCCTCTTGTACAGACATTGGTTGATGCAGAGGAAAAAGATGGATGGATCCGCATGTGTAACAGCGAAGGAAACTTCGCGGGAGTTTACCAATGGGATGAAAAAAGAGACAGGTATTTTCCTGTAAAGATGTTTTAGGAGACACGATGGAATATTTAAGGATTGAACATGATTTTCCCAGAATTTCACACAGTGCGGTAACACTTGGGAAGTTTGACGGCATACACCGCGGACATCAGAAACTGGTTGAGAAAATTATTGAGCAGAAACAGGAGGGTGCACAGGCGGTTGTGCTTGCACTTGGAACTGCCTCAAGAACAATCCTCACAAAGGAAGAGAGATGCCGTGTTCTGGAAGGAATGGGAGTGGATGTGTTGTTGGAGTGTCCGCTCACAGAAAAAATACGGCACATGAAAGCAGAGAATTTTATAAAAGAAATACTGATAGGAGACCTTCAGGTCTCCTATGTGGCGGTTGGAGAGGACTTCCGTTTTGGCTATGAACGGAAAGGAACTCCTGCCATGCTTAGAGAATTCGGAAAGAAATATGGATTTCATACGGAAGTCCTGCCAAAAGAAATGGACGGACGCCGTAAGATCAGCAGCACATTTGTCAGAGAAGAGCTGAATCGAGGAAATATGGAGAAGTTTCATTACCTTATGGGAACAGATTTCTCAGTGGAAGGAATCGTCGAACATGGACGTGGAATGGGACACAAATATCTGCTTCCGACCACAAACCTGATCCCTCCGGTGGAAAAACTGATGCCGCCAAACGGCGTTTACATCACAATTTCCCATTTTAAAGATAAAAGCTATCAGGGAATCACTAATGTAGGCCATAAGCCGACAGTCGGTGGTGAGAAGTTTATTGGTGTGGAGACATATCTTTTTGACTGCAGTGAGAATCTGTATGGGGAATATTGCAAAGTAGATTTCAAAAAATTCCTCAGACCGGAGCAGAAATTCTCTTCACTGGAGGCACTGAAAGCACAGCTGGAGAGGGATGCAGATAAGGGAAAGGAATATTTTAAACAGGTTAAGTAAGCCGTCTGTTTTAACCCTGAAATATTGGACTTTATTTTTCAGAGATTTTTATTTAAGTTTGTAAAAAAAGTGGTTTACACGCCAAGGTCAATGTGCTATACTAACCAAGGTGAATTTAGCCCATGTTCAGGGACAGGACACTCCGACCATCTCTTAATATGTGGCGGTCAATCAATAATAATTATAAGAATATAGGAGGAAATCACAATGATTTCAAAAGAAAAGAAAGCAGCAATCATGAAAGAATATGCAAGAACTGAAGGAGATACAGGATCACCGGAAGTACAGGTAGCAGTTCTTACAGCAAGAATTCAGGAACTTACAGAGCATTTACAGAGCAACCATAAAGATCATCACTCCAGACGTGGTCTTCTGAAAATGGTAGGTCAGAGACGTGGACTGTTAGCTTACCTGAAGAAAACAGACATCGAAAGATACCGTGCACTGATTGAAAAATTAGGCTTAAGAAAATAATAGCCTTTTAGTATGCGGAAGGGGGCGGATTTCCATCCGCCTCCCTTTTTATGTTATGTGACAGGAGTTATTTCCGAGACTACTGAAAAGATTATTTTAATTAATAAAGTAGTTTTTTCAGTTGTTTCGGACTCCTGTTTATAGCAATTGCTATAAGTAATGATTTCATGAAAAGCCCTGCGGGCAGATTTGAAAAGTAATATAATAACCCAAATATGAAAAAAGGAGAATGAACGTATGTACAAAAGTTATTCCATGGAATTAGCCGGAAGAACCTTAACAGTAGATATCAACCGTGTTGCAAAACAGGCAAACGGTGCTGCATTAATGCATTATGGCGATACTACTGTTTTATCTACAGCAACAGCATCTAAAGAGCCAAGAGAAGGAATTGATTTCTTCCCGTTAAGCGTTGAATATGAAGAGAAAATGTATGCAGTAGGCAAAATCCCTGGGGGATTTAATAAGAGAGAGGGAAAAGCAAGTGAGCATGCAATTCTTACTTCCCGTGTAATCGACAGACCGATGCGTCCTCTGTTCCCTAAGGATTACAGAAATGATGTAACATTAGTAAATATGGTTATGTCTGTTGATCCGGAGTGTAATCCGGAGATCCCGGCTATGCTTGGTTCTTCTATCGCAACCTGCATTTCCGATATCCCGTTTGACGGCCCATGTGCAACTACACAGGTTGGTCTGATCGATGGTGAGTTTATTATCAACCCGACACTGGCACAGAAGGATGTTTCTGAGCTTCAGCTGACAGTAGCTTCTACAAGAGAGAAAGTAATCATGATTGAAGCCGGTGCAAAAGAAGTTCCGGAAGACAAAATGATCGAAGCTATCTACAAAGCTCACGAAGTAAACCAGGAAATTATTAAATTTATCGATAAGATCGTAGAAGAATGCGGCAAACCGAAACACAGCTATGAATCATGCGCTGTTCCGGAGGAGCTTTTCGCAGCGATCAAGGAAATCGTACCTCCGGAAGAAATGGAAGTTGCAGTATTCTCTGACGACAAACAGACAAGAGAAGAGAACATCCGCCAGGTAACAGAGAAGCTGAAAGAAGCTTTTGCTGACAATGAAGAATGGCTTGCAGTTCTGGGTGAAGCTGTATATCAGTACCAGAAGAAGACAGTACGTAAGATGATCTTAAAAGATCACAAACGTCCGGATGGCCGTGCGATCACACAGATCCGTCCTCTGGCAGCAGAGACAGATATCATCCCGAGAGTACATGGCTCTGCTATGTTCACACGTGGACAGACACAGATCTGTACAATCACAACTCTTGCTCCTCTTGCAGAAGCACAGAGACTTGATGGACTTGATGAGTTTGAAACTACAAAGAGATATATGCATCACTATAACTTCCCATCTTACTCTGTAGGTGAGACAAAACCATCCAGAGGACCGGGACGTCGTGAAATCGGACATGGTGCACTTGCTGAGAGAGCACTGGTTCCTGTACTTCCAAGCGAAGAGGAATTCCCATATGCGATCCGTACTGTATCTGAGACATTTGAATCCAACGGTTCTACATCTCAGGCAAGTATCTGTGCATCTACTATGTCTCTGATGGCAGCAGGTGTACCGATCAAGAAACCGGTAGCTGGTATTTCCTGCGGTCTGGTAACAGGCGAAACAGATGATGACTATATCGTTCTGACAGATATCCAGGGACTTGAAGACTTCTTCGGAGATATGGACTTCAAGGTAGCCGGAACACATGACGGCATCACAGCGATCCAGATGGATATCAAGATCCACGGACTGACAAGACCAATCGTAGAAGAAGCGATCAGACGTACAAAAGAAGCTAGAGAATATATTCTGACAGAAGTTATGGAGAAATGCATTGCAGCTCCACGTACAACTGTAGGTGAATATGCTCCGAAGATCATTCAGATTCAGATCGATCCTCAGAAGATCGGTGATGTTGTAGGTCAGAGAGGAAAGACTATCAACACAATCATTGAGCGTACAGGCGTTAAGATCGATATCACAGATGAAGGTGCTGTATCTATTTGCGGCGTAGACCAGAAGAGCATGGATGAGGCAGCTAACATGGTTAAGATCATTGCAACTGATTTCGAGGCAGGACAGATCTTTACTGGTAAAGTTGTCAGCATTAAAGAGTTTGGTGCTTTCATTGAGTTTGCACCAGGCAAAGAGGGAATGGTACACATTTCCAAGATCTGCAAAGAAAGAATCAACCGTGTTGAGGATGTTCTCACACTTGGCGATAAAGTTAAGGTTGTATGCCTTGGCAAAGACAAGATGGGAAGAATCAGCTTCAGCATGAAGGATGTACCGGAAGAAGCGTAAAAAATTATGAGATATCACAATATTACCAAGGACGATATGCTTAATGGCGACGGACTTCGTGTAGTACTCTGGGTGGCGGGATGTAATCACTGCTGTCCGGAGTGCCAGAATCCTGTCACCTGGGATCCAAACGGCGGACTGCCTTTTACTCAGAAAGAACGAGAAGAGATTTTTACAGAGCTGGATAAAGATTACGTAAGCGGAATCACATTTTCTGGCGGAGATCCACTGCACCCGGCAAATATCACTGAGGTAACAGCCTTTGCGAAGGAGATCAGAAAAAGATATCCGGGCAAGACAATCTGGCTTTATACAGGTTTTTGTTGGGAAGAAATTCGGCATGAAGAGATTGTACGTTACCTGGATGTCTGTGTAGACGGTGAATTTGAGGTAGATAAGAAGGAACTTTCCCTGAAATGGAAAGGTTCCAGTAATCAGAGAGTGATCGATGTTCCCAAAACTCTTCATGAAGGAAAAGTCGTATTGCATAAATAAAAAATGTACAGGCAGTTCAAGTATGCTTCAGGTGTACCTGAACTGTCTGTTTTGTATATGTATGAAAAGAGAGGAAAAACAGATGAAACGAATCGCAAAATTCCATAAAGTAAGTAAAGAACGCTTCACAGCAGACTGGATCGATACCTTTGCACAGTCTCAGGAAGAAGCAGAGAAAGTATATGAAGCTATCCGTCTGCCAAAGAGAGCAACAGCAGGAAGTGCAGGATATGATTTCTTTGCACCTGCAGAATTTACTCTGAAACCAGGAGAAACAGTGAAGATCCCGACAGGAATCCGGGTAGAAATGCAGCCGGAATGGGTACTGAAATGTTATCCGAGAAGTGGTCTGGGATTTAAGTATCGTCTTCAGCTTAACAATACCGTTGGCATCATTGACAGCGATTATTTCTACTCAGACAATGAAGGACATATTTTTGCAAAGATTACAAATGATTCCAACGAAAACAAAACCCTGACTATTCCGGCAGATACAGGATTTATGCAGGGGATTTTTGTAGAATATGGAATTACAGTAGATGATGATGCTACTGAAATCCGTAATGGAGGATTCGGAAGCACTACTGCGAAATAATAAGAAACAGGTATAGTGTTCGGATGAATCCAATTATATCTGAAATGTTACAGGAAATATGAAAGACATATTTCACAAATAACATAAACGAAATCAAAAACAGAGTGTAAAAAAGGTAGAACATAGAAGGAAAGCTATATTTTCACTTTACGTTCTACTTTTTCTCTGCTATAATATTTTGAGATTCAAAATATTTGCAATTCGTAGAATTAAATAAAGCTATATTTTATTAAAGACAGAAGTATCTTTAATAAAAATATCAGCCCCCAATATTAGTTAAAGAAATAAACTCAAGGAGAAGAAGTCATGATCATCGAACCAAAAGTAAGAGAATATATCTGCACAACCGCACATCCACAGGGATGCGCAGAAAGTGTACGCAATCAGGCAGCTTACGCCTGTAAGCAGGGAACAGTAAACGGAACAAAGAAAGCACTGATCATTGGATGTTCCACAGGCTATGGTCTTGCATCTCGAATCTGTGCTCTGGAAAACTGCGGTGCAGATACACTGGGAATCATGTTTGAACGCCAGGCAAACGGCAAAAGAACAGCAACACCGGGATGGTACAACACAGCAGAATTCCATCGTCTGGCAGCAGAAAAAGGTGCTTATGCCAAGACCATTAACGGAGATGCTTTTTCAAAAGAAATCAAAGACAAAGCAATCGAACTGATAAAAAAAGATCTGGGAAAAGTAGATTTGGTAGTTTATAGTCTGGCAGCGCCAAGACGTACAGATGCTGACGGAAAGACCTGGTCCTCCTGTCTGAAGACCACAGGTGAAGCTTTCACAGAGAAGAGTCTGGATCTGCGAAACAACGAGATCACAGAGAAAACAGTAGGACCAGCTACGGAAGAAGAAGTTTTAAGCACAGTAAAAGTCATGGGCGGCGAAGACTGGGCAGACTGGATCGATGCGCTGAAAGCAGCGGATGTTCTGACTGAGAATGCAGTTACAGTAGCATATTCTTATATCGGACCGGAACTTACTTATCCAATTTACTACCATGGAACCATCGGAACTGCTAAACAGCATTTACAGAAAACCATGTCCGAAATCAACCACGCACATCCGGATGTCCGTGCAGTAATCTCAGTAAATAAGGGTCTTGTAACTCAGGCAAGCGCAGCAATCCCGGTTGTACCACTGTATTTCGCAATCCTCTATAAAGTAATGAAAAAAGCTGGAACTCACGAAAACTGCATTCAGCAGATTGCCAGACTTTTCACTCAGAAACTTTATACCCCGACAGGCTTTCAGACAGATGAGAATGGCTTCATCCGAATGGATGACTATGAACTGACACCTGAGATTCAGGAAGAAGTAAAGAAATGCTGGAAAGCAGTTACTACAGATAACGTAAAGGAATATTGTGACATTGACGGCTACTGGGAAGATTTCTACCATATGTTCGGATTCCGCTATGAAGATATCGACTATACTCAGGACGTGGACGCTGATGTAGAAATTGATGGTATTGTGATGTGATTTTGTATTAAAGCTAACTATTAAGAAATTTATTTTGCATTCGTTGTTAGTTTTAACTGTCAAGCGGATAAAATCATCCGCTTCGCTACTTGTTTGATTTGGTTAAATTTTGATTCAATTATTGTAAAAAATTCTCTCTTACAAATAAGCATGATCTTAGAAGTAAGAGAGAATTTTTTATTTTGGGGTACTGTTTTAAGTTACAGTTATAAGTAAATTTATTTAGTTTTATATATCGGATCTGCAGGATATCCGCTGCGAAGTTTCTGCATCCCGCGCTGCAGTGCATCTTTGGAATTTTTCCAGTCTGCATCTTTATTTCTGTAATCGAATTTATCTGACAGCCATATCAGATCTTCTTCTATACGCTGGAAGTTCTCATCCATCAGCTTAAATACAGCAGGATAAAACTCAGCTTTTTCTTTATCATTCAGATATTTATCTGCATTGTCGCAGAGAACTCCAAAGTGATGCAGACAAAATCCCTTACCGTTCAGAATTTTGTTCTTAAATTCATTGTCCTGTCGGTATAACCAGAAAAAAGTCTCTACATATCGTGCAAACGTATCTTCAATATTCTGACAGATAAAACAGCTGCAGTCTTTAGAAGCAGCCCATGTTGCAATGGAATTCTTCTCTGTTTGGGAATCTGAACGGCGAAATCGTCCCAGAATTGAAGACTTTCCAGGTGTAAAAGAACCAAATTGCCTTGCCATTTCTTCGCGAAGCTTATGATAATGTGTCTGAAGAATCAGCGCATTCCCAAGTGTATTCCCATAATCAAACATCTTCTTCATATGTACTTTACAGAATCCTGCTTTATCTGTCTGATCTCGAATATCACTTTCCATATAAGAAGAACTGTTTCCAAGCACGAAATCCAGCGAATTCTGCTCCAGTTCCCGTTCAATAAAACAGAAGGGACATTCATCATCAGCATTTACTGCGTCATTAAGCGGAATGGTATATAACTTTTCTTTCATCTTTGTAAGCTCCAATCATAGTTTCTGCTTCTTTCATTGTGCACAGAATAAATGAGGATGTCAAGCAAAACAGGTGCTGTATTGTGGTATATGGTTTGGAATAGTGAAGCATGAACAATAACAAACATTATATTCTATGAAAGAAGAAAGCTCTCAAGCGAAGCGTAAGTGGAGAATGTCCAGCATAACCCCTGACTGCCCTGATTTTTTACAGGGGATACACGGCCATTCTGACGCAGGTCATAGGCAGCAGGAAGTGCTGCGGCAGAGGCTGAAGGTGCATTTCCGGTGGTTACAGAGGAAATCATATCTGAACCTTCGTCTTCATAAGCAGGATTAAGGAGAAATCCACGTTCTTTCAGTTCCTCAGCGGAGTAGATTTCACTGGAAATATCTTTACCGTCTGAACCGGCGGCAGGAACATTTTCCGTAATTTTACCGTTGGTGAATGCTTTGATACAGACATTTGTGTTCGGCAGATAAGTGTTAAAATCTGTCCATATATCCCCATGATGGCTGATATAACTTTCTCCGTCAGAAGCAGTGGCCCGGGAACTGGTGCCGTTCAGAGGGGCTTCGAAATACGTTTTTGCACCTGTACTGCTCCATAATTTTATGACCACAGCAAAGCGGGTGCCTGCTTTTAAAGTTACAGGTTTGGCAAAATTTACTGTATGATATCCGGCATAGCGGCAGTTTCCTGAAGCTGCAGGAGATGGAAGCTTCTGAAAGGAGTTCTGATTTTTAAAGGAAGAAACAATATAAATTTCATAGTTATAATTATTATCATAGGTATAGAAAGAGACAGAACCAAGCTGCTCTTTCCTGGCTAATTTTTGTCCGTTTTCAGGGAAAACATTGGCACAGTACAGCTCATCATTATAGCCGAAAGCAGTGGTAGCGCCTAAAGGGTCGTACTGATAAATTCGGCTATAGGTCTTATCATCAGAAACCTTTCCGAATGCCATGGAGAACTCCTGCATGCCCAGAAAACCGTCGTAATAGGAAATATAAAAATACCCATTGTCCGCGAAATCTTTTCCCCAGCTGTTTTTGCAGAGAAAGGCACCGTTGCCAGCCGGCTGGACCGGAAAGTTTTCTTTTGCATAATCATCATCCCATCCTACAATAGCGATGGCATGTTGTGTGGATACGACAGGAGCAGAACCCGCAGGTGCCCTTCCTGCGTCGTAGTTGTCGGGAAGATAGAAGGAAGTCTGATCATTGGAGTAATATTCATCAGCGGAAAGATAGGATGCGGATACTGCACCGTAATCTATAACTGCCTGCTTGATTGCCTGATTATCCAGGGCGTTCTTTCGCTCAGGGATAAAAATGATTTCATTTACTTTGAGTGCAGGTGTGAAAGAGCCATATGATGCTGATGAGATATTTTCGTAAGGAGCCTGCCATTCATATACAGGACCAGATCCGCGTGTAAGATAGGCGGCAGCCATGGAAAAACTGCCACCGTCATCATAGTTACGGTCAAAACCTGTGGAGGAAGAACTGTTGCTTAACTGGTAACCCATGTGGAATTCCGAAAAATCGTGGGCGTTGGGATTATCGGAGTACGGATTTAGAGCCAGGAATCTGGAATATGGTCCGTAGTAATATTTCTTACCGATAAGGATGTATGCCCGAACTTTATATAATGGATTTACGGAGCCGAATGGCACAGGCTCATAATATTTATAATATTTCTCTGCATCAGGACTATTAGGTATATTCGAAATTTTATAGTATTTACTGCTCGAACTGTCTGCACGGTAAATAAAGTATCCGGTGACATAAACCTGGTGTTTCCATTTCACTGTGACACCACCATCCTGTTCAATGACAGAAGTCAGGCTGACCTTTGGAATTGCAGTCTGGCAGACGTATCCGGTGGAGCTGTAATCACCCAGAGAAATTTTACTGCCAAGCTTACGGTATGGGCGGACTGCATAATCGTAGATTGTTTTGGGAACTGCAGTTTCGTCTGTGTAATACAGCCCGGAAAATTCAATATCTTCCAGTTTTGTCCATTTGGAGGTACCCTTCTTGCGGCGGTAAATACGATAGCCGTCGGCGCCTGGAACTTCGTCCCATACAAGATTTATGACAACATCTTTTTTCGGCTTTTTAACTGTAGGGCGTTTGAGCTTTGCTGTACCGGTCAGGCCTTTGGTGTTATATTTACTATAGACTTTCTTACCGTTCTGGAAGGTATAGGACTGCACGGTATAGAGGTAGGATTTTTTGATCAGTCCGGTGCTGTCTGTATAGGATGTACAGGAAGGGGAAACTGTTGCGATTGCTTTCCATGAAGCTCCTGATTTATTCTTTTCTTTGCGGAGAATACGGTACCCACTGACCTTCTTTATTTTTTTCCAGGTGATGGTAACCTTATGAGAGGATTTGATTTTCTCTAATGTCGGTTTTGCAGGAGTGACAGGAGTTCCTGATTTAATGTTTATGGTCATCTGGCAGGTTCCAAGAATCTCCCATGTATTGGTATCCAGGATGGAAAAAGATGCTTCCGTCATGGTTCCTGCGGGATGTAAGAGAGTAAAGAAGTCATCTCCGGGTGTGTACAGCAGTTCATTGCCCGCAAGGATCGCTGCCGGTGTATCCAGCTGCTGATGAAAATTTCCCAGCTGGTCGAATGAAATTTTTCCTGCCTGATCAGCGTTGACTGTGCATGTATGCTGAGGGAAGAACCGGGTATCCTTCAGAACAGTGCAGCCTGTGGTATCAACACTGACCAGAGAATTAAAACGGCAGTCAAGGCTGATAAGTGATGTAAGTCCGGTTATATTTAATGAGGAAAGGTTATTGTTACATAGCTGAACAGATTCCAGTCTGGTGTTGGAGGTAAGGTCCAGAGAAAGGATACCTGTACCCATACAAATCAGTTCGGTAAGTTCTGGATTTCTGCTGAGATCCAGTTCGGTGATTTGAGGAAGATTTGTACATCTCAGACTTTTCAGTCCTGTAAAATAGGTCAGATCTGAAGGAAATAACGGAAAACCTTCGTCAAAAGAAAGGGAGGAAACTTCCTTCAGATACTCGCGGGACAGCATATGATCATCTGTCAGTGGATATTTCTCCTGCATTTGATGAAACAGTGCAGAGGACTGGAAATCATTTTCAAGCAGATATCCAATGTAAATGATCTGTGTGCCATATTGTTCTGTGCCGGCACTGGTAAATTTGCGGCGGATTTTTACCGGATTTAATTTATTAATAGCGGTCAGCTGGTAAGAGGTATCGATCAGACCATTTTCTATTACAGTGATATCTTTGGGTGAAGCAAACTGAGACAGATCATAGAATTCCCTGGGAGTACGGATCACGTTATCATTGCAGATCAGTTCTTCGAGAGGACAGCTGCGAAGATCAGGCTCCAACAGCTTATTTCCGGAACAGTTCAGCTTTTTCAGAGATGAAAAACCGGAGAGGTCCAATTTAGTGAGAAGATTATTCTGGCAGTAAAGGGTATTCAGTGCTCCGGTGTTTGGCAGTTTCAGAGTCTGTATGCTGTTGGAAGAACAGTCCAGATCTTTTAAACTGGAAAGGCGCCTTAAGTTCAGGGTATCCAGGAGATTTCCGGAACAGATAAGCTTTTCCAGTGATGGCATAGATGCAGGTTTAAGGGCGAGCAGATTACAGTTGCTGCAATCCAGTTCTTTCAGCTTGGAAAAACGGGAGAAATCAAAATCATCAAGCGCAACAGAAGAGATGTTCAGTTTCTCCACAGAAGGATGTTTTGGAAGACTGATGGAACTGTTGCTCCCGCAGCTGTTAAAGGAAATGTCAAGATTTTTCAGCTTTTTGCAGGAGGAGAGATCCAGATTGAGCAGATTGTTGTGGGAGCAGTTCAGAGATTTCAGAACTGTGTTGGCTGATACATCGAGAAACAGCAGTTCATTGCCGGAACAGTCCAGGGTCTCCAGGTTATAAAAATATTCGATGCCTTCCAGAGAATCGACTGACATGGAAGGAATAGTGATTTTTGTGCATACGGAGATTTCTTCGTCAGAGAGAAGTCCATCATGATCCGTATCAAGGTTTTCGGAAATCCATTTTCGGAAAACAGAGTCTGCAAATCCACTGTCAGCAGTGATCGGAATGGAATTTTCGGACGGTTTGCGTGCGGGGGCTGCCTGAAAGGAACCTCTGTCCGAAGAAATATTTGAATCATCGCTCCCGCCGGAAGAAAAATCAGGTGCTAAAATGTCAGAAGAATTTTCAGAAGCAGGTATATCAGAAATGTCTGTGCCGTATGCTGTTTCATCAGAGGTAATTCCGTCTGAAAATGCAGGATCATCGGGTGCTTCGTCAGAGAATGCCCATGGTGTCTGAATACTGGTAAGGGTTAGAAGTGAGCATAGAGTAAAAGCCAGAAATTTTTTCTTTTTCATTATGTAATCCCTCCTTGTTTTGAGTATTTTTGTGTACATCAGCTTTCTGATGTACTGCCTCGAATATTATATTTATATCAGTATACGGTCGAAACAAGGAGAGGTCTATTAACCATTAGTTAGAAGTTATGTTACTGTTCGATGGAAGAAATCAGTTCTATCAGCTGTTTTCTTTTGGTACGTGTATCGCCACTGATCATCAGTTTGGAATAAATCTGGTTCACATACTGTTTAATAGTGCCTTCAGAGAGAAAAAGTTTCTCAGCAATTTCGCGGTTGCTCAGATGTTCGACGATCAGGCAGGCGATTTCTGTTTCTCTGCTGTTCAGGACTTTAAGGATCTCAGGCTGAGAATTGCGGTTCGACAGGCAGATGCAGTACTGTTCATAAGCTGAGCCAAGGGAAATGATCCGGCTTATGAACGGATCCGATGATATGGCATTCATACTATTCAGCATACTTTTCAGATATCTGTAATTTTCTGCAAAAGGAATCAGAAAGCCATCAGGCAGAGCATTTTTCAGTGCCTGCTGCAGAAGTAAACGTGCATCATGATGTTTAGCGAGCATTTCATAAGCAGCAGCGGTCTGAATCTGAATGTGGAGAGACACAAGCGCATAATGCATTTCCTCACATATTGCCAGAAGTTTCTCACTTCTGCCGATGACTTTTGCGTACATTTTCTGTGAAAGAAAGACCTGATTTTCAATCATTTCCATCATAGGTCTGCATGGAGCAAGGAAGTTGACAGTGGAGAGCATATGATCTCTGAATAATGCAGGAATCTTCTCGGGCATTTCAGTCAGTGCATAGTAATAAGCATAGGTGCTGTCAAAGATATTCAGCCACATCATATTGTGAAGAGACAGAAGTTTTCTGCGTTTCTTTTCAGGATTTCCGACAGGCAGGGCTGTGTCCTGAAAAAGGGAGAGTCTTGCTGCCAGAAAATCACAGCAGAGAGAAATATTCTGCTGACCATTTGATGCGATTATAGAATAAGCCTGTTCAAGAAGGATATGAGCATCGGAGAAATTCCCCTGCGAAAATGCTGCTTCTGCATTCATAAGTAACTCTGCACCCTGCCCGTGTCCCTGTGTGATCCGGTAGTAGTGGGGCATACAATCATTCATGGCTGTGAGTTCTGCGTCCAATGTTCCGGACTTGCGGTGAAACATCATCAGTACAGAGGGGGAACCAAAAGTCCAGCTTCCTTCATTGCGGATGCTGATTGCAGGTCTGGACATTTTTTCGCCTGCACAGCGGTGAAAAGTACTCATCCTGGTGATGTCGTTGTACATCAGAAAGCTCATGATAAGATCGCATTCTCCGGAGAGATTATTTTTTTCTTCTTCAGAAAAATCTGTATGTTCAGCTATGGCATCTGCCAGAAGCTGTTTTAGTTCCAGCATTTTCGGAATCTGATGCCAGGTAAACATGCGGCGCATTAAGACAAGAAGTGCCAGAGGCCTGTCTTTCTGGAGCTCTTTTGGGCAGGAATCAAGAAATGAGAGAACTCTTTCCGGTGAAAGGAAAGCAAGGTGTATCCCGGCATCCTTCTGGATCACTGCAAGTGCGGCATCATAATTAAGAGCTTTTTCATAAGCTGAGAGAGCCTGGAGAAACTGACCGTGGGTTTCATACCATTGTCCATAACGATTTCGGTAAGTGGTCTGCTTTTCCACGGAAAGTTTGGAAAAAGTACGCTGTGCGCATTCTTTCATCATATGATGAAAACGGAAACTGTTACCGTCGGAAAGGCGACTTACGAAAGCATTCTGGCTGGTCATGGATGCAAGAATCTGTTCCGTTTCAGGATTCTTTGTGACAAAAGCTGCCATTTCCACGGAGAATTCATCTGCAAGTCCCATAACAGCCAGGAATTCCTGCTGTTTCCTGGAAAGCGGTGCGATCATAGCAGCAGAGAACATTTCGTAAATATCTGAATGATGGTCTGCAAGCTGTCTGTTCTCTGAAAAAGTGCAGAGATTCAGATAGACGGCTGAGAACCAGCCCTCACTGGAATGAAAGAGTTCATTCAGCTGGGATTCATTCAGATCTGCACCGCAGCGGTGGGTATAGACAGAGAGTTCTCGGCGGTTCAGACACAGATCATGGGTGTCGATGCGGTGCAGCTTTTTTCCAAGACGCACGATTTCTTTTCCTGTTAGAAAGTTGTTTCTTCCCGCTATGATCAGGTGCACGTTCTCGGGAAGTCTGTTTGAAAGAGTACAGATAAAATCTGTAACACGGTTTTCTTTCAGCAAATGAAAATCGTCAATGAAGATATAGTAGTTTCCGGAACTGCCCAGGGAATAACAAAATTCATCAGCTAGAAGACTGGCACCGGCAGTATCTGAAGGACAGATATAGTTATCCAGAAAATTAAGTCCGGCGAAGGAAAAAGCTCTCTGAACACTCTGCCAGAAAACTGACACATTATCAGAATAAATACTGATACGGATTATAAAAGTTTTTTCAGATTTGCCCTGCCTGTTGAGATACCAGTTGACAGCAGTTGTTTTTCCATATCCCATAGGGGCAGTCACCACGGTAAGTACAGAATGAGAAACCGGCATCAGACATTCCTGCAGACGCTCAGATATGTAGATTGTATGAAGATTAAATTTCTTTTTAGGCATCGGTTATAACCTCTTTTAATTTAATAGTTATCTGATTTTATTCTAACATATATATGATGAGAGTAAAACCAAAGTTTGATACCGTTCATTCTGTGACTGATAACCAAAAGTTTATATTTGGGGTGTAGTTGATTATGGGACGTTTGAGTGGTATATTATTCTTGAACTAATTCATGGTATCGAGCATTCGATTATTGAATTGAGGAGATGCTGAGAGCGAAAATGAACAGCGCCAAGATCAGTATTTCTTCTGGCTTAATGTGGAAAAAAGAGATATATGATCTGGAAGAGGAGTTGTATGTATGAGAAAAAAGAATATTACAGGGTAAATAAAACCTATTGCAGATGATAAATCACTTGAAGTGGAAGAGTATATAAGAACTATGGGGGATAAAAAATGGTAAAGTTACAGCTTCATGAAAACTGGCAATTATGTAATGTAAGAAAATTGGACTGGGTTCCTGCCCAGGTGCCGGGGGATATTTATGCGGCATTTTTTATGGCAGGAAAGATGTTAGATCCATTCTTTGAGGATAATGAATATCAGGCGAAAGCGCTGATGGAAGAAGATTATGAATACAGAACAGTATTTACCTATGAAAGAGCAAAATTTGAAAATTGTCAGGAAATAATCCTGAGATTTGAAGGGATTGATACGATTGCAGATATTTATCTGAATGGATGCTGCCTGGGAAAAGCTGACAACATGCACAGAGTCTGGGAGTTT
>OLNF01000039.1_pt1 | contig 78441 bp, 65 predicted proteins | sample 1673061 | NCBI WGS metagenome assembly OLNF01 (sample SAMEA3136751, study PRJEB25190) | human gut metagenome
ACTGACCTTTTGGAAGGGGCAGCCGCGGATATGAGCGAGATGCCAGAGGAAAAATAGCGTTTTCGCATAATGTGGTTTTTCACGCGGCCAATTAGCAGCTCTTGAAAGCACCCATTAAAAAAGCTTGAGAAAAGTTAAAAAAGAACGGAGAATTCCGACTTGCACATGAGATTTTTGAGCCGGGGGTTCAAAAATCTACAGTGGTACGGCATGACATTTTTTAGCACTCAAACGTAACAGTTTGGGTGCTTTTTTTGCATGATGAAGGGGCCAGGTTTATCACCTGACCCCAATTTTTATGATAGAACTATATTATAAAGCCTTTTCTTCCAAGATCAGTTTCCGTGCCTTTTTTCGGGCGCGGCTGATCGCAGCACGGACGCTATCCGGCTGGATGTTGATGTCGGCCGCAATTTCTTCAAAGGATTTGTTCAGAATATACCGGGCCTCCAAAAGGTATTGGCTGCGTGGGTCTAACCGTTTCCAAGCGCGGTGAAGGGCTTCGACATCTTCATCGTTTTCTTCCAGAAGGAGCCGGGGGTCTTCTTCTGCGGGGACCGTTGCAGACAGATCCTCAAAAGAAAACTCCTTGAGGCCGCCTTTTTTCTGGAGGTAATTGATGGCTGTATTTTTACAAGTAGAATAGATATAGTTTGTCAATTTGTCTTTTGACATTCTGCGTAGATCAGCCAGCTTGTCGATCAATTTGGGAAGCGTAGATTGAAATATATCATCTGCGTCCCAGGGATCCGTTGTGTGCGAGGTGATGACTTTGTACATCAGACGCTGATAGTCCACGTAGAGATTGGCCATAAACGAGCGATCATCTTCATCCTCAATGGCCATGATAATCATAGGGATCATGGAAGCTTTGGGTTCATCTCCTTAACTTATCAAAAGTTACAACTATTATAGCAAGAAAGTCAGAAGAAAACAATGTTTTCGGAAAATAAAAGGGAGAAAAGGGGAATTTCGCAAAAAAGTTGAGGAAATGGGATTCATTTCAGCCATGCAGCTGTCTACTGGTATAGAGACACAGAAAGAAAGGACGCTTGCTATGCTGGAAGACAAAGAATTTATGTGCTGGTTGTTCGAGCGCTATGGTCGGTTCATTTGGTATACCGTAAAAAAGTTTTGCCGAAGGACAGACTTGTGGGAGGATATCGTGCAGGAAAGTCTGCTCCGTCTATTGTCGTGTATCCCGCGGTTACGGAACCTGAGTGAGCAAAAGCTGACAGGGTATATTGCGGTCACCACCCGCAACACCACCTACGCTTTGCTGTGGAAGGAGGAGAAGAACCGAGAAAACTGCATCTCTTTGGAGTCCATCGACATAGCAGAGGATGGACTAGGGCTGGAGGAGATCATCCTTCAAAAAGAGCGGATCGAGCAACTCGCGAAAGTATGCTTGGACTTGCCTGATGAAGCGTATTATTTGCTGACCAGCTACTATATCCTGGGCTATCGGACGGAAGAGATAGCAGAAGAACTGGGCTGCCCACCGAACCATGTGCGAATGAAGATGACGCGGGCACGCCGCCAGGTAAGAAAACGCATACAAGAACAAAACAAGGAGGGGATCTTGTGAGGCCAGATCAGAATGAACTGTGGGAGCGTTATGAAGACGCAATGTTTACGCTCCTGATGGACGAAGTAGCGCATCAGGAAGGGCAGGAGCAGCTGGAATGGAAAAAGCAACTGAATAATGACCCCTCAGCCGCCCTGCCGGAAGAGGTGAGAAAAAAAGGGGAACAAACCATCCGGAAAGCCTTTGCAGCCCAAAGCAGACGTTCTGCACGACACGTCGGTTTCCGCATGTTCCAACGCATTGCAGTTGCAGTCATGCTTGTACTATTAACGGCAGTATGCGCTTTTGCAGCGTTTCCGGAAATGAGAGTGAATGTTCTAAATATGATAGAACAAACCTTTTCGGATCATACAGATTTTAATGTTACATCTGGTGATTCGGATGAGTATTCGTCTGCAAACTTTACAATTAAACCTGCTTGGCTTCCAGAGAATTTTTCCCTAACTGATGAGGGAGAAAATAATGCATCTGTTTTTAGTATGTACGAAAATGGCGCAGGAGGCGTCCTGTTTATATCGGAAAACGAAGCGACAGATTTATCTATGGCAGTAGACACGGAAAATGCAGAAAAACAAGACATTAAAATTCAAAACTATCAAGCAAAACTGATAAAGAAGGATAATTGGAGATGTATTCTCTTCTTAGTACCAGAGAAAAATATGCTGGTTTATATTGATGCAGAAAATGTTCCTACGGAGCAAGTCATAAAGGTTGCAGAAAATATTCAAATAGAATAGCGAAACGAGATCGGTGTTTTGTTTGGACCAAGCACCGTAAACCGGGCGAAACAAAAAAGTCCTTCCGTTGGCGGGGATTTTCTGGTACGATAATACCAACGACCAAAACCACGACCAAACTGGGGGCGAGACCTGCCATGCTACAATTGGCTTTCTGCGACGACGACCTTTCCGAACTGCAAACCATCCAGACCCTGCTGGACCGCTACCGCGTGGCCCGGAACCAGGAGATCCGATACACGGCCTTTCAAAACGCCTGGGACCTGCTGGCCGAGGTGGAGCGGGGCACCCGGTACGATGTTCTGCTTCTGGATGTCCTCATGCCGGGGCAGAACGGCATCGAGGTGGCCGGGGAGCTGCGGCAGTACGACAACAACGTGAAGATCATCTTCCTCACCTCCTCTCCGGAGTTTGCGGTGCAGTCCTACGCCGTGGGGGCCTATTTCTACCAGCTCAAGCCCATCTGGGAGGAGAGCTTTTACCGCATCATAGACGCGGCTCTAGAAGCCTGCCACAAGGAACAGAGCGACAGCCTGATCCTCCGCTGCAAGACGGGCATCACCCGCGTGACCCTGAACCAGCTGGAATACTGCGAGGTCATCCACAGGACCCTCCTGCTCCACTTGGACAGCGGCAAGGTGTTGGAGAGCAGCGGGAGCTTAGATGAACTGAGCCGCCAGCTGGCCCCCTACGGCTGCTTCTACCGCCCCCACCGGTCCTATCTGGTCAACTTGGAGTATGTCCAAACCCTGTCCTACCGGGCCATCACGTTAGCCTGTCTGGCGGAGATCCCCATTCCGCGGGGGAAATACAACGAGGTCAAGTCCGCCTTTCTGGACTACGCCTTTCAGAAGGGCCAGGTGACGGTATGAGCGAACTCATCTCATTTTGCAACGACTGGGCCGTGGGCCTGTTCGGCAGCGTGCTGGCGGCCTATTTTTGCAGCGCCCTGACCACCCGGCGGAACAAGTGGATCTTCTGGGTGTCTATGACCCTGATCCCCGTGGCCCAGAGTTGGATCTACTATCTGTGGGACGGGAGCTTCCTGCGGAAGATCTACCCTCTGCTGGTCCACCTCCCCCTGTTCCTTGTGCTGCTGTTTTTGACCCGCCGGGCCTTGTGGCCCCTCATTTCCATTTTCACGGCCTACCTCTGCTGCCAGCTGCGGCGGTGGATCGCGCTGTTCGTGATCCAGCTGCTGGGGGGCGGGGAGCTGATGCGGTGCAGCGTGGAGATGCTGGTGACCCTGCCGCTGCTCCTGGCCCTGCTGAAATGGGCGGCCCCCACCATCGCCAATTTGGGAAACTACCCCACGAAGACCCAATGCCTTTTCGGGTCGGTCCCTGTCATGTACTATGCCTTCGACTATCTCACGCGGGTCTATTCTGACATCTTGATCCGCGGGGAGCCGGTGGCGGTGGAGTTTATGCCCTTTCTGTGCAGCGTGGCCTACCTCGTCTTCCTGCTGCACTACTCCAAGGTCGAGCGGGATAAGATCCAGGCCGAGCAGGTCCAGAACAACATGAGCATGCAGCTGGCCCAGGCTGTGCGGCAGATCGACGCCATGCGGGAGTCCCAGGACCTGGCCAGCCGCTACCGCCACGACCTGCGCCACCACCTGCAATACGTCCTCAACTGCATCGAGAACGACCAGGAGGACGAGGCGAAAAAATACATCGCCACCATCTGCGAGGAGATCGAGGCCCAAAAGGTCCAGCGCTACTGCGAAAACGACGCCGTGAACCTCATCCTCTCCGCCTTTGTGGGCCAGGCGAAAAAGGCCGGGGTCACCATGCAGGTGTTGGGCTATCTCTCTGACTTTATCCTGGCCTCGGACAGCGACCTGTGCGTGCTGCTGTCCAACGCCCTGGAAAACGCCCTGCACGCCTGCGCCCCCCTGGTGGAGGCGGGGCAGGACTGTGTGATCGACGTGAACTTTCACGAGCGGGGCAAGAAATTTTTCCTCCAGATCACGAACCCCTGCCAGCAGGAGAAGGTCCGCCTGGTCAAAGGCATCCCCGTGACCGACCAGCCGGGCCACGGGCTGGGGGTGCAGAGCATCTGCTCTGTGGTGGCCAAGTACGGCGGGGTGTACGATTTCTCCATCCAGGACGGGATGTTCATCCTGCGGCTGTCTCTGTGAGCACTGTCGATTCGGGACGCTTTTGGTGCGATTCGTGCCAAAGCGTCCCGTTTTTTGTGGAGAGGGGGTATCCTATGCCCATAGCACACCCCAACACAAAACTGACAGAGAGATGAAAGGATGTTTTCCCCATGAAAAAGTTTGCGTTACTCTTGCTTTCCCTGACCCTGTGCTTCGCTCTGGCCGCTTGCGGCGGCAGCGACACCTCCGCCGACGAGCAGGCTGCGGCCGACGACACCGCCGCCAGCACGACCGCGGATGAGTCCGCTGACACCAGCGCAACCAGCGACAAGCAGACTGCCATTGACGAGTTCAACGCCACCAGCGCTGCCTTCAACGAAGTGGCCAACGCCATCAACGCCGATCCCTCCGCCTTTGACAGCGATGTGATCGACACCATGCAGCAGATGTCTGACCTGCTCAACCAGTATCAGCAGATGCTCTCCGGCGACGACGAGTACACCCAGGAGGACCTGGATAAGATGACCGAGTGGTTCGGCCAGGTCCAGGATTGGGTCGATCAGGTCAAGGCGGATCTGAACATCAAGTAATTCATTCCAAGCGCCCGATCGATACTATATTCAGCCATAGTATTAGGGATACAACAGAACGGCGGATGCGGGGTTCCGCATCCGTCGTTCTCTATTCTGCGAGAAATCATCAGAAAGGAAGGCAGCTTTTATGACACTCATTATTGTTGCGATCATCGTCGTGGTCTTGCTCTCCTGGATCATTTCCGTCCAGCGCAGACTGGTGGCCATGGACGAAAACATCAACAACGCCATGAGCCAGATCGGCGTGCAGCTCTCCTCCCGCTTCGATGCGCTCACGGCCCTGCTGGACCTGACCAAGGGCTACGCTGCCCATGAGGCCACCACCCTCATCGAGACCATCAAGTCCCGCCGCAGCGTCATCACCGCCACCTCCACGCCCCAGGACGTGTTGAAGCAGGAGGGTGTCATCTCCGAGGCTCTGGGCCGCATCTCCATGGTGGCCGAGCGCTACCCCGAACTCAAGGCCAACGAGAACTATGCCAAGTGCATGAACGCCGTGGACAGCTACGAGAAAATGGTCCGCACCAGCCGCCTTATCTATAACGACAGCGTGACCAAGCTCAACCGGGAGATCCGCATGTTCCCCGTCTCCCTGCTGGCCGCGCCCTTCGGCTTCCACGCCAGAGACTATCTGGAGGCCGTGGAGGAGAAGGCGGATATGCCCAGCATGCAGTAACGCGTCAAGCCGTTTGGGAGAATTGTTATGAAACCTGCGATCATCAAGCGCTCTGCCCTGCTGCTGGCGCTGGTCTGCGTGCTGGCCCTGCTGGGTGCCCCCAGGGCGTCCGCCGCCAACCAAGTGGCAGACATCCGGATCAAAGCCGTCTTACAGGACGACGGCTCGGCCGACATCACCCAGACCTGGACGGCCACCACCGACGAGGGCACCGAGTTTTATCTTACCTGCCGGGACAACGGCTACCTGTCCATCACGGACTTCACCGTCTCCGACGAGCAGGGGACCTATGAGCCTCTGGCCAGCTGGGACGTGGGCGCCGACTTTACCCAAAAGGCCCGCAAGTGCGGCGTGGTGGAGACCGGCGAGGGCGTGGAGCTGTGCTGGGGCATCAGCGAGTACGGCACCCACACCTACACCCTGCGCTACACCCTCCACGGCTTAGTCGGGGCCTATGACGACGCCGACGGCTTCAACTACCGCTTCATCGACGAGATGGGGACGTTCCCCACCGACGTGGAGCTGACCCTGACCAAGGCCGACGGCACGCCCCTCACCGACGCGGACTGTGACATCTGGGCCTTTGGCTACCAGGGCCAGATCCAGTTCGTGGACGACACCATCCGGGCCTGGACCGAATCCCCCCTGGAAGACAGCCAGAACATGACCGTCATGGTCGCCCTGAACAAAGGGGTCCTCCACCCGGAACGGACGGAGGAGGGCAGCTTCGAGACCGTGAAGGAGCGGGCCTTCGACGGCAGCGACTATGAAGACGAGCCTCTGACCGCGAAAGACATCTTCTATGCGATCCTAGGCGTCGTGCTCCTGTGTGCGGTCGTGGCGGCGGTCATTCTCATCGCCCGCCGGATCCACAAGGCCAAGCTGGCCCGCCTGGTGAAGCAGGCCCCGTATTTCCGGGACGCACCCAACGGGGGCAACCTGAACGTGACCCACCGCCTGGGCGTGTGCAGCAAGCAGTGTGAAGAGAGTTCTATTCTGGGGGCCTATCTCCTGCGGCTCATCGGCGACGGCTGCTTAGAGCCGGTGCAGCAGGCTCTGAGCGAGAAGAACAAAAACGCCAGCCTCCGCCTGGTCCGTCCACCCCGGAACAGCGCAGGGTATGATGATGCCCTCTACACCATTCTGGAGGCGGCCGCCGGGGCTGACGGCATCCTCCAGCCCAGAGAACTGGCCCTTTTCTGCCAGCACAACTATGTCCCCCTCTCCCGGTTCCTGACCTCCTGCAAGAAGGACGCCATGCAAGTCCTGGTGCAGGAGGGCTGCCTCAAGGGTGTGGGCTGCGACAGCATCCGCAGCCTGACGGCCCAGGGGAAGCAGGCGCTGAACGAGGTCCTGGGCCTGAAGCACTTCCTGCTGGACTTTTCCCTCATCCGGGAGCGGGCGCTTCAGGAGACGCTGATCTGGCAGGACTATATGGTCTACGCCCTGCTCCTGGGCATTGCCGACAAGGTCGCCCCCCAACTCCGTCGGCTCTACCCCGACCTCCAGCCGGAGATCGACCAGTACGCCCGGCAGGCGACCTGGGCCGGGTATTACAACCACGTGATGTACAACGCCTACGAGCGGGAACGCCAGCGCCGCGAGGAAGCCCGCTCCGGCGGCAGCGGCGGCAGCGCGTCCTTTGGCGGCGGCGGCGGTTTCTCCGGCGGCGGCGGGGGCGGCACGCGGTAAAGGTGCGCCACCGGAGGCGGCGGGATTGGATAAGTGGTTCCGCGTGGTGCGTGGGTACGTTGGTACACTACGGACTGCTTGCGGAACGTAGCCCTCATTCGTCCGCTTCGCGGCCACCTTCCCCCCAGGGGAAGGCTCTGGTGACGCCGTGCAAATTTGTTATCACGTCCCTTTCATCGACCACGAAAAAAGCCTTCCCCGAGGGGGAAGGTGGGCCGGGCGAAGCCCGGGTCGGATGAGGGCAACGGGCCGAACGGAATCGGTTGTGTACTAAGGCGACACCGCACTATGCGGTACCACGAATGAAATCATCTGGCTCCGCCAGACACCATTTTTATCTCACAAGGAGTGAATGTATCATGGGATTATTTGCAAAACGCCCGCCCTGCCCCATTTGCGGCGGGAAGGTCAAGGGCCTGCTGACCTGGAAGGTCGGCGGGGAAAAGGTCTGTGACGACTGCTACGGCTTCGTGGACCTGCCGGACAAGATGGTCGACACCATGTCCATCGAAGAATTCAAGCAGTACATGGTCTTCCGGGACGAAAACGACGTGCTCCGCCAGGAGTTTCAGGAGACCCAGCGGATCGACTTCGGCTGGTTGGACACGAAGTTCCTCTTTGACATGCCCCACCGCTACCTCTGCATGGACAAACACCTGAAGAAGACCATCTTCGAGGGCGGTCAGATCAAGTCCTTCGTCATCCGGGAAGACAGCATGCCCCTCTATGAGGGCAGCGCCAACGGCCTGCGCAAGCACGAGAGCGGCGTCCCTGCGCAGGTGGCGGCCATGGCCCCGCAGATCCAGCAGATCGTGTCCCAGAAGCAGTTTCAGCGGAACATGGAGCGCCTGGTCGATCAGATGGACGACGGCAAAAGGAACCACAGCACGGGCTACTATAACGACTTTGTGGATATCGCGGCCCCGTTTAAGAACTTTATCCTCGAGATCCGGTTCGACCACCCCTACTGGAAGACCTTCACCGCCGACACCCCCGGCCCCACCTTCGACAGCACCGAGCCCAACGCCGGAGATTACTTAAACGCCTACCGGGAAAAAGTGCAGACGTTGGACCAGCTGGCAACGGCCCTCATGGCCATCGCTTTCCCCGGCGCGAAGGTGGAGCAGGTAGCTGCCGCCGGAGCTCCCGGCCAGCCCGCCGTGACCGGCACGGCTGCCGCTGCCCCCGCCACGTCGGAGGACGCCATCGAGGCCATCCAGAAGTTTAAGCGCCTGTATGAAGAGGGCGTTATCACCGAGGAAGAGTTCGCCGCCAAAAAGCGGCAGCTGCTGGGCATCTGACCGCCCCACGATTTTTCCGTAGGGGCCGCAGACCCCTGCGGCCCGAACTGGTTGTGTTGTACGATTTGCCGTTACATGGAGCTACCCTTCCCGCGCGGGCCGCAGAGGTCTGCGGCCCCTACAAGGGAAACGGCAACGTATCATCATGAAGCGAGAGAAAAGGAGAGAACCCACCATGAAAAAACGCATGTTATCCCTCCTCCTGGCCCTGGGGATGGGCCTGTCCCTGGCTGCCTGCGGCGAGACGGAGACGACAGACGTCCCCAGCAAAGCCCCCGCCGGGGATGGCAGCTGGGCCGTGTACTGGTACCTCTGCGGCAGTGACCTGGAGACCAACTACGGCTGCGCCACCACCGACCTGAACGAGCTGCTGGAAGTCCAGCTGCCCGAAAACGTCACGGTGGTCATCGAGACCGGCGGCGCGGCTGAGTGGCAGAACGACCAGGTGGACGCCTCGAAGCTCCAGCGCTGGGTCTACACCAGCGACGGCCTGGAGCTGGTGGACGAGCAGGACACCGCCGACATGGGCGATGCCCAGACGCTCCAGGACTTCCTGGAATTTGCCAGCGAAAATTATCCCGCCGACAAGACCGCCGTCACCTTCTGGAACCACGGCGGCGGCTCCGTCAGCGGCGCAGCCTTTGACGAGCTGCACGGCTACGACTCCCTGGATCTGACGGAGCTCTACCAGGCCTTCAATGCCGTCTGGCCGGCGGACAAAGAAAACCCCTCCCTGGAACTGGTGGGCTTTGACACCTGCCTGATGGCTACCGTGGACGTGGCCGCTACCTTCCAGAACTTTGCCAAGTATCTGGTGGCCTCAGAAGAGACCGAGCCGGGCAACGGCTGGCTCTACTCCGGCTGGGCGGGCGCTCTGGCCGAGAACCCCGCCATGGACGGCCAGGAGCTGGGCACCGTCATCTGCGACACGTATTATGAGGGCTGCCAGGAGGCCGGCACCGAGGACCAGACCACCCTGTCCCTCACCGACCTGACCCAGCTCACCCCTCTGCTGGACGCCTATGAGGCCTTCGGCCAGGAGGCCCTCACCGTGGCTGCCCAGGACCCCGCCTTCTTCGCCGAGCTGGGCCGCGCCGCCTCCCAGAGCGAGAACTACGGCGGCAACACCCGTGAGCAGGGCTTCACCAACATGGTGGACCTGGGCGACCTGGCCCGGAAGAGCAGCGATCTGCTGGATTCTGCCCAGGCCGTCACCGATGCACTGAGCGACTGCGTGCTCTATCAGGTGGGCGGCATCTACCGCGCCCAGGCCTCCGGCCTGAGCTGCTACTACTCCTACAACGGCGACACGGACGATCTGGACGCCTACACCCGCGTGGGCACCGGCCAGGCCTTTAAGTCCCTGTATACCTACGAGCTGACCGGCCAGCTGGACGAGAGCGAGGTCCAGGACCTCCCCGGCATCCAGGAATTGCAGGACGTAGTGACCCTGAAGGACATGAACTGGGACGACGCGCCCCTGGACCTGAACGACGACGGCAACGCCGTTTTGACCCTCGGCCCCCAGGCCAACGATGTGCTGGCCAGCATCGGCTTCTCCCTGATGTATGTGGACGAGGAAAACGACCAGATGCTCTACCTGGGCACCGACAACGACATGACCGCCGACTGGGACAACGGCGTCTTCTGCGACAACTTCCGCGGCGTCTGGGGTGCCATCGACGGGCACATCGTTTACATGGAGCTGTCCTATGAGGGCGACGACTACAACCTCTACTCCGTGCCCATTCTGCTCAACGACGAGGAGTACAACCTGCAAGTGGCCTACAACTTCACCGACGAAGCCTGGAGCATCCTGGGCGCGGCCAAGGGCCTGGACGCGGACTCCGGCATGGCCAGCAAGGAGCTGCGCCTCCTGGAAGCCGGGGACAAGATCACCACCATCTGGATGGCGGCCTCTTACAGCGGCGACGACGACTTTGAGATGTACACCGCCGAGGAGCTGACCGTCACCGACAGCACCAGCTTCGGCGAAGCCGAGCTGCCCGACGGCAGCTACGCCATGGTCTTTGAGATGTGGGACGCCATGGGCAACGACGCCTGTTCCGACGCCGTGACCTTCGACTGCGAGAACGGCGAGATCTGGACCACCGTTTACGAGTAAGTTGATACGGATGCAAGCAGCCCCGGAGCATATCAAAAAAGCTCCGGGGCTGCTCTGGGCTATTCTATTTTGTGACCCCGTAGCGCTCGCCCAGCGCCGCCACCCGCTGCGCCCAGCGGAAGTGGGTCTGATACTCGTTCATCCGCGTGCCCTCTGCGCTGGGGGCCACGAGACAGGGGTCGTCCCAGGTGAGGATGCTGTTCGCGTCCGCATAGTCGGCGGGGGAGACCTGAAGGGACTGGTTCACGATGGGGATCTGCTTGGGGTGGATGACCGTCTTGCCGACAAAACCATTCAGCCGGTCCAAGGCGCACTCCTGCGCCAACCCCTCCGCCCAGCCGGGGCCGTCGTAATACTCCCAGACCGGCCCGGCCACAAGATAGTCCGGGGCAAAGGTGGTGAGCAGATCGGTCAGTACGTCTGCCACCGGGCGCAGGTCATAGATCGTGTGCCCTGGGTCCCGGCGCAGGCCGAAGACGTGGCAGAGGTCGTTGCCGCCCACCCGGATATTGAGGATGTGCTCACGCAGTGCGTCCAGCTGGGCCTTGACCTCCGCCAAAGCCGCGTGGCGGGTGTGGAGGGGGAGCATCGACGGGGCCTCAAAGACGGGCATATAGAAGTAATCCAGCCCATCCGCCTGCAAGTCTCGAATAACGGCGCAGTAGGCTCCGCATGTTTCTATAAAAAATTTGGGCAGAATAAACCCGGTGAGCAGGGGACGGTACTTCCCATACGCCCGCCCCAGCCGGGCCAGCTGCTCCGGCGAGCGCACCCGGACGAAAGTCAGGGGGCGGTAAAACGTCTCCTGCCGGGCGGCATCTGTGAGGTCGTGCAGGGTTTGTTCCACGGCCTGCTCTGCCGCCGCCAGGGCGTCGGCCCGCACCGTGTCCTCCAGGCACAGGGCCAGGGAGAAGGGGCGCGGCAGGCGCTCCGCCGCCACTGCCTGGGCGACGGTGTGGTGGGCGTTGGCGGGGCAGTAGAGCAGAGCGCCCACGTCGTATCCGCTGATGTCCTGGGGCATGGGGGAAGCACCTCGTTTCCGACTGAGATAAATACCATTGTATCACACACGGTGGCATTGACAAGCAGAAAAATGCGAAACACGCACAAGCGGGGGATTTTGTATTGAAAGCGGAGGAAAGAAATGGTATACTATATCCTGTTAAAGTATCAAAAGTGAACAGGATGACCAACGGCATGTTTCAATTAGGACGGATCGAAAAACTGCATGACTATTTCAGTGCGTGTTCTCGCCGCCGGGAACAAGCTGTCTTTTTTTATCGCGTGGCGGGGTACAGCGGGGAGGTTGCGGCCTTTTTGACCCAGTATGACCAGGCCGCCCGCACCAACGGCGTGGTCATCGAGGGGCGCATCCCCAACCCGGACCCCAAGCAGCTGGACTACCTGGCGGAGATGATGGGCAGCGACTTTCAGCTGGACGCGGGCTTTCTCACCCAAAAGCTGACCCGCTGGCTGCCCCGCCTGACCGGGGCCCAGCGAGAGGCCGTGGTGACCGCCATGACGGCGACCTTACAGGACTTGCAGGCCCACGGGAAAAACGAAAACATGCTCCGCAACGCCTACATCAAGTACATGTGCTGGCTCTACTATAAGTTCGAGCGCATCTTAGGCCGCCTGGGCGGGGACGAGCTGCCGAAGATCCTATACGACGGCACGGTGAGCAGCTATGAATTGCAGCTCCTGGTGATCCTGGCCCGCGCCGGGGCGGACATCGTCCTGCTGGAGCGGGCGGGGGACGCGGGCTACCTCCGCTGTGACCCCACGAGCCAATATGCCCAGCTCTATCAGGCCCCCGGTCTAACGCCCTTCCCGGCAGACTTCTCCCTGCGCCAGCTTCGGGAGCAGGGCCGACAGCAGGCCGAGCGGCAGAAGCTCTACGGCGCCCCGGCGGGCATCGCGCCCTGCACCAACGCCTGGATGAAGACCCCGGATGGTAAAGAGATCCTCACGGCAGTCCGGGCCAGAGGGGACGACCCCAAATTATTTTACAATGCCTTTGTCGTGCAGTACGGCGTGGAGGACAAATTGCTCTTCCCCAGCGACATGGTGGCGTTTTACCAACAGCTCAAGCGGGAGGGGAGAAAGGTCTGCCTGGAAAACGGCCGCTTGCCGCCCCCCACCCCGGAGGAGATCGCCGCCGTCCGGCGGCGGAACCACCAGACCGCCGAGCAGCTGGCGGCAGACCTGGCCGCAAATCTGCAATACCCCAACAACCAGCAGCTGCAAACGCTGATGCGGCAGGCCTTCCTGGACGTGGTCCTGGAGGAAGACAAGGCCGTGGGCGGAAACCTCAACCGCTTATTAAACAAGGCCGTCTATCTGGTGGCCTGGATGAAGCGATACCAGAAAGACCTGTTCCAAAACTGGCAGGCCCCGGAGGTCGGCGTCTTTATTCTCTTTGGCGCTTGCTCCGGGGACAACGAGGCGCTCTTCCTGCGCCTGCTGGCGAAGCTGCCGGTGGATGTACTGGTTTTGCTGCCGGATCTCAACGCCCCCTGCGTGCTGAAGGACCCGGCGCTGCTGGACCTGCACAAAGAACATTCCCTGCCCATGACCGACTTTCCCGTGGAGCCCTCCCAGATGCGGGTCCGCACGGCGGCCTACCAGGCCGAGCGGGAGATGGACAGCATCCTCTATCAAAACACCGGCCTCTACCGGGCCAAGCAGCACCAGAAGGCCGAGGCCGTGACCTTGCAGACCATGTACGAGGAGATCGGCCTGCTCTGGGACCAGGAGCTGAAATACCGCCCCGGCTTTGCCGCCGAGGGGGACACGGTGACGGTCCCGGTTCTGCTGGAAAAGATCTGCGGCATCAAGGACGGGCCGATCCTGCCATACTGGCTGGAGATCAAGAAGCTGGTCACGCCGGAGACGACGCTGGTCACGAAGCTTCCTTGGCAGACGGGGCTGGAGGCCAACCCCATGAAGCCCTACGCCACGCAGTTTTTGCGGCAGGGCCGGCTCCAGCGGGAGAAGATCAAGCAGCACAAAGACTATCCCTACGGCATTTTGCGGCCGGAGATCCAAGACTACCTGCTGGACAAGCTGCAAGTTCTGCTGGACGAGAAGCTCATCGCCGGAACGTATCAAAACGGCACGGAGTACACCATCGTCTCGACGATCCTGGGCCTGCCGAAGGACCTCTTACGGCGCATCCAGAACTTCGACTTTACCAAGAAAAACCCCAAGCTCATCATCATCAGCACCACGGAGGAAACGCTGTCGCTGGAGGACAGCATCTTAGTGGCGTTTCTGAATTTGGTGGGGTTCGACATCCTATTCTTCGTCCCCACGGGATACCAAAGCATCGAGAAATACTTCCAAAAACCGTTTGCCAACGAGCATCAATTGGGCCCCTACCGCTATGACCTGCAGGTGCCCGATTTTCGGACCCTGCATGAGGGAGGAAAAAGCTCGATCAGAAAATTATTCGGAAGGAGTTTTTAAGCCATGGGATTGGATTTTACAAAGCCCGCCGCCAGCCCGGCCCCGGCGGACCAGAACACCGCGACCCCCGCAGTCCAGGAGGAGACCTACCCCCAGTACAACATCGTGGCCGACCGCCAGCAGATGGACCAGACCCTCACCGGCTCCCAGGAAGTGGACGAGCTGGCCAGCAAGATCGAGGTGTATAACTTAGAGACCATCGTTTCCTTCGGCGCGGAGGCCGCAGACGAGATCTCCAAGTGCTCCGACGTGATCCTCAACGGCATGGACATGAGCCAGCTGGACAACTCCAGCGTCATGCTCAATACCCTGGCCAAGATCATGGACAAGTTCGACATCGAGGAGCTGAAGGACAACCCCGGTCTCTTCAACAAGCTCTTCGGCAACCTGCGCAAGCAGCTGGACAAGATCCTCAACAAGTACCACACCATGGGCGACGAGGTGGACAAAATTTACGTCCAGCTCAAACAGTATGAGAGCGAGATCAAGCAGTCCAACCGCAAGCTGGAGGATATGTTCCAGGCAAACGTGGGCTATTACCATCAGCTGGTGAAGTACATCCTGGCCGGTGAGCAGGGCTGCCGGGAGCTGGAGGCCTACATCGCCCAGCGCCAGGCCGACCTGGAAAGCACCGGGGACAACGCCATTCAGTTCGAGCTGGCCTCCCTGAACCAGGCTCTCATGATGCTGGAGCAGCGCACCCAGGACCTGCGGACGGCCGAAAACGTGGCCATGCAGTCCATCCCCATGATCAAGACCATGCAGTTTAGCAACATGAACCTGGTGCGGAAGATCAACTCGGCCTTCATCGTCACCCTGCCTGTCTTCAAGCAGGCCATCGCCCAGGCCATCATGCTCAAGCGCCAGCGCATCCAGGCCGAGGCCATGTCCGCCCTGGACGCCAAGACCAACGAGATGCTCCTCCGCAACGCCCAGAACACCGCGGAGCAGTCTAAGATCACCGCCCGCCTGGCCTCCGGCAGCTCCATCAAGACCGAGACCCTGGAAAAGACCTGGCAGACCATCGTCTCCGGCATCGAGGAGACGAAGCAGATCCAGGAGAACGCCCGGAAGCAGCGCATCGAGGACCAGAAGAAACTGGAAGCCATCAAGGACGATTTCAACAAGCGCTTTAGCGGGGCCTTGAAGTAAGGCACCCCAAACGTAGAAAAAGGGAGGAAAACCTATGCCGATCAACCTGACAAAAGGACAGAAAGTCGACCTGACCAAGGGCACCCCCGGCCTGACCAAGCTCATGGTGGGCCTGGGCTGGGACGTGAATGCCTTTGACTCCGGCTATAACTTTGACCTGGACGCCTCCGCGTTCATGGTGGGCAGCAACGGCAAGTGCCCCACCGAGAAAGAGTTCATCTTCTACAGCAATTTGGAGCACCCCAGCGAATCCGTCAAGCACATGGGCGACAACCTCACCGGCGAGGGCGAGGGCGACGACGAGCAGATCGAGGTCGATCTGTCCAAGGTCCCCGCCAACATCGAGCGGATCGCCTTCACCGTCACCATCTACGACGCCGACGTGCGCCGCCAGAACTTTGGCCAGGTGCAGAACGCCTATATCCACATCCAGGACATGGTCTCCGGCGCCGACCTCATCCGCTATGACCTAGGGGAGGACTTCTCCATCGAGACGGCCATCGTCGTCGGGGAGCTGTATCGCCACAACGGCGAGTGGAAGTTCAACGCCATTGGCAGCGGCTTCCAGGGCGGTCTGGCCGCCCTGTGCGGCCACTATGGCATCGAAGTCGCTTGAGCGCAGACACAAGCAGACACAAAAGGAGTAATACACTATGCCGATCAGTTTGAAAAAGGGGCAGAAAGTCAGTCTGTCCAAGGAAAACCCCGGTCTGACCAAGGTCCTGGTGGGCCTAGGCTGGGACGTGAACGCCTTTGACACCGGCGGGTCCTTCGACCTGGACGCCGCAGCCTTCCTGCTGGGCGAGAACGGAAAAATTACCCGCACGGAAGACTTCGTCTTCTATGGCAACCTCCAGCACCCCTCCGGGGCCGTGGAGCACCTGGGCGACAACCTCACCGGCGAGGGTGACGGGGACGACGAGCAGATCAAGGTCGATCTCTCCCTGGTCCCGGCGAATATCCAGCGCGTGGCCTTCACCGTCACCATCTATGACGCGGATGTGCGCCGCCAGAACTTCGGTCAGGTCAACAATGCCTTCATCCGTATCGTGGACGAGAGCAACGGCCAGGAAATCCTGCGCTATGACCTGGGGGAGGACTTCTCCATTGAGACGGCTGCGATTTTTGGCGAACTCTACAAGCACAACGGCGAGTGGAAGTTCAACGCCATCGGCAGCGGCTATCAGGGGGGCCTGGCGGCCCTGTGCGCCAACTACGGCGTGGAAGTGGAAGACTGAGCCGGCGCAGAGCGCCGGAAAAAGGAGGCGTTTCCCATGGCCATCAGCCTGGAAAAGGGAAAGAAAGTCAACCTGCGCAAGCAGGAAAAAACGGGGTTGGGCGAGATCCTCGTGAACCTCAACTGGAACAACAAGCCGGCCAAGAAGGGGTTTCTGGGCAGCCTCTTCGGCGGCGGGAGCAAGCCCATCGACCTGGATCTGGGCTGCCTGTACGAGCTGAAAAACGGCAGAAAGGGGACCGTCCAGGCCCTGGGCAATGCCTTTGGGTCCTTGCAGCAGGAGCCGTACATTGCCCTGGACGGCGACGACCGCACCGGGGCCGTGGCCACGGGTGAGAACCTGCGTATCGACGGCAACCACATTGCCGATATCAAGCGCGTGCTGGTCTACACCTATATCTATGAGGGCGTGGCCAACTGGCAGCAGGCCGACGCCGTGGTCACCATTCGCTATCCCGGCGCGGAGGACCTGGTGGTGAAGATGGACGACTACCAGTCCAACCAGATCATGTGCGGCCTGGTCCTGCTGGAGAACGTGAATGACGAGACCTTCAGCGTGGAAAAGATCGTGCAGTTCTACCGGGGCCACCAGGCGCTGGACCAGGCCTTTGGCTGGGGCATGCGCTGGACCCCCGGCCGGAAATAAGGAGGAACAACTATCATGGCGATCAGCCTGCAAAAGGGACAGCGCGTGAGCCTGTCCAAGGAAAGCAAAGAAGGCCTCGACCGGGTCATCGTCGGCCTGGGCTGGGACGAGGCCAGGCAGCCCCAGACCAAGGGCTTTTTGGCCAGCCTGTTCGGCGGCGGAGAGCCGCAGGCCATCGACTGCGACGCCTCCGCCCTGCTGTTGCAGGGCGGCAAGCTCCGCAACTGGAAAGACGTGGTCTACTTCGGTGCCCTGCGCCACGGCTCCGGGGCTGTCCAGCACATGGGCGACAACCTCACCGGCGCGGGGGAGGGGGACGACGAGCAGATCGTCATCGAGCTGGACAAAGTCCCCGCCCAGTATGACCGCATCGTCGTGGTCGTGAATATCTTCCGGGCAGAGGCCCGGCACCAGCACTTTGGGATGATCGAAAACGCCTTCATCCGCATCGTGGATGCCCGGAACAACCAGGAGCTGTGCCGCTTCAACCTATCGGAGCACTACGACGGGATGACCGCCATGATCTTTGGCGAGGTCTACCGCCACGGCAATGAGTGGAAGTTCAACGCCATCGGCCAGGCCACCACAGACCCCAGCTTGCAAGCGCTGAGTAAGCGTTACCAATAAGCAATGACCCGGAGAAAGAGGAAGGGGAGACGCTTCCTCTTTTTCCAAGCGCACAAAAAGGAGAAAAACATACCATGCACTTTAACGGTTTGAACGACCAGGAAGTGGAGCAATCCCGCAGAACCAACGGCAGCAACGCCATCCCGGACTCGGAACCGACGACTTTCTGGGCGGAATTCAAGGAGACCTTTGGCGACCCCATGATCAAGATCCTGCTGGCCATCGCCGCCATCATGATCATCATGTTCGCCTTTGGCTACTCCGACATCTACGAGCCGGTGGGCACCATTGTGGCCGTCCTCATCGTGGCCGTGGTCAGCGCCAAGACCGGCGTGGCCAGCGACACGAAATACCGGCAATTAAAAGATTCCACGAAGAAAGACCAGTGTAAAGTCTATCGCAACGGCGTCATCACCGTCATCGACGTGGATGACGTCGTGCTGGGCGACAAGGTCCTGCTGCAGTCCGGCGATAAAATCCCCGCTGACGGCATTTTGGTTGCCGGCGACCTGCGCGTGGACAACTCCGCCCTGAACGGCGAGGCCGAGGAATGTTCCAAGACCGCCGCCGCCGAGGGCACGAAGCTGGCCGATGACATCACCGGCGATACGTTTGTCGATGCCCACTCCCTCTTCCGGGGGGCCGTCCTGTTCGACGGCGAGGGCGTGATGGACGTGCAGAAGGTCGGCCTTGCCACCATGATGGGCAAAATGGCCGAAGAGATGCAGGAGAACGAGCCGGACTCCCCCCTGAAGGTGAAGCTGGCTAAGCTGGCCAAGCAGATCTCCACCTTCGGCTATATCGGCGCCATTGTCATCGCCGTCATGTACTTTGGCTACTTTATCCTGCAAGCCGGCGGCTTCGGGCCTTATTTTGCGGCGTCCCCGGCGGATATCATCAAGGATGTCGTTGAGGCGGTGTCCCTGGCCGTCGTCATCATCGTCTGCGCCGTGCCGGAGGGCCTGCCGCTGATGATCTCCCTGGTGCTCATGCAGAACACCAGCAAGATGCTGGACCACAACGTGCTGGTCCGCAAGGCCGAGGGCATCGAGACCGCCGGTTCCCTGAACATCCTGTTCAGCGACAAGACCGGTACCATCACCAAGGGCCAGCTGGAGGTCGTGGAGTTCTTCACCGCCGACGGCCTGACCATCCCCCTGGAGGAGCTGAGCCAGCACGGGAAGATCAAGGGCCTGCTCGACCTGGCCATCGGCAAGAACACGCAGTCTATGTTTGATGCGGACGGCCGCGTGATCGGCGGCAACGCCACGGACCAGGCCCTGGTCAAGTTCCTGGGCAAGGAGAGCATGGCCCAGCTGGAGGGCGTGTGCAAGACCGTCAAGGTGCAGGGCTTCAACTCCACCAACAAGTTCAGCCAGGTCTATCTGGGCGACATGGGCAAGACGCTGTATAAGGGTGCCCCGGAGCGCCTGCTGGCCACGGCGAAGAAGTACCTGGGCCTGAACGGAGAGATCAAGGATCTGGACCCCAAGGTCCTGGATGCCAAGATCGTGGAGCTGGCCGACAAGTCCATGCGCGTGCTGGCCTTTGGCTACTCCGAGCAGGCCATGGTCGAGAATAAAATCCATGAGGACGTGGTTTTGATCGGCTTCGTGGGCATCCGGGACGACGTGCGCCCTGAGGCCAGAGAGGCCATTGCCGAGGTGCGGCAGGCAGGCATCCAGGTCGTCATGATCACCGGCGACCGCCTGGAGACCGCCGTTGCCATCGCCAAGGACGCGGGCCTGTACCACGGCGGCGACGAAGTCGCCCTGACGTCCGCCCACCTCAACGAGCTTTCCGACGACGAGGTGAAAGAAATCATCCCCCGCATCCGGGTCATTGCCCGCGCCCTGCCCACGGATAAATCCCGTATGGTCCGCCTGTGCCAGGAGATGAATCTCGTGGTCGGCATGACCGGTGACGGCGTGAACGACTCGCCCGCCCTGAAGCGGGCTGACGTGGGCTTCGCCATGGGCAGCGGCACCGAGGCCGCGAAAGAGGCCGGTAAGATCATCATCCTGGACGATAACTTCAAGTCCATCAAGGATGCCATCTGGTATGGCCGGACGATCTACCATAACATCCTGAAATTCTGTAAGTTCCAGCTGGTCATCAACGTGGCCGCTGTGGTCGTCAGCGCCATCGCCCCCTTCTTCGGGGTGGAGGAGCCGCTGAAGGTCACCCACCTGCTCTTCGTGAACCTGGTCATGGACGGCCTGGGGGCCATCATGCTGGGCAACGAGCCGGCCCTTGCGCGGTATATGAGGGAAAAGCCCCGCCGCCGGGACGAGAGCATCATCAGCAAGCCCATGATGGGGCAGATCCTGACCATGGGCCTGTGGCTGACCGTGCTGAGCTTCCTCTTCCTGAAGCTGCCGGTGTTTGACCGCATCTTCCCTGTGCAGGAAGAGAAGCTCACGGCCTACTTTGTCCTCTTCATTTGGAGCGCCCTGTTTAACGGCTTCAACGTGAGAGACGACGGCTTTGGCATCTTCCGCGGGCTGAACCAGAACACGGGCTTTATGAAGGTCTTTGCCATCATCGCCATCGTGCAGGCGGCGATCGTCAACGCACCGCTGATCCCCTTCCAGGTCTTCACTTGGATCGGCGACATGTTCAGCTGCGTGCCCTTCCCGCCCCTGGGCTGGGTGGTGGCCATTGTGCTGGCCTTCACCATGATCCCGGTGGACCTCATCCGCAAGGCGGTCACCAAGCAGGAGAGACACGATCTGATCGGGCAGTCCAAATAAAGTTTCCAATATCCTCGCAGGAACGGGGCCTTCAAGACGGTGTTTTGAAGGCCCCGCTGTGCTAGGTCATGCTCTGCGAACAGGAGGTCTTATGCCAAGCTACACGACAAGTTACACGAAAGAAACGACCCTTCGGGTCGCCAAACGCTATCGGAACGCCAAGCGGGCCTATCTGCTGGTCAATCCCTTGCAGGCCAAGCACATGCCCGTCTCCCCGACGGAGGCCCTGACCATGATGCGGACCTTGGGGGAGGGGCTGCGGCAGGAATTTCCGGGGGCGAGGCTGGTCCTCGGCTTTGCCGAGACGGCCACGGCCCTGGGGGCCGCGGTGGCCAGTCGGCTCGGCCCGGACTGCGCCTTTCTCACCACCACCCGCGAAGCCGGGGAAGGGCCTGGCTGGGTCCGTTTTTTGGAGGAGCACAGCCACGCCGCCGAGCAGAAGCTCTGGGGCGGGGACCTCGACGCCCTGCTGCAAGAAACAGACACGGTCTTGTTCGTAGACGATGAGATCTCTACTGGCAAGACCCTGCGGAATATGGTCGCCCAGCTCACGGCGCGCTGGCCGGCGCTGGGGGAAAAGACGCTGGTGGCGGCTTCTCTGCTCAACCGGGTCACGCCGGAGCAGGAGGAAGCCCTGGCCGACGCGGGGATCACCTGCCGCTGCCTGGTCCGTCTGCCCCAGGAGGATCACACGGCCCAGGTGGCGGACTGGACGGTCACGGAAGCCCCGCCGGCAGTGCCCCAAAACCTCTCGTTTCGACAAGAAACGCTGCCCGGTGAGGGGCTGTTGGACCCGCGGAAAACGCTGCGCATCGGGGCCTATGACAGGAGCTGCCAGGCCGAGGCCGAGGCCATGCTATCCCGCGCCCTTGGGCCGGTGGAGACGCTGGGGAAGACCCTGGTCCTGGGCACGGAGGAGTGCATGTACCCGGCGCTGCGCTTGGGCGAGAGGCTGGAACGGCTGGGGGCCGAGGTCTGCTGCCACGCCACCACGCGCAGCCCCATTGGGCTGTGCGATGCGCCGGGCTACCCCATCCGGTCCGGCTGGAAGCTGCCCAGCTTTTACGAAGAGGAACGGACAACCTACGTTTATAATTTGAGAGAATATGATACGGTCATCGTCCTCTCCGACACGAAAAAAACAGACCTCCGGGCGATCCAGGCCCTGGCGTCTGTCTTGACCTGCAAGCAACTGATCTACACACAGGGGGAAGGCTATGTTTGGAAGCTATCGAAGGGATGACGTGACGCTGCTGCTCAAGGACATCACCGGCCAAATCGAACCCTTGGGCACCCAGGCGCGGGAGCGAAAGATCCAAAGCGGCACGCCCTATTATGAGATGCTCCCCATCGAGTACGAGCCGACCCCGGCCTATCTCCATGCCTATCAGGATGCGCTCGCCCGCTACGCGGGCATCACGGCGGAGGCCGTGGGGGGCGTGGCGCGGCAGATTTGGGAGCAGAAGGGGGACAGGGCCGCCCTCGTCTCCCTGGCGCGGGCGGGGACGACGGTGGGGATCCTCATCAAGCGCTATCTCAAGACCTATTATCACGCCGACGTGACCCACGCGAGCGTCTCCATCATCCGTGGCCGGGGGATCGACGAGAACGCCATGGCCTGGCTGCTGGAACGCCACGCACCGGAGGACCTCCAGTTCGTGGACGGCTGGACGGGGAAGGGGGCCATTCAGGGCCAGCTCCAGCAGGCCATGCAGGCCTACCCCGGCGTCAGCCCCGGCCTGGCCGTGCTGTCGGACCCGGCCTGTCTGGCGGAGAAATGGGGGACGCGGGAGGACTTTCTCATCGCCAGCTCCTGCCTCAATTCCGTCGTCTCCGGCCTGCTCAGCCGGACGGTCTACCGCCCGGATCTCATTGGCCCCCAGGACTTTCACGGCGCGGTGTTCTATGACCAATGGCAGGACCGGGACCTGACGTACCAGTTCATCGACCGGATCGAGGCCCACTTCCGGCCCCCCAGGCAGACCCCGCCCCCGCCCGGCCCGCAGACGGACCGGACAGCGGCAGAGGAGGTAACGCAGATTTGCCGGGTCTTCGGCGTCCGGGACCGCAACCTCGTCAAGCCCAGCATCGGGGAGGCCACCCGCGTGCTCCTGCGGCGGATGCCCTGGAAGATCCTCGTCCACAGCCTGGACGATGAGGCCCACCTGGGCCACCTCTACCAGCTGGCGCGGGAGAAGCAGGTCCCGCTGGAGGTCTACCCCCTGGTGCATTACCGGGCCTGCGGGCTGATCCGGGAGATGGCGGACGCATGAGAAACGAAACCATCTTATTCGCCAGCGACCTGGACAACACCCTGCTCTTCTCCCACCAGCACGCCCAGGCGGGGGATGTGTGCGTGGAGTATCTGGACGGCAAGGCCCAGGGCTTTTTTCCCCCCGGCGTCATCCGGGGCCTGGCGCACATCAACCGGTCGATGCGCTTTGTCCCGGTGACGAGCCGGTCGATCGCGCAGTTTTTACGCATCCAATTCCCCCCCGGCTGTGTGCCAAAATATGCCCTGGTGGCCAACGGGGGCCTGCTGCTGCGCAACGGGGCAGTGGACCCGGCGTGGCAGGCCCGCTCCCTGGCGCTGGCCGCCCCCTGGCGGGGGGAGCTGGCCAAGGCGGGGGAGCTGCTGGCGCACGTCCCCCTGCCCCTGCGGGCGCGGATGGTAGACGACCTCTATCTCTTCGCCGCCTGCGACAGCCCGGCGGAGGCAGCCCAGGCGCTGGCCCATGTGCAGGGCAAGACGCGGCTCACGGCGGAGCTGTCCGGGCGGAAGCTCTACTTCTTCCCGCCGGGGCTGAGCAAGGGGGACGCCCTCGTGCGCCTGCGGGAGAAATTTGCCCCGGAGCGGGTGCTCTGCGCGGGGGACAGCGGGATCGACGTCCCCATGCTGGAGCAGGCCGACGTGGCCATCGTGCCGAAGCGCGGGATGGTGGCCGGGGGCGTGGTCTGGGATGGCAGGGGGCGGTTCTCGGAGTTCGTCGTGGAAAAGGTGGCCGCCTTTGGCGGCGGGATCTGATGGGTGGTTCCGTGTCGTGCCATGTTGTCTTGGTACACTACGGCTCTGTTGCGGGACGTGGCCCTCATCCGTCTGCTTCGCAGCCACCTTCCCCCCAGGGGAAGGCTTTTTTGGTGGTACCACCCTGACAGAGCCTTCCCCGAGGGGGAAGGTGGGCTGGGCGAAGCCCGGGTCGGATGAGGGCAACCTACCGCAAGCACTCCGCCGTGTACTAACGTACCCCCTCCCCCGCAGAACCACGAAAAAAACGCTTGACAAACCCCCTGGTTTCGTGTATGATAATTGCGAAAAAAGATGCAGTCGCTTTTCCGACGGCATCTCAAACGACAATAGCAAACCCGGCGAAAGCCGGCGACGCAAAGCTATAGGGCCTTACCCCCGCAGAAAACAGGGTCTCCTGTTCGGGGCTGGCAGCCAGTTACCGAAAGGAGATCGCTGTTATGAAGCGGCTGTTTCGTTATGTCTGCGTTTTGCTCGCAGCTTTCACGCTCCTGTCCCTGGTCACCGTGGCTGGGGCTGCCGGGACCCAGGTCATTGATGCCTCCCACACCAGCGCGGGCTATGTGACCGTGAGCTACACCTCCACTGCCCGCCTGAAGGTCGGCATCCAGTACGGCAGCGGCAAGACCGCCTACCGCGACTGCCCCAGCGGCACCACCTCCTTCGCCCTGGACCAGGGCAACGGCACCTACACCGTCAGCGTCTGCCAGAACCTCTCCGGCACCTCTTACCGGGTCGTGGCCAGCCAGACCATGCGCGTGACCATCGACAGCGCCAACGCCCCCTACCTGATCTCCACCAGTGAAGTCCCCTTCGCCGCCGGCGACGCCGTGACGACCAAGGCCGCCGAGCTGTGCAAGAACGCCAAGACCGACGAGCAGAAGGTTGTTGCCATCTACAACTTCATCGCCGGCCGCTACACCTACGACCAGGCCCTGGCCGACCGGATCACCTCCGGCCAGGTCAAGAGCTATATCCCCAGCCCCGCCGCGACCCTCAGCGGCACCAAGGGCATCTGCTATGACTTTGCCTCTCTGTTTGCCGCCATGTGCCGCAGCCAGAACATCCCCTGCGCCCTGACCAAGGGCTACGCCGGCAGCAGCTACCACGCCTGGAACAAGGTCAACGTGGGCGGCAAATGGTATGCCATCGACCTGACCTACGCCGTGCTCTACCGGACCAAGACCCCCGCCACCAAGCTGGCCGCCTGCGTCTCCCCCCTGACCTACACCCACCAGAGCGACGCCCTGGCCGTCACCGCTGCGTGAGAACAAAAAAGATACACGTGAGAACAAAAAGATACATTTTCGATTTGATAATGCGAGTTGCCACAGAGAAACCCGGCAAAATGTACTTGAATTTTGCCATGAGTACGGTATAATACAACCATCAAAGGAAATCGTTCCCCGCCCCGCGGCGACCCGACGCCGCGGCAACGGGGGAGAGGGTCTAAAACCCCCCAAAGGCCAGGAGAACGAACATACTGGACAAACCCGATCTGTGCGTCTCGCAAGAAGTGGAAGTTTGTACAGACAAAGGCAAACCCGGCGAAAGCCGGGGACGCAAAGCCAAGGGCCTACCCGGGACGCAACCCCTATCCTTCCCCGCAAGGCAGCCGGTTACCAACACAGCACTACCTTCTTCGAGCCTGCACGCTCAAAGGAGGTATTTTTTTATGTTTGAAAAGAAGAGAGGAAAGCGCTTCTTGGCCAGCGTTATGGCCCTTGTCATGCTGCTTTCCCTAGCACCCGTCGGCGCTCTGGCAGCAGACGAGACCCCCACCAACGAGGAATGTTCCGCCGGGCCTCTTCCCGCAGAGGAAGGCAGCATGGACACCCCTAAAGAAGACACCCCCACCCCCCAACCCGCCGTGGCCCCCAAGCCCGTGGAGGCAGACCCCGTGGAGAGCAGCTCCGAAGCAGACATTCTCCCGGAAGGGTACCTGTTCGACCAGGCTTTTGGCGTGAATCACGATACGTCCAATAGCAATGATATTGCGGAGCATAAGGGTGGAAACAAAGACAACAGAGAGCTTGTTACTACGGATAGTACGCCAAAGTATGTTATCCGGTTTTATGTGAGCCAGACTGGTACGGAGAATTCCTATACTGAGGAAAATAAGTATACCGTTGTAAATCAGCCAGATAGTAACGAAGAAGAAGATAATTTGGAGCTTTCGGTAAGCCCTGGGTATGCCATTCTGACAGGCTACAATGATGTAGCAACTGAAATCGACTGGCAGAATTTTACACAAGTAAATGAAACGGGTGATGCAGCGGTTAAAGCATGGCTTAATCAACATGCAAGCAAGGGAGTTCCTAAGGGATTAACGGATTCTAATAAAGTAGAAGAGATCGTTAATCAGGTAAACACGCAGTATCAGGAGAACAATAAAGGATATGACTTGCCTCAGTTAACAGAAAACTATTTTAATGGTTTTGAATTTGTAGAGGCAAAGTATGTTGGTTCCGGTGAAAGTAGCATTCATGTGCATGTTAAATTGATCCGGAAGCCTGAATATGTCACTCGGACTGTTCGCTATATGGCGAATGACGGGACAAATAGAGAGGATCGCGATTCTGATTTTTATGAAGAGAACACGACGGCTACTGCTACGGTAAAAGAGAACATGTTTACCCGGGCCGGTTATGAATTTACTGGCTGGAACACGAAAGAAGATGGAACTGGGACCAACTATTCTCCTAAGAGTTCTATCCAGTTTAATGATGATACAGACGTTACGCTGTATGCACAGTGGAAAGTTAAGGAGTATACGGTTAAATATGATCTGAACTATGCGGGTGCCACTGACACCCTTGAAGCTAAGACAAATGTCAAATGGGGGGATAATGAATTACTGCCTGGTGGTAATAATCCCAGCAGAGGGGGTTACAACTTCGATGGCTGGTATACTCAGTCCACTGGCGGAACCGAGGTAACGGATACTACGACATATGCTAGCATTGCTGGGAACGATGCTACCCCTAGCGTGACGCTGTATGCACATTGGAACCAGGACTCTAAGCCTACCACTGAATCTACCCCCGTCTATGTCTATTTTAAGATAGTTGATGCAGCCGGGAATAATATAAAGGACAAGAGTAAGATCAACAATGACGACTTGAAAAATACCGCATGTAACAACGATGCAGATAAAAAGACTTGGGCAACCTTGGGTAAGATTGCTAGCGCTGAAACACTGACAGACGGTACAGAATATAAGGGGACCAATACTACGCTTGTAACAGTTGGAAATAAAGCTAAGGATCAGCTGAAAAACGACGATGCCCTTCATACGGCCAACAAAAAAATCGCAAATACAGTCCTTGCTAACATTGAGTGGTTCCAGCTGAAGCAATGGAATGGTGCTACTAATTATGTGGCATCAGGTACACAAGCCTGGCACCTCGATGGCAAGATCACGGGCTACACTGTTACCTATAATAAAGGTACTACTGAGGCTACCAATGATGTCCATAACATGCCTGCTGCTGATAGAATGTATTATCTGAGAGGTAGTGAGTATACTGTCAGTGATGCTACTCCGACCCGTGATGGGTATGTGTTTACCGGTTGGAAGTCCGATAACAATGTATACGCTTCTGAGAGCAAAATGACCATGCCCGCGAAGAACGTGGTTCTTACCGCTCAGTGGGAAAAGGACGAGTTGGTTGATCCCTCTGTGGACCAGCCCGAAGGTATCACTAAGGGAGATGGTATCGCCGATAAGTATCAGATTCAGGTAAGCTTTGAAGCGATGAACGGTACGTTTGAAGGCTGCACTTCTCCTGACAATCAGTATACTACTGTTGTAACAAAGTACGATAATTCCACCAACATGCCTTCTGAAAACGGCACTGCTAAGCTGGCTAATGAGCATCTGAAGGCTGCGACCCCCAATGAAAATCATAATCTGACTGGCTGGACAAAGAATAGCACTAAATGCGAGATTCCGAAACTCAACGATATTGTGACGCATGGAGACCACTTTGTGGTAACCTTTGAGAAAAAGGAAAACCCCCCTATTGTTGAGCCGACTACTAAAATTAACTACACCATCAACCAGCACTTTATGAATGGTAAGGGTGAGAAAGATTCTGCCCTGGATAAGCCTGGTACGACTCAGTCTGCGGACAAAGATACTGCACTGAGCGAGTTGATTAAGAACCTTGCTAAAGATCAGACCATCGGAAATGACAAGGACAACTATATGTACGTTTCCGGGAAGTATACTACTAAGAATGAAAGCCAGAAAGATCAGCCCATTACATCCGAGTCTAAACTGACTGAAGATACCACGATCGACCTGTACTACTATCTGGACAACTGGAAGGATGCAGGCGAGGCTGGTAAGGACAGTGAGAACGGCGGCGACGATATCCCCGACTGCGATCAGGTGCTGATCAAGTACGTCAGCTCCAATTCTGAGAGAGGTACTGTTTCCCCTGACATGGAAGTTCTGACTCTTAGAAAAGATAACGAAAACGTTCAGATTAAGATCAACGGTTCCAAGGCAACCGATAATGGTGGTAGAAACTACTTCTCCAACTGGACGGAGGACAATACGCAGGTCAGCACCAATGCTACTCTGAACCATCAGACCATCCTGGACGTGATTAAGGAGTTCACGGGCGGTAAGACTTACACCTTCACCGCGAACTTCGGCTACTCCAGCGGTGGCGGTAGCGGCGGTAGTAACCGTCCCAAGCCTCCTGTTGTGGAGATCCCTGATGATGTGCCGACTGGTCTGAACGGGAAGGACCACTACGCTTATATCATTGGCTACGGCAACAACGACGTGCGGCCCCAGAACAATATTACCCGCGCCGAGGTGGCCACCATCTTCTTCCGTCTGTTGACCGACGAGACCCGCACGGCCAACATGACCAAGAGCAATGGCTACAACGACGTGAAGGACGGCGACTGGTTCTGCTGCGCCGTGTCTACCCTGAGCAAGATGGGGATCATCAAGGGCTATGAGGACGGCTCCTTTAAGCCCAACGACCCCATCAGCCGCGCCGAGTTCGCCGCCATCGCCGCCCGCTTCGACCCCAACGGCGACAAGACCCCCGCCTCCTTCTTCGACGTCACCAGCCACTGGGCCAAGGACGAGATCAGCATCGCCGCCAACCACGGCTGGATCAAGGGCTATGAGGACGGTTCCTTTAAGCCCGACCAGAAGATCACCCGCGCCGAGACCATGACCCTCGTCAACCGCGTGCTCAACCGCCTGCCCGAAGCCAAGGACGACCTGCACAAGGACATGAAGACCTGGGTCGACAACATGGACGAGACCGCTTGGTACTACCTGGCCGTCCAGGAAGCCACCAACAGCCACTACTTCAAGAACAAGACCAGCACCAAGTTCGAGCAGTGGACCGACCTGCGCGACACCCGCGACTGGAGCGAGCTGGAAAAGTGAGCCACAGCGGGAACGCTGAGAAGAACGCTTAACTAAAAAAAGAGACAGGCTGCGGCCTGTCTCTTTTTTGCGGGGTGGGTGGTCTGCGCTGGTACACTACGGAGTGCTTGCGCGGCGTGGCCCTCATCCGTCTGCTTCGCAGCCACCTTTGTTTAAGGATGATTTTACTGAATCAAACTGTCCCCCGGACAGTTTGACCCCAGGGGAAGGCTTTTTCGGGTGGTACTGCTCTGCAAAGTTGTACCGCGTTGACAGAGCCTTCCCCTGGGGGGAAGGTGGGCCGGCGAAGCCGGGTCGGATGAGGGCCACCTACCGAACGGAATCGGCCGTGCACGAAGGCAACACCGTGCCTTGCGGAACCACGAATTCGATTCTCCGGCGAAGCAGGACACCATCAGGTATCTAAGATGTGCCCCGCCATGAAGCTCTCGAAGAGGTAGCTGGGGTTTTCGTAATACACGCTGCTGTTGTAGTCGTCGATGTGGTCGCTGAGGAAAGAGTTGTAGACTTGAAACAGCGCATCGACGATGGAGATGTTTTTGGCCGCGGCGACCTGTTTGATCAGGCGCTTGTAGACCTTGCCGATGTCCCAGTGGGAGGGGATGGCATAGCCGCAGGCGGCGACGTTGTCAAAGGTCCCGGTGGGGATGCCGGCCTCTTCGATGAAGTCGTCACGGACGCGGTCGAGGTTGTCGCTGTGGTAGACGTCGGCTAGGTCGTAGATCTTGGCGACGCGCTCCTTGCCCAGGGCGTTGACCACGTCCCGCCGGGTGTTTTTGGTCTTGCGGGCGATGTAGTCGATGAGGGAGCAGGTGAAGAACAGATCGTTGTCTTTTTGGGGTTCTCTGCCGAGCGCATGGTTCATGGGGTGACCTCCTCATAGCCGCGATAGGTCAGGCAGGCCAGGGCCTGATCTGTGCAGAAGTTGATCTGGTGCGTGGGATATTTGAACTTGGCCAGGACCCAGAACTGTTCTCTGGTAAGGGCGCCGTCGATGTAATCGGCGATGTAGTTGTAGACCTGGTCGTTGGCCATGGCACCGATGACGATGTCATAGTCATGGGGCTGGCCGGAGCGGCAGGCGATGATAAAATCCAGCCATTCATCGGTCATGTCGGGAAACTCTTTGATCTTGAGGGCGCTGTTCAGACGGACCTCGTAGATCGAGACGATGTTGCTTCGGTATCGCTTGGCCCAGCGCTGGGCCTGCTCTTTGATGACGGTGCAGTAAAAGCCAGGGCCGAAATCCTTGGTGTTGCGGCCCACCCGAATTTCCGGGTGCGGTATGGGCTGGTAGCCCCCGTGGTAGACAGTCAGTTTCGCCATGTGATCCCACCTATTCTTTGGATGCTTTTCCCAAATTATAACGGACAGAGAAAGCCGAGTCAACAGAGCCTTCCCCGAGGGGGAAGGTGGGCCGGCGAAGCCGGGTCGGATGAGGGCCACCTAGCGATCGGAATCGGCTGTGCACGAAGGCAATACCGTGCCTTGCGGAACCACGAATTCAATCCTCCGGCGAAGCCGGATACCACGGCTCCCCTTCGTTGACCTTTCCCGTCCTGTCGCGTATAATGGGGGAAAAAGACGCAAATCAAGATTCAAATTCGGAGGGAATGCTTTTATGATCCGACTGGAATGTGACTACGCCGAGGGGGCACACCCCCGCGTGCTGCGGCGGCTGACGGATACGAACTTCGATCAGACCGTTGGATATGGAGAAGATACGTTTTGCGACAAAGCCCGCGCCCAGGTCCGGGCCTTGTGCGGGGGCGGGGAGGACCTGTCCGTCCACTTTTTGGTGGGCGGGACCCAGGTCAACACCACGGTGATCGCCGCGGCCCTGCGGCCCCACCAGGGCGTCATCGCCGCCCACACCGGGCACATCAACGTCCACGAGACGGGGGCCATCGAGTCCACCGGACACAAGGTCCTGCCCATCCCGTCGGAGGACGGGAAGCTCACGGCGGCGGCCATCCTGGCCCTGTGGCGAGCCCACTGGACCGACGCCACCCACGAGCACATGGTCCAGCCCGCCATGGTCTATCTCTCCCAGCCCACGGAGAACGGCACGCTCTACTCCCTGGAGGAGCTGGACGCGATCTGGCAGGTCTGCCAGAGCAAGGGGCTGACCTTGTATATCGACGGGGCGCGGCTGGGCTACGGCCTGATGAGCAAGGCCTGCGACATGACCCTGCCCGACCTGGCCATCCGCTGCGACGCCTTTACCATCGGCGGGACGAAACAGGGGCTGCTCTTCGGGGAGGCGCTGGTCATCCGCAACCGGGCCTTGAACCGGGACTTCCGCTACCTCATCAAGCAGCGCGGCGGCCTGCTGGCCAAGGGGCGGCTGCTGGGGGTGCAGTTCTCGGCCATTTTGGAGGAGGAGCTGTACTTCAGCCTGTCCCGGCAGGCGGACGAGTTCGCCATGAAGATCCGCCGGGCCTTTGAGGCCAAGGGCTGCCCCATGCTCTACGATTCCTACACCAACCAGCAGTACCCCATCCTGCCCGACAAGCTGCTCCACGAGCTGGAGAGGGAGTTTGCCTTCGCCTTCTGGTGCAAGACCGACGAGACCCACACCGCCGTCCGCATCTGCACCAGCTGGGCCACCACGCAGAGGGCGGTGGACACCCTCTTGCGGCGCCTGAAACAGTTCGCCTGAACACGCACGAAAGGAGACCGCCCATGAAACTCTACACCGTTGCCGACGAGAAGCGCACCCTGGTCTGCCGGGAGACTGCCCCCGGCACCTTGCAGGTCCTGCCCTACGCCACCATGAACGACCTGCTCACCGACGACCCCGCCCACCGGGAGACGATCCTGGCCCGGCAGGCAGGGGAGACCCTGGCCCTGGCCGAGGTGCGGGTCCTGGCCCCCATCCCCGCCCCCCGGCAGGACGTGATCTGCCTGGGCATGAACTACCAGAAGCACAAGACCGAGGCCGAGCAGTTCAACGCCGACGCCTTTACCCGGGAAAAGGGGAGCGCCGTCTACTTTTCCAAGCGGGCCACCCACTGCCCCGGCCCCGGCGACCCCATCCCTGGGCATTTTGACCTCGTGGATAGCCTGGACTATGAGACGGAGCTGGCCGTCGTCCTGGGGAAAGATGCGAAACACGTCCGGGAAGAAGACGCCTATGACTATGTCTTTGGCTACACCATCGTCAACGACGTCTCCGCCCGGAACTTGCAGACCGGCCACAAGCAGTGGTACTTCGGCAAGGGCCTGGACGGCTTCACCCCCATGGGCCCCTGCCTCGTCACCCGCGACGAATTTTCCCAGCCCCCGGCCCAGGCCATCCGCACCTGGATCAACGGGGAACTGCGGCAGGACGCCGTGACCGACGAGCTGATCTTTTCCATCGCCCACGTCATCGCAGAGCTTTCCCAGGGCATGACCCTCCAGGCCGGGACCGTCATCGCCACCGGCACCCCGGCGGGGGTCGGCATGGGCTTCGATCCCCCCAAGTTTTTGAAAGCAGGGGACGTGGTCCGGTGCGAGATCGCAGGCATCGGCGTCTTAGAGAACACGGTCGAATAACTTTTTTCCACAAGAGAACCGCCCCGCCGCCTGGAACAAAAACCAGGCGGCGGGGCCGTTTTGCGTTTAGAGAAGAGAAATTTTAAGAAATTTCTCCAAGGTAGTTTATCCTAGCGAACCGACGGTAACGATGTGCATTGTATCATGAACTAGGTAGGAAGTAGGAAGGTATCTTCCATTAGAAACACGACCGTCAGCAATTTTAACAAAGCCAAGATAAGTCTTACTGGATTGATTTTGCAGATAAGTGTATGCATATCCAGTTACCGCATGATTTCCATAATATGAATGGTCATGTAAAATAATACAAATGGGCTTATAAGAATTAATTGCGTCTTTGACAAGCCTATATGTTATTGATGATTGCGTATTTACAGATACATTTATATTAAAGAGTGAAAATGATTCCTTTATGTAAGTGCTAACACTCGAATTAAGGGTACCACCATTATCTTTAAATTCGGCGTTTTTATAATACTCGTTTTTTAATCCAAGTTGAACAACAGGATTAAATATTCCAGAACCAGTTGATCCTGATTTTGATGTAACAGGGGTATATCCACGATAGTATCCAACTATTTCTATAAGGTTTGTAATTGCGACAGGTGCACAATGATTGGTATAACCATAATATAGCGACGTATATCTGAATTTACAGTTATTTTCAAATGGATTTTTCCACTCAGTAGCTACGTATGGACCTCCATAATGCTCGTTAGCCCACACAATGGGATCGCTAATTGGATAATCGGCTTGTGTCTGTGCAGAAGAGGTATTTCTGGATGCTTCTAAAGGTTCTGAAACATCTTTTTTAAGAAGAGTAGTTCCATCGATGGCTGTAACTAAATTGCTATCCTTGGCTGACTTAAAATAATTAAGATTACCGGTATAGATGATAACGTCATTAGCATCCAGATTGAAACTTTCATATACAGGCGTAGATTCATCAGAGAATTCTAGAATACCATTTTCTATATCAGGATAGGCTGAGACAACTACGTACCCATTGTCATTGCCATTAGTTTGTAGTTCAAAAGAATATGCAGAAATTTCGCCATCAGGTGCATACATTGTCTGCGAATTTACAATGCTGGTCTCTTCAGACCAAGTTATGTCAGGCATGGAGAGCATATCTTGGATGAAGTAACCTGCTATAATTTCGGCAACATTTTCGGGGATACTTGTAGAGGACGTTGTGGAAGATAGGGATGAGTCGTTGACTGCGCTTGCACTTACCGTTAGGAGACTTGTTACTAGAACAAGGGAGAGCAAGCATGATAGAAGTTTTCGTTTCATGGGAATCTCCTTTCTTACTGTAAGTTGACTTGGTAGGAACGATGAATGATAGGTGAGAGGGACTAGAATTTCTTATATTCTACTATAAAACCAATCAAAATACAAGAAAAACAAACAAAAATATTGAAAATAAATCAAAAAAATAGTATAATGTGTAAAAACGAAAGGAGGGAGAAGAATGAAACGATGGAGTAGGATGCTTTTTCTCTCGATCTGTCTCATGTGTGTTCTCTGTGCCTGCATGGGACAAAAAGAAGATATATTGATCGGAGGAGAGGAAGATGCGACTGGAACCATCCAATCCATCGAAGAAGATGCTGTCTTCTTGCGGATCGATCAAATTGACCAGAGAAACGATCAGTTGAAGACAGGAGATGTGGTGGCGCTCAGAACATTGGAAATGAAAGAGCTTGATCCGGAAGAGTTTTCTTCCTTACAGGTAGGAGAGGTCCTGGACATCACCTATTTTAACATGAACGAAGAGAACGATATCCCGGTCCTGTATGTTTCCCGCTGGGAACTTCAAACACAATAAAGAAAGCCCAGTCTTCTGCGGTGTCGTAGAAGACTAGGCTTTTCTCAGAACAAAAAATAGGAAATCTCAGAAAGTTTTCCCCAATTCATAATATATTATTGGTTTTCTTCGTCAGCGACGGCGAAGGTGGTGAAGGGGGGCTTGCCGCGGGTACCCAGCAGGCGGACGCCGGAGCGATAGAGCGTCTCCACCGTCTCCACCAGATTGGCGGTGATCTCCTCGCCGGGGGTGACGAGGGGAATTCCGGGGGGATAGGCCCAGATGTATTCCCCGCAGACCTTGCCCATGCCGTCGTACAGGAAGGTCAGGCCGCCGGGGGCCATGGCGGCCTCTTCCAGGGACATGCGGCGGGGCGGCAGCTCGTAGGCGGGCAGGGGGTCGGCGGGGGCCTCCTCGTTGGGACCGGCGGCCTCGTCCAGGGCCAGCAGGGCCTCGGCCAGGCGGGTGGGCATGGTGTCGTCGGTGCCCAGGCCGGTCATGGCGACGGCGTAGTGGTCCAGAGCCATTTCCAGCTCGATCTTGTACTCCTCCCGCAGGCGATTTTTTAACTCCACGCCGGTGAGGGCGCTGTTGCGGGTGGAGATGAGGATCTTGGCCGGGTCCAGGGCGAAGATGCCGGGGTAAGAGGCCCCTGCCTCGGCTCCGTGGCCCAGCAGACGCAGGTGCTTCAGGCCGCTGGCCAACTGGTCGAATTTGTCCAACCGGGCTTTCCAGGCGGAGAAGAGTTCCTCGCCCTGCTCCTCCAGCAGGCGGATGCACCCGTCCATGGAGGCCATGAGCAGGTAAGAGGGGCTGCTGGACTGGAAGATGCCCGCCTGCCGGACGACCTGGGGCAGGGACAGCCGCGCCCCCGTGGCGTGGAGGACGGCGGTCTGGGTCAGGCTGGGGAGCATCTTGTGCAGGCTGGCCACGGCCAGGTCCGCCCCCTGGCCCATGGCGCTGGGGGGAAAGGCGGGGTGGAGGCCCAGATGGGCCCCGTGGGCCTCGTCGACCAGGACGGGGATGCCCTTTTCATGGGCGATGGCGCAGATCCCGGCGGTGTCGCTGAGGATGCCGTCGTAGGTGGGGCTGGGGTAGACGATGAGCTTCACGTCCGGGTGCTGCGCCAGGGCCTCGGCCACTTGCTCCGGGGAGATGGACCCAGCCAGGCCGAAGGTCGGCTCGGTGGCGGGGGTCAGAAAGACCGGGTCCAGGCCACAAAGCTCCATGGCGTGGTAAATGGCCTTGTGGCAGTGGCGGGCGACTAAGATCTTGTCGCCCCGGCGGGTGGTGCCGCGCATGGCGGCCAGCAGGCCGCCGGTGCTGCCGTTGACCAGCAGGCAGCTCTTCCGGCTGCCCCAGAGGGCGGCGGCCCGGTCCATCATCTTCGCTAAGATGCCCTCAGGGGCGTGGAGATCGTCAAAGCCGGGCAATTCTGTGATGTCCCATTCCGCGCCCAGCTGGGCGAGGTAGGGGGCCAGGGCGGCGTTTTCCTTGTGGCCTGGCATGTGCAGGGAGAGATACCCCGCCTGGTGGTGGGCCTGTAACTGCTCCAGCAGGGAGGGGGTGGTTTGTTCTGACATGTGCATCCGACTCCTTTTATTAGTATCCTATATATTAAAGTGTTTTCACAAGAAAGCAGACGCGGCAAGGGAGACCTGCGCGAAAGGGGCTGCAGAGGTATGATACCAGAAACCATGCCAGATGGCAACCAGGGCGCAAACTCTGGCCTGTCCGCAGGCCACAGACGGGGAGATTCTGACCTTATGAAAAACTTTCGGTTTGGTGATTTTTACAGGGCCAGGACTGTGGTAGATTAAACCTACCAAACAGAATTACCAAAAGGAGGCCCATCCCCATGAGCACCAACTCTGCGGCTGCCACGAGCAGCAACTCATCCCGCGTCAAGTCCCTTGCCATCACGGCCATTTGCCTAGTCCTGGTGTATGTCTTCACGTCCGTCGTGAACATTCGCCTGCCTTTCGCCCCCAACGGCGGCTTGGTCCACCTGGGCAACGTCCCCCTCTTCGTCGCGGCCATTCTCTTCGGCAAGCGCACCGGTATGATCGCCGGCGGCATCGGCATGGGTCTGTTCGACCTGCTCTCCGGCTGGACCCTGTGGGCTCCTTTCACCTTAGTCATCGTTGGCTGCATGGGCTTCGTCGTGGGCGCCATCACCGAGAAGCGGAAAAACATGGGCTTCATCGTCCTGGCCCTCATTGCCGCCTGCGCCATTAAGATCGTCGGCTATTACTTCGCCGAGGTCGTGATCTATGGCAACTGGGTGGTGCCGTTCACCTCCATCCCCGGCAACCTCATCCAGATCGGCGTGGCCGCCGTCATCACCCTCATCATCATTAAGCCCCTCCAGGTTGCGGCCGAGCACACCATCCTGAAGAAGGCTTGAGGAAATGACCAAACCTGGTCACGGATCGGAGAACGATTTGCATAATTTGCAGAGGTTCCATCATCTTCATTTGCAGAGAAAAAGACGCCGATGCAATTTCGGCGTCTTTTTGCAATTTCTCGTTTTCCATCTTTCATGCTGGAACTTTTGTGCGATGCCGCAAAAATTGTTCAAAATTTTTCAAAATAATTGTTGCATTTACAGCAGGGACGTGCTATACTTGCAACTGCAATAGGGAGGAACTGAAAAGTTTGTCTTAGATTGCAAGTATCCTTGTATTTTCGCCTGGAGCCTGGTGCCGCCGGGGAAAAATAAATCTTCAAAAGAAGGAGCCAAACATCATGAATGCTTACATCGAAAGCGTTATTGAAACCGTTAGAAAGAAGCACGGCAACGAGCCCGAGTTCGTGCAGACCGTGGAGGAAGTTCTGAGCTCTCTGGACCCCGTCGTTGAGAAGCACCCCGAGTACGAGGCTGCTGACCTGCTGGGCCGTATGGTCGAGCCTGAGCGTATGTTCACCTTCCGCGTTGTGTGGACCGACGACGCTGGTAAGCCCCACACCAACATCGGTTATCGTTGCCAGTTCAATGGTGCTATCGGCCCCTACAAGGGCGGCCTGCGCTTCCAGCCCAACGTTTACCCCGGCATCATCAAGTTCCTGGGCTTCGAGCAGATCTTCAAGAACTCCCTGACCGGTCTGCCCATCGGCGGCGGCAAGGGCGGCGCTGACTTCGATCCCGCCGGCAAGTCCGACGCTGAGATCATGCGTTTCTGCCAGAGCTTCATGACCGCTCTGTATCGTTACATCGGGCCCGACATCGACGTCCCCGCTGGTGACATGGGCGTTGGCGGCCGTGAGATCGGCTTCCTGTATGGCCAGTATCGCCGCCTGAAGGGCTGCTTCGAGAACGGCGTTCTGACCGGCAAGGGCCTGTCCTATGGCGGTTCTCTGGCTCGTCCCGAGGCTACCGGCTACGGCGCTGTGTACTATCTGCAGGAAGTCCTGAAGCACGAGGGCGAGAGCATCGAGGGCAAGACCATCGCTGCTGCTGGTTTCGGCAACGTGACTTGGGGCATCTGCAAGAAGGCTAAGCAGCTGGGCGCTAAGGTCATCACCCTGTCCGGCCCCGACGGCTATGTCTACGATCCCGACGGTGTCTCCACCGACGAGAAGGTCGAGTACCTGCTCGAGATGCGTTCCTCCGGCCGCAACAAGGTCAAGGACTATGCTGACAAGTTCGGTGTTGAGTTCCACGCTGGCGAGAAGCCCTGGGGCGTGAAGGCTGACATCATCATGCCCTCCGCTATGCAGAACGACGTCAACATGGAGCAGGCTAAGAAGATCGCTACCTGCGGTGCTAAGTACTACATCGAGGTCGCTAACATGCCCACCACCAACGATGCTCTGAAGTTCCTGATGGAGCAGCCCAACCTGATCGTGGCTCCTTCCAAGGCTGTTAACGCCGGCGGCGTTGGCGTTTCCGCAATGGAGATGTCCCAGAACTCCGAGCGTCTGTCCTGGACTGTTGACGAGGTCGACGGCCAGCTGAAGAAGATGATGGAGAACATCCACAGAGTCTCTGCTGAGGCTGCTGAGGAGTACGGCCTGGGCTACAACCTGGTCGCTGGCGCTAACATCGCTGGCTTCAAGAAGGTTGCTGAGGCTATGCTGGAGCAGGGCCTGTTCTAATTCAGAACACCCCCATCTTCTGAAACAAAGCATAAAAACAAGACCTGGCCTTCGGGCCAGGTCTTGTTTTTGTATCCTGTATTCTGTAAAGTATCGAAAAAATCAGCGTACCCATCTGAGTACGCTGGTTTTTCTTATGACTCGTCTTTTTCGTGCGCCCGCCCGCACACCGGGCATTTCCCCAGCGCTTCCTGATACCACGTTCCGCAGGAAGGGCAGTGGGCACGAGGAGGTTCGGTGGGGGTTTTTGCGGTGGTCGGGGCTTCTTTCTCCGGCTCTTCGCGCAGGTCCTCTTCCTCCGCCGCCTGGGCGGCCCCTTCGGGGACCAGGAAGCTCAGCTTCCGGTTGATCTCCCGCGTGGCCTTGACCTGCATGATCCGCAGCAGGATCAGCTCGTATCCCACCCGGCAGAGCAGCGGCCCCAGGAGGAGCAGCAGCAGGCCCATCATCAAGAGCGTTGTGTTGGCGAAGAGACCCTGGAAGATCAAGACCAGCCCAAGCAGCACCGCCACCAGGGAGAAGAAGACATTCAGCACTTGCAGGATCTTTTCCAGCAGCAGCGTCTTCGGCGTGAAGGCGTCAAACAGCAGCTGGAAAAAGGCAGGCAGCTTCCCGTCCTTGTGTTTGGGCAGCACCAGCACGGCCAGCAGGGCCGTCAGCACCACCGCGATCACCAGGATGCCCACGATCCCGGCCGCGGCCAGGATGTGCGTGTTATAAGTATAGTAGTACATCAAACACCTTTCTTTCTGTCGTTCATTCCGATCGGTTGGAGGACGGAGTTGCCGTTATTTCAGGGCTTCCGTCCGGTATAGGTCGGTCCGCCGCCCGGCCAGGATGGGGATCTGGGCGCGGTACTTATCCAGGTCGGCTAGGTCGATCGTGACCACCTGCACGCCGGCTTTCTCATCGAACTCCGTGAGCAGATTCCCCCAGGGGTCGCTGACCAGGGAGTGGCCGTAGGCGACATAGGACGCCGTCTCATCCCTGGCGGGGGAGCAGCCGGCGATAAAGCACTGGTTATCCAGCGCCCGCATCCGAAAGGCCAGGCTCCAGTGGACAGGGCCGGTGGTCATGTTGAAGGCGGCAGGGATCAGGATGAGCTGTGCCCCCTTGTCTCCCATGACCCGGAAAAGCTCGGAGAAGCGAATGTCAAAGCAGATGGCGATGCCCAGCTTGCCCAGCGGTGTGTCGACCACGGTGATCTGGTCCCCGGCGGTCAAAGTGTCGGACTCCATGAAGCGCTGGCCGCCCGGCACATCGATGTCGAAGAGATGGACTTTCCGGTGGCGGGCCAGCTCCTCCCCTTGGGGAGAAAAGAGGTAACAGGTGTTGTAGATGGCGTCCCCCTCCCGTTCGGGCACGGAGCCGCCGGCGAGATAGATGCCCAGCTCTTTGGCGATGCGGGACAAAAACTGCCAGGTCTCGCCCCCGGCGGGTTCCGCGTACACGGGGAAGCAGGCGTTTTCATAGGGGCAGTTGAACATTTCCGGCAGCAAGACCAGCTCCGCGCCCTGGCGGGCGGCAGTGCGGATGGCCTCTTCGGCGGTGCGGAGATTTTCGGCCTTGTCAGCTGTCACCTTCATCTGACACAGGCCCAGTTGAATGGTCCCCATAGACAGGCTCCTTTCCTCTCCGCTCCCCAGTGGGGGGCGGCGGTTTTTTTCCCTTTGACTGTACCATATTTTCAGGTGGGACGCAAGGAGGAATCCCCTTCCTCTTAGTCGTACACCATAAAAATCCTCCCACCCCGCCCCCAAAAATTGTGGGAGCGGATAGGGAAAAGCCCATGACTTTTATCGGTGGGCGTGGTAAAATAAAAAGGACTATATCAAGTAAACGAAATGACTTTACGTCATAAACCATATTCCAAACCCCACAAGGAAAGAAAGGATAGTTACGCTATGAATGAATTCAAGGGAAGCAGCAAGTACGTTGTCTCCGAGGACCTGCTGCGCATCGTCAACATCTCCATCGCGTTGCAGAAGCCTCTGCTGATCAAGGGCGAGCCCGGCACCGGCAAGACCATGCTGGCCGAGGCCATTTCTGAGGCCCTGGGCAAGAAGCTCATCATTTGGAATATCAAGTCTACGACAAAGGCCCAGGACGGCCTGTATGTGTACGACACTGTCCAGCGTCTGTACGACAGCCAGTTCGGCGGCGAAGGCGTGGACGATATCAAGAAGTATATCAAGCTCGGCAAGCTGGGCGAGGCGTTCTCTGACAAGGAGCAGGTGATTCTGCTGATCGACGAGATCGACAAGGCCGACCTGGAGTTCCCCAACGACCTGCTGTGGGAGCTGGATAAGATGGAATTCTACATCCCGGAGACCAAGGAGACCATCGCCGCGCAGCAGCGCCCCATCGTCATCATCACCTCCAACGCCGAGAAGGAGCTGCCTGACGCCTTCCTGCGCCGCTGCGTGTTCCACTACATCGCCTTCCCCGACCAGGAGATGATGCGCGACATCGTCCACGCCCACTATCCCGACATCGAGGACCACCTGCTGGAGCTGGCCATGCGGGCCTTCTACCAGGTGCGCGACCTGCCCACCGTGGCCAAAAAGCCCTCTACCTCCGAGCTGCTGGACTGGCTCCAGGCCCTGCGCCTGGGCGGCGTGGACCCGGAGAAGATCGAGGCCGAGCTGCCCTACGCCGGCATCCTGCTGAAGAAAAACGAGGATCTCACCGCCGTGAAGAACGCCAAGAACCGCGTGAAGAACGGCTTCCGTTGGTAAGCGCGTCGACATCCGCCAACGAGAAAGGAGGGACACCGTTTGTTTACGGACCTGTTTTACTACATGCGTGCCAAGGGCCTGAAGGTGTCCATGAACGAGTGGCTGTCGCTGATGGAGGCCCTGGAGCGGGGCCTGTGCCGCAACAGCCTGCTGGAGTTTTACTATGTCAGCCGGGCCATTTTGGTCAAGACCGAGGCCGACTTTGACAAGTTCGATGAAATTTTCCTGGATTATTTCGACCGCATCCAGCACATCGAGGACATCCCCCAGGAGCTCATGGACTGGCTCCATGACCCCAAGAACATGAAAAAATACGACAAGGACGAGGTAGACGCCCGCACCACCTACGACCTGGAAAAGCTCCGCCAGATGCTGGAGGAGCGGCTCCAGGAGCAGCACGAGCGCCACGACGGCGGCCAGTACTGGGTGGGCACCGGCGGTACCTCCACCATGGGCCACTCCGGCTACGCCGCCACCGGCATCCGCGTGGGGGGCAAGAGCCAGCACCGCCACGCCTTGCAGGTGGCCGGGGAGCGGGAGTTTCAGGACTTCCGCGAGGACAACGTGCTCGACCAGCGGTCGTTCCAGCTGGCCTTCCGCCGCCTGCGGCAGATGACCACCCGCCAGGACGGCCCCATGGATGTGCTGAACCTGGGCCGGACCATCGACGAGACCTGCAACAACGCAGGCTATCTCCACCTGTCCTTCGACCGGCCCCGGACCAACGACATCAAGGTCATGGTCCTCTTCGACTCCGGTGGCTCCATGACTCCCTACACCCGCCTGTGCGGCCAGTTGTTCCAGGCGGTGAACCGGGCCAACAACTTCAAGGATCTGCAGATCTATTACTTCCACAACTGCTGGTACTCTGAGCTGTACACCGGCCCCCGCTGCGTCTACGGCGAGTCGGTGCCGACCCAGTGGATCATCAACAACCTCAGCCGGGAGTATAAGGTCATCGTGGTCGGGGACGCCTCCATGGCGCCCTCCGAGCTGACCTGGATCGGCGGCAGCTCCTACTACAACCGCTACAACGCCGAGACGGGCCTGACCTGGCTCAACCGCTTCCACACCCGCTTTGACAAAATGGTGTGGTTCAACCCCATCCCCGAAGCCATGTGGGAGTATGACTACGGCTACCAGACCATCGAGATGATCCGCCAGGCCGTGGACATGTACCCCCTGACCGTGGAGGGCCTGGGCCGTGGCCTGAAAAAGCTCGTGTCTGCCCGGTAACTTCCTGTCCGACCCCAGTGTCCCGCCCGCTGTCCAGCGGGCGGGTTTTCCGTGACGTCAGAGAAAACACAAGGAGGCGCCCTTTATGAACAAGATCGGGCGAAAACTGCAAACCCGCACCATGAATCTCCTGCGAGGGCTCCTCACCCTGGCGGTGACGTTCGTGCTGCTGACGGTGGTGCTGCAATTACAGGTGGAGTACAACCTGCTCATCTGCATCTACGCCGTCTCCGCCGGGGCCATGCTGCTGTACTGGATGATCCGTAACCGCAGCGACCAGGAAAAGCTGGACCAGGAGGTGGCGCGAAGTAACTCCCTGGTGAACGCCGCCCTTCCCGTGGGCGACGTGCGCCTGTTTGAGCTGCTGCCGGACGGGATGCTCCGCGTCCTGACCCCTGGGCAGGGGCAGGGTGACCAATTAAAAACCACGCTGGAAACGCCCCGGCGCTTGCTGGAATACTTAAACTGCTCCGCCCAGTGGGAGGCCCCGTTCCAGGCGGCCCTGGAGCAGGCCGCCCTGGGCCAGGACGGAGAGATCGAGTTCCAGACCATGGACCAGCAGGAGACCTGGATCCAGCTGCGCATGGAGCCCCTGCTCAACAACGAGGAGGCCACCGCCATCGGCACCATCCGGGACGTGACCGACGAAGTGAAGGAACGCCACCGCCGGGAGGACGCGGCGAAGCTCCTGGACCGCATGACCGAGGGCACCATCGCGGGCCTGGAGATCGGCCTGGAGACCGACAGCTTCCGCCTGCTCTGGGGCACCCAGGTCTACCAGGACATGCTGAAGGACATGGCGAAGAAGTTGGGCAAGGATCTGCCGTCCTACAGTGTCTTCATCCATGACTATATCGCCCCCACCATCCATCCCAGGGACCGGAAGGCATACCGGCGCAGCATGGACCGCACGACCCTGCTCTCCCTGATGCTGTCCGAGGGCCAGTCCCCCATGCCGGAGTATCGGGTGATGACCGACCAGACCCCCGGCTACGAGTGGCACGGGGCGGAGTTCTATTTCTTCCGGGACCCTGTGACCCACAAGGCCATGTGCAATGTCTTCATCCGCCAGGTGACGGAGGCCAAGAAGCGGCAGCTGGAAGAAAAACGCCGGTTGGAAGAAAAGGAGCATGTCCTCTTTTTGCAGGCCAAAAAGCTGGTGGAGTCTGAGGAAGAGCTGGACTTCGTCCACGTCATCGCCGAGTATTACCAGGGCATCTATGTTGTGGACCTGTTGGAGGACCAGACCCGGAGCATCAAAGTGCCCCGGTATTTCGCGGACCTTTTACAGGAGGCAGGCCACTGCCAGACCAAGACGCTGGAGCTTTACTGCGAGCGGCTCCTGGACCCCGACTATGTGGCAGCCTTCCAGTCCGTGACGAACTTTGACAATCTTCGCCGCCGCCTGGAAAAGAAACGTCAGGTGGAGTTTCTCTTCCACAAGAAGAACGACACCTGGCTCCGCCTGCGGGTCTTTGCCATGCCCAGCTACACGCCCCAGAACCAAAAGACGCTGTGGGTCTTTGAGGACGACACGGCCACCGTCAACCTCCGCCAGGAGGAGGAAAAGGCCCGCGTCACCGCCCAGGCCGCCGAGGCCGCCAGCCAGGCAAAGAGCCAGTTCTTGGCCAACATGAGCCATGACATCCGCACCCCACTCAACGCGATTTTGGGCATGTCCGAGCTGGGCCTGCGGGAGGACGCCAACGAGTCCAAGGACAACTGCTTCCGGGATATCCGCAGCAGCGGCCGTATTCTGCTGGACAACATCAACAGCATCCTGGACCTGTCCAAGATCGAGGCGGGCAAGATGGAGATCTCCCAGGAGAGCTACCACATCCACTCGCCCTTCCACGATGTGGTGACGATCCTGCGGATGCGTGCCCAAGAAAAAAAGCTGGACTTTCACGCCCAGCTGGATGAGAATATTCCGACGACGCTCTACGGCGACGACGTGAACATCAGTCATATTGTGATGAACCTGGGCGGCAACGCCATCAAGTACACCAAGGAGGGCTCCATCACCCTCTCCGTCACCTGGGAGCCCCAGGGGGAGGACGGCGTACTGGTCATCCACATGGAGGATACCGGTGTGGGCATCCGCAAGGAGGACCTGCCCTACATCTTCCAGAGCTACGGCCGCCTGGACCGCAAGGCCAACCGCCACATCGAGGGCACCGGCCTGGGCCTGCCCATCTGCCAGAAGCTCACGGAGCTGATGCACGGCGAGCTGGGCGTGGACAGCACCTACGGCGTGGGCAGCAACTTCTGGGTGCGCCTGCCCCAGAAAGTCGTCGACCCCACCCCCTGCGGCCCCTATTGCAGCGAGGAGCAGCGGTCGGACACCGGCAGCTACAACTCCTTCACCGCCCCCGAAGCGGTGGTCCTGGTGGTGGACGACCAGCCCCTGAACCTGAAGGTCTGCCAGGGTCTGCTTGGCCCCTATGAGATGGAGGTCTACACCGCCCGCTCCGGCCCGGAGGCCCTGCGGCAGATGACCCAGGTCTGGCCCGACCTGGTCCTCATGGACCACATGATGCCGGACATGGACGGCGTGGAGACCACCCAGCGCATCCGAGAGATGGGCAAGAAAGACCCCTATTTCGCCGTGGTGCCCATCATCGCCCTGACCGCCAACGCCATGAAGGGCGTGCGGGAGGAGTTTCTCCGCAGCGGCTTCAACGACTTTTTGCCCAAGCCCATTGAGCTGGACAAGCTGGACAACACCCTCCGCGCCTGGGTGCCGGAGGACAAGCAGAAGGCCCCCGTCATTCCCCTGGGCACCCTGCCGGGGGAGGAGCTGCCGGAGGACCTGCAAAACCTGCCCGGCATCGACGTGGTCCGGGGCATGTCCTACTGCGGCACAGGGGACGCCTACCGCAAGACCCTCTTTCTCTTCCGGGAACAGATCCCCGGCTACCTCCGCCGCATCCGGCAGGACTGGGAGGAGGAGAAGTGGGAGGATTACAGCATCGAGGTCCACAGCCTGAAAAGCGCCGCCCGCTGGATCGGGGCCATGGACCTGGGCGATGACGCCGAGACCCTGGAAATGGCCGGGCGGGGCGGGGACCTGGAAAAAGTCAACGCCCGGACGGAGGACCTGCTGGAGCAATGTCAGAAGCTGGGGGATGCGCTGGCGTTCCTGTGATGGTGGCCGCCGTAGGCGGCAGATTTGATTGGTGGTACCGAGGGGTGGTGTTCTACGCTAGTACACTACGGAGTGCTTGCGGTAGGTAGCCCTCATTCGTCCGCTTCGCGGCCACCTTCCCCCTCGGGGAAGGCTTTTTGGGTGGTCGATAAAAGGAACATAGTACCAAGTTTGCACTGCGTAGGCAGAGCCTTCCCCGAGGGGGAAGGTGGGCCGGGCGTTAGCCCGGGTCGGATGAGGGCGACCTTCCGAACGGAATCGGTCGTGTAGCAACATAACCACGTTCGATCCAGAACCACCCATCCGATCATCCGGCGAAGCCGGACACCATTCGCTCAGAATGATCCGAATGCTCTCGACAGAAAGCCCCAGTCGCATCAAAACGACTGGGGCTTTTGTGCTGCATCAGCTTACTTGTCCACGGCGTCCTTCAGGGCTTTGCCGGCCTTGAAGGCGGGGACCTTGGTGGCGGGGATGGGAATGTCCTCGCCGGTCTTGGGGTTGCGGCCCATGCGCTCGGCGCGGACCTTGGTCTCGAAAGCGCCGAAGCCCACGATCTGCACCTTCTCCTGGTCTGCCAGGGCCTTGGTGATGAGGTTGATGGCGGCGTTCAGGCCGATCTCCACGTTCTTCCGGGAAAAGCCGGTCTCTTCGGCCACGCCGAGGATCAGTTCAGTCTTGTTCATGTTGATTGTCCTTTCTCTTCTTCAGTTTCCTCAATTTCGTCCTTGGCCGGGTGCTTGGCCCGGTTCCAGTAGACCATCAGCTGGGATACGTCTACGTCTTTCATGTCCTGGCCTTGGGCCGTGACTGCCGCCTCCACTGCGGAGAAGCGGCGAATGAATTTTTCGCACGTCCCCTCCAGGGCTTCCTCAGGGTCTATGTGAAAGAACCGGGCCACCTTGACGGCGGCGAACAGCAGGTCTCCCAGCTCTTCCTTGATGTTGGTGTCGTCCGCCACAGCGGACTGGAGCTCGCCCAGCTCTTCGGCCAGCTTGTCCAGGGCGGCCTGGGCGTTGGGCCATTCAAAGCCCGCCTTTTCCGCCTTGGACTGGAGCTTTTCCGCCCGCCACAGGCCGGGCAGGCTCTTGGCGACGGCTTCCAGGGTTGCGGTGTAGGTGGTCTGGCCCTTCTCCCGGCGCTTGAGGGTCTCCCAGCTCTCCGCGGTGCCCTCGCCGCCGTCCCCAAAGACATGGGGGTGGCGGAAGATGAGCTTTTTGCAGATGCCGTCGGCCACGTCGTCCAGGTCAAAGCGGCCTGCATCCTCCTCCAGGGAGGCGTGGAAGACCACCTGGAGCAGCACGTCGCCCAGCTCCTCTTTCAGGTGGGCGGGGCTTTGCTCGTCGATGGCCTCGGCCACCTCATAGGCTTCCTCAATGAAGTTCCGGCGGATGCTCTCGTGGGTCTGGGCACCGTCCCAGGGGCAGCCCCCAGGGGCCCGGAGCAGGGCCACGATGCGCCGCAGGTCCTCCACGGTATACTGCGCTTTCTGTGTAAAGTCTACCATACTTCTATGCCTTCCTCCGTGCGCGGCTCACTTAATGTGCAGCAGCTTGGCGATCTTATCGCCCTTGGGCATGAGGGACAGGTCATCCTTGGAGACGATGCGCAGCACCAGCACCAGGATGGCATAGACAATGGCACCGACCACGATGCCCCCGGCCACGCTCATGGTGTTGCCCAGGTGCCCGGCCAGGATGCCGTAAGCGGCGCGGGCCGCCGCACCCATGATGGCCGCAGCAAGGACGGGCTTGACAAACACCCGGAGGTACTTGGGGGGGTGGGGCGTGACGCGCTTGATGGCGATGAGCTCCATCACGGAGACCAGCATAAAGCACACCAGCGTGCCCACCGGCGCACCCTTGATGCCCACAGAGGGCATCTGCACCAGGATGAAGTTCACGATGAGCTTCGTGGCGCTGCCGATGGCGATGAACCAGATGGGCAGGGCGGCGCGGCCGTTGGCCTGCAAAATGGCGTTGCACAGCAGCATCATGCACACAAAGGCGGAGGCGATGCCCAGGACCATCAGGCAGTGGCTGGCAATCTCCTGGTTGGTCTCCGGGTACAGCATCTGGATGATGGGGCCGGACAGCACAGCCAGGCCCACCCCGGCGGGCAGAGCCAGCAGAGCGCCCACGCGCAGGGCGGACTCAGCGATCTTGCCGGCACCGATCTGATCCTTCTTCGTCAGGGCCGCAGAGACGGCGGGAACGATGCAGGCCGTCAGAGAGACCATGAAGGCCGAGGGCAGGTTGTAGATGGTGATGGCCTTCTGGTAGCAGCCGTACAGGCTCACGGCCAGCTCCTCGGAGTAGCCCAGGGCGCTTTGCAGCAGGTTCTGGACCTGCACGGTGTCTAAGTAGGTGGTGATGGGCACCACGGAAGAACTCAGCGTGATGGGAATGGCGATGGAGGCCAGCACCTTCAGAATGTGCTTGGCGCTCTCCGGCCGGTCGTCGGTCTTGGCCAGGCCCTGGGCGCTGTTCTTCCGGCGGAAGCGGATCATCAGGTAGACCAGGGAGACCAGGCCGCTGGCGGTGACGCCGGCAATGGCGCCGGCGGCAGAGAACTCACTGCCGAAGCCCAGGCGCAGCAGGTACCAGGCCAAAAACAGGCCGACGATCAGCTTGGTCATGGCCTCCAGGACCTGGGAGACGGCGGTGGGCACCATGTCCGAGTGCCCCTGGGCATAGCCCCGATAGGCCGACATGGTACACACGAAGAAGCAGGACAGGGCCATCACCCGCACGGCGGGGGCGGCCAGGCTGTCACCCTGCAAGTTCGCCAGGGGCTGGGCGAAGATGAACATGATGAGGCTGCTGATGGAGCCTAAGATGATGAACGTGACCAGGGCCACGTGGAACACGCGGCTGACCTGATTGCGCCGGTTCAGGGCGTTGGCCTCGGAGATGGTCTTCGACATGGCCACGGGCAGGCCGGCGGTGGAGACCATCAGCAGCAGGTTGTAGATGGCATAGGCGTTGTTGAAGTGGCCAAAGCCCACGTCCCCTAAAATTCGGCCCAGGGGAATTTTATAGAGGGCGCCGATGACCTTCACCACGGCGATGCTGGCGGCCAGAATGGCCGCGCCGCCGAAGAAGGTGCTGCTTTTGGCATTGCTTTTTTGGGTTCGTTTGTTCAAGGTTTGATTCCTCCGGTCGTGCTGAGATTAGCCGAACAGCAGGGGCAGGGCGTAGTCCTTCACCTCGGCCTTGATCTGGTCCAGGTCCAGGGTCAGGAAGGCCCCGTCTTTGTATATGACCTTGCCCCGCGCCATATTCATCACCACGGCGGAGCCGTTGGCGGAGTAGACGAGATTGTCCCGGACGCTGTGGCAGGGGGTCAGGGCCGGGCGGTCGAAGTCCACCAGGATGAGGTCGGCGGTGTAGCCAGGGGCGATCTGGCCGGTCTTCCGGCCCAGGGCCTTGGCCCCGTCCCTGGTGGCCATGGCCAGCACGTCCTTGGGCAGCAGAGCCAGCGGGTCGCGCTGGACGCCGTTGTGCAGGACGGCGGCGAACTTCATCTCTTCAAACATGTCGGTGTTGTTGTTGGAGGAGACGCCGTCGGTCCCCAGGGCGATGTTCACCCCAGCCTTTTTCATGGCGGGGATCCAGGCAACGCCGGAGCCGAGCTTTAGGTTGGACACGGGGTTGTGCACGCAGCTGACGCCCTTGGCAGCCATGCCGGCCCAGTCTTCTTCCGTGGTCCAGACGCAGTGGGCGGCGATGGCGCGGGTGTTCCAGACACCGAACCTGTCCAGGATCCCGAAGGGGGTCAGGCCCCAGCGCTCCTGGCAGGCCTCGTGCTCGTGCTGGGTCTCGGAGAGGTGGACGTGCATGCCCAGCTTGTGGTCCTGGGCGTACTGGGCCATCCACTGCCACAGGGGGACGTTGGAGGTGTACTCCGCGTGGATGGAGGCATCGACCAGAATTTGCCCGTCCCCGGCCCCGTGCCATTCCTCGGTCAGGCGGATCTGATGGCCGCAGTCGTTGCAGGTCTTGGGGGAGAAGTCCGCCGGAGCGCCGAAGTAGACGCCGCCGCAGGAGAGGTTGGCGCTGATGCCCGCCTGCAAGACCGTCTCGGCGATGGCGGGGGTATGCATGTACATGTCGGCGATGGTGGTCACGCCGCTGGCGATCAGCTCTGCCAGGGCCAGGCCCGCCCCGGCCTTCACGGCCCGGTCGTCCAGCTTGGCCTCGGCGGGGAAGATCCAGTCGTTGAGCCACGTCTGCAAGTCACAGCCGCCGCCGTAGCCCCGGAGCAGGGTCATGGGGATGTGGGTGTGGGCGTTGACGAGGCCGGGCATGAGGACGTTGCCGCCGCAGTCGATCTCGTGGGTAAACTCCCCGGCGGGCCGCTCGGTGCCCACGGAGCGGATGGTCGCGCCCTGGACAACGACAAAAGCGTTGTCCAGGAGCGTGTCGGCCTCGTCCATGCACAGGGCGCGGCAGTGATACAAAAGGGTGGTTTCTTCCATGGTGTGCTCTGGCCTCCCTTACGCTTCGTCCAGGTGGGCCAGGCAGGCCAGCAGCAGGCCGGAGAACTTCTCCTTGGCGGCCTCGGCGGCGTCCAGGACCTCCTGCTCGGTGAGCTTCTGGGGCAGGACCCCGGCTGCCATGTTGGAGACCAGGGTGATGCCCAGCACGTCCATGCCGCAGTGCCCGGCGGTGATGACCTCCGGGGCGGTGGACATGCCCACGGCGTCTGCGCCCAAAATGCGGGCCATGCGGATCTCCGCCGGGGTCTCATACTGCGGGCCGGGGAAATACATATACACGCCGGTCTTCAGGTCGATGTCCAGGGCGCGGGCCTGCTGTTTGGCCAGCGCCTGGAGCTTGGGGGTGTAGAGATAGGAGGAGTCCGGGAACCGGGGGCCGAACTCCGGCAGGTTCTCGCCCCGCAGGGGGGACTCCAAAAAGATCTTGATCTGATCGGTGATGAGCATCAGGTCCCCGGCGTGGAAGCTATAATTCACGCCGCCGGCGGCGTTGGTGACGAACAGCGTCTGGCAGCCCAGCAGGCGCAGCACCCGCACGGCGTAGGCCACTTCCTCGTAGGAGTAGCCCTCGTAGTGGTGCATCCGGCCCTGCATCACGGCCACGGGCTGACCAGCCAAGGTCCCGAAGACCAGCTGGCCCTTGTGGCCGGGGGCGGTGGAGTGCTTGAAGTGGGGAATTTCTCCGTAGGGCACGACGATGGCGTGCTCCACGAGGTCGCCCAGATAGCCCAGACCGGAGCCCAAGACCATGGCCACCTTGGGCTGGAAATTGCCCAGGCGGTGTTTCAGAAACTGTGCGCTTTCCTGATATTGTGCAAAGGTAAAGTGCATGTGTGTGATCCTCCCTAGCGGGGCAATGGCCCCGTTCTCCCCGACGCAGGGCCGGGGGACTGTCAGGTAAATACTGAGATATCTTACACCTACTGCGGCGAAAAAGCAATGAAAAATCCTTATGTCTCAAGGATTTTTCCCCATCTGACCGGAAAAATACCCTCTGCGGGGGCAGAGGGTATGCAGGGGTCAGAGCTCCTTGTACATAAAGGCGGCGTTCTCCTTGCCCTTCATCTCTGTGACGGAGAGGACCTCCAGGGTCACGGTGCGGGCGCCGAAGCGAATTTCCAGCTTGTCGCCGACCTTCACGTCGTAGGAGGCTTTCACCACCCGGCCGTTGGCGGAGATGCGCTCGTTGTCGCAGGCTTCGTTGGCCACGGTGCGGCGCTTGATGAGGCGGGAGACCTTGAGCCATTTGTCCAGTCGCACGTCGTCACCCCCTTACAGCGTGGGGTGCTCGATGGCACCGGCGTGTTCCGCGGGCAGGAGGGTGTAGATGGCCTTGCCCAGGATATAGCGGTTGTCCACGGGGCCAAGCTCGTCATCCCGGCTGTCCAGGGAGTTGTTGCGGTTGTCGCCCATGACGAACACGCTGCCCTCCGGGACCTCCCAATAGGTCTGCTGCATCGCGGGGTTGGAGGGCTGGACCATGGGCTCCAGGATAAAGTCTTGGTTGATGGGTTCGCCGTCCACGTAGACGGTGTTCGTGTCATAGTCGATCTCGACGGTCTGGCCGCCCACGGCGATGACGCGCTTGACGATGGGCTTGTTGATGCCCTCAAAGTTCTTGTGCAGGACGACGATGTCCCCCTGCTGGGGCTCGTAGCGGAAGCTGCTGAGATAGAGCATGTCCTGGTCGTTCAGCGTGGGGTCCATGGAGTGGCCGTCCACGCCGATGATGCGGCCGAAGAACGTGAAGAAGATCAGCAAAAAGGCCAGGGCAAAGGCCAGGGCCTGGAACCAGCCATAGACATCGGCGGCAAAGGCACCGGGTTTACGTTTTTTTTCTTTGGTGTTTTCCTCGTTGGTTTCTTCCGGAGCGGGCGTCTCGGCGGGACGCTGCTCCTCAGGGGGGGTGGGTTGAGACATGAAGTTGACCTCCTTTTGAAGCTGTCCTATTATACCCTACTTTCTCCCGGATGGCAACTGTTTCAAGCGCCGGGGAGGGGGACGACGGTCACGCCCGCCTGCCCTGCCAGCCGCACCTGCTCCCGGCGCTGGCAGCTGAAGAGGATGACCTGCCTGCGCTCAGCCAGCTGCCGCAGCAGGTCCAGGGCCAGGTCCAGGCGTTGGTCGTCGAAGGCCAGCAGGGCGTCGTCCAGGACAAAGGGGCAGGCTGCGCCCGCCGGCAGGACCAGGTCTGCGATGGACAGGCGCAAGGCGAGGTACAGCTGGTCCTTTGTCCCCTGGCTGAGCAGGGCCAGGGGGCGGTCGGCCAGGGAGCCGGTCTGACGTACGGTGACGTGCAGGCTTCGGTCTAGGCTCACCTGGTCAAACTGCCCCGCAGTGAGCTGCCGGAAGTAGTCCCCGGCCTTCTGGCCCAGCTGGGGGGAGAAGCGGGCGTGGAGCTGGCTGTCGGCCTCCTGGAGGGCCTGCATGGCGATCTCCAGGGCGTCGTAATCCGTCTGGTGGCGGTAGATGGTGCTTTGCAGCTCGTCCAGCTCTGCGTCGATGAGCAGGGGGTCTCCCAGGGCCGTGAGCTGGCCTTGGAGCTGGGCGATCTCCTGCTCGGTCTGGTGGAGGGAGGCCCGGCAGGCCTCGGCCTCCGGGGGCTGGTAGGGGGTGCTTCCGCTGGCCTGGCTCACGGCGTCGAAGTAGCGCAGGGCCAGGTCCCGGCGAATTTTGGCCTCCTGCAAGGCCTGGTCCAGCTGCCCCAGCTCCTGGGTGCGCTGGTCGTATAAGTCCTGTAATTTTGTCAATTCTTTCCCGTCCCGGTGGTCGCAGATGGCCTTGATGATGGCAAAGAGCAGCACCAGCACCCACAGCCCGCCTACGATGGGGGCCACGAACAGCAGGGGGATTTCGGGAAGCTGCAAGGGGAAGTCCGGGAAGCGGGGCAGCACAAAGGCCGGGATGGCATAGGCCGCTGCCGCGCAGAGGCTGAAGAGGACGATGAGGGTGACAAAGCCCGTCATCAAGCGTCGCCGGCTGGACAGATCGTCCTGGGTAGCCTGGATGTCCTCGGCCAGGTCGCCGGCTTCGGGGTCGGTCTGCTGCTCCGGGTCACTCTGCTGGGCCTGGAGTTTTTGCAGCTCCGCTTCGGCGGCGTCCAGCTCGGCGGCGGCCTCGGCGTGGCGTTTTTGGTTCAGGCTCTGGGCCTCGTCCTGCTCCTTGGAGAGGCGGCTCTCCCACTGGTCCCGCTGGCGGCGCAGGCTGTTGGCGCGGGTGCGGAGCTGGTCCAGCTCCTGGCGGAGGGCGGTGGTCTGGTCCAGGCTCTGGCGCAGGGCTTCCTCTCTGGCTTCCAGCTGAGGGATCTGGCCGGTTTTGTGGAACCGCCGGCGGTGGAGCCAGGTTTTCAGACAGTCGTTGGCCTCGGTAAAAGAGATGTCCTCCTCGCCGGTGGAGACCAGGGCGGTGATCTTTTTCTCCAGCTCCTGGCTCTGGCTCACGGCCAGGTCCGTCTGCTTGAGAAAGACCGAGCGGTCAAAGACCTCCTGGCTCAGGCCCGTGAGCAGCTCCCCGGCGATTTCCGCCGTCATCCCATCCACGGGCAGGCCGGTCTCCTGCCAGCGGGCGGAGAACTCGCCCATAGGCACGCCGCCGGCGGAGGTGCGGCGAAGCTCTAAGCGCTTTCCCTCGTGCTCGCAGACCAGCAGCCCCTCCATGGGGGCGCCGTTCCAGGGGCGGTAGCGGTTTTTGTCGGCGGGGGCCCCTTTTTTGTCCCGCTGGCGGGTGTCCAGGCCGTAGAGCATGGTGCGCAAAAACGCACACCAGGTGGATTTGCCGCCGCCGTTGGGGGCCTCGATGAGGGTCAGGCCGGGGCCAAATTCTAACGTGGCGTGGTCGAGACAGCCAAAGGTGGCGGTGAGACGCAGCAGCTTCATTTCGGCTCCTCCCTTCCTTCCAGGGCCGCCAGGCCAAAGCGGACCGCCCGCTCCAGCAGGGGCCGTTCCTCCTTCGGGGCCTCTTGCAGGCGCTGGGCCATGGCGCGGAGGAAGAGGCCGGTGAGGGTGTCCTCGTCCCGCCTGGCCCAGATCGACTGGCTGAGACAGGTGTTGTCATACAGCGATGCGCTGTAAAAATAGCTGGAGGCCAGGGCGGTCAGGGCCGTGAGATCCGGCTCGGCCTCCGGGTCCCGCTGGCCGGTGAGGGTGATGCACAGGATATCCTCCGGGCGGGCGGTGCGGATGTAGGCCTCCAGGGCATCCGCCGGGTCCCGGCCGGTGATGTCAATTTGGGGCGTGAGATAGCGGCGGCGGGCCAGGGGAAGAAACTCCAGCTTGACCCGTCCGGCCTCCCACTGGCCTAAGTAAACGCCCTTGTCGCCGGTCTCGTCAAAGCCCCGCCCCTCCGGGCAGCCGGGCCAGGCGTACCAGGTCTTGCCCGCCCGGAGCAGGCCGCTGGCGGTGTGGAGGTGGCCCAGGGCCAAATAGTCCAGACCCGACGCGGCGATCTCCTTCTGGGGGATGGGGCCGTAGCGGCTGTGGGCCGAGGCGGGGTCGCCGTGGAAGCAGCCGAAGGCGGCCAGCCCTTCCTCCTGGGCGTGGAGCCCGGCCAGGGGGCTGTCCATCCGATAGGAGGCGGTAAACGCTCCGCCGTACACCACGGCCCCCAGCTGGGGCAGCTCCACCCGCTGGGGGGTGGGGGTGGTGAAAAAGTGAACGTGGCTGGGCCAGGTGAATTTATGGTAAGGGGAGACCTTGGTATAGGGGTCGTGGTTGCCGGGGGAAAGAAACACCTCGGCTTCCAGCTCCTCCAGCACTTGATAAAGGGCCTGGATGGTCTCCGGCCGGACCCGCTGGCTGTCGAAGAGGTCCCCGGCCAGGAAGATCAGGTCGGCCTGGCTCTGCCGGGCGGCGTCGGCCAGGCGGGTGAGGAGCTGGCGCTGCTCCTGCCGGCGCTCTGCCGCCTGGTCGGGGGGCAGGGCGTGGAAGGGGGAGTCTAAATGAAAGTCGGCGGCGTGGAGAAAGGTCAGCACGCGAAGTCCCTCCTTCAAGTCAAAATTTCTGCATAGGCAGAGAGTCAGTCAAACACATCCACGCGCGTCACCTCGACGCAGGTTTTGGTCTGGGTGTCGATGGTGAAGCGGACGGCGCAGAGCTTGCAGGGGCCGCCTGCGGCCTCGTAGCGCCGGGGGAGCTGGCCCAGGAACCGGGCAATGGAATTTTCCGGCTTCACGCCTAAAATAGACCGGGCCGGGCCGGTCATGCCCAGGTCGGTGACGAAGCCGGTGCCCTTGGGCAGGATCTGCGTGTCGGCGGTGGGAACGTGGGTGTGGGTGCCCCACACGGCCTGGGCACGGCCGTCCAGATACCAGGCCATGGCCCCCTTTTCGCTGGTGGCCTCGGCGTGGAAGTCCACGAGCATCACGTCTGCGTCCTTGCCCTCTCCGGCGAGGATGCGGTCGGCCTTCTCGAAGGGGGAGGAGAGGTTGCTGTCCAGCTCAAAGCGGCCCATGAGATTCAGCACGCCGATGCGAAGCCCCTGGGGGCCTTCAAATACGCCGAAGCCCCGGCCGGGGAGATTGGGGGCGAAGTTGGCCGGGCGCAGGATATAGGGGCTCTGGTCCAGGTAATCCGCGATCTGGAGCCTGCTCCAGGTGTGGTTGCCCAGGGTGATGACGTCGGCTCCGGCGTCGAAAATTTCATCGGCGTGGCGGGGCAGCAGGCCCAGCCCGGCGGCGTTTTCGCCGTTGACGACGGTGAAGTGGATGTCGTGTTCTTTTTTCAAAGCCCGGAGGTGGTGGTGCAGGCAGTCAAGCCCCCGCTCCGACACCACGTCCCCGACGGCAAGGATGTGCAGCAGCATGGTTGGGCCTCCTTTGGGTCATAGTACCCCTATTATAGGCCATCCGCCCCAAAACCAAAAGAGCGAAAACGGAAAATTTGACCGAAAATTCTGTGGAGGATCGGAGAAAAATTTGTCCTCTATTTGCCGAACAGACAAATAGAGGACAAGAGGATGTCAACTTTGATAAACTTCGCGTCGGTGTCCGACGGATAGGGCTAAAATGACGAGCTTATCATCTTGAATTTCACAGATCAGACGATAATCTCCGATTCGATAGCGCCACTGCCCGCTGCGATTGGCGGTCAGACCTTTTCCGTATTGACGTGGGTCGGTGCAGTTGAGTAGATGCTTGCTGATCCATGTTTTCAGCATCCGCTGGGTGTATTTGTCCAGCTTTTTGAATTCCCGGTCAAAACGTGTCGTGGTTTCTACTTGATAGCTCATAAGTCCAGTTCCTGCCACAGCTCTGAAATAGGACGGCTCCGCTTGCCCTCTCTGACATATTCTTCATAAGCGTCTTTGGCAATGGCGATGTCATATTCTTCCTCGATTTGTTCAAACAATGCTTTTTTGAAGGCTTCTCCCAGAGACAGGGAGTGCAGTTTTGCGTAGCTTTCCGCCAGAGATTTTTCTTCCGGCGTTAGTCTGATGGAAAAGCTCATAGGCTCAACTCCTCTCTTGTAGTACATTGTACTACAATGGATTGGATTTGTCCAGAAGGGAGAACGATCCAAGATGCAAAAAACCGCCCCCTGGACGAATCCGTCCAGGGGGCAGGGGAAGATGCTGAGAAAATGATTTATTTCGCGTACTCGACGACCTTGACTTCCCGCAGCAGATGCACTTTGATCTGGCCGGGGTATTCCAGCTCGTCCTCGATCCGCTTGGCGATGTCCCTGGCCAGGAGGGTCATTTCGTCCTCGCTGACGACTTCGGGCTTGACGATGATGCGGACCTCGCGGCCGGCCTGGATGGCGTAAGATTTCTCGACGCCGCGGAAGGAAGAGGTGACTTCCTCCAGCTTTTCCAGGCGCTTGATGTAGTTTTCCAGATTCTCGCGCCGTGCGCCGGGTCGGGCAGCGGAGATGGCGTCAGCCGCCTGCACCAGGCAGGCGATGACGGTCTGGGGTTCTACGTCGTTGTGGTGGGCGTGGATGGCATGGATGACTTCCTTGCTCTCCTTGTACTTCCGGGCCAGCTCCACGCCGATGGTGACGTGGGAGCCTTCGATCTCGTGGTCCACGGCCTTGCCCAGGTCATGGAGCAGACCGGCCCGCTTGGCGGTGGCGACATCGACGCCGATCTCGGCGGCCATGAGGCCGGCCAGCTGGGCGACCTCGATGGAGTGGTTGTAGACGTTCTGACCGTAGCTGGTGCGGTACTTCATGCGGCCGATGAGCTTGATCAGCTCCGGGTGCAGGCCCATGACGTTGGTCTCCAGCACGGCGCGTTCGCCCTCGGCCTTGATGGTGGCGTCTACCTCGCGCTTGGCCATTTCCACCATTTCCTCGATGCGGGCGGGGTGGATGCGGCCGTCCAGGATGAGCTTTTCCAGGGTCAGGCGGGCGATCTCCCGGCGGACGGGGTCGAAGCAGGAGACGGTGATGGCCTCCGGGGTGTCGTCGATGATGAGATCCACGCCGGTGAGGGTCTCCAGGGTGCGGATGTTGCGGCCTTCTCGGCCGATGATCCGGCCCTTCATCTCGTCGTTGGGCAGGGGAACGACGGAGACGGTGGCCTCCGCCACGTGGTCAGCGGCACAGCGCTGGATGGCCAGGCCGATGATCTCCTTGGCCTTGGTGTCGGCCTCTTCCTTGTAGTGGGCCTCGGCTTCCTTGATCTTCATGGCGGCCTCGTGGGTCACTTCGGTCTCCAGCTTGGCGATCAGTTCTGCTTTGGCTTCCTCTGCGGTGTAGCCAGAGATCTGCTCCAGGGTGGTTCTCTGTTCCTCCTGGAGCCGGTCCACCTCCTCGTGGGCTTTGTCCAGCTCGGTCAGACGGCGGTTGTAGGTTTCTTCTTTCTTTTCCAGGTTGGACATCTTCCGCTCCAGCGTCTCTTCCTTCTGCTGAAGACGGCGGTCCTGTTCCTGTAACTCTGCACGGCGCTCTTTTGCTTCTCTCTCGAATTCCGTTTTGTCGGCCAGGATCTTTTCCTTGGCCTCTACCAGGGCTTCCCGCTTTTTGCTTTCGGCGCTCTTGATGGCTTCGTTGAGGATGCGCTTGGCTTCCTCCTCGGCGCTGATGATCTCCTTTTCCGCCACTTTTTTGCGGTACAGGATGCCGGCGGGAATTCCTATCACAAGCGCAACCACGAACGCGATCACGCCGGTTAAGATAATGGGCAGCATAGGGTCGGGACACACCTCCGTTTCTATAAAATTTCGCATAAAATCGCGGCAGCCGAATGACCCTCGTACCAGGGAGATGGCCCCGCAGAAAGCGGCGGAGAGGTTCCGGTGGGCCAGGATGCTGGACCCGCCTCTCAAACCGCACATTTATACTAATTTTATTTTAATGGGCAAACCGCAGTCTGTCAAGATACTTCCGCGTCCAGGCGGGGAATTTTTGCGCCCGACCCCGCCCCGGCGGACAGAAGCGGGGCGAGCTGCATAGGATAAGAAAACGGAACGAGGAGGAATGGATATGCAGGAGCGTCCCAGCGCCCCCCAGATGGGGGCAGAGGAGGACAAAAACGCCGTCTTTGCGCGGGTCTGGCGGCGGGTGATGGGGGATCAGCCCATGGCCTGCCCCATCGTGTGGGACACAGGCGGAGCTTCGCCCACACAGGCTCCGGAAGCCCCGGAGGGGGCTGAGCCATCCGAGGAAGCCACGCAGGAGGCGGGCACAAAAGCCTGCGCCCTGCCCGCCCCGCCCCCCGGCTGCCGTCCGGCGGGAGACTTTCCGCGGGAGGACACGATGGGCGTTTTAGGTCCCGGCAGTCTGGACAGTGCACCCGTCTTACAGACGTTACTGCGGCGGGAGCTGGCGGATGCGCGGGAGTATCAGCAGCTCTCCCGCCGGGCCAGCGGGCCTCCGGCCCGGATGCTGGCGGCCCTGTCCGGGGAGAAAAAGCACCGGGCGAAACGCCTGGCGGCGGCGTATTTCCTCATCTCCGGCGTGCGCTACTGGCCGGAGGGGGAGAAGTGCCCGCCCATGCCCTCGTACTTAGGCACCCTGCGCCGCCGCTTCGCCCAGGAGCAGACGACCATGGCGGCCTATCTCACCGGCATCGAGACCACAGACGACCCCTGCCTGCGCCAGCTGTTTTATGAGCTGGCCCAGGGCGCGTGGGACCACGCCTGTAAAGTCCGGGAATTGGTGGAGATGGCATAACCGATCGCACGTAGGGGCCGCAGACCTCTGCGGCCCGAAACCTGCCGGGAAGTACCTCGAGTCGATCCATGGTACTGTCCCGGACGAACGGGCCGCAGGGGTCTGCGGCCCCTACATACAAGGTTCAAGAACGTTTAAAATAGCGCAAGAAGTTCAGGCGTTCCAACAGATCACGAGCGATCAAATCGTTATCGTCTCACCGGCTGCGCCATGATCTGCTCCGCCCGCTTGATGGTCTTGCGCAGGAAGATGGAGCTGAGGGTCAAAGACATCAGCTCGGCGATGGGGAAAGCCAGCCAGACCAGGTCCAGGTTACCGGTCCGGGAGAGGAGCCACGCCGCCGGCAGCAGCACCACCAGTTGGCGGCAGACGGAGACGGTCAGGCTGTACATCGGGTTGCCGATGGCCTGGCAGACGGACCCGGCGATGATGCAGAACCCGGCCAGGGGGAAGTGGATGCCGATGATTCGCAGGGCAGGCTTGCCGATGGCCAGCATGTCCGGCGAGGCATCGAAGAGGGAGAGCAGCGTGCCGGGCACCAGCTCAAACAGCGCAAAGCCCACGGCCATGATGCACACGGCCACGCAGACGGCCAGCTTGATGGTCTTCTTCACCCGGTCAGGTTTCTTAGCGCCAAAGTTGTAGGCGATGATGGGCACCATGCCGTTGTTCAGGCCAAAGACGGGCATGAAGATGAAGCTCTGGAGCTTGAAATACGCGCCGAACACGGCGGCGGCGGTGGTCGTGAAGGGGATGACGATGCGGTTGATGCCAAAGACCATCACGGAGCCGACGCACTGCATGATGATGGAGGGCAGGCCGATCTCATAGATGCTCTTGACGGTGCTCCAGTGCCAGCGAACCTTCTTGATGTTCAGGTGGATATCCGGGTTGCACTTGATGTTCATGAGGAAGGCGGCGACGGCGGCACAGCACTGGCCGATGACCGTGGCGACGGCAGCACCGGCGACCTCCAGCCGGGGAGCGCCGAAGAGACCGAAGATGAAGATGGGGTCCAGGGCGATGTTCAGCAGGGCGCCCAGCATCTGGGTGCACATGGAGAGATGGGTCCGGCCGGTCGATTGCAGCAGGCGCTCAAACGTAAACTGGCAGACCAGGCCGATGGAGCAGCCCAGGCAGATCCGGCCGTAGCTGGTGCCGTAGTCCACGATCTCCGCCACGTCAGTCTGCATCCGGAAGAATGTATGGGAGAAGAAGACACCGATGAGACAGAACACAGCAAAGGAGCAGAAGGCCAGGAAGATGCCGGTGTTGGCGGCCTGGTCTGCCTTGTCCTGCTCCTTGGCCCCCAGGGAGCGGGAGAGCAGGGCGTTCATACCCACGGTGGTGCCCGCGCAGACGGCGATCATCAGGTTTTGCAGGGGGAAGGCCAGAGAGACGGCGGTCAGGGCGTTTTCGCTCAGCCGGGCCACGAAGATGCTGTCCACGATGTTGTACAGCGCCTGGACCAGCATGGAGATCATCATGGGCACCGCCATGCCGGCCAGCAATCGGCCGACGGGCTGAACGCCCATTTTATTTTCCGGTGGTTTTACGGTGCGGGAAGGTGTAGTTGCCATAGCGGTGCCTCCTTATGAGATCAAGATCAAAACGGAAAAAAGCAGGAAAAGGCTTTGCTCCGGCCAGTTCCGAAGCAAAGCTATATTACTTTATCATATTGTGGCGAAGTGTCAAGAGGGGAAATGGACAAAAGAACGGAGAAGCGGGCGGGCTTCTCCGTTCTTTGTATAGATCAAGTTTCTTGTGTGTTCTGAAAACCTTAGAACACGGCAACAACAGCGCCGCTGTAGGTCTTCTCGATGTACTCCTTGACCTTGTCGGACTGCAGAGCCTTCACCAGAGCCTGGATGGCGGGGTCGTTCTCGTGGCCTTCCTTCACGGCGATGATGTTGGCGAAGGTCTGGGCGGCCTCGGAATCAGCGTCCTCGGAAGCCAGGGAATCGGTGGCGGGGTTCATGCCGCCTTCCATGGCGAAGTTGGAGTTGATGACGGACAGGTCGACCTCGCTGGCGGTCTGGGGCAGCATAGCGGCCTCCAGCTCCTTGAACTGCAGGTTCTTGGGGTTGCTGGTGATGTCGTTGGGGGTGGCGTTCAGACCGGCGTCCTCCTTCAGCTCGATCAGGCCCTGTGCGGCCAGCAGCTGGAGGGCACGAGCCTCGTTGGTGGCGTCGTTGGGCACGGCGATGGTAGCGCCGTCGGGCAGCTCTTCCAGGGTCTTGGTGAGGCCGGGATAAATGCCCATGGGCTCATAGTGGATCTTGCCCACGGAGACCAGATGGGTGCCATTCTCCTCGTTGAACTTTTCCATGTAGGGGGTGTGCTGGAAGTAGTTGGCGTCCAGGTCACCCTCCTCCACGGCGGTGTTGGGCACGACGTAGTCGCTGTACTCCTTCACCACCAGGTCGATGCCCTCGGCGGCCAGGTCGTCCTTGACCTGAGCCAGGATCTCAGCGTGGGGGTTGGGGGTGGCACCGACGGTCAGGGTGATGGTCTCGCCGTTGGCGGTAGCATCGCCGTTGGTGTCGGCGTCGGAAGAGGTGTCAGCGTTGGTGTCGGTGTCCGTGCTGGTGCCGCCGCCGCAGGCAGCCAGGCCCAGGCAGAGAACCAGCGCCAGGGTCAGAGCAAGAAGCTTCTTCATGGGAATCAGTTCCTCCTAACAATAAGATGGTATAAAATTTATCTCAGACGCTTGTCCAGCTTCGTGGACAGCCAACTGAAAACGGATTGGATCACCTGCACCAGAATGATGATGAAGATGACGGTGACGACCATCATGGAGGTCACGCGGCGCTGGTAGCCGTAACGAACGGCCAGGTCGCCCAGACCACCGGCACCGACGGCACCGGCGATGGCGGTGTAGCCGAGCAGGGTGATGATGGAGATGGACGCGCCCAGGATCAGAGAGGGCACGGCTTCGGGCAGATAGACCTTCCAGACGATCTGAAGGTTGGAGGCGCCCATGGACTGGGCGGCCTCGACCACGCCTGCGTCCACTTCCGCCAGAGATGTCTCGACCATGCGGGCGATGAACGGCGCGGCGGAGACGACCAGGGGGACGATGGCACCGGGGACGCCGATCTTGGTGCCCACGAGGGCCTTGGTGAAGGGCATGATGGCGATCATCAGGATGATGAAGGGCAGGGAACGACCCACGTTGATGATCCAGCCCAGAATGCGGTTGAGCCATTTATGGGGCCAGATGCCGTGGGGCTGGGTGATGCTCAGCAGCACGCCCAGGGGCAGGCCGATGACATAGGCGAAGAGGGTGGAGATGAACACCATGATGAGGGTGTCCCTGGTGCCCTCCAGCAGCAGGCCGCCGTACTGACCCCAGAACTGGGAAATCGTCTCAAGCATGACCGGAAACCTCCTCTACCGTAATGTCGGGCTGGCTCTTGATATAGTCCAGGGCTTTGCCCGCCTCTTTGGGGTCCTTGGGCAGGCCCAGGAGCATGGTGCCGAAGGCCTTGCCGTCCATGTTGCGGGTGTCCGCCCCCAGAATATTGACTTTCACGCCGCAGTCGATGGCCAGGGAGGCGATGAGCGGCTCATAGGACGAGCCGCCGTTGAACGCCACCCGGATGACCTGGGCGGGGGGGAGCTGGTCGATGCGCACGCCGTTGGGGTAGACCAGCTGGCGGCCGATGTCCGTCTTGGGGTTGGAGAAAATTTCTTCCACGGTGTCCTGCTCGGCCACCACGCCGTGGTCCAGAATGGCGACCCGGTGGCAGATTTCCTCGATGACATTCATCTGGTGGGTGATGACCACCACGGTGACGCCCAGCTTTTGGTTCAGCTCCTTCAGCAGATCCAAAATCGACAGGGTCGTGGTGGGGTCCAGGGCAGAGGTCGCCTCGTCACACAGCAGGACCTTGGGGTCCGTGGCCAGGGCGCGGGCGATGGCGACGCGCTGCTTCTGGCCGCCGGAGAGCTGGGCGGGGTAGGCCCCGGCCCGGTTGCCCAGGCCGACCAGGTCCAGCAGTTCTTTCGCGCGGGCCACGGCCTTGGCGCGGGGGGTGCCGACCAGCTCTAAGGGGAAGCAGATGTTGTCCAGGGCGGTGCGCTGCATGAGCAGGTTGAAGCTCTGGAAGATCATGCTGATGTCCTTGCGGGCCTTGCGCAGCTCCTTCACGGAGAGCTTGGTCATGTCCTTGCCGTCCACGACGACCGAGCCGGAGGTGGGGCGCTCCAGCAGGTTCATGCAGCGGACCAGGGTGGACTTGCCTGCGCCGGAGAGACCGATGATGCCGAAGATCTCGCCCGCCTGGACCTCTAAGTTGATGTCTTCCAGGGCGTGGACGGCGGCTTCTCCGGTGCCGAAGGTCTTATTCAGATGTTGAATTTGGATGATGGGTAAACTCACGGTGTTCTCCCTTCTCTCTTGGTTTGGTTCGCCGCATTTCGGGCGAGGGTGGGCCGCCCCATCCGGCGCGGCCGGAGGACGGGATCATTCTGGCTATACAACAAAAAAACCGTCCTTGACATAGATCAAGGACGGCAAACTTCGCCGTGGTACCACCTTGGTTCGCGCGGCTCCTCACGAAGCCGGCCTTAGCGGGTGCAAGCACACCCTGGCGCGATGACGGGCGCTCCCGTCGCAGCCTAATGGCAAACCGCCACTCGGTGCGCGACTCCGAGACCATCTTCCCCATAGGTCAGCGCGTCCCTTTTCAGCAACCGGGACTCTCTGAAGCGAATCGCTGTGGGTACTCTTCTCTTCATTGTCTTTGTGGTATTCCATTGTGAAAGTAAATTTACACCAAATCACAGGTCTTGTCAAGAGGGTTTCTAAGCTCTACGGCAGAGAAAAATATTTTGGAGTTCCCAGGATTTGACAGAATCGAAAGGGGCCTGTCCGCTATGCTAGAGCCAGCAATGGAAGCGGAAGGGGCGCGGGAATCGTATGCGTACATTTTACAGCGACAGCCTCCGGCGGGTGCTGGAGACCTTGAACACCGATCCGGACCGGGGCTTGAGCGGCCAGGAGGCCGCCCGGCGGCTGGCGGCCTATGGCCCAAACCAGCTGGACGAGGCCCCCCAGGCGGGGAAGCTCCGCCAAGTCCTGGGTCAGCTGAAAGACCCGATGATCTTGGTCCTGCTGGCCGCCGCGGCCCTGTCGTTTTTTGCCGGGGGCGGGCGGGACTGGCTGGACGCGGCCATTATTCTGGGCATCGTGGTGTTCAACACCGTCATCTCCGTCTCGCAGGAGGACAACGCCCGGAAAGCCCTGGAGGCCTTACGCAAGCTCTCGTCCCCCAAGGCCAAGGTCCTGCGGGACGGCGGGGAGGCCAGGCTGGACAGCACCGATCTCGTCCCCGGCGACATCGTCTGGCTGGAAGCGGGGGACTACGTCCCCGCCGACGGCCGCATTTTATGGGAAGCCGGGTTGCAGACGGATGAGTCGGCGATGACCGGCGAGTCCGGGGCCGTGGCCAAGCGGGACGGCAGCGGTCTGCCCCCGGACACCCCCTTGGCCGAGCGGAAAAACATGGTCATCGGCGGCACCGTCGTCACCGGGGGCCGGGGGAAGATCGTCGTGACCGGCACCGGCATGGACTCGGAGATGGGGAAGATCGCCGGCCTCCTCCTCCGCCAGCAGCAGGGGCAGACGCCCCTCCAGCGGAAGATGGGAGAGGTCTCCCAAGTCCTCTCCCTGGTATGCGTGGGCGTGTGCGCCGTGATGTTCGGCGTGGGGATGCTCCAGCACCGGGACATTCTGGACATGTTTCTGACGGCGGTGGCCCTGGCCGTGGCGGCGATCCCGGAGGGCCTGCCCGCCATCGTCACCATCGTGTTGGCCATTGGCGTGGGGCGCATGGCCAAGCGCAACGCCATCATCAAGCGCCTGCCTGCGGTGGAGACCCTGGGCTGTGCGTCCGTCATCTGCTCGGACAAGACCGGGACGCTGACCAAGAACCAAATGGCCGTCTTAGACGTCTGGACCGCCGCCCCCGGCAAGCGCCCCCTGGCCCTCACCCTGGGGACCCTGTGCAGCGACGCCAAGCCCACCCCCGACGGCACCGACTTCACCGGCGACCCCACGGAGACGGCCATTGCCCTCCGGGCCGCCCGCGAGGGCTTTGCCAAAACCCGCCTGGACCAGGACTTCCCCCGCCGGGGGGAAGCGCCCTTCGATGCCGTCCGCAAGCGCATGGCCACCTGCCATACCTGCCCCGGCGGCGGGGTGCTCATCGCCGTGAAAGGGGCCCCGGAGGCCGTTCTGGCCCAATGCACCCATCTCTTGGGCCCTGGGGGCCGGAAACCCCTGGATGCTGGGAGCCGGGGGCGGATCCTATCCGAAAACCGCATCCTGGCGGGCCAGGCTCTGCGGGTCCTGGCCGTGGCCCAGCGGGAAGAGACTGCTGCCCCCAAGCAGTTTGACGCCCAGACCTTGGAGCACGACCTGACGTTTGTGGGCCTCATTGGCATGATGGACCCGCCCCGGCCCGAAGCCAGGACGGCGGTGGACCGCTGCGCGGCGGCGGGCATCCGGCCCATTATGATCACCGGCGACCACAAGGAGACGGCGGTGGCCATCGCCCGCCAGCTAAATATCTTCCGGCCGGGGGACAAGGCCATCGACGGGCCGGGGTTGGACTTCCTGCCGCAAGAGGCCCTGGAGGAGGAGATCGAGCGGGTCTCCGTCTACGCCCGCGTGACCCCGGAGCACAAGCTCCGCATCGTCCAGGCCTGGCAGAAAAAAGGCCGCGTCGTCGCCATGACCGGCGACGGCGTCAACGACGCCCCCGCCCTCCGGGCTGCCGACATTGGCTGCGCCATGGGCAAAACGGGCACAGACGTGGCCAAGGGCGCGGCGGACATGATCCTCACCGACGACAACTTTGCCACCGTGGTCGCCGCCGTGGAGCAGGGGCGGGGCATCTACGCCAACATCCGCAAGGCCATCCACTACTTGCTCTCCTGCAACATCGGGGAGATCCTCACCATCTTCTTGGCCACGGTCCTGCCCTTTTCCCACGCGCCCCTGACGCCGGTGCAGCTGCTCTGGCTGAATCTTGTCACGGATTCTCTCCCGGCCCTGGCCCTGGGGATGGAGCCAGTGGAGCGGCGGGTGATGGACCAGCCCCCCAGGGACCCCCACGAGCCGCTGTTCAGCCGCGCCTTTTCCCGCCGCCTGGCCTGGCAGGGGGTCCTGGTCGGCGGCATCACCCTGCTGGCCTACGGCTTGGGGCTGCATCTCTCCAACGACTACGCCGTGGCCAACACCATGGCCTTCGCCACCCTGACCCTCAGTCAGCTGTTCCACGCCTTCGACGTCCGCAGCGAGCGGACCAGCCTCTTTCGCCTGGGCGTTTTCTCCAACCCCGCCATGAACAAGGCCTTTCTCGCCGGCCTGCTCCTGCAAGCCGCCGTCCTCCTGGCCCCGCCCCTGCAAGCGGCCTTCTCTGTCGTCCCCCTGACCCTATCCCTGTGGGGTGTCACCCTGGGCCTGGCGGTCACGCCGCTGATCGTCTGCGAGATCGTGAAGGGTGTGCATCGCGCCGCCCACCCCAAGACCGTGCAGGAGACGGCGGCAGCCCCCCATTGAGAGGAAGCGATATCCCCCGGATGCAGCCTGATTTGCGTCCGGGGGATGTTTTTTGGGCTGGTATTGCCGGGCGGGGTGTGGTATACTAACCCAACGAAACCGAAAGGAGCATACCATGACCAAACGACTGACTGCGATTTTTTTGGCCGTGCTGGCCGTGCTGACCTTAGCCGCCTGCGGGCAGGGGGAGACTGCCCCCGGTACCATGGGGACGATGCTGGCCCAGGTGTTTGAGGAGCGGGGGAAGGCCGATCCAAACCTTGACCTGACGGACCTGGGCAACACACTCATGAACGACTCCGGCCTGCCCATCGACGGGGAAGTTACGCCGGTGGAGCCTGGCCTGCTCATGGGCTTTGGCAACGACGAGATCACCGGCTTTGCCGAGGGGGTCATGTTCGCCCCCGTCATCGGCACCATCCCCTTTGTGGGCTATCTTTTCCGCTTGGACGCGGGGACCGACGGGGACGCCTTCGTTCAGACATTGAAGGACCAGGCCAACCCCCGCTGGAACATCTGCACCGAGGCCGACGAGACCGTGGTGCGCCGGGAGGGGGACGTGGTCTTCTTCGTCATGTGCCCCCAGTCCATGGACGAGGACGGCGGCGACGGGACGAGTGATCTGTCGTGACCTTTGCCAGCCTCTCGTTTCTGTATTACTTTCTCCCGGTGGTGGTGGGTGTCTCCTGCCTGCTGCCCAGGGGAAAGACCAACGCGGCCCGCAACTGGTTTCTGTTGGGGGCCAGCGTGTTTTTCTGCCTTTGGACCAGGGGGTGGATGTTTACCTGGCCGTTTGTGCTTGTGGTGATCTTGCAGGCGGCGGCCTATGTGGTGGGTGTCTGCCGGCGGGAGATCAAGCCCCGGAAAAACCCCGTGTATTTGGCCCTGTATTTGGTGGGCACCCCCTGGGCGGTGGGGCCGATGATGCCCTATCCTGTCTTAGAACAGCAGCTGCTGGACCGGGAAAACACCGTGCCGCGCTGCGCAGAGGGCCTGCGGCGGTTGGTCTGGGGCCTGTGCCAAAAAGTGATCTTGGCGGACACCCTTTGGATGTTTTCTCAAGAGGTGGAGAAGTTCGGGCAGACGGGCGCTCTTCTGGCCTGGGTCCGCCTGGCGGCGGTGGCGCTGGCGGTGTATTATGCCCTGGCCAGCTATGGGAACCTGGCCATCGGCCTGGGGAAGCTGCTGGGCTTTGACCTGTGCGAGCTGACTGCCGGGCCGCTGCTGTGGCTGGGAAACTTGACGCGGAAGCCGGGGCTGGACCAGCGTCGGGGCCTGCGCGGGATCGTCTGGGTCCTGCTGATCTTGGGCGGCGTGCTGGGTACGGCGGGGGGCTGCAAAAGCCTTTCTGCGTTGCTTCTGCCCCTCTTGGGCGGCGGGGACGCCGGCCTCTTGGGAGAGGCCGGGGCCTATCTCCTGCGGAGCTATGCCGTGCCGCTGGTTCTGGCGGTCTTGTTTGCCACGCCCTGGCCCCTCCGCGGGATCGAAACGCTGCGGCAGGGGAAACGGTCGGCGCGGGTGTTTGCCGTGCTGGAGCCGGTGGTGCTGGCCCTGCTCCTCCTGCTGGGGACGGCCTGGCTGGTGGACGGCGCGGCGCTGACGTTTTTGCCCTAAGAAAAGAGGGATCGGATGAAGCAGCGAGTCCATGCGTATTGTCAAAACATCAAAAACGCCCTCCGCGGCCTGCGTAGCCGGGAGGGCGCTGTGGTGCTGGCGGTGGGGCTGTTGCTGGTGGTGCTGGCGGCGGCCACGTGGCTGCACCAGCCCCAGTCCTATTCCCCGGTGGAGAACCGGGGCATGGCCTGGTTTTTGGATTGGTCCAACGTGACCAAGGCCCATTTCAGCGAGGATTTTGAGACCCACATCCAGGACCAGTTCCCCCTGCGGAACCAATTCCGCCAGGGAAAAGCCCTGGTGGATCTCTATGCCCTGGGGCGGCGGGATGTGGACGGCGTGTATGAGACCGGGGGCTGGATGGCCGAGCTGGAATACCCCCGGCGGACGGGGATGCTGGACCATGTGGCCCAAAAGATCCAATGGGTCTACGACCATTACCTGGCCGGGACCGACGCAACCTGTTACCTCTCCGTCGTGCCGGACAAACACTACTATCTCTCGCAGACCAACGGCTACCCGGCCCTGGACTACGACGGCCTGATCCAGTCCCTGCGGGCGCAGGTCCCCGCCATGCCCTACATCGACCTGACGGACCTGATCTCCCTGGACGACTACTACCGGACCGACAGCCACTGGCGGCAGGAGAAGATCCTGCCCGTGGCCCAGCGCCTGGCGGAGACCATGGGAGCTTCCATCGACGGGCCGGAGGTCTACGCCCCCCAGCGCTTCAACCGGGCGTTCGTGGGCCGCTATGCGGTCCAATTGGGCCTGACCATGGAGCACGACACCCTGACCTACCTCACCAGCCCGACCCTGAACCAGTGCTACACCGTGGTTTACGACCAGATGGGCCGCCCCCAGCGGGGAAACGTGTATGAGGTGGCCTACGGGCATAAAAACTATCCCTATGTCATGTTCCTCTCCGGCTCGAAGGGGCTGATCCAGCTGACGAACCTCAAGGCCCCGGCCGACAAAAACCTCATCCTCTTCCGGGATTCCTTCGGCAGCAGCCTCACGCCGCTCTTGGCGTCCGGCTATCGGACCATCACGCTGGTGGACCTGCGCTACATCACCAGCGCAGAGCTGGGGAAGTATCTGGAGGTCACGGATCAGGACGTGCTGTTTCTATATAGCACCTTGCTGCTGAACAACAGCATGGCGATGCGGTAAATTCAGCGTTGAGTCCAGCCTTGAAATCGGGTAAAATAAACCCAGATACCACGAAACCAAACCACAAAAGGAGATCAAATTATGGATACTGTGACCATTCTCAGCCATGTAGATCACACCCTGCTCAAGCCCGAAGCTACCTGGGAGCAGATCAAGACCCTCTGCGACGAGGCCATGGAGTTCGGCTGCGCGACCGTGTGCATCCCCCCGTCCTTCGTCAAGCAGGCGGCAGCTTACGTTCAGGGGAATTTGAAGATCTGCACCGTCATCGGCTTCCCCAACGGCTACAACACCACCGCCGCCAAGATCTTTGAGACCAAGGACGCCGTGGAAAACGGGGCCAGCGAGATCGACATGGTCATCAACAACGGCATGGTGAAGGACCGCCAGTGGGATGACATCGCCCACGAGATCGCCGGCATCAAGGCCGCCTGCCTGGGCCGCCCGCTGAAGGTCATCATCGAGACCTGCCTGCTCAGCGACATGGAAAAGATCAAGCTCTGCCAGCTGGCCGCCAAGGAAGAGGTGGCTTACGTCAAGACCTCCACCGGCTTCTCCACCGGCGGCGCCACCCGCGAGGACGTGGCCCTGCTGCGGGAGAATCTGCCCGCCTCCGTGAAGGTCAAAGCCTCCGGCGGCATCCGCACCCTGGAGGACGGCCAGGCCTATTTAGACCTGGGCGCCGCCCGCCTGGGCGCCAGCGCCCTGGTGGGCGAAGCCCGGAAGCAGAAGTAAGATTAAATCACTCCAAACAGGCATCAGAAGGAAAGGATGAGCAAAACCAATGGTGTTTGACCTAAAGAACTTTGATTATTACCGAGAGGGTAACCGTTTAGAGGTCAAAAAAGCCAAAGGCGGCTTGCCCAATAGCTTGTGGGACACGTATTCTTCCATGGCAAACTGCTATGGTGGCGTTATCTTACTCGGAGTTGTTGAACGGGAAGATGGTAGTTTTTCTACTACTGGCTTGCAGAATATTGAAAAACTAAAGAAAGATTTCTGGAATGGAATCAATGACCGGAAAAAAGTCAGTCTTAATCTCTTGACGGATGATGATATAAAAACGTATGAGATCCACGGAGATGTTGTTTTGGCGATTCACATTCCGAGAGCACGGCGAGAAGATCGACCGGTCTATATCAATGATGATCTGTTTGGTGGTACGTTTCGGCGCAACGGCGAAGGAGATTATCATTGTACTGCCAGCGAAGTTCGAGCGATGCTTCGGGATCAAACAGAAGCGACAGCAGATATGAAAGTCTTAGACGATATGGAGATCAGTGACTTAAATATGGAAACTGTTCATGCATATCGCAGTAGACACATGGCCGTAAAGCCCGATCATGTTTGGAGTAAGTTAACAGATGAGGCATATCTGGAACAGATCGGTGCAGTTCGGCGGTCAAGAGTGGATAAAAAACTCCATCCAACGGGAGCGGGACTTTTGATGTTTGGAGAGGAGTATAAAATTCTTTACGAATATCCTGAGTATTTTCTGGATTATCGGGAAGTACTTGACCCAACGATTCGTTGGACAGACCGGTTGCAATCTAGCTCTGGTGATTGGACGGGGAATCTATTTGATTTCTTTTTCCGTGTATATCACAAGCTGGCCAGAGACGTGAAGGTTCCTTTTAAGTTAGAAGGCATCACCAGAACGGAAGACACTCCAGTTCATAAAGCGTTGCGGGAGGCACTGGCGAATTGTTTGGCCAATACAGATTTCTTCCTTCCCAGAGGAATTGTGATTCGGAAAGACATGGAAAAAATCACGTTAGAAAATCCAGGGTATATCCGAACCGGGAAAGAACAGATGCTGCGGGGTGGCATTTCTGATCCGAGAAATAAGGCGCTAATGAAATTGTTCAATATCATTGGAATTGGGGAACGAGCTGGAAGCGGAGTGCCAGACATTTTTGCGGTCTGGGAATCTCAGGGTTGGGCATTGCCGGAAGTTCAGGAACAGTACGGTCCAGACCGAACAACCTTGACGCTTCCGTTTGTTACAGCGTGTTGTGAACCGATAAATGAACCGATAAATGAACCGATAACAGCGCCATTGGAGCAGAGAATTCTGGAGCAGTTAGATGCCAATGCTGCATTGAGTCAGCCGGCTTTAGCAAAAAAGTTAGGGGTTTCTTTGTCTACTATAAAAAGAACAATGAAAGCGCTAACGAAAGCAGGATATGTCCACCACGAAGGAAGCAAAAAGGCGGGACGCTGGATCGTTCTTAAACGATGAGAGTGTAAAACTAGGAACGTATCTGCAACAGGGTACGTTCCTAGTTTTTGCTATAATTTTTCTCCGCACCAAGGACAACAGTCGATGTAAAACCCTCGCATAGAGATGGCATGGTGACAGAAGGGGCAGCGCAGCGCAATGGCCCCATACACCCACCCTGCGGCGGAGAGCAGGATGCCGAAAATCAAAGCGGTTCCCAATGGGATACAGGCAAGCTGGTTGAGCAAGAAAAAGAGAACTGGACCGGCCAGCATGATACATTGTGTAAGCAGACGTTTGAAGAACATAGACGGCCAAAGCCCCTTTCCGTTTTGCATGCTGAAAGATCGACAACCCCAGAATAAACGGGATATATATTCTATTCCACCATAAAACAGAGAAGTTTAGGTAAAAAACCTATAAAATCACTGGAAAAATCAAAGCACCCCTTTCTTTTTCCTGTTGCTTGGCGTATAATAGGGGCATCATTACTACGCAGGGTCTGAGTTGCTCTCCCGAACCGGAGGGAGCAGCGCAGGCCCTTCAGAACACTGTCGCTGCGGCGACAGGAAGGAGGATGCACACATGATGATCTCGACCAAGGGGCGCTATGCCCTGCGGGTGATGCTGGACCTGGCGGACCAGACCAAAGGCTCCTACATCCCGCTCAAGGACATCGCCCACCGACAGGAGATCTCGGTCAAATATCTGGAAAATATTTTGGCCTCACTCAGCCGGGCAGGGCTGGTGGAGGCCATCCGGGGCAAGGGCGGCGGCTATCGCCTGTGCCGCCCCCTGGCGGACTATCGGGCCGGGGAGATCATTCGCCTGGCCGAGGGCGAGGGCATGGCTTCCGTGTCCTGCCTGAAGGGGGAGAAGCAGGGCTGTGAAAAGGCAGGCCACTGCCGCGCCCTTCCCCTGTGGCAGGGGCTGGACAAGGTGATCTATGATTACCTGGACAGCATCAGCCTGGCGGACTTGCAGGGCATGGAGGAAATCTGACGCGCCAAAGGGCGGCGGACGGAGAGGTCTGCCGCCCTTTGACCTGCTATTTTGTAAAAATTCCCCGGGGAAAAAGGATTGTAAACAGGGTAACACCCTGTTAAAATAGGACTATTCTGCTAGGATACCAACACCAGATCGTTAGATCTTTCGGAAAGGAGATGGCACGGGATGCGCAAAGAGCTGGAAGCCTTTATCGAGGAGTCCTTCGCTGCTCTGCCCCCCTCCCCGGAGACGGAGCAGGCCAAGGCCCAGGTCCGAAAGCAGCTGGAGGCCGACGCTGCCGTCTACCGGGCCAAGGGTATGGCGCCCTGGGCCGCCGACCAGCACGCCATGATGCGCTTCGGCGCGGTGGCTGGGGCCAGAGAGTCCGTGGCCCGCCTGCGCCGCCGGGCGATCCGCGCCCGGTTCCGCCGCCGGTACCCCAAGCTGGTCAAGGGCGGCATTTTGACGCTGACCATCGGCCCCATCGCCGCCGCCATTTTATGGGGGGACGCCGACCACATGGTCCAGACCCTGGTCTGGTGGACCATCTGCGTCATCGCCATTGTTACCTACGTCATTGTGGTCGAGTATCTGGACTACCGCTACCAGAAAGAGGAGCAGAGGGAAGCGCAGCAAGCACAGGAGGAACAGGCCCAATGAAGAACATCATCCGCATTTTCCACCGGGACCTCCACCGGCTGGGCACCAACGCCCTGGCCCTGGTCATCATCGCCGGCGTGACCCTGCTGCCCGCCCTCTATGCCTGGTTCAACATTGCCGCCAACTGGGACCCCTATTCCAACACCGGGGGCATCAAGGTCGCCGTGGCCAACGAGGACGCCGGGACCAAGCTGGAGGGCATCGCGACCAACCTGGGCAACGAGATCGTCACGAACCTAAAAGGCAACGACCAGATCGGCTGGCAATTCGTGGACCGCTACGACGCCTTGCAGGGCGTCCAGGCCGGGGACTACTACGCCGCCATCATCATCCCCCAGGATTTCAGCGAGAATATGGTGAGCGTCTTGAAGGGCGACATCCACCGCCCCACCATCGAGTATTATATCAACGAGAAGAAAAATGCCATCGCCCCGAAAATCACCGACAAGGGCGTCTCCGCCGTCCAGCAAGAGGTCAATGAGAGCTTCTTGGAGGAAGTGACCCAGGCGCTCGTGGCGGGCCTGAACGCCTTTTCGGACGACTGGGACGGCGACGGCAGCAGCCTGGGAGACCGGGTCCTGGACCGCCTGCGGGAAGGGGACCGGAGCCTGGGTAAAATTTCGGATGCCTTGGACATTTTCCAGAGCCTCACCAGCTCCGCCGACCACCTGAACCAGGGCATCCAGGCCCTCCTGCCGGCCGGGGACAGTACGATCGACCAGGGCCAGGTCGCCATTGGTTCCCTGGACGATCTGCTCACCGCCACCCACACTGCCGCCAAAGAGATGGTGGATTCCATCGACGTGATCCTGGACAACACCATGGAGACCGTGGACCTGGCCGGGGCCGACGCCGTCGATCTGCTCCAGCGCCTGGAAAATCTGGAGCCGGACATCGAGGGCACCCAGGCAGATCTCCGCACCCTGGGCAGCCAGCTCACCACCCTGCAAAGCGACCTGAACGACGCTGCGAAACGCCTGGACGAGCTGGAGGATCAGGACGCCGTGGGCACCCTCGCCGACAGTCTGCGGCAGTTGGAGCGGATGCTGGACAGCGTGCAGTCTGCCATGAACAAGGCCGCCCAGCAGGCGGGCGACGTCTCCGGCCAGCTTACGGGCATCCGCAGCCAGCTGATCGCCGCCGGGCAGAAGGCCCAGCAGATCTATGAGGACTTGGGCGACAAGATCCAGGCGTTACAGGACGATGATTCCGGGTATAGCAACCAACTGACCATCCTCACCCTCCAGCAGGCGCAGCGGGCGGTCGGCGTGGTCTCCAATGCGCTCTCCAGCGAAAATCTCCCCAACTTCGGCCAGACCGCCGCCGAGATGCAGAAGCAGTTGCAGAACATCGCGAACCGCATCGGGGACGGCTCCACCGCCATTGCCAACCTCCGCAACCTCGTGGAGAGCATGGACGGCGACTTTGCCAGCTTTGCCAGCAGCCTGCGGCACATGTCGGACCTCTTGGACACGGCCAAATCTCTGCTCAACCGCGCAGACCACGCCCTGGAACAGGGCAAGGACGTGCCCAAGGGCCTGGCCGACCAGATGAGCGCTCTCATCACCCAGATCGACACCTCCGTTGCCACCGCCCGCGCCGCAGGAAAGGCGGCGGAGCCGGCCATGGACGCCGCTGTGGACCAGGCCTACAAGACCCTGGACAGCGTCTCCGGCCTGCTGACGCAGTTTGCCGGGCTTCTGCCCCAGACGCAGACTGTGCTGGACCACATGAACAGAGCCCTGGCCTCCACGGCCCAGGCCCTCCGCTCGACGAAGGACCTGGTGGAGGCGGCGCGGGAAGATTTGCAGGACATCATCGGCGATCTGGAAGACCTGACCGCCAGCGAGCGCATCCAGGAGCTCAAGGACCTCTTGAAGAGCGACGCCTCCACCGTGAGCGAGTTCATGGCCTCCCCCGTACAGGTGGAGACGAACTCCCTCTACGCCGTGTCCAACTACGGCTCGGCCATGGCCCCCTTCTACTCCGTTCTGGCCTGCTGGGTGGGCGGCATCGTGCTGGTGGCCATCCTGAAGGTGGCCGTGGATGAGGACGAGGAGATCTATGGGCTTAAGCCCTACGAGTGCTACCTGGGCCGCTACCTACTCTTCCTGATGCTGGCGGTGGCCCAGGGTGTCATCATCTGCCTGGGGGACCTCTTTTTCCTGGGGGTGCAGTGCACGAATATCCCGCTGTTTCTCCTGTCGGGGATGGTGTCGAGCCTGGTGTTCTCCCTCCTGATCTACACCCTGACGGTTTCGTTTGGGGATGTGGGCAAGGCCATGGCCGTTATCTTGCTGGTCATCCAGATCGCCGGCTCCGGCGGTACCTTCCCCATCGAGGTGACGCCTGCCTTCTTCCAAAAGGTCAATCCCATCCTCCCTTTTACCCACGCCATCAACGCCATGCGCGAGATCGTGGCCGGGCAGTATGGCGTGGACTATTGGCTGGATCTGCTGAAGCTGTTGGTCTTCATCCCCCTGGCCCTGCTGCTGGGCCTGGTCCTGCGCAAGCCGCTCATCCGCATGAATGAGTTCTTCGAGGAGCGGCTCAACAGCACGAAGCTTATGTGATCACCCTGTGAAATTGGGAGAAAATTTGCTATCCTACGCCCCGTGTAGGAATTAAAATGACAAATCTGACGTTGCCCCGTTGACAGGGGCCAAAAAACGTGGTATACCAAAACACAACAAAAAACCGTTGAAGCGGAGATAACGGCGATGATGCCTTTCCAGAGAGCCCGTGTTGCTGAGAGTCGGGTAAGAAACAAGTCGTCAAATGGACCGCTGAGGGCGTGGTCAAACCGGGACAGCTGCATTGGATCAACTGCCAGGGAGTATTCCACGACGTGAGGGCATACGTGAGTTGCCGGGGGTATGATGGTACCCTGCAAAGCGCACGGCCCGGAAAGAGAGACAGGCCGTGAACCAAGGTGGCACCGCGGATCACTCGATCAATGAAGATTTTGATTCGTCCTTGGCAGAAAAGAGATTTTCTGTCAGGGGCGTTTTTTGTTTGCCGTCAAACAGACGCAGCCTGGACAGAGGGATAGACCCCAAGGAGGTTCGGAAGCCATGAATATTTTACCCAGCCTGGAAGAAGTGAAGCAGATCGCCGCCACGGGAGAGTACAACGTCCTGCCCGTCAGCTGCGAGATCCTGTCCGACCGGCGCACCCCCATTGAGACCTTACGGGTGCTGAAAACCGTCTCCTCCCACTGCTATATGTTGGAGTCCGTGGTGGAGCGGGAGAAGTGGGGCCGGTATACGTTCCTGGGCTATGACCCGAAACTGGAGGTCACCTGCATCCGGGGCGAGATGAAGGTGGGGGACCTGCGCTTCCACACGGAAGACCCCTCCGCCCAGCTGCGGCAGATCCTAAGCCAGCACAAAAGCCCCAAGTTTGACTATCTGCCCTCCTTCACCGGGGGCCTCGTCGGCTACTTCTCTTACGACTACCTGACCTACAGCGAACCGGCCACCCGCGTGGACACGGAGGACACCGAGTCCTTCCAGGATGTGGACCTGATGCTCTTTGACAAGGTCATCGCCTTTGACAACGTGAAGCAGAAGATCATCCTCATCGTGAACATGTCCCTGGAGGACCCGGAGACGGGCTACAACAAGGCCGTCATGGAGCTGCAGCAGCTCCGGCAGCTGCTCTTGGAGGGCACGCCCAAGCAGGACGAGCCGGGCCGTCTGCTCGGCCCCGTGACCCCGCTGTTCGACAAGCCGACGTACCGCGCCATGGTCGAGCGGGCAAAGCATTATATCCGGGAGGGGGATATCTTCCAGATCGTGCTCTCCAACCGGCTCAGCGCCCCCTTCTCCGGGACGCTGCTGGATACCTACCGCATCCTGCGGACCACGAACCCCTCCCCCTACATGTTCTACTTCTCCGGGACGGACGTAGAGGTGGCCGGTGCCTCCCCGGAGACGCTGGTGAAGCTGGAGGACGGCGTGCTCCACACCTTCCCCCTGGCCGGGACCCGGCCCCGCGGCAAGACCGACGCAGAGGACAAGGCCCTGGAAGAGGAACTGCTGGCCGACGAGAAGGAGCTGGCCGAGCACAACATGCTGGTGGACCTGGGCCGCAATGACCTGGGCAAGATCAGCAAGTTCGGCAGCGTCCAGGTCGAGAGCCTGCACACCATCGAGCGGTACTCCCACGTCATGCACATCGGCTCCACCGTCTGCGGGGAGATCCGGGACGACAAGGACGCACTGGACGCAGTGGAAGCGGTGCTCCCCGCCGGCACCCTCTCCGGCGCCCCGAAAATTCGGGCCTGCCAGCTCATCGGCGGGCTGGAGGGGAACAAGCGCGGCATCTACGGCGGCGCCATCGGCTACATCGACTTCACCGGCAACTTGGATACCTGCATCGCCATCCGCATCGCCTACAAGAAGAACGGCAAGGTGTTTGTCCGCTCCGGAGCGGGCATCGTGGCGGACTCGGTGCCGGAGACCGAGTATCAGGAGTGCTTGAACAAGGCCAGAGCGTCCCTGAAGGCGCTGGAGCTGGCACAGGAGGAAACGCTATGATTTTACTCATCGACAATTACGACAGCTTCTCCTACAACCTCTATCAGCTGGTGGGAGAGCTGGAACCGGATATCAAAGTCATCCGCAACGACGCCATGACGGTGGAGGAGATTCGGAAGCTCCACCCTGACCGCATCATCCTGTCCCCCGGTCCCGGTCGGCCGGAGGACGCTGGTGTGACCATGGAAGTGGCCAAGACTCTGGGCAAGGACATCCCCATTTTAGGCGTCTGCCTGGGACACCAGGCCATCTGCGCCGCCTTCGGCGCTACCGTCACTTACGCAAAGCAGCTCATGCACGGGAAGCAGTCCCAGGTGCAGTTCGATGTGGATTGCCCCCTGTTTC
>OLNF01000040.1_pt1 | contig 78379 bp, 88 predicted proteins | sample 1673061 | NCBI WGS metagenome assembly OLNF01 (sample SAMEA3136751, study PRJEB25190) | human gut metagenome
AGTTATTTGGTTATGAGCAAGTAGCGAAGCGGATTGCGAATATCCGCTTGACAATGCAAGAGTTGTTTTGATTTGCACGAATATATATTTGTGTTATTATTAGCAATAAAGGTTAAAACGAAATCAGGAGAATAACAAATGGAATACATAGATATCGTAGACGAATACGGAATCCCAACAGGCGAAACAATCGAGCGTTCCATCGCCCATTCAAAAGGAATCCGCCACAGAACCGCTCATATCTGGATCGTGCGAAAAATAAATGACAGATATCAGGTGCTTATGCAAAAAAGAGCCATGAATAAAGAATCATTCCCTGGAATGTTTGACACTTCATCAGCAGGCCACATTCAGGCCGGGGATGAGCCACTGGAATCAGCACTACGCGAACTGCACGAAGAACTGGGAATTCAGGCACAACCCAAGGAACTGGAATTTGTCGGAAACTTCCGCATAGCATACGAAAAAGAATTTCACGGAAAAATGTTTTGTGATAACGAAATCGCTTTCGTATACATCTACAGTCAGCCCGTAGACGAAACAAAACTCATCCTGCAGAAAGAAGAGCTGGAAACAGTAGAGTGGTTTGACCTCGAAGAAGTATATGCAAGCTGCAAAAACCACGACCCGAAATTTTGCGCCCCAACAGGTGGAATAGAAGTCATCATGAGAAAACTGAGAGGAGAGATCGAAGCATGAAATTAAAGAATGTTCTGATCGTCGCAAAAGACATCGAGAAATCCTGCAAATTTTACCATGACCTGTTCGGTCTTGACGTAGTTGTTAATAATGACGGCAACATAATCCTCACCGAGGGTCTGGTCTTGCAGGACGAAACAATCTGGAAAAGATTTCTGGGAAAAGATGTAATCTCTGAAAACAATTCCTGCGAACTATACTTCGAAGAATACAACATAGAAGCATTTGCCGAAAAACTTGAAAAACTCTATCCGGAAACCAGATATGTAAACAAACTTCTCACCCATGACTGGGGACAAAAAGCAATCAGATTCTATGATCCTGATGGAAATCTTATAGAAGTAAGAACACCAATGCAGTAAGCATATAGATATATGAGAGCTGTAAAGGATCTCTCTTATATATTTATTAAAAAAGGATATAATAAGAATCTGGTACAAAGAATATTAAGTAATTCGTGACTTAATATCTATTGCACCAGATTCTTTTATTTTATACCCAGCGATGAACTTGTCTCCAATACAATGCAAATCCAATCCCACCCGCAATCGTTTCCGACAACGGAAACGCCAGCCAGGTTTCATTCAACCCAATCAGCGACAGCAGCCAGAAAATAGGAATCAGGCAGAAAATCTGTCTTGTCAAAGAAAGCATCAGACTGGCAAATCCCTTACCGATAGCCTGAAAAAATACCGGTATGATCAGAGAAAACACTGCACCGAAAAAACTGGATCCGATAATCGGAAATGCAATTTTTCCAATCTGCAGAACTTCCGGATCAGAAGAAAAAATATGTATCAAAGGCTTTGGGAAAAATGCAAAACATACAAATCCGACAGCCATAAATGAAAGAGAAATAAGTATAGAATCTTTCATAGTTTCACGACAGCGTCCATAACTTTTGCGGGCATAATTATAACTTAATACCGGCACAATACAGGTCTGAAGCCCGAGAAGCGGAATAAAAAAGAATGTCTGTAATTTATAATAAAGTCCCAGAACTGTAACCGCAGCATCCGAAAAAGTAGCCAGAATAATATTCAGGATAACGATATAAACCGTACACAAAGCCTGCATAAGGATAGAAGAATAACCATAGCGATAAATAAGCTTTGCATAATGAGGTATTTCATGAATTGCAGGGGGCTTTCGAAATCCATGGATTCCGGTTATAAGTGCCGAGGCAAACTGTCCCAGAATAGTTGCAACCGCAGCACCTGCGATACCCATTTCAGGGAAAAATCCAATACCAAAAATCAAAAGCGGATCAAAAATAACATTCACAACCGCACCAGTTACCTGCGCAATCATAGGAAGTTTCATGTTTCCCTTTGCCTGATGCACCTTTGACCAGTTTCCCTCCAGAAAAGCACCAATACTGCCCACACAGACAATACGCCCATAGGTTATAGCATAACTGACTGCCTCTGGCGAAGTAAGAGAAATCCTGAAATATGGCTTCATAACAAGCACAGCCAAAATGGAAAAAATTATCCAGGATATCAATTCCAGGACCATTCCGGTTCCAGCCGTGTTATTCGCTTCTTTTTCCTTTCCCTGAGCATAACATCGTGCCATGTAAGTGTTTACACCCACACCAATGCCTACTGCCACAGCAATGATAATAAACTGTAAAGGGAAAATAACAGACAAAGCTGCCAGCGCATTAACAGAATATTTTCCGATAAAAAAACTATCCACAATATTGTACAGTGCCTGGATCAACTGAGCAATCATAACAGGCGGTGCGATTTTTAATAAAATTTTTCCAATTTTTTCCGTACCAAAAAAATTAGTATCTGAAAGATTATGTTCCATAGTATTTGTCCTTATCTTTGTTTTGTATATTGTGACATCCGTTTCCTGCCTTAAAGGTGCGAGTCTTCTTGCTGGAAGAGGATAAATTGTGTGATGACAAAGGTTCTGAATAAGTGATAATTACGATTCTGATTCTTTTATTTCTGGCTCTTTCATTTCTAAATCTTTCATTGCACATTGAAGTGCCTGAAAATGCTCTGATAAAAGCTGCAAAAGTTCTTCAAGTTTTTGCATACCGGTCAGAGACACCGCCTGAACTTCCATTTCAGAAATAGAATCCATAAATTTCCCTGCATATTCTTGCCCGTGTTTTGTAAGAACAAAAGCTTTCTCGCGTCCGACATTTAACTGCGGTTCCGGGCGGAGAATGTCATCCTTTCGCATTTTTGCGATTACATTATTAATTGTCTGGCGCGGCAGTAAATAATTATCGCATACCTGTTTCTGCGTACAGAATCCATACTCACGGAGCGTATAAAGAACAAGCATTTCATTATAACTGATATGATGAAGCCCAGACCAGAGAGAATAAGTTCCTCTGAGCTTGATAATCTCTTTGTTTAATTTATTAATAAGACGGATAGAATCCTGCTCCATAGAAAACCTCCTGTATATTATAATCCCATTTGGGATTATAAAAAATTGAGACATAAATGACAATAGTGACATGGGACTTAATAGAAAAAGCTATTATCAAAATGATGATATAATTGACAATGAGGTTAGCATATACTAACATATTTGCAGGAGTGAAAAAAATCTATCGTAGATTGTGAGATAGGATTTTTTTATTGCTGGACATAACATTTTTCGGATTTGTTATGTGCTCAAAATATTGACGTCAGGAGGAAAGCAAGATGAAAGAAAAAACAAACTATGGAAACTGGGTACCTGAGAAAGCTCTGTATATGCTATTCGGACTGGCAGCAGTTTTTCTCGTAATAACTGTAATTTTACAGATCATGCTGGGTAAGCCTGTTATTACTGCAATATCAGGAATCATATGTGTTCTGATACTTGCCGAAGCAGTTTATATGTACATCTGTCATGAAGAATTCGCATTTGGAAAAGGGAACATGATGGCAGGCGTACATAAACACCTAGTAGATCATCTCGACTGGGATGGAAACGGAAAACTTCTCGACATCGGATGCGGTGCCGCCGCTCTCACTGTCCGCTGCGCAAAAGCTTTTCCAGAAGCCGAAATTACAGCAATAGACTACTGGGGAGTCGAATGGAGCTACGCCAAAGAACAGTGTGAAAAAAACGCACAGATAGAGGGCGTTGCAGACCAGATAACATTCCAGAAAGGAGACGCCGCAAAATTAGCTTTTCCAGACGAAACATTCGATGCCGCAGTAAGCAACTTCGTGTTCCATGAAGTCCGCTCCGCAAAAGACAAACGCGATGTGGTAAGAGAAGCACTCAGAGTAGTAAAAAAAGGCGGTACATTTTCATTCCAGGATATGTTCTCGCAGAAAGCCCTCTACGGCGACATGAACGAATTTGTCAACATTCTCAAAGCAGAAGGTATATCAGAAATCCACTACATCGGCAAACTCGAAAAGAAACTGGACTTCATCCCAGGATATGTTACCGCACCATGGATGATCAGCGGAATGGGAATCATATATGGGAAAAAAATAGAATATTTTTCTCAGTAAGAGAACCGTTTCTTGTATATGAATAGTTCATGTAATATAATTTATTCCAATAATGAATGTTTCATAGAAATGTTTGCTGAACATATCAAAAAGGAGGAATGATTGATTTACATGATAACTCAAATAACGATAGAAGCAATTGCATACAGCCTGATATATTCAGTATTTATGTTGGTTCTGTTTAAGATTCAGGGAACAAGAAAACAGCTCTACAACTATCCACCTGCAATTAAAGAACGTGCACTGGAGCGAGGCATTACTACACAGGAAGAAATGAATGCAATTGCAAAGAAGAACAAAACAATCGGCTTGCTGGCTATGATAGTTTTGTGTATCATCATCACCTGCGGAGTAAATAAACAGTACACCTTTTTCAATGGATTTCTGCAATCTTACATTTTTTTAAACGCATTTTCTCTGTTTGATGCATTAGTGATCGACTCAATTTGGTTCTGTAATGGCAAATGGTGGATCATCCCTGGAACTGAAGACATGACAGATGCCTATCACGATTATGCATTCCACTGGAAATGGTTTTTCCTTGGTCTGGTATCAAGTCTTCCATTGGCGGCAATCATAGGTGCAATCGTGGCACTGATCGGACTTATATAAGAAACTCGGAACATAAGGAAACATAAGAAACAACAAGATACAAACAACGCACAAAAGGGACCGAAAAGGTCCCTTTATTTGTACTTATTTATGCTGGCTCTGCATTCGATGTGCCGGATGATATCCTAACAATGAGATCAATATCAGCAATGCAGTTACTGACAGACTGGCCGGATAAGCAAGCAGCAAAGTTCGAAACGTCCGGGATTTCGGGAAAATCGTATACACCCATGCAATCCTTATCCCACACACTCCAATTCCAGTTTTACAGTGGAGATGCGACAAACGTATCAGAACGACTGGATCATGGAAGTCTGGATTTCGCAGTTATGCTGCAGCCGATTGACAGTATTAAATACGAATTTTTATCTCTGCCAGACCGTTCTGAGTGGGGCATCCTTATGACAAAAAAAGACCCACTGGCATCAAAAAAATCTGTAACAAAAGATGACCTAAAATCCATTCCACTGATCATGCACCAGAGAATCGAACTTCAAAGTGAAATTGCACATTGGGCAGGCACAGATTTAGAAAACCTGAACATTGCAGCAACCTATAACGTAGTCCACGGAAGCCCAGTCCCATTTGTACAGCAAGGCCTGGGGTACTTTCTGACTACAAGAGATCTGCTCGCACCAGTCCTCGACCCGGAAGTCTGCTTCCTGTCTTTAGAACCCAAACTTTCAACCCAGCTTGCTCTGGTATGGAAAAAACACGCAGTGTTTAGTAAGGCAGCCGAAATGTTTATCAAACATATTATAAAAAATTAGATGACAGAAAGTTTTTTGTCTGGAGGCAGGTTTCCAGGGAGTATATAAATATTAAATAACTAACACAACAATAAAAGGAGAAATCTTTATCAAATCTTTATTTTTCCCTGCTATATTTTATAAAACGATATATAGAAAGGCGAAAAAATAAAGATGGAAATGATGCTACAAACTACAGAATTATGCAAGTCATTTAAGAATCAGAAAGCAGTAAATAAAGTCTCACTTAATATAGAAAAGGGAACAATCTATGGTCTGCTTGGCCCTAACGGAGCCGGAAAATCTACTACTCTGAAAATGCTGACCGGTATGTTAAAGCCGACTGCCGGTGAGATTTATTTCGATGGAAAACCCTGGGACAGAAGATGTCTGTCAGAGATAGGCGCACTGATTGAAAATCCGCCAATTTATGAAAACTTATCCGCAAGAGATAACCTGAAAGTCCGTTCTCTGTTACTAGGTACAGATGAAAAAAGAATCGACGATGTGTTAAAGATGGTTTCACTTACCAACACAGGAAAAAAGAAATCCGGTCAGTTTTCGATGGGAATGAAACAGAGACTTGGAATCGCCATGGCATTACTGGGAAATCCAAAACTTCTGATCCTTGATGAGCCAACAAACGGTCTGGACCCGATCGGAATAGAGGAACTCCGTGATCTGATACGTTCCTTTCCGGCACAGGGAATCACAGTCATCCTTTCCAGTCATATTCTTTCAGAAGTACAGCAGATTGCAGATCATATAGGAATTATTTCAGACGGCATTCTTGGATATGAAGCCCCTCTGATCCCGGATGAAAACCTGGAAGAACTCTTTATGGAAGTGGTAAAAGAGAACAGAAAGGCCGGTGAAATCTATGCTTAATATAGTAAAAGCAGAATACCAGAAAACAAAAAATTCAATGAGCCGGAGACTTATCTGGGCGTTTCCGTTGATTACATTTGCTGTAGCTTTTGTACTCACAGCAGGAATGAAAAATGCATATGCCGAGAGTGTCTGGAACTGGTGGTATACACTGCTGTCACCCGGACTGATCGCTCTTATCTGCTATTTTTCCATGAAACAGGAAAAGAAAACAAATTACTATAATCTGATGACACTTTCCACAGATAAAAGAAAGCTAATGATTGGAAAAATATTTTATATGAGTGGAATGATCCTGGTATCTGATATGATCATATTTGCAGGTGCTTCACTGGGAGGAAGCCTGCTGACAACCAATGTCCCTTTCCGCGGAGCTGCTGCGGCAGTACTGGTTCTTACTGTCACACAATTATGGGAAATACCAGTATTTTTATTTTTAAGTGAACGTTTTGGCATGATTTCGGAATTATTGCTCAGTCTGTTTCTTTCCGTTGGCGGAACCATCCTTTCACAGACTGGAAAGTGGTTTCTGTTTGTTTTCGCAATCCCGATGCGGACTCTTACCCCATTGATTCATGTATTGCCAAATGGCATCGGAGCAGCAGATGGAAATCCATTATTAGATATGAGAGTTGTTCTTCCTGGAATTTGCTTATCCGTTATGTGGTTCATTTTAATTACATTCTTATTTGTGAACTGGTTTGACAGGAGAGAGGTGAAATAAGAATGTTCATAAAGAATCTTCGCGCAGACTTACTGAAAATGAAAGGACTTTCTGTTGCACCTGCACATATTTTAATTCCGGTTATAACCAGTGGCATATTTTTAATGTATTATACTTTTTCAACCTGGGATGCAAACATAAAAATAATTGCTTTTTATCAGGCGGTTGGAGCAGGATTTCCTGTTCTGATCGGAATATTTACTGCCGTATTAATGGAACAGGAATATAATGCCGGAAACTTCCAGAATTTGCTTACCATGCCGAAAAAGACGATGGCTTTTATCACAAAATTACTAATTCTGCTTCTGTTTAGTCTTTTGGCAGTATTGTTAACTGCGGTCATCTTTGAAATTGGATTTTATAGAATTTCAGGTAATCATACAATAAGCACAGGAACCTGTTTACTGGCAGCATTTATTATGTGGTGTAGCAGCATCCCGCTGTATATATGGCAGATGATCCTGGCATTTCGTTTTGGAAAAGGAGTATCCATTGGTGCAGGAATCATTTCCGGTCTTGTCTGCGCCTTGATGATCACAGATCTTGGCGCGTTTGTCTGGAAGTATATACCTGCCTCATGGACTGGCAGAATCCCATATTGTTATTTAAAGTTTGTTTTAGGTGAAGTGGCAGTAAGCAAAGAAATAAAAGAAATCATACCTGTTTATGGTATCTTCACGCTGATCAGTGTGATATATTATTTCATATGGGCATCCCGTTGGGAAGAAAGTAAAATATCAGAATAAGAGGGAGAATATGGCAGAAATTTTAGCAGTTGATGATGATGTGGCAATCCTTGATATGATAGAACTCATTTTGAAAAAAGACGGACATCTGGTGAAAAAAATCAGCAATCCGCTTGAACTGAAAATGGAGGAAGTGAATCGTTATGATCTCATCCTGCTGGATATTATGATGCCGGGAATGGATGGATTTGCATTGTGCTCCAGGATCAGAGAACTTGTTGACTGTCCGATCCTTTTTCTCACAGCAAAGACGGAGGAGAACAGTCTGGTAAATGGACTGGCACTGGGAGCAGACGATTATATCTGCAAGCCATTTGGAGTTATGGAACTTCGTGCCAGGATTGCGGCACATCTGAGACGGGAACACAGAGAACATTCCATTAGAATGGTCCTCGGACCTGTCTGTTTTAACTTATCTTTAAAACAGATGATGCTCAATAATCAGGAAATAATGCTCACAAAAGTTGAATATGAAATATGCGAGTTTCTTGCAAAAAACAGAGGCCAGGTTTTCTCAAAAGAGCAAATTCTGGAGCGGGTACTAGGATTTGACAGTGCAAGTAATGACAGCACGATCACGACTCACATCAAAAACATAAGAACAAAGTTTTTAAGCTATGACTATATGCCGATAAAAACTGTCTGGGGGATTGGATATAAATGGGAAGAATAGAAAAGAGAAGAAGCACTACGCTGGGTGGAGTTTTTTTGAGATATGTGCTGGTTGTACTTGGTGCACTGTTTATTCTTGTTGCAGGTGTAATTTTTACATTCTCGATTCTTGTCAATACAGGTTATATTTATCCTGCTAATTACACGGAACAGAAAATTAACGAAGAATATGAACAGATTCGAAATGCAGATGAAGTGACAGAGGATATGATTCCCCCACTTTGCCAGTATGTTGTTTTTTCCACGAATGGTAAGAAACTCCGCGGAAATATGGCAGAAGAGTTCCTTGAAATTGCCTGGAATGTTGCAGAGAATGGAAAAGCATCCGGACGCTATTTTTATAAAGTGATTTCCCGGTCTGGCGAATATCTTGTTCTTCAGTACAGTTTAACACCCCAATATAGTTCTGAGTTTTTGAGAGAACATTTGATAGATCCTCAGCGTCTGCTTATGATTATACTTATTTTGGGAACAATATTGATCATCATATTTCCATCTATACGTTTTGGAAAAAAGATGAAAGCCAAAATGCTGCCGATGATGAATGCAGTAGGCAGGATAAAAGAAAGAGACCTGGAATATGACGTATCTTATTGTGGGATAAAAGAATTTGATGATTGTCTGGAATCCATAGATGAGATGCGGATCGCACTGAAAGATTCTTTGGAACAGCAATGGAAAACAGAGCAGGACAAAAACAGACAGATGTCCGCACTGGCACATGACATAAAAACACCGCTTACGGTTGTAAGAGGAAATGCAGAACTACTGTCTGAAACGGAACTGACAGAAGATCAGAAAAAGAATGTTGATTATATAATAGACAGCACCTTGCAGATACAGAGTTATGTACAGAAATTAATAGAAGTAACCAGATCAGCACAGAACTATTCCTACACCTCAGAAAAAGTAAAGACAGAAGTTTTCCTTAAGAATATAAGAAAACAGGCCGCGGGACTGGCAGAAGTTTATCATCTTAAAATAAACTGGAGAGAGAACTGGAGCAGTGAAATAATAGATCTGTCAGATGAGCAGGTAACAAGAGCAGTTGTGAACATTATCCAGAATTCAGCAGAGCACACAACGCAAAACGGAGTCATAAATATCTATGCAGAAGAACAGGATGGAAAACTAAGCTTTACAGTAGAAGATACCGGCAGGGGCTTTACAAAAGAAGCCCTGCAGCATGGCACAGAACAGTTTTTTATGGACGACACAAGTAGAAGCGGCGGGAATCATTATGGAATAGGACTTTTCTCTGCAAAAACAATTGCGGAGAAATATGGCGGCAATATTTCACTCACAAATTCAGAAAAGACAGGCGGAGCAAAAGTAAAAATCTGTTTTCACCTGCGTCAAGATAATATATAATTATCTAAAAACAAATAGAAAGCAGGCAATAAACGATGGAAATAAAAAAGATAGCGCAGGATTTTTCAGTATGTAAAGTAACAGACTATTCACTTGTAAATCTGGATTCAGAATATTGCTTTACAGGAAAAACAGATGAGGAGAAATCTCTGGTATGCACCACCTCTGAGGTACCGGCAAATACGATTAAACGGGATGATGGATGGAAAGCATTCCGTATACAGGGAGTTTTAGACTTCTCTCTGATTGGAATATTAGCAAAAATAACAGGAATTCTCGCGGAAAATAACATTTCTGTTTTTGCGATATCAACCTATAATACAGACTATGTTCTGGTAAAAAAGGAAAACTATCAGAATGCCTTGGAAATCCTTGAAAAGAGCGGCTATGAGATTGTAGATTGAAAATAGTATATCATTTTCGAAATAATGTCTAGTGTGGCAACAAGTTGTGGAGGTTTTGATATGGAAAAACAAATTATAAATTCTTCAAAAGAGCTGGAATTTGCAATATTTTGCATTGAAAATGTTGCAGCGAGATTAGGGGTAAACGCTGAAAAAGTATATAATGCTCTGACAGAGAAAAGCGATATTTTATATGCGTATATCATTCCAGAATATGAAATGCTCCATACACAGGGAAAAGAGTATATAGTAGATGATATTATCGAGGTCATGAAAGAAAGAGGTGTTTCTTTGTGAAAGTATATCATGGTTTCTGGATAGAAGTTTCAGTACCAGATTTAAAACATTCCAGAACAGATGTTGATTTTGGAAAAGGTTTTTATGTAACTCCAATTAGAGAACAGGCAGTTAAGTGGTGTGGCAGATTCAAAAGACGTGGTAAACAAGGAATCGTTACATCTTATATATTTGACGATTGTGCAATTCAGAATCTTAATGTTTTGAAATTTGATTCATATTCAGAGGAATGGCTGGATTTTATACTAAATTGCAGAAGAGAAAAAGACTCATCAGATTATGATATTGTTATGGGTGGAGTTGCCAATGATAAAGTTTTTAATACAGTAGAATTGTACTTCGATCACTTAATTGATAAGAAAGAAGCTATCAACCGGCTTAAATATGAGAAACCTAACATGCAGATTTGTTTCAGAACAATATCTGTATTAGAGACGCTGCGTTATGAAGGGAGTGTTGAGGTATGAACGCCAATCCGATTTTGCTTCAGAAAAAGTATGCAAGGATAGTAGAACTATTTGCTAAAAGGATGGGAATTTCAATAGACAAAGCATTGGATATTTTTTATCATTCGGAAGTATATCAGTTAATGCGGGAGGGGGTATCTGATCTGCATTGTATGAGTGATGGATACCTAGTGGATGAACTTGAAATGGAATATAGAAATGTTTTGTTTGTATAATTTGAATTGGAGATTTTGTGGAGAATCGAATGAAAATATATGAAGTTGAGGAAAGAACACAGCAATTGGTGACAAAACTTTTAAATATCTGGGAGGCCTCTGTTCGTGCAACGCATCATTTCTTAAGTGATGCAGAAGTTGAAAAAATAAAAGAATATGTTCCACAGGCATTAAATGGCGTAGCGCATCTGATTATTGCCGAAAATGACTCCGCCGAACCAGTTGCCTTTATGGGAATTGAAAATATCCGTCTGGAAATGTTATTTCTTTCTCCGACAGAGAGAGGAAAAGGACTTGTCAGGCAACTGATGCAATACGGCATCCAGAATTATGGCATCCAGGAACTTACCGTCAATGAACAGAATCCACAGGCAGTAGGATTCTATGAGCATCTTGGTTTTCAAACTTATAAAAGAACAGAATGCGATGAAGAGGGTAATCCGTATCCATTGTTGTATATGAAACTGGTATAATAAATGTATTAGATGATCAGGAGAAAAATTTATAAAGAGTATTCTAAAATGCAACTGAATGGTATAGTGATAAAGTAATAAAGAAAAATATTGAAAAAAGCTTGAAAATTGTTTTTTAATTTCGTATAATGTTTCACAAATAGGGAGCTCAAATAGATGGGCTGAGAGTAGACTTGATTAGTCTTGACCTGGAACCTGATTTGGATAATGCCAACGTAGGGAAATACATGTCGCTAATGGATAGACTTGTGTGTCGTTGCTCTCTGTTTTTATGTGAACTGGGGGCACCACTTTTCACAGAGCATTTCAGGCGCCGGACAACGGGAATAGTACGTTGTCCGGCGCCTTTTTGTATACTTTCATGGTGTTAGAAAGGAGTATATCCATGGTAATGATTAATGGAGAGGCAAAAGAGATTGCCGGGAAAAATCTTCTGGAGTATCTGAAAGAAAATGGATTTAATCCGGAGCAGCTGGTAGTAGAACGTAATTTTGAAATCATTTCCAAAGAACAGTTCGGCAGCGTGACAATTCAGGATGAAGATGTGATTGAAGTCCTGCGATTTGTTGGAGGGGGCTGAAAAGATGAAAGAAATGCAGAAAAAAATGCAGGAACTCATCTCGAAAGAGGATCTGGATCATGCATTTGATGCAAGATTTCCAAAAGAAATGCAAAAGAAATTACGAAATGCCAGAGTTGCAGTCGCAGGTCTTGGAGGACTTGGATCCAATATTGCGGTTATGCTTGCAAGAAGTGGAATCGGGAAACTTTTGCTGGTGGATTTTGATGTGGTGGATGTGACGAATCTGAACCGGCAGATGTATTTCATACCTCAGATCGGAAAGCCAAAGGCTGAGGCTTTGCCGGAACTGTTGTATCAGATTAATCCATATATATCATATGAATCTATTTGTGTGAAAGTAACACCGGAGAATGTGAAGGAATTATTTTTCGAGTATCCTATCGTATGTGAGGCATTTGATCGTCCGGACCAGAAAGCAATGTTGGTACGGGAACTTCTTATCCAGTGTCCGGATACAACTGTCATATCAGGAAATGGAATGGCAGGATATGCAGATACAAATGAGATCAAAACGCAGCAGATGATGAAACGGCTGTATGTATGTGGGGATCAAAGTACAGATGTTGGAAACGGAATTGGCCTGATTGCCCCGAGAGTGGCGGCCTGCGCAGCGCATGAGGCAAATAAAGTCCTGCAGTTGATCATGCAGGCAGAATGTCAGTAAAAAAAGAGGAGAACATGATGGAAGATAAATTTGTATTAGGTGGAAAAGAATTTAAAAGTCGATTTATTCTTGGATCAGGAAAATATAATCTGAATCTGATCAAAGCTGCAGTTGAGCAGGGAGGTGCAGAAATCATCACCCTTGCTCTCAGACGTGCCAATACTCAGGAGAAAGAAAATATACTTGATTTCATTCCGAAAGGAGTGACTCTGCTTCCAAATACATCCGGTGCGAGAAATGCCGAAGAGGCCGTCAGAATCGCAAGGCTGAGCAGAGCTATGGGATGTGGGGATTTTGTAAAAGTAGAAATTATGCGTGATGCGAAATATCTCTTTCCCGACAATTATGAGACAGTCAAAGCAACAGAGATTCTGGCAAAAGAAGGATTTGTTGTTCTGCCATATATGAATCCAGATCTGAATGTGGCAAGAGATCTACAGAATGCCGGAGCCGCAGCGGTTATGCCGTTAGCCGCACCGATCGGGAGCAATAAAGGACTGGCAACAAAAGCTATGATCCAGGTATTGATCGATGAGATTGATCTGCCAATTATTGTAGATGCAGGAATCGGAAAACCATCACAGGCATGTGAGGCTATGGAGATGGGAGCAGCGGCAATCATGGCAAATACAGCAATCGCTACAGCGGGAGATGTACCGGAGATGGCAGCTGCATTTAAACTGGCTATTGAAGCAGGAAGAAAAGCTTATCTTACCGGAATGGGAAGAGTACTTGCCAGAGGCGGAAGTGCATCTGATCCACTGACTGGATTTTTACGTTAAGGGGGAAGCTGGAATCATGAATGAGGAAAATCAGGTATATTTTGTAGACAGTGATAAGCTTCCACCAGCCGCACTGGAGAGAAAGCACCGCCTGGAACAGGATCCGTCTTTCCGTACTAACCATATGGAGTATATGGAGGGGATGCAGGTCATCGAATCAGATATAAAAGATAAGGTACTTCATGCAATGGCTGAGTACGATTATGATGCATATACAGCTAATGATGTAGAACGGGCACTTTCTCATGAGTCATGTTCCATTGAGGATTTTAAAGCACTTTTATCCCCGGCTGCAGCACCTTATCTTGAGCAGATGGCAAGAAAAGCAGAGGAGATTACCAGAAATCATTTTGGAAATACAGTGTACATTTTTACACCGTTATATATTGCAAACTATTGCCAGAATTACTGCATTTACTGCGGATTTAACTGCTATAATAATATCCGGCGGAAGAAGCTGACATTTGAAGAAATCGAACATGAAATGCAGGTGATTGCAAGAACAGGGATGGAAGAAATCCTGATTCTGACTGGTGAGAGTCGTGCATATTCTGATGTGAAATACATTGGGGAAGCAGTTAAAATTGCGAAAAAATATTTCAAAAATATAGGTATCGAGATTTATCCGGTGAATGTGGATGAATATCAATATCTCCATGAATGTGGAGTGGATTATGTGACAGTTTTTCAGGAAACTTATCATACTGACAAATACGAAACGCTTCATCTTATGGGACATAAACGTGTCTGGCCGTATCGCTTCGATTCACAGGAACGTGCGTTAATGGGAGGTATGAGAGGTGCAGGATTTTCAGCACTTCTGGGACTTGATGATTTCCGAAAAGATGCATTGGCTACTGCGCTTCATGTGTATTATATTAACCGTAAATATCCTCATGCAGAGTTATCTTTAAGCTGTCCGCGATTACGACCAATTGTGAATAATGATAAGATTAATCCGCGTGATGTGGGAGAGAAAGAACTCTGTCAGGTGTTATGCGCATACCGTATATTTCTGCCTTTTGCGGGAATTACTGTGTCCAGCCGTGAGAGTGCTGAGTTTCGAAATGGAATTACAAAGATTTGTGCAACCAAGGTTTCTGCAGGGGTCTCCACTGGGATTGGTGACCATGAAGAAAAATATGAGGGAAAAGAAGATGCGGATGTCGGAGACGAACAGTTTGAGATCAACGATGACCGTTCTTTTAGTAAAATGTATGATGATATGGAGCAGGGCGGCTTGCAGCCGGTTCTGAATGATTATATTTATGTGTAAACAATATGAACATACCATCGCGATTACAAATCGCGCGTTGGTGCAGGGAGATTTTCTTGAGCAGATGCAAAAGGTGATTTATCTGCATCCTCATGCAGTGATTTTGAGAGAGAAAGGTCTGTCGGATGAAGAGTATAAGATGCTGGCAGAAAAAATTCTGGAAATGTGCAGTAGAAGTGGTGTACGCTGCTTTCTGCATTCCAGAATTTCTGTGGCGCACAGCTTAGGGTGCAGGCGAATTCATATTTCTATTCCGGTACTTAAGGATATGAGTGAAGAGGAACGCAGACAGCTGAGAAAAGATTTTCAGGAGATCAGTGTTTCCTGTCATAGTATGGAAGATATGAACATTGCTGTGAAAAACGGAGCTACACAGATCATTCTCGGGACAATTTTTGAAACAGAATGTAAAAAAGGATTGAAAGGAAAAGGTCTGGAATTTGTCAGAGAAATCTGCAAAGTCTGTCCGGTGCCGGTGTATGCAATTGGGGGAATCAACCTGGAACGTTTGCAGCAGGTAATGGACGTGGGCGCAGCAGGCGGGTGTATGATGTCTGGTTTTATGAGGATTTAAATACATATTCTTCTATTTAGGAACGAAAGAATTCAAAGCATATATCATTAATCAGGACATATGTAAAGTTATATGATAAATTTAATAAAATCAAAAAAATCTCCTGCTTAATTGTGAGTAGCAATGAGCAGGAGACTTTTGTCAAAGCGCTATTATTTTCGTGCAACAAGATGTGCCCGGAATCCTTTCTTTTTTTCCATAGTTAATACTGTGAAACCGGCTTTTTTTGCCATTGCAACAAATTCTGCAGCTTTATGTATTTTCACATCGCCATGTCCGAACAGGTTAGCCAGCGGCATTTCCAGATGGTTCATCAACCAGACTATAAAATCCGAAGAGGTATAGTCACGCAGAACTAAACGCCCACCTTTTCGCAGAACACGGTATGCACTGTTGAAAAAGTCCTGCGGATTAGGATAGTGGTGGAAGCTATTTGAGCAGATAACGGCATCAAAAGATTCCTCTGCAAAAGGCAGATTCTCACTGTCCCCAACAAGAAATTCTGTGTTGGAAAGTTTCTTTGCCTGAGCAACATTGATCATCTCAGGAGTGAGGTCAAGACCAACATAATGTTTATCAGGATACTTTTCATGGAGCAGCTGGATCATTGGACCGGTTCCGCATCCACAGTCCAGAACATCGTGGAAAGATTCTTTTTCCAGTTCTGCCAGAATTGGCGGATAATCATCTTTACACATTTCATAAATACCGGCATGTCCGCTGTCATAGACCTTGGCTGCCTGGGTAAATTCTTTGATAGAGAGCTGTTTATATTTTTCCGGTGTCATAAATATTCTCCTTAAAACTAAGCGGATACAATTATCCGTGTTGATGCCTGTTCATAACCAAATAATTGAAAATCAGGTATTTGGTTAACTAGATGGTTAGATGCTTCTAACTAACAGTATCATATATTTTTGTAAAAGTCAAAAGAAAGAAATAGCGAGTGGAATGAGAAGTTGCAGCTATGGTTCAAGGTGTGATAAAATGACAGTAAGTGTAGACTAACAGTAAGTGTAGACTAACAGGATGAGACTGGCAAAATAATCATCAGGTAAAGGGAGGAGAATAGAATATGATAGCTCAGGTGCTTGTGGAGGGATTGATACTTGGGATTCTATTGATGGGAGTTTGCGCGTTCGGAATTCGAAATGGCGCAGTTGGAATGGTGCATCTCTATCATCAGGATGTGAAAGAACGTTGTGTGGAGCTGGGGCTGACGACCTATGAAAAAATCAACAAAAACAGCAAGACTTTTAAAATGGTATGTATTCCAGGATATCTACTGTACATACTTGTGTGCGTTTATGGAATAAATGGCGCACGGGACTTCTGGTCTGGTTTCTGGCAGATGTTTGTCATTTTATCTGTAATGAATCTGATGGATCGTTTTCTGGTTGATGACTATTGGGTAGGCCATACAAAAGCATGGACCATTCCAGGAACAGAAGACCTCAGGCCATATATCAACAGTGAAGATAAACGCAAAAAATGGATTACGGGAACAGTTGGAATGGCTGTAATTTCGGCAGTGCTGGCTGGGATTGCTGCACTTGTAATGTGATAAAATACCTCTAAAGTATCTACTTTAGAGGTATTTTTTGTGTGTGAAGATCACTTGCAGGATTTGCTATTGGAAGTTATTTACGGATACATGGTAACAAAAGCATACTCATAATTTTCATAGTAATCACTGTAAGGAAAATAAGTATGGATGTGCTGGCAATGGGGGAAATTGCTAAAGGTTAGTTTTGGTTTAGAAAGTCTGGAAATTATTCTGAAAATGTGAAAAAGTAAATTATATTGACTCCACGGAATGGGCATTGTATTATGAATTTATAATTAATCTACATAAAAGGGGGGAGTCATTTATGACTGAAAAGAGAAAAAGGAAACTGGCAATGCCGGACACCCTGATCATTGTAGCATCAGTGGTACTTCTGGTGGCGATTCTTTCATGGATCATTCCATCTGGAACCTATGATTATCAGGAGATGAATATCAATGGAAGAATTCGAAATGTAGCCATTGATGGAACTTATCACACCATTGACAAATCCGAAGTTACTACTACAGGATTCCTTGGATTTTTCAGTGTACTGTATCGGGGTTGTGTGGAGGCAGCTGATGTAATCTTCATGATTCTTTGCTGCTGCGGAACATTTGGTGTTGTGGTAAAAACCGGTGCCTTCCACGCAGGAATTGGGACTATCCTGAAGAAGCTAAAGGGAAAAGAAATCCTGTTGGTTCCGATCATTATGTTGATCTTTGGACTTGGTGGTTCTGTATTTGGCATGGCAAGTGAGTTTTACGGATTTTATCCGTTGATCGTAGGCCTGGGAGTTGCTCTGGGATATGATGCAATGTTCGGATTTGCCATTATTGCGGTTGGCGAGTTTGTTGGATTTATGGGCGCGACGCTGAATCCATATTCTGTAGGAATTGCCCAGACAATTTCAGGTGTAGAGCTTTATTCCGGAACCGGATATCGTACTATCTGTTTCGTGATCTTCATGGTAATTTCAATTATCTATGTGATGATGTACGGCAGAAAAATTAAGAAAAATCCAGGCGCGTCCGTTGTATTTGGAGAAAAAAATATCCACGCTTTTGACAGAGATGAATTGAATGAGTATAGTTTTACTTTAAAAGATGGTCTGGTTCTGTTGGATGTGTTAGTTGTATTGGTAGTACTTATGTTTGGCCTGATTAAATGGGGCTGGGATTTTCCACAGCTTTGTGGTCTGTTCCTTCTCATGTCCATGATAGCCGCAGCAATCTGTAAATGGTCTCCAAACAAATGGTGCAGCGAGTTCATTGACAGCGCTAAAACTGCTATGTGGGGATGTATTCTGACTGGTATTGCTAAAGCTATTACTGTTGTTATGCAGGATGCACAGATTATGGATACGGTTATCTACGGTTTGTCAAATGTACTGAAAAATGCACCTCACGCAGTTTCCGCACAGGTAATGCTTGTGGTACAGACACTGATTAACTTCTTTATTCCATCTGCAACAGGCCAGGCTTCTGCAACCATGCCGATCATGGCACAGCTTGCGGATATCATTGGAGTAAGCAGACAGACAGCAGTCCTTGCTTTTCAGTTTGGCGATGGACTTTCCAATATTTTCTGGCCAACAGCTGACATTGTTATTATCTGCGGCCTGGGTGGAATTTCTTTACAGAAATGGTATAAGTGGTTCACACCACTGTTTTTGATATTGTTTGCAACACAGGCAATTCTTTTGGGAATTGCAACGGGAATTGGATTTTAGTGTAATGGAAAGAAAAGGAAATCTTATCAAACTTACAGATTTATCTTCAGATTTTATTATTGAGCTGAGATATGCCACGCCGGATAATTTTACTGGTATGCAGGTGTATCAGTCAGCAGAGTGCTGGCTGGATGAACATACCGCGCAGATTCTGATAAAAGCTAAAGAAATTTTTAAAAAAGACGGCTATCAGGTAAAAATCTGGGATGCCTATCGTCCGATCCGGGCACAGAAGCGATTCTGGGAGATTATGCCAAATGATGACTTCATTGCCCGTCCGCCGGACATGACGAAGATTAAGAAATTTCGTCCTACCCATATGAATGGAATGTGTGTAGATATTACGCTGACGGACAAATATGGTAATGAAATCGAAATGCCTTCACCGTTTGACACTATGGATGAACGTGCAGCTCTAAACTATGCCGGTCATTCTGAAATCGGCAGAAGAAACGGAGAATATCTGAAAAAAGTAATGGAATCCGTAGGATTCCAGGCATACGAATGTGAATGGTGGCATTTCTACGATGTGTCCGCAGAACCTGCGCCGTTTTCGGATTATGAAATTTAAAAAATGATTATGATTATTTAAACAATTCTTGGCTTGCCAAATAAGAAATGATGAATAAATAAAAAAATCAGAGAGTCTGTTCTGGTGAAATGTATAAGGCATCAAATATATGAAGGGGATACAGAAAATGAAGATAAAAACAGTTGCAGTTCTTGGGGCAGGAGCAGTTGGTTCTTATGTGATATGGGGACTTTCCGGACGGGAAGATATCAGACTTGGAGTTATTGCAGAAGGTGAGCGCGCAGAACGAATGAAAAAAGGCTGCGTGATCAATGGTGTGACCTACCATCCTGAAGTATGGACACCACAGGAAGCAAGAGGAACAGATCTGTTGATCGTGGCTTTGAAATATGGAGCATTACCAGGTGCTATGGATAGTATCCGTGTGGTTACAGGAGAGAACACAACAGTTATGAGTCTTATGAACGGTGTAGACAGCGAAGAATTGATTTCTGCTGAAATCGGAGCTGGCCATGTCCTGCATTCACTGATAAAAGTAGCTTCTCATAAAGAGGAAAACGGATACTGCTTTAACCCGGAAACTACGATTGGAATTATTTTCGGAGAACTTTCTGCTCCATATCAGAGCGAACGCGTGCTGGCAATAGAGGAACTTTTCAAAGATACAGGACTGCATTACCGCTCTACTGAACATATCAGAGAAGAAATGTGGAGCAAATTCAGACTGAATGTCTGCAATAATCTGCCCCAGGCAGTTCTTGGTGCAGGAGTGGGATGCTACCAGGACAGTGTTCATATGAAACACATCAGCAACGGACTCAGACAGGAACTGGAAGCTATTGCAGCAGCAAAGGAAATTGATATAAGTAAGGCAGATGCGTCATCCAGTCATGGAAGTGCTGTTCCTCCATCTGCGAGATATTCTACACTGCAGGATCTGGATGCAGGACGCCATACAGAGATTGATATGTTCTCAGGTGCACTGGTCCGTATGGGCAGGGAACTGGGAATCCCGACACCATATAATGAATATACCTACCACATCATAAAAGCTATAGAAGAAAAAAATGATGGAAAATTTGACTATAACAAGGACAGTGGAAAAGTGACCTGTGCAAAATAGTGCAGTTAAAAACCCAAAATGGTGAGGAATGCTCGATGAACTGATGCATTTTTTTGATTATTGTGTGCAGCAAATAGTTTTGAAGGCGAAACTGCTATTTTCAAATATATTATAAGGAAATGAAAAGGAAGAGAAGTTTGGAATATACTTGTACATACAAATCAGAATTAGGCAATATTTTACTGGCTGCTGATGAAATTGGACTTACAGGTTTGTGGTTTGAGGGACAAAAATATTTTGCCAATACACTTCCTGAGGAACATATCTCACAGGAAACTCCAATTTTGACAGATGCGAAAAAATGGCTGGATATATATTTTTCAGGAGAAGAACCGAAATTTACTCCTTCTCTTCATCCAACTGGTTCAGCATTCAGACAGGCAGTATGGCAGATTCTATTGCAGATACCTTATGGACAGACAATTACATATGGAGAGATCGCCAGACAAATGTCTGAAATGCAGAATACTCCTCATATGTCTGCGCAGGCAGTAGGCGGTGCCGTGGGGCATAACGAGATTTCCATTATCATCCCCTGCCATCGTGTAGTTGGAACAAAGGGCAGTCTGACTGGATATGCAGGTGGAATTGATAAAAAAATTGCACTGCTGAATCTGGAACATACGGATATGAGCCATTTTTTTGTTCCAAAGAAGGGAACACGCTCTAGAAGAGACGAGAAAGGAAAAAATACAGATTGATAGTTGATAGAGAAATCATAACAAAAAATGATAGTTATGGTTTCTCTATTATTTTTGTGATAAAATAGAGTAAGCAATGGCTAACCATATGATAAATGTATATTTTAGGATATCTATTTGTGTGTTGGGATACTATGAAGCCCTATACAGATGCATATTTAAAGAGGCTGAGGAAGATTTGAGAGGAATAATTTTCAGGAGGTGCCTGACTATGAATGAGCATATGAAATTAAGTGATATGCCGGAAATGTGTTCGGCAATAAAAGAATGGCTGAGTACTCGTTATGGGACAGCAGAAGGAATAAAAATCTGGGAGAAAACCAGTCAGCAATATAATGAATATCTGAAAGAACTGCCTGATTATGGCGGAAAGAAGTCCAGTCATGCATTCGCAATTTATGGTGGTGTCGTTATTTTTTCTCTGTATCCGCTACTGCCGGATCAACCACCGATTGAAGAAATTCAGGAATTTGTAACCAGTCTGTTTATGGGAGCTTTTGTAAAACTGGGAAAGGTTTTCAATCTGAATCGAAATTTTGATATGTGGATGATCAACAAAGTTTTTCAGAAAGTAGGGAAGAAAGACAGGAAACAATTTGAACAATATCCGTCGTCTTTCTGCAATATATCAGAACCATATGACAAAAAGAACCATGCTGCCAGATACCATTTTTCCCAATGTCCGAATGCAGAATTTGCTAAAAAGTACAACCTGATGCACGTACTTCCATTGTTCTGCAACTCTGACTACTGGGGAATCAGTCAGATTCACGGAACTCTGATCCGGTGTGGTACCTGCGGAAACTCGGACAAATGTGATTACTGCGTAGTCGGTTCGGAGAACCCTATGGCGAAAGAATATGAAATTGTGAAAGACGAAGCCGGATTTTTGGTGAGTAAAAAGAAAAAATATGTGTGATCATTACATATGGAGGATAGCAATATGAGCAGATTGGGGAATAAAATACAGGAAAAATTTATGGCAATGAAGTTTCGTGGAAAGGAAATATTTAAACCGCTGAATACTGGCAGAATTGATGAACACGTAAGCTGCGTCAGAGAGTATGTCGCAAATATTTTCTTTTATACAAAAAACGGAAAGACGATCATGATCGATGCCGGATATAATTATGAGCGACTGGAGGAAAAGATGAAATGGCTTGGTCTGGATCCGAAAAGCATTGATACGATTCTGATCACACATCAGGATACAGATCATATGGGAGCACTGGAAACGGATACAGAACTTTTATTCAAAGATGCGACCATTTATCTGAGTGAAATTGAAAATCGTTATCTGACAGCAGAAGTTCGTCGTAAAGTTTACGGAGGATGGTACAAGCTGCCTCTGGTAAAGACGGATAATAAAAAGGTGCTTCTTAAAGATGGACAGATTTTACATATCGGAGATATTAAAATTGAGTGTTTCCTTGTACCTGGACATACATGGGGACATCTCTGTTATCTGATCGATGATAAATATCTGTTTACCGGTGACACAATCTGGTTTGGCCCGGATGGAGGTTATTCTTTCCTTGATGCTCTGGCAGAGGATAATGAGCTGGCAAAGAAATCCCTGGCTGAATTTGAACAAAAGCTGAGAGCACGTAATCTTTCACCAATTGTGATAACCGGTCATACCGGATGGTATGATGATCTGGATTGGGTATTCCGACACAAAGACCAGGTATGTCATGCATCCAAGAAGCAGAAGCCTCATGATCCAAATGCAATATATGACGGATATAATGAAAGCGATGACACGAAAGAAAATGCGCAGAACGTTTTGCTTACGAAAGTGGTGCCGGTTGTGAAATAGAACAGGAGAGGGGAGAAAGAGAAATGTTTTTTCAGGCGGGCGCAGTTATTATTCTGTTACTATTTTACGGATGTTATTTTGGAAAAATGTTCCTGCAGAAGAAAAAAGGAATCCAGACCGACCAGATTGGAAAGGGAAAAAAAGGCAGGGTAAAAGTAATTGAGCTCACCATGAAAGTGGCAACGATATTAGTTCCCTTAACAGAGGTGTTGAGCATTTATACAAACTATTCCATGTCATCTGGAGTGCTGAGATATGCAGGGGCTGTAATTGCAACGGCAGGTGATATAGTATTTATCATTTCAGTGCTGACAATGAAAGACAGCTGGCGTGCAGGTGTTTCAGAAACAGATAAAACAGAACTGGTGACAGATGGAATCTACCAGATAAGCCGCAATCCCGCTTTCCTTGGATTTGATCTGGTATATGTAGGGATACTGTTAATGTTCTTTAACTGGATTTTGCTTATTGTGTCTGCATTTGCAATCTTTATGTTTCATCTGCAGATTGTATATGTGGAGGAAGTGTTTCTTGTGGGAACTTTTGGAGACGAGTATATCAGGTATAAGAAAAAAGTACATAGATATCTGGGAAGAAAAGTACATTTTGCGATATAACATAAATATATTCAGGAGATAAAATAAATGAAATTAGCACTTGCACAGATGAAAATGGAAAAAGAAATATCAGAGAATCTTAATAAAAGTCTGCAATATTGTGATATGGCAGAAAATTGTGATCTGCTCTTTTTTCCTGAAATACAGTTAACGCCATTTTTTCCACAGTATCCCAATCGATGTGTCGACCATTACTGTATGGATATAAATGATGATGCATTACGAAGATTGGCACAAAAAGCGAAAGAGTATAAATATTATCTGTCACCAAATGTATATCTGGAATCAGATGGAGCCAGATATGATACTTCCTTATGGATTGGACCGGATGGGGAAATTCAGGATACTGCCAAAATGGTACACATTGCGCAGAATAAAAATTTTTACGAACAGGATTATTATACTCCGTCAGATGATGGATTTAAAGTATTTCACACGCCATTTGGAAATGTTCGAATGGGAAATGCGTGTTCAGGCAATGCAGAATCAGGTTTTCATTGCGATGTGCAACCGTGTTGGCACAGAAGACAAAATGCAGTTTGCCGGTGAGTCCATCGTTATCCATCCAGGCGGAGAGGTAATTGCAAAAGCAAATGATCAAGAACAATTACTGACATGCGATATCGATTTAAATGAGGTAAAAAAGGTCAGAAACAACATAAACTACTTATCACTCAGAAGGCCTGAGCAGTATGAAACATTTTGAGAAATCGTGAGTTGGAGGGGAAAAGATGCTGACTGAAAAAGAGAAAAAAATGTGTCGGACACTGATATCTGTATACAAAAGGAAATTAAAAAAATGTGTATCACGCAATACGATATTGTCTGCTGGTGATATAGTTAAGGAATATGAAAAAAGATTTTACCGATATATGAATGAAACGGATATGGGAAGCGAGAGAGGAAAATTTATCTCGTACCTGAACATTTTTTCAGGTCTGGCAGCATATGAGATACTGCGTGAGAAAGGTTTGACGGAAACAGAAGGAATTCAGGCATATGATCTTATGTGTGCTTCTTTACGAAAATTTTCATCCATATTATACAAGGGAGCCGACTTATTGCCAAATGCTTATAAGATAGTGAGACAGTCTTTAATAGATGACCTTGAAGGTGAAAAAAGAATATGTTGGGACACTGAAATCCTGCAGGATGACGACAGAGAATTTACTTATGAGATCAGCAGATGCCTGTATTTTGATACCTGTAAAGAACATGGGTATCCGGAGTTTTGCAAAGTATTCTGCACCCACGACTGGTATGCGCTGGGGGTGCTGAAGCGTCATGCAAAATTTATCAGAAAGTCTACCATTGCAGAAGATGGTACTGTATGTCACGATACGATAAAGAAAATAAAATAATACTTAAAAATGTGATAAGAATTTTATATTTGGTACATTTTCTTTATCATCAATAAGAAATCTTCAAAATCCAGAGGAAAACTATTCTTCATCTACCCATACCGGCATAGGAAGATTATTTTCCAGCGCATGTTTAATTGCTGAGTAGTGTTCTACTTTGTGATGGACATGCGCTGAATCTTTCTGAAGCTGAACCAGTTTTTCTTGTACAATCTGTTCCTGATCTTTCAGAAGAGAGAGAATTTCATCAATGTGAGCTGCTTCATCTGTTTCATATATAAAAAATTTGCGAAGCTGAGAGATGGTCATTCCAGTGCGTTTGAAACAGTTAATGCATTTCAGGCGTTCGATATGTTCATTATTATAGATACGCTGCCCGGAAGGAGACTTGGGAACTTCAGGAAGGAGTCCTTCACTTTCATAATAGCGAAGTGTAGAAGCCGGAAGATCAAACATTTCAGACAGTTCTCTGATCGTGTAGGTTTTCATGATGCCTCCTATGTAAAAATTAAAGTAAAAATTTTGGTGATATTTTATCATAAAATAGGTTGTGCGAAAGATAATAAAAAAATTTCATTATAGATTAAATTTTAAATTCATAAAATCTTCTTGACCTCAAGTATACTTGAAGTGATAACCTTTGTAAAGAACAATAAATATATTCGTATTTGGGAGGAATGAATATGTATACTGCATCAAAAGAAAGATATACAGCTATGGAATATAACCGCTGCGGAAACAGCGGACTGATGCTTCCGAAAGTATCATTGGGATTGTGGCATAATTTCGGAGATACTGCAAATTTTGAAAACATGAGAAAACTTTGTTTTACAGCTTTTGATAACGGAATCACACAGTTTGATCTGGCAAATAATTACGGCCCGGAACCGGGAAGCGCAGAGAAAAATTTCGGACGTATTCTGAAAGAGGATTTAGGTGTATACCGTGATGAACTGATCATTACAACAAAAGCTGGCTATGAAATGTGGGACGGCCCTTACGGAAACTGGGGAAGCCGCAAATATCTTCTTTCCAGTCTGGATCAGAGTCTGAAACGCATGGGACTGGAATACGTGGATATTTTCTATCATCACAGAATGGACCCGGATACACCACTGGAAGAGACGATGGGAGCACTGGCGAGCGCAGTACAGAGCGGTAAGGCAATCTATGTCGGACTTTCCAACTATGATGGAGAAACATTAAAGAAAGCATCCGCAATTCTGGACGAACTGCATTGCCCGTTTGTGATTAACCAGAACCGTTATTCAATTTTTGATCGTACAGTAGAAAAAAATGGTCTTAAAGAAACAACCGGTGAACTTAAGAAAGGTCTGATCACATTCAGCCCGCTTGCACAGGGACAACTGACAGACCGCTATCTTCATGGGATTCCGGAAGACAGTCGTATCCGTACGGATGGAAGATTTCTTAAAGAAAGCGCTTTAGATGAACACAGACTGGATCAGATCCGTAAACTCAATGATCTGGCAGCACAGCGTGGCGAGAAGCTTGCAGATATGGCCCTTGGCTGGCTCCTCCAGCACAAAGAAGTCACCAGTGTACTGATCGGCGCATCCAAGCCACAGCAGATCCTCGACAATGTAAAAGCAACTTCCTGTGCACCGTTTACAGAAGAAGAACTGAAACTGATTGATGAGATTTCGCAAAATTGATGACAATCGTTATCTCATATGCAGAAATGCCAAATTTTCAATTAGTATAATAAAACCGCTGGTTTAATTACGTTCAATGTTTAAAGTACTGTGAAATGAAAGAACAACAAGAGAGGCAAAATGTTTCTCCTGTTGTTCTTTATTTTTAGGGGGCGAAAAATACAACAATGAGGAGTTTATGATATAATAGATAAAAAACAAGATAATATGAATGATGGATTACAGTTTGAAGAACTTTACAATAAAAATTTTTCTGTATGAGAAACTAAGGAAAGGTTAGAAAAAATGGCAAAACTATATTTCAGATACGGAGCAATGGGCAGTTCGAAATCTGCCAATATTTTGATGGTTCGATATAATTATGAAGAGCGTGGTCAGTATGCGGTATTGTTAAAACCGAGGACTGACAACCGGGATGGGGAACATGAAATTCAGTCCCGGATTGGATTGTCGGCTCCGGCTGAATATGTGGATGAGTTCTTAAAAGAAATCGCTGAATCCTGGGCTGATGAGATTTCGGAATATACGTATCATGGAAAAAAGGTAGATGCGATTCTGGTGGATGAGGCGCAGTTTATTTCGCCGGAAGAAGTAGATAGATTATCAGATATTGTGGATTTCTACAACATTCCGGTTCTTTGTTATGGACTTCGTACAGATTTCCTGAATCATCTCTTTCCAGGATCCAGGCGGCTTATGGAAATCGCAGATGTTATAGAGGAAGTCCCGACTGTTTGTTGGTGTGGAAAGCGGGCACAGTGCAATACCAGATATGCCAATGGAAAAATTGTCCGGGAAGGCGCACAGATCATGCTTGGCTCGAATGAAAGTTATGTGGCGCTTTGCAGGAAACACTACAAAGAGGGGAAATTGTGGAAAAATGTTAAAGCCGATACTGAGTAGGTGATTTTCCAACATATTTTTTGAAAAGTTTGCAGAAGTAACTGATATTATCATATCCTACGCTGACAGAAATATTGTATATTTTTTCCGAACTTCCTCTTAACATTTTACAGGCCTGGCTGATTCGATATTGGATAAGATATTCTACTGGAGAAATCCCTATATTCTCCTGAAAGTAGCGTAAAGCAGTATTTTTGCTGATGTTTGCTGTATTGGAAATATCTGCAAGCGTTATATCTGCCTCATAATGTGTCTGAATGTATTGCAGCATGATCATAAAAGCATGTTGAGAATGCTGAGGAACACGTGGAGACTCTGACATGAGTTGTTCCTGAGATACGTGTTCTGCTATGAGAAGCCAGACTTCGCTTAATAAATTACGGACAAGAAGTTCATTACGTTCTGATCCGGATAAACAAAAAAATAATTTTTTACATATTTCTATGATCTGCTTTTGCCATGTTTCTGTCTGTCTGAATATGAGACATGGAAGAGCAGATTTTTCTAATGGCATAATATATTTCTGATAAATAAGACTTCCGCTGGAAGCAAGAAAAAATGGAGAAAATACAATGTTTGGCATGATAGCATAAGTTTCGGAAGTAAACCGGTGCAGGATACCACTATTGATGAAAATGATATCGCCAGATTGTAAAGAATACGTATGCTGATCAATGTGACAGATGATAGTTCCCTCTGAAATATATGCAAGTTCAAATTCTTTATGCCAATGCCAGTTGATATCATTGTTGTAAAAATTTCTGGTATCATCTATATAAAATTCTAAAGGAAACTCTGGTGTACCATGTGTGGCTGTTTCACGTAAGGCGTTATTTGTATCTATATTCTGCATAATTCTCAGAACATCCTTTCTGTTGGAATGGTGATATTATATCATAAAATAGTGTAAAAATACAATTTAAAATCTCATATTTGATGATAAAATACAAACTGCTGATATAGATACACTTAACATATTGAGGAGGTACAGATGAAAGATAAGTATCAGAAAACCATGTATGCCTGTTTTGTTGGTTACATTGTGCAGGCAGTGATAAACAATTTTGTGCCATTACTTTTTTTAACATTTGAAAAAAGTTACCACATTCCCTTGAGTAAGATTACAATGTTGATAACATTCAATTTTGGTATTCAGCTGTTGATCGATCTGTTGTCTGCCAGATTTGTAGATAAGATTGGCTATCGTGTTTCCATAGTTCTTGCTCATATATTTGCAGCAGTTGGATTGATCTGCCTGATTATTTTGCCAGATCTGTTTACTGACGCATTTGTGGGGATTTTTATTTCCGTGGTGCTTTATGCGATAGGCGGTGGTCTGATCGAGGTATTGATAAGTCCGATTGTGGAAAGTTGTCCAAGCGATAATAAAGAAAAAGCAATGAGTCTTTTGCATTCTTTTTATTGCTGGGGAAGTGTAGGAGTTGTTCTGTTGTCTACAGTATTTTTCAAAATATTTGGAATTGAAAACTGGAAGATAATGGCGCTTATCTGGGCGGTTATTCCGGTTGTAAATGGCATGATATTTACCAAAGTTCCTATCGCATCTCTGATAGAAGAGGGCGAAACAGGAATGACGATAAAAGAATTATGCGAAAATAAAATATTCTGGATTTTGATGTTAATGATGATGTGTGCGGGAGCAAGTGAACTGTCAGTTAGTCAGTGGGCATCTACTTTTGCAGAACAAGGGCTGGGAATCAGCAAGACAGTAGGCGATCTTGCCGGACCGATGGCATTTGCTGTTTTGATGGGAAGTGCAAGAACTTTTTATGGTAAATTTGGAGATCGTATTGATCTGGATAAATTTATGATAGGAAGCAGTATTCTCTGTATCTTATCTTATTTATGCATTTCACTTTCACCTTCTGCGATTATGTCTCTGATAGGATGTTCTGTTTGTGGATTTTCAGTAGGGATTATGTGGCCGGGCAGTTTCAGTAAGGCATCAACAGCATTGCACAATGGCGGAACCTCTCTGTTTGCGTTGCTGGCACTGGCAGGAGATATAGGATGTTCCGGCGGACCTACACTGGTTGGCTTTATATCGGGACTGGCATCTGATAATCTGAAAAAGGGTATTCTGGCTGGCGTTATTTTTCCAGTACTTTTACTGGTGGGAATTTTACTTTTGAGAAAAGATTTTATCCGGACACAAACGAGTGGAAAAAATTGATACAAATAAAAATATGAATACTGATTGATGAAAAAATCTGAGCAGAGTATAAAATTACAGGAGGAAGACATGAGAAAAGAAATAAATATTAATGAATGGGAAAGAAAAGAACATTTTGAATATTATTCCAGGTGTGCAACACCACATTATTGTGTTGCGTTTAATATTGACGTGACAAATTTACTGCAATTTACGAGGAAAAATAATATCTCTTTTTACTATTCTCTGATTTATTTATGTACACAATCTATAAACGAAATAGATGAATTTTTGCTGGAAACGGAAAATAATAAGGTTTATAAAATTGATCGTCGTGTGCCTTGTTTTACAGATTTGATGAAAGATGCGACCAGTTTTCATATGGTATCTCTTGCCTGTGAGGGAGATATTATTGAATACGCAACAAAAGCACGTGAAGAAAGCCGGAGAAATCCATTGTCTGTGTATGCATTAGAAGGATTGAGAGAGTCTCAGATTATATATTCATGTATTCCCTGGGCAGATATTACGATGTGTTCCAACGAACGAGATTATACAGATCCGAATCTAAAAGATGATACAGCACCTATACTTGTCTGGGGCAAATATACAGAGCAAAATGGAAAATATATGATTAATATGACTCTTGATGTTAATCATCGTTTTATAGATGGATATTTTGTGGGACAGTTTGTTCAAAAATTAGATGAAAAAATTGCAGAATTAGATAATTAGATTCCAAAGGGGACGCTTAAGCCGCGTCCCCTTTGGACACCTCTTGAGCTTTTTTAAATTAATAATATCCATACTAACATAGAGACCATAGCGGATATATGTAATGTTCCGATGATGCGGAATGGGAACAGGATGATAAATACTGGCAGTATGGTGAACATTGCGGACCAGAGTGGTAATGTGGCGGTGCCGGATATGATTGCGATGATTAATGTAAAAATGAATACAAGGTATCCGAGATAGCAGACTCTGGTGATCGGGGCGCTGTTGAAGAGGTCGAGCATCAGCGCTTTTGCTTTGGCATCTCTTCCGAGTTTGATGAAAACATATTCAACCAGTCCTTATTTTACGTGGTGTGCAGTGCCGATGATGATAAAGAGTACGATTGACACAAATAAAATAAAACCATACACTTTCGAATGTTCATATACATATCCGGTCATTGCGAAATATCCCAGAAATTGAAGCATTAATGCAAATGCGCCCAGTATGGCAGAGCGCATCGGGACTTTTTCAGATACTCCTTCCATTAGCTTTGCCATTTTGTCATCTTTTCCAAATGTCTTGATATCTTCCAGCTTCAATGTTCCATTTGGAAAAATGCTCAGAATACGGTCACAGTACATATTCAATGCATGACCGATGATCCCCAGTACCAGCATGATTTTCATAATAGTCAGACTCATAATTTTATGCCTCCCTCAAAATATAATTTATTATTAAATATAGATTAGTTTAAACTAACTGAACTGCCAAGATGATACAATACATCTTGATTTGATAAAATAGCAGAAAAAGTGTATATTCAAAACAGGAACAATTTACACAAGTACCAGATGAACGATTAAAAGCAGTGAGGGCAAACAAATGGATAAAAACAAACAATGGATTGATCTGATCGTAGAATTGCAGAGCCTTGCACAGGCAGGACTTACATATGGCAGAGATGTTTACGATAAGGAACGTTATGAACGGATTCGGGATATTTCTGCAGAAATGATGGCAAATATATCCGATATGCCGCCTGAAACAGTAAAAGGTCTTTTCTGCAATGAAACCGGATATCAGACACCTAAAATAGACACGCGGGCAGCGATATTTAAGGATGACAAAATCCTGCTGGTTCATGAAAATAATGGAACCTGGTCACTTCCGGGGGGATGGTGTGATGTGAATGTATCGGTAACAGAAAATACAATAAAAGAAGTCAAAGAAGAAGCAGGACTCGATGTCACAGTCAAAAGTGTGATTGCCATTCAGGACAGGGAAAAACATAATCTTCCGGTTTATGCATACAGAATCTGCAAAATATTTATGCTCTGCTTTGTAACAGGAGGAAATTTTGAAATAAATATCGAAACCACAGGCTTTGACTACTTTGCAGAAGATGAACTTCCTGAACTTGCAGGCGAAAAGAACAATGAGGAACAGATAAAGATGTGTTTTGATGCGTATCGTGCAGGGGATAACTGGAAAACATTTTTTGACTGATCGTATGGTTCAATTGCCAAAAGCAATAAGCAGTGGTCAGAGACTTTACCAGATCCATACTATGAAATTTAATAGCGACTTACAAATTTGCTAATATCTTCCAAAACATAAGTAATTTGTTTAACATGAATACACGAAGTAACTTATCATAGAAAGAAGTCTGGAGGTATAAGCAATGTTAAACGAATCAGTGATCAAAGTATTAAAGAATGGTATGTGGGATCTTGCTACATGTGCAGACGGAGAACCGAATGTAGTTCCGGTTGCATTTAAGGACGTTACCGATGATGGCAAGCTGGTTGTAGGAGATGTTTTTCTTGAGACAACTTTAAATAATATTAAAGCCAATGGTGGAAAAATCGCTATTTCCGCATACGATGCAGAGAATCTTGAAGGATATCAGATTAAGGGAACTGCTGAGTATGTAACAGAGGGTGAAATCGTAGACACATTTAAAGTCATGGTGGAAAAGATGTTTAATGGTGCAGCAACCGCAAAGGGAGCACTTGTTATTACACTGTCAAAAGTAATCATTACAACACCTGGTGCAGATAATAAAAAAGAAATCTGATTAAAAGAAACTAATAAATTTCATAGTAACTTCAAAAAAGATCGCTTTCAGACTATAATGAGACCAAACAATAGTCTGAAGGTGATTTTTTATGGCGAAATATAAGAAAAAATTAGAAGATGATATACGATGTCCCCTTGAATATGGGCTCACAATATTTGGCGGTAAATGGAAGTCGCGCATTATATGTGTGCTGTCTGCCCGGGGAAAACTGCGTTACAGTGAGATCCGTAAGGAAATGTACAACATCACAGATGCTGTCCTGGCATCCACATTAAAAGATTTGATAGAAGATGGAATCATTGACAGGAAATCTTATGACGAGATTCCACCCAAAGTAGAATATTCCCTGACGGAAAAGGGCAGATCGGTGGTTCCTATTTTGCAGAGTATCTGTCAGTGGTCAGATATCTTCTATAAGGAAGACAGCGAAAATGAAATGGTGCGATCCAGATTCGTAATTCCTCCTTCGTCTATTGACATTTGGCAGAGCTCTGTTACAATAGCAAAAGTCGGAAGGCACAGAGAATGTGCCTTGCAAGGTATTTCGTATAAAATGATTTTCTGCTTTGCTGGTTGTGAAAAAAATTATGATGTGCTAAACTTTAAAGTAATCAAAAGCATATTGAGTATGAAATGGAGGATTCTGATATGTGTGATATAAAAAAATATGAAAAAATTTATCAGGAAATAGCACGTTTAGAACCGGAAGATACGTTGCAACTGGTTTTAGAAGCTGATACAGAGGAACAAAGAGATTTTTATCAACTGGTTGGCGATTTTTTGCTTCAGAAAAAACAGAAGCAGGTAATTGAAAGGAATTTATTTTGATATGAAAAAGTATGTTCTGGTAGGTGGAGTAAATGGCGCAGGAAAATCGACTTTATATCAGACGTCGCCAGCATTACAGAAGATGAAGCGAGTGAATACAGACGAAATCGTAAAAGAAATTGGTGATTGGAGAAGTTTATCTGATGTAATGAAGGCAGGAAAAATTGCTGTAACATTAATAGATAAATATTTTGCAGAAGAAACTTCATTTAATCAGGAAACTACGTTATGCGGACGTTCGATTATTAAAAATATTCATAAAGCTGAAGCGTTAGGATATATGATTGAATTACATTATATCGGGGTAGATTCAGTAGAAATTGCTAAGCAAAGAGTAGAACATCGTGTAAAAAAAGGCGGTCATGGGATTCCGGAAAGTGATATTGAGAAAAGATATTATGAATCTTTTCAAAATCTCAAAAAGATTTTAAAGGAATGTAACCTGGCTGTCTTTTATGATAATACGGAAGAATTTCGAAGATTTGCTATTTATAAGAATGGTAATATTGTGAGGCTATCCCATAATGTGCCCAATTGGTTTTTGCAAAATGAAATAACGGTCTTGAGAGAGACTAAAGCAATAGAGAGATGATAACTATATATGAGTATGGAAACTCAGATGCCGATACTGTTTTGATCCAGTTGACTGGTGATCATGAATTATCTGTTCTTGAGAATGAGGTTGAGGAAATCAGAAAACGGACTTCAATAGATTTTAGGTTCATTGCTGCGAAAGTTGATGACTGGAACTATGAGCTGTCCCCATGGAAAGCACCTGCGGTGTTTGGAAATGAAGACTTTGGTGATGGTGCTGCCAGGACATTGGCGCAGATTCTGACACTATGCACAGATAAAAGCAAGACATATTATATTGGAGGATACTCTCTTGCTGGTTTATTTTCATTGTGGGCGGCATACCAGACAGATATATTTTCTGGCGTTGCAGCGGCTTCGCCATCCGTCTGGTTTCCGGGATTTATTGATTATATGAAAGACCATGAGATAAAAAGTGAGACAGTTTACCTGAGTCTTGGAGACAGAGAAGAAAAAACGAGAAATCCCGTGATGTCACAAGTTGGAAACTGTATCCGGATGGGACATGAGTTGCTCAAAGAGCGTGGGATAAATTGCACTCTGGAGTGGAACCAGGGAAATCATTTTAGGGAACCAGATATAAGAACTGCGAAAGCGTTTGCCTGGGTAATGGAAGAAAATCATAGAGCATAAAATTTTTTGACTATAGAATTTATTCATAGATGGATTTTTGAGAAAATAGTGGTATAATGTTGTTAAATACAGCTAACTATTAATGGCGGTATAAAAAAATTGCAGATAATTATATTGGAGGTTCTATAAAAATGGCAGTACACTCAATTGACGCAGAAGACGATCAGTTCGCATATCGTTATGATACACAGTTATTGATCGAAAGAAGAGATCAGGATCTGGATGAGGATGAAATCTCAGATTACATCACAGAACATTTTGAGGGAAACAGTCTCATTGCAGCAGGAGATGAAGACTTGGTGAAAATTCATTTCCACACAAATGAACCGTGGAAGATTCTGGAATACTGTAATTCCATCGGAGAAATCTTTGATATTGTAGTCGAAGACATGATCCGCCAGGCAAATGGACAGCAGGGATGATTGTGCAGGAATAAGAAAAATAGAGCAGGGGATTTCTGACAGCATTGTCGGAAATCCCCTGTTGCGTTAACGTTAATATGAGATATCTTACAAGATTTTTTTCTTGGGAAGGCTACAATTATGCCCGGAAAGGGGAGGTCAAATCGTATGAAAAAATATTTCGTTGTAGCACAGTATGATGAATGATGTTAAAATAGGAATGGTTTTACAGACTTTACAGATAAATAAAATGAAAGAGTTGACTGGGAGGATTTAAAATAAAAAATGGAAGATAAAAAGGCATTATCTTTGCCAGTGAGAATTATCATTATATTTCTAATATGTACAGCAGATATTTTGACGGCTGCTTATTTCATATACACATGGAAACAAAATGGCACAGTCATTTCAGTCAGAAATGCATCGGATAATATCCCTGGGATTTTTCGTCAGAGTCTGATAGTTTCTATGGCTGCAATCCTGGTGATTTTGATTTTTTTCATTATATTAAGAAAAAATTTCGTATCAGAAATGTACCTGAAAATATCAGAAAAAAAGCAGAAGATAACAGTATTTATCCTGACAGCGATTCTTTTGGCTGTAACTGTTTTCTGTCTGATCACAAAAGCAGATAAAATAACAATACTGTATAATTTATTGTATTACACAGTATTTATCGCATTGGAAGAAGAACTTTTGGTGCGAGGTGTGTGCGTATATTTGTTAAAAGATGAAAGCAATTATATCCGTTATCTTGTACCCAATATTCTGTTTGCTGCCATGCATCTGTTTTCCTATGCGAACTGGGGAAAGATCACACCGGTTTATGTATTTTCATTTATTACTTCACAAATGCTGGGATTGGTATTAACAGGATGTATTTTCCAGTATCTGAAAGAAAAATCAGGCACGATCTGGATTCCGGTGTTGGTTCATGCGATTCTAGATTATATGGTTGTGCTGAATTATTGATAAATTTATTTGCACATTGGTCATTAAGTTACTATAATGCCGATGTGCTTTTTACATTAAGCAAAACTATGGAGTAGATGTTCGGGCATGAGTGAGTAGAAAAGAGGATTAGTTTATTTATATGACTATAAAAAATCAAAAAATGAGATTTTTCATATAATATATTTCAAATAAGTAAATAAAATATATTATAGTAATTGAAAAAAATCAAAAAATGAGATACACTAATAAAAGCATACAAATGATAAAATAGTATAGAGTGAGAAAAGAGGGGAAGAATAGTATGACAAAATTTATAGAGAATGTAAATAAATATTTGTCAGAGATGAAAATCAAACAGACATATCTCAGCATGATTACCGGAATAGATAAAAATAAGTTGTCTCGATTATTGACAGGAACACAGGAAGAAAGCGGAACAGATATGGAGAAGATAGCAGGTGCATTAGGAAAAAAGATAGAATTTTTTCTGAACGATAGTTGTGTGGCACCTCAGATTGGCTGTTTTTCCAGAAATAAAATAGCGTTTTACGCTGGAGCACCGACAGAGAAGCAGGAAAAGATTGCCGAGCAATTAATGGAGCTAATGGAAAATATTGATGAAGTGGTCAGTGCGAAAAGTCGTTTTGATCAGATGACTGGAGAATAGATATGAATTTGGAGCGTTTGAGAAAGATAATAGAATATAGCAGGAAGTATCGGGAAGAGACAAATTCGATGATAAAGAGGTTCTGTTCTTTTGCAGGAATAGACAGTGATAATGATGTGTTGAATATCATGCAGATTGTCAGATCATCTTTTCAGAAAAAAGATTATCTAGTTTTTGAAATGCCGTTTGCTGATGATGAAATCGGAGCATTATGTTACAAAGGTGACGGCTTGGGATATGTAGTGATAAATACATCTTTGCCCAGAGTAAATGTGAATTTTGCAGTTGCACATGAAATATATCATGTATTCTTTCAGGAGAGTGAATTTGTATCTAAAGTTGAGTTTTCGGATGATCATTATTATGAACATGAGGAAGAATATGCTGCAAATCTTTTTGCAGGGATGCTGCTTATGCCGGAAGTTAGTTTCAGAAGAATGTATCGTAAATTTAAGGAAGAATCAAAAGGAAATGAATTTGACATAGTCATAAGACTAATGGCATACTATCAGGTTCCGTATATGGCAGTGCTGATTCGATGTTATGAATTGGAATTACCGGAAACAACTTTAATTTCGGATCAATTATTAAATGTCACCAGAGAAAAAATAAAAGTTAAGTTTGATGAATTGTGGCTGGATGAAAATATATTATACGCTTCAAATAGGGATGACTATGCCCATATCGAGAATCTTGTAGAAAAAACAGGCACAAAATATATAGAGGATAATTATATAAATGAACGTACTTTGAAAAAGGTATTGCAGAACATGAAGAAGCTTTATGCTAAAATAAAGGGGGAATAAAATATGGCAGGAACATATATGGAAATCCCCTACAATTGGAATGATATAAAGGATTTAGTGGAGACAGATACTGGAGAAATTATTTCGTCCATTATTGCGTCGGATAAACTGTTTTTTTATGATACATGCTCATTCAGAAGACATTCAAATTTATCTGAAAAAGGAAAACATTTTTTTGTTGAATATTTTAAAAACAAAAATGGAGTTATAATTATCACCAGATGTATTTTGATGGAACTTGCATCTGCAAGTGGATATATAAATGAAGAATATACAGGATATTTCAATATATTACATAGTGCGGGAATTAAAATCTGTATTTTAAATGAAGAACGATTATTTGATATTTTATCTGAATGTTTTTCAACTAATTTAAAGGTGAATGAGTATTTGGTATGGGCGGTTAGAATGATAAAAACACCGATAAGTACAATAACAGAAACGTTGAAAAATGATGCAAAATTATCACGGGAAGTACTTTCCGGGCAGAATCTGAATTCTTCAGATATTTATACACGTTTTTTTTCTTCAGTGCGAAATAACAAGGAATCAGCAGATAATTTAGGGGAAGAACTTATAGGAATATGTATACATATACTTTCACATTTACCTGGAATGAGAGATGGAAAAATATGCATGATAACAGATGATAAGGGTGCGGCAGCTAAAACAGACAGTTTAATGAAGAAGACCAATCTACAATATCAGGGTGCCAAAATTATAATATTTAGTACTCCTAAAATGGTACAATATATGTATGAGGAACAGATGGGATTGAATATAACGGATCTTGTTGAGATGCTTTCGCAGGGAGTTAACGGTAATATTATTGTGAAGGGAACAACGGCTTATGATTTGGAGATAAATGATGAAATTGTTATGACATGTGAAGAATTGGCATATAAAATTGCAGAGCCGAATGGAATTAATATTGTATTTTAACGAATGATAAATTGTTGAAAGGATGAATTATGGATAAAATTAAGATTGCGTTTTTCGATATAGATGGAACTTTAATCGATATGGAACGAAAAGAAATTTCCAAAAAGATGCTGGAAACATTAAAAGATTTACAGAAAAACGACATTAAAATCTGCATTGCCACAGGCCGTGCACCAATGGCGATACCGAAATTTGAGGGCGTAGAATTTGATGCATTTCTTGCATATAATGGTTCTTATTGTTATGACAAAAACGGCATGATCCTGGATCATTCCATACCAGCGGAAGATGTACAGTGTCTGATCAAAAATGCCACAAAAATGCACAGACCACTTGCACTTTCTACGAAAGATAAAATAGAGGCGAATGGAAGAGATAAAGATCTGGTAGATTATTTTGCAATTGGAAAGCAGATTGTAGTGGTTTCAGATGATTTTGAAGCATTTTCCAGAGAAAAGGTGTATCAGATCATGATGGGATGTTATAAAGAGCAGTACGCGCAGGCACTGGATGGCGTAAAAGGTGCAGAAATCACAGCATGGTGGGATCGTGCTGTTGATATCATTCCAGCAGGCGGCAGCAAGGGCGTTGCTGTAGAGAAAGTATTGGAGCACTATCACATTGACCGCTCAGAAGCCGTAGCATTTGGAGACGGAAATAACGATCTGGAAATGCTGAAAGCAGTTGGTCACGGTATTGCAATGGGAAACGCTTCCGATGAACTGAAAGAAATTGCAGAGGAAGTCTGCGGACATGTGGCAGAGGATGGAATTTATTATTACTGCAAAGAACATGGAATGATATAGGAGATTAAAAGGAACTGCCATTGACAGTTCCTTTAGACTATTCAGAGAAAGTATAACGGATAATATATCCATTAGAGTCTCCTGTTACAATCACAACATCTCCCTGCTGATTTTCAAAAGTATCCATAACCGGGAATCTGCCGTGTTCTTTAACATAAGCTTCCGGGCTTTCTGCTTCTACGTCGATAAATTCGCTCTGCGCATGCCTGGAACCGCCGCAAGGGTTGATGGTTTCTACAAAAACTTCATATTCTTTCATAAATGTAATCCCCTTTCCATATAGAATTGTTATCTGTATCATATCCGCAGCAAAGGGAAAACTTTTATCTATCCGCACAAATAGATAGAAAATTATCCTTTGGTTATCTGAATTATATAAAAAATCTTACGATATTTCAAAGGTTATTTTTTACAATATTCTTGACGATATATAGTCTATCCAATATACTTAAAAATAAGTTAGATAAAACAAACAAAGGAGAATCCACATGCCGGGAATGAAAAAGCAAGTTCTTTCTAATGCAATAGACATATTATTAAATCAGGGAAATCTGCCGAAGGAACTGGATGGTAAAAAGCTGTACGGTGAAGCATTAGAAGGTGACGATGCTTTAAAAGCAGACTGCAGAATATACCAGCTATCTAATAAGACCGGAAACGGTCAGATTACGGTATATCAGGTATTTAATGGAATTGAACTGTACTATAACGACATGCATATGGCATACTGCAATCAGGATCAGGTGACGGTGAAGAATATTATTGAGATTAATCATTGCTACATTGGAAGATATGAATGTAGTTTTGGAGAAAACAGTTGCTGTTATTTGTCGGCAGGGGATTTATCTATTGGCTCTGCGATGAAAAAGAAATCGTTTTCCACATTTCCATTGAATCATTATCATGGAATCTCTATTATCATCAACTTGGAGAAATTACTGCCGGAGGTGCGGCAGATCATGGAACTTCTGAATATCGATCTGAATTACATAGAGAAAAATATCTGCAAAGGAAACCGTCTTTGTATTGTGCGTGCAAACCCGTCAATTGAGCATATTTTCTCTGAATTATATTATGTAAGAGAGCAGAGAAAAGCCGGATATATCAAGATAAAAGTGCTGGAATTATTGTTGTTCCTCAGTGATCTGGGAAGCGTGGACGAAATGCAGGAGCCGGAGTATTATAACCAGAATCAGGTGAAACTGACGAAAGAGATCGCGGCATTTATCACGGAAAATCTGACGATGCATTATACGATTGAACAGTTATCTGAGCAATTCGGAATATCAATGACTACATTGAAAAAAGGCTTCCATGGCGTATATGGTACATCGGTATATTCCTGGCTTCGGAACTACAGAATGCAGACAGCGCAGAAATTGCTGTTGGAAACAGAATTATCTGTAGCAGAGATCGCGCATCAGGTTGGATATGAGAATCCAAATAAATTTTCTACAGCATTTAAATCCGTATACGAGATGACACCTACTCAATTTAGAAATAATGTCAAACTATAGGACAATATTTTTGCAGAACAGATTCCGCACAGAGAGAAAAGGAAAGTTATAGAAATATAACAAGTGTCCAAATGGATAGATGATACCTCTCTGGTAATGGACAGAAAACTTCAGATTATATAAGATTATGGCATTGGTTAGCAGAGACTAATTGATGCCATAATTTTATTTTACAGGAGGAATTGAGATGAAAAAATTTACAAGCGTATTTCTTGCAATGGTTCTGACAGCAACTGTTCCGGCAGGTTTTCAGACTGTATATGCAGAGGACACAAATGCAGAAGATACACAGGAAACAAAAACAGATGCGGACAATGAGGCGGATGCAGACCAATTACTGAAAGACCTGACAGGTTCCTATCAGGAACTCTGGCCGGTAATCCTTGCAGATGATTATACACAGACCTGGATCGATGACTGCAAAGAAATCGTAGGAGAAGACAATGCAGAAGCAGCTTATGAGAAATTGAAATCCATGGTAACAGGTGAAGTTTACGGCGAAGAAGCAGTAGAAGCTTACAAAGATGGCGGCGGAGCATACTTCTGCGGATTCACACAGGATATGGCAACTGTAGAATTTGACGGCGATACAAAGACCATCAAAGGCTATGACAAAGATGAAAAAGAACTTTTCTCCCATACATATCATTATGTAGGAATGGAAGAGACACGTGGTCTGTATGAATTCGAAAGTGATGATGCAGATTCCGGAGAATTTACATATTTCTACATTGCACCGGACACAAACGACACAACATACCATATTGAATTCCGTTATGGAAGCGATGCAGATGCACTTGCAAAATATGATGCAGGCGACTATGCATACTGGCTCGCATCCGGAATCTCCACAGAATATGATGAAAAAATGGTAGACGACTGCATCCAGCTTTTCTGCGATGAGAATCTGTCTGAGCAGTAATCCTATAAATCTGGTCCTTATAATTGTGATTTAAAATAAAAAACATGACGGGAATCCATATCCGGCATAACGAAATGTAATGCCGGATATGGTTCCCGTTGCTTACGAAAGGAGTGAAAATTTCATGCAAAAAGAAAAAAGCGATGAGCTTTCCAAAATGTTTTCTTATGCAGGAAATTACCACAAGCTGACAATACTTGGATGTATCCTTGCAGGGATCAGCACCATCTTTTCCATGCTGCCGTTTGTCTGTATCTGGTTTGTGATCCGTGATCTGATCCATGGATTAAGCCAGGGAGATGTGACACTTGCAGCAGGAAGCAGTCATTACGCATGGATGGCACTGCTGTTCTCTGTGCTGAGTATTTTCCTTTATTTCCTGGCACTGATCTTCTCACATCTGGCAGCATTCCGTACTGCAACCAATATGAGAAAAAAAGCAGTTCATCACATTGTAGAATTGCCGCTTGGCTATTTCAGCCAGAACGCCAGCGGCCGCTTAAGAAAAGTAATTGACGATAACGCGGGTCTCACAGAAGGCTTCCTTGCCCATCAGTTACCTGACCTTACAGGTGCAGTTGTAATGCCTGTTGCAGTCATCATTCTGATCTTTGTATTTGACTGGAGGATGGGAATCTGCTGTCTAATCCCTATGGCGGTCAGCGTGATTTTCTTGAAACAGATGATGGGTGGAGACAACGCAGACTTCATGTCAAAATACATGACAGCACTGGAAACCATGAACAAAGAAGCTGTAGAATACATCCGTGGAATTCCGGTTGTAAAAGTATTCCAGCAGACTATTTATTCATTCAAAAACTTCCATAATGCGATCACAGAGTACGAGAAGTTTGCTTCCGGATATGCGTTGAAATGCCGGATTCCGATGACGGGATTTACCGTAGCATTAAACAGCACTTTCATTCTACTGATCCCGGTTGCAATGCTCATTCTTTCCGGACTCAGCGGACAGATTTCTTATGAAGAAACAGTACTGGATTTCCTGTTCTATGCTTTATTTACACCAGTCTGCACAACAATGATGAACAGGATTATGTTTGCCAGCGAACAGCTTATGGCAGCGAAGAGTGCAGTCAGCCGTGTAGAAGCTGTCATTCAGGAGAAAACACTTCCGGAATCTGCACAGAAGCAGAAACCTGCAGACACAGGAATCGTATTCAAAAATGTATCATTCAGCTATCCTGGAGCATCAGAGAAAGCTCTTGATAATGTAAGTTTTGAAGTACCGGCAGGAAAAACGGTAGCTCTGGTCGGAGCATCAGGAAGCGGAAAGAGCACAGCAGCAAGCCTGATCCCGCGATTCTATGATGTACAGGAGGGCAGTGTCCTGGTCGGTGACGCAGATGTGCGAAACATCGACAAACACGATCTGATGGAGCATGTTGCATTTGTATTCCAGAATACCCGCCTGTTCAAGGATACACTCCTTGAAAACATCCGTGCAGCCAGACCATCCGCTACTCGTGAGGAAGTATTAAAAGCAGCAGAGATGGCAAGATGTACAGAAATCATCGACCGACTTCCGAATGGTCTTGACACAGTAGTAGGAAGCGGTGGAACTTATCTTTCCGGCGGTGAGAATCAGCGTATTGCCCTTGCAAGAGCAATCCTGAAAGATGCGCCGATCGTTGTTCTGGATGAGGCAACTGCTTTTGCAGATGCGGAAAACGAGCACCAGATCCAGCTTGCATTTGAAGAATTAACCAAAGGCAAATCCGTTCTGATGATCGCTCACAGACTTTCCACTATTCAGGATGCAGACCAGATCCTGGTATTTAAGGATGGAAAGATTATTGAACGCGGCAAACACAAAGAACTTCTGGAGAAGAAAGGAACTTACGCTTCCATGTGGAAAGACTATCAGACTTCTGTTTCCTGGAAAGTAGGAGAGGGGGATGAAAAACATGATTAAAGCACTGAAAAAGAAATATGCACTCAGTGATCAGGGTGCCAGTGATCTGTTTAAAGGAATCCTGTATTCCGTTCTTGCAAATATCAGTCTGATGCTTCCGGTAATCTTGCTTGCAGTTGTATTAAATCAGCTTCTGAGTCCGATATTAGGTACAGCAGACAGTGAAAAGAGCGCAGTTTTTTATACAGTTGTAGGTATTGTGATCCTTGCAGTTGTGTTTATTCTGCATTATCTTCAGTACACCGCAGCCTATGTAGGAACTTATGAAGAGAGTGCAAGACGAAGAATCCACCTTGCAGAGAAACTCAGAACACTGCCTCTTGGATTTTTCCATCAGAGAGATTTATCTGATCTGACAAGTACGATCATGGGTGACTGTGCCAGCTTTGAGCATGCTTTTTCCCACACAGTACCACAGTTCTGGGGAGCAGTGATCTCCACGGGTATCGTATGTATCGGACTGCTGATCTTTAACTGGCAGATGGGACTGGCACTTCTCTGGGTAGCACCGGTATCTTTTGCAATCGTGCTTCTTTCAAGAAAGTGGCAGCAGAAACTTGGCAAGAGACATATGGATGCAAGGATCGAACTGGCAGAAGGAATCCAGGAATGCCTGGAAACCGTACAGGATATTAAAGCCTGCAACCAGGAAGAAGCATATCTGAAGAAACTGGATGCAAAGATGGATGCGGCAGAGAAAGCTCAGATTTCTTCCGAGCTGACAACAGCCAGCCTGATCACAACAGGACAGATGTTCCTCAGACTTGGTCTGGCTACTGTCATCATTGTAGGAAACAGTCTTGTTATGAAGAACCAGACAGACATTTTTACCTATATTCTGTTTCTGATCGCAGCTTCCAGACTGTATGATCCGCTTTCCGGTGCCATGTCAAATATGGCAGAACTTTTCGGCGTCAGTTTACAGGTGAAACGTCTGAAAGAGATTGAAGAGTACACGGATGAGAACGGCGAAAAAGATATCCGCACCAATGGTTATGACATTACATTTGACCACGTAAAATTCTCTTACGAAAAGGACAAACCGGTATTGCGAGACGTATCCTTTACTGCAAAACAGGGACAGGTTACTGCACTGGTGGGACCGTCCGGCGGCGGAAAAAGTACAGTTGCCAAACTGGCAGCGAAGTTTTATCCACTGGATGGTGGAAAAATCCTGCTTGGAGGTAAAGACATTGAACCTCTGGATTCCACCATGTTGATGAAAAACTTCTCTATTGTTTTTCAGGATGTTGTACTGTTCAATAACACAATCATGGAAAATATCCGTGTAGGACGAAAGAACGCAACAGATGAGGAAGTGATCGCTGTGGCAAAAGCTGCAATGTGTGATGAATTTATCAACAGACTTCCGCAGGGATACCAGACAGTCATCGGAGAAAACGGCTCCACACTTTCCGGCGGCGAATGTCAGAGACTTTCCATTGCCCGTGCGCTGCTGAAAGATGCACCGGTTATCCTGCTGGATGAAGCGACTGCATCTCTTGACGTAGACAACGAAACTGAAATCCAGAACGCGTTTTCCAGACTGGTCAAAGGCAAGACAGTTCTTGTTATTGCGCATCGAATGAGAACCATCGAAGCAGCAGATCAGATCGTAGTTCTGGCAGATGGAGTTGTTGCAGAGAAGGGAAATCATGAGACTCTTATGAAGAAACGCGGTCTATACAGAAAACTGGTTGACCTGCAGACAGAGTCTACAAATTGGAAATTAAATACTATAACAAAATAACTACTAATGTAAATGGAGTTCTTCTTTTGGTGAAAGGAGGGCTCTATTTTATTGTGGATCATTAGAGCCGGAGAAGCAAAGAGAGGATACAGGAAGCTTGTATTGCAAAAAAACAGAGTAATTATCAAAAAAAGAAAGTATCGCAAATTGCAATATTAAGATAAAATAATCTCATCAGGATAATGTTATGAAACAGAATAAAAATGATGAAAGCAGGATGTATGAATGAAAGTATATAAAAGAAAAGCAAATGACCCGGCTCCGTTAGCACAGGCAGATCCGTATATGATCAAGGGCGAAGATGGCAGATATTATATGTATGCAACAGAAGGGCAGATTTACAGTAGTGATAAGTTACTTGGTGACTGGAAGTATGAAGGAATTGGTTTGCATATGCCGGGGCAGAAAGTATGCTGGGCTCCCAGTGTGATTTTTCTTGATGGAAAGTACTATATGTATTATTCCAGTATGGATGAAGACAGTGAAGAAGAACATGGACATAAACTTCGGGTTGCAGTATCAGAAAAACCAGAGGGACCATTTGAATATACAAAAACAATACTTCCACCGTTTGCTATTGATGCTCATGCAGTACAGACACCATCAGGGCTTTACCTGTTTTATTGCAATAATGATTATGAAGCAGAGCGTGCAGGAACAAGAATTTATTGTGATAAATTGACGGATCCTTTGACTGTAGAGGGAAAACCAGTGTGTGCAGTACAGCCTACACTGGATGAGGAAATCTATATGAAAGATCGTTTCAGAAAAGGACAGCACTGGCATACAATTGAGGGTGCATTCTACTTTTATAAGGATGGAATTCATTATCTGATGTATTCGGGAGCCTGCTACCAGAATCCGACATATTTTATTGGATATTGTACAGCAAAAGGACCGGAAGACGCAGATTTAAGGACTTTGGACTGGAAAAAATATCCGGATGAAAATACTTATCAACCGCTTCTTACGAAGAATGAAATTGCAGAAGGCCTTGGACATAATAGTGTACTGTATGAAAATGGAAAATATTATATTGTCTATCATGCAAGAGATTATGGAGACATAGAGAAAGAAGAGGATACACGCTCAGCGCGTATTGATGAGCTGATTGTTGATAATGGCAAATTAAGTGTAAAAAGATTATAGTGATATTAAGACGTAGATAATAAAATACCAGGAAAACAAAAACAGACTGATGTATCAGGTTTATCGGGAATTCGATAGAGCTAATGATACCAGTCTGTTTTTTTCTATGTTATAAGAAATTACCTGACCAAGGTAAGTAACGAAGCGGATTGAAAAAATTTGATTGATTAATGTTCCTCGATGATCTGCAAATATCTGAAAATCTCTCAGAACAGAGGATTTAAATAGCAAAAAAACAGAGTAAACAGTAAAAAAATATATAAAAAACTTGCTATTGCCATGATATACTGAACACAAACATATATAATCGGGTGAGGTGGGGAAATGAAGATCAGGAATAAAATTCTGCTTGTGGTTCTGATAGTGCTGCTTTCCAATGGAATTCTGGTTAATCTGGCGTGGTACAGCAGCAGTAGCTGGATGACAGACAAATATCTGACGGATATTTCGCAAAGTGCAATGAAAGATGCTTATCAGGCTTTTGAATATCTGTTTGTGGATACTTCTTATATGGCAACAATGATTTCCCTGAATGAAAAGAATATTGTCAGCCCTGTTAAGAATCTGAAAGAAAAAGAAATCAAAACACAAAGCGGCCAGTGGAATCAGGAATATCTGAAAAATAAAAGAGTAATTTCAGACTACATAGCCAGTATGAACGGATACAAATATTATATTGTGGGAATTACCATCGTAGTAGATTCGGACTGCGTTTTTTCCACATCCTATCTCATGCAGAATCACGATGAGATATATCAGAATATTCTGCAACTTGATCAGGAACAATTAAAGAAAAATATCATTCTTATGGATCCGATTCATGTAGAAGGCGGAAAATCGACGTTGTCCAGTGACTATGTAGTTCCTGTTGTAAGAGCTATACTTGATAAAAAAAGACAGCCAATCGGATACGTGGTACTGTACTTTGACTATGGAGTGATCGAGAAAATGTTTGATGCAAATCTTCCAGAGAGAAGTCATTTCCAGGTGATCAATGACAATCAGTCCATTATCTTTTCCAATTGCGGGGATGAAATCCTGAATGCCGAGAAACCGGAGAAAGGGTTTGTTTACAATACCTTTGAAGCAGACAATGTAGACTGGAAATTTACAATGGCGCTTCCGTCACAGTATTACATAAAAGATATTAATCATACTGTTTAAGCGACTGTCATTATGATGATCGTACTGCTTTTGGTGGCGGTAGTTTTGGCAGTGATCGTAGTGCCCAGAATGACTGCGGAAATTTCAAATCTGAGGAATACGATGCGTATGGTATCGTCCGGTAATCTGGATGTAAGCTATGAGGTAAAAAGCAAGGATGAGAGAGCAGGATGACTATTTTGAAAAACGTCAGGTAGCAATGGCATCCGGTACAGGCCCGGATCTCTTCGGACTGACAACCGGTGCGATGACAGAACAGTATGCACCATTTGCAGAAGATATGAGCGGACTTGGTGATGAATACTGGAGTGACTGGAAAGACACTATCAGTGAGACAGCAGTAGAGCAGTGTACCACAGAGGACGGAACAGTAGTAGGAATGCCACTTCTGGTAGCTGGTATGACAGACCTTTTATATAACAAAACTTTAATGGATGAGTGTGGAATTGAAAAAGTTCCGACAACTTATGAAGAGTTAAAAGATGCTGCTGCGAAAGCAAAAGAAAAAGGTTATGTATGCGTAGCCGCAGGTGCAGCAGACGACTGGGTAAACTCTGACTGGTTTGTACAGATTTCAAATGAATTTGAAGAGGGTGCAGTTTATGAAGCAGAAAAAGGAGAACGCCCATGGACAGATCAGTGCTTCGTTGATACCATGACTGCATGGCAGAACCTGTTTAATGACGGAATCTTCGAAGATGGAGCACTTGGCGTTGCAACATATCCGGATGCACGTGACCAGTACTTCTTTGCAAGAAAATCTGTATTCTTCCTGACAGGTTCCTGGCATCTTGGACCAACATCCCCATCTAACAGTGAAATCCAGGGAACAGAAATTGGAAACCAGGGCGATGTTATCGGAATGAGCGTATTCCCATCTATGTCAGAGGATGGAACAATCTGCGGAACTTCCGGAGTTGATACAATGATAGCTGTAAACAAGGATTGCAAAGAAAAAGAAGCAGCTATGAAATTTGTACAGTTCATGGCAGACGGAGATGGACAGCAGTATTGGGTAAATCAGCTTCAGGGTGCTCCTGTTTCCAAGAACATTTCCTATACAGGAACTGTTGACGGAGAAATTCAGCAGCAGTCAATTGATGAAGTAAACAGCTATGTATCCAATGCAGTGGGAAACAGAAAACTTTCCAACAGTGAAGTAGAAACTGCAATTCAGGTAGCTATGCAGAAGGTAGCCGCAGGTGCAGACCCGGCAGACGAACTGAAAACAGTTCAGGATGTACAAGACGCACAGTAAATAATAACGAACCCTTGCCACGAAAAACACATCGGTGATTTTTGCCGATGTGTTTTTTACATATTATGAAAAATATAAGCTCCCTGTTTCAATTGCGAATATGCGCTTGATTTTGGTATTAATGATAGAAAAATTCCTCTTGATAAAAAATGAAATTTTGAGATAATAAAAGGAAAACAAGAAGAGCCATCTGAAAAACTAATTGCGGAAACTGGCTTTCCGGATGGAAGAGGGACATTTTATGGATTTGAAACAATTGCAGTATTTCGTGGCATGTGCGCAGACTGGGTCGTTCAGTGATGCTGCGAAAATTCTGTATTCTACGCAGCCGAGTGTGAGCAAGGTGATAAAATCTCTGGAGGATACTCTGGGAATGCAGCTTTTTGAGAGGCTTCCGAGAGGAATCCGTCTGACTGTTCAGGGACAGAAAGTTTATCATTATGCATGCAGGATCACAAATGAAATAGATGTACTTGAAAATATGGCTTCACGAGGGATGACGAAGTGGATCAGAATCTCTATGAATCCCAGTTCCTGGTTCGCAAATCAGTTCGTGGATTTCTATAATGAAACATTCGAGAAGAACTACCATTTCCAACTGACAACAGCAGGGGTCAGAAGTGTAATGGAGAGAGTGAGGGATTACATGGACGACATAGGATTTGTCTATATTCTGAGTCAGCAGCAGGAGAATTTTCTGCATGAACTGGCGAAGAATAAGATGGAATTTGTACCGATGTATCAGACAGATGTAATCTTTTATCCGGGACGGCAGACAGAATTTTATGATTCAGGGAAAGAAAAAGTCCAATTGGAAGAACTGGAGGGAAGCAGATTTATCCAAAATTATCAGGATGAATTTTTTGATATTGGTTCTGTACAGGAGAATGCTTTTCAGTGGAAAGATTTAGATATTTCTGTATTGACCAACAGTGATTATATTATGGAAAAAATGCTGAAAAACAGCAAAGTTTCCAATGTAAGTGGAAGTTATCTTTCCGAAAACAAAACAGGAACTACTCCGGGAATACCGCTGGAACTGGGGGATAATAAAGTTATTTTCGGCTATATTTTCCACAAGGGCGAAAAAATGGACGACAGTGTAGAAGAATTTCTGACGTTCTTAAAAGGCAGACTTCCGAAAAGTTAAATAAGACTTATTCCAAAACACCAGAAATATATTCAAATTAAGAATGGCACATAACCCTCCCTTGGGGTTGTGTGCTTTTTTGTCTTTTGTTAGACTTATTTGTGGATTTATAAAAATTTTGTAACTATTCAGCAGTTTATTTTTTCAGTGAAAGTACTGAACAGTTACGGAATTCTGCAAAATCCGCAGAATGTGACATTGTAGACAGAATATACAGTGCCGCATGGAAAAAGGAGAACTTATGATAAAATATATTGCTAAAAGACTTCTTCTGCTGATTCCGGTTCTGATCGGAATCACTTTTTTGTCATTTGCCATGATGCGTCTGGCAGGAGGGGATGCTGTTACCTATATGTATGAAAATGCAGGTTCGGTAGTCTCGCAGGAAGTGATTGATGAGACAAGGAAAGAATATGGTCTGGATCAGCCGTTTCTTGTCCAGTATGCGAAATGGTTCACAGGAATGGCAACCGGAGATATGGGAATCAGTTATGTATCAAAAAGAGATGTTTATGATACTTTCGTGGAAAAACTTCCTGCCACGATTCTTCTGACGATTTCTTCTGTATTATTGACAATGCTTATTTCTATTCCACTGGGAATTCTTTCGGCAGTAAAACATAACCGTTGGATTGACTATCTGATACGATTCTTCAGCTTTATCGGAAACTCGATGCCGAACTTTTTTGCAGCATTGGTGTTGATGTATTTTCTGTCGATACGACTGGGATGGTTTCCGGTTATAACTACGGATAATACTGCGTTGAGTCTCGTGCTTCCAACTTTAACACTGGCAATCTCAATGGCTTCCAAATATACCAGACAGGTGCGAGCTACGATACTTGAAGAGTTAAATAAAGATTATGTAAAAGGTGCCAGAGCAAGAGGGGTGAGGGGAAGTGTGATCATATGGAAGAATGTTATGAAATCTTCCATGCTTACGATCATTACACTTCTTGCGCTTTCCATAGGAAGCCTTTTGGGTGGAACCACGATCGTAGAGACTATTTTTATGTGGGACGGTGTGGGAAAGATGGCAGTAGATGCCATTACTATGAGAGATTACCCGATCATTCAGGCATATGTTGCATGGATGGCGATTATTTACGTTGTTGTGAATCTTATTACGGATATCATTTATCATTATCTGGATCCCCGCGTCAGACTAGGGGGGTGATCAGGCATGAGTGGAAAAAAAGTTACTGTACGGAAACAGAAAATAAAGAAAAATCATATCAGGGAAAAATTGATTTTCTTTACAGTACTGACGCTGATCTTACTTATTATTGCTGCTGTTGCCCAAAAACTCTGCCCATATGATCCTTATGCACAGGATTTGCTGTTAGCACAGAAACCGCCAAGTGCAGAACATATTCTGGGGACAGACCGTTACGGAAGAGATATGTTTTCGAGAGTTCTGGTGGGAAGTACAACAAGTATTTATGCGACGCTTCTGCTTGTTTCAATTGTTACGGTTACGGGAACAGTGATCGGACTGATCTGCGGATGGTGTGGAGGAATTGCAGATACAGTGTTGATGCGTATTTCAGATTTATTCCTTGCATTTCCAAGTCTTGTTTTTGCATTGGCAGTTGCAGGAGTCCTGGGTGGAGGAATACAGAATGCAATCATTGCATTGGCGGTGATCGGATGGCCGAAGTTTGCAAGACTTGCAAGAGGACTGACATTGGCGCAGAAAGATTCGCCGTATCTGATGGCAGTAAAAATGTCAGGCAGCAGTGTGCCGAAAATCCTTTTTAAACATATTCTGCCCAATATTGCAGGACAGATTCTGGTAACTGCGGTTTTAGATATAGGAACTATGATGATGGAGCTTGCGGGACTTTCTTTCCTGGGACTTGGTGTGCAGCCTCCGGCAGCAGAATGGGGAAGCATGATCAACGATGGACGAAGCATGCTTCAGATTTCACCGTGGATGGTACTGGCTCCTGGTGTGGCAATTTTTATAACAGTTATGATATTTAATCTTCTTGGTGATACACTGAGAGATTATATGGATCCAAAACAAAGAGCAAAGAATAAAAGAGAGGAAAAAAAGAAATGAAAAGAAAAATTTTGGCAGCCTTACTGACAGGAACTATGCTGATTGTAGGTTTATCAACTACAGTGTTTGCGGATGGAGAGAAAACATTTGTATACGGGACAACCGGGTACAGTGAAGAAATGGGAGATGCAGGACTGAACCCTCATGATAACTATTCCGGATGGAGCGCACTTCGCTATGGTGTGGGAGAAACTCTTTTCAAATATAACGATAATATGGAAGTGGAGCCATGGCTTGCAACAGATTATGAGTTTGTGGATGATACTACGGTAAAAATAACACTTCGTGATGGAGTGAAATTTTCCAGTGGACGTACGATGGATGCTGAAGCTGTAAAGGAATGCCTGGAAGATCTGATAGCAGTTCATGACCGCGCACCATATGATCTGAAAATTGATCATATAGAAGCTGATGGTCTTACACTTACTATTTATACTACAGAACCATGCCCGGCGATCATTAATTATCTGGGAGACCCGTACGGTGCGATCATAGATATGGATTATGGTATTCAGGGAGAAGGCGGTTCTGCCAATGTAGCAGGAACCGGTCCTTATATTGCAGAGAAGGTGACACCAACTCAGATCGACCTTGTAAAAAATGAGGATTACTGGGGCGGCGAAGTGAATGTGGATAAAGTTACAGTCAAATCTTTTGCAGATGGAAGTGCTTTGACCGCTGCCTTACAGACCGGTGATATTCAGGGAACTTATGGACTTCAGTATGATAATTATTCTCTGTTTGACGGGAATTCGGATTATACGATTAATTCCTGCGCTACAAGCCGTTGTTTCTTCGGACAGTTTAATATGGACTCCGAGGTCGTTCAGGACCAGAATGTGCGCAAAGCAATCGAAATGGGGATTGATAAAGAGGGATTTTGTTCAGTGCTCATGGAAGGACGCGGAATACCGGCGAAAGGGGCATTCCCGAGCAGTTTTTCTTATGGAAATGATGCAGTGGAAACAGTATCCTATGATACGGAAGAAGCGAAGAAACTTCTGGAGGAGTCTGGTTGGACAGATACAGACGGGGATGGATATGTGGACAAAGACGGTCAGAAGCTGACCATTAACTGGCTTACTTATCCGACACGTCTGGAACAGCCAAAACTTGCAGAATATGCACAGGCTACTTTAAAAGATATTGGAATTGATGTATCTGTCAATAATACTTCTGATCACAGAACATATGCAGAAAACGGAGAGTTTGATGTTTATGTAAGCTCTTTAACAACAGCGCCAACCGGTGATCCGGAATATTTCTTCAGCAGTACAGTAACTGGTTCTAAGAATTATGGTAACTATCAGAATGATGAAGTAACCAGGTTGACAGAGCAGCTTCATCAGACTTTTGATACAGATGAGAGAGGAAAACTGGCAGTAGAACTTCAGCAGAAAATTTTAGATGATGATGCGTATTTCTTTGTTTCGCATTTGAATATGGGAATTGTGACGAAAGCAAATGTGACAGGAATGGCAGCACATCCTTGTGATTATTATGAAATTACGGCAGATCTGGATGTACAGTAAGAACTGCATAAGATAAAAAAAATGTAACTGCGAAAACACTGAACAGTTACACAAACACTCTTTTGCTTATTGGAGAGTGTCAGTAAAAATCGGGAGAACACAATGAATTCTTTAAAAGAGAAGAATATGGCAGATCCTTTGCTGAAAGTAGACCATGTCACGATCAGCTATAATGGAGAACCAACAGTCCGGGATGTCAGTTTTGAACTAAAGCAGGGAGAAATCCTTGGTATCGTAGGAGAATCCGGAAGTGGAAAAAGTACGATTATTAAAGCTGTCATGGGACTTCTGGGAGAGGAAGGTCTGGTAACAAAGGGAGATATCTGGTATAAAGGTGAAAATCTCACAGATATGAACGAAAAGAAACTCCGTAGATACCTGGGAACAGAGATTGGCATGGTATTTCAGGACTGCAAGGCGGCACTTTGCCCGGTACGAAAAATCGGGGTTCAGATACATGAGGCGGTGTCCGAACATGAGAGGATAACAAAAAAAGAAACTCGAAGACGTGCCGGAGAGCTTATGAAGAAAATCGGTATGGATGATTATGAACGTGTTCTGGACAGTTATCCGTTTGAACTTTCAGGGGGGATGAATCAGCGTGTGGGTATCTGCACTGCAATGATCATGCACCCGAATCTTCTACTTGCAGATGAACCTACCAGTGCACTGGATGTGACGGTGCAGAAACAGGTAGTTGAGGAACTTCTGATGATGCGAAAAGAATATCAGACAGCGATGGTTTTGGTGACGCATAATATTGGCGTGGTAAGGGCGATGGCCGACCGGATACTGGTACTTCAGGATGGAATTGTCAGGGATTATGGAGAAACGGAGAATGTTCTGGATCATTCGCAGGATCTGTATACGCAGAAGTTGATGAATTCTGTGCTTCATTTGAAGCGAGAACATACATGAGTTTTTTAATTTGGGAATGGCTTTGGATGAAGATCAGAGTTTAGGAGGAACATACAGGTGACAGATACAATTTTAAGAGCAGAACATCTTACGAAGACATTTATATCCGGGAAAAAGGCATTAACGGCAGTAGATGATACCAGTTTTGAACTGGAACAGGGAGAGTGTCTGGGGATCGTAGGTGAGTCCGGTTCCGGTAAGAGTACGATCGCAAAGATGATTACACATCTGGAGAGTATCACAGAGGGCAGAGTGATTCTGAAAGGAAAAGATATTACTCATATAAAAGGAAAAGAACTTCGGGAAATCTACCAAGATATGCAGATGGTATTTCAGATGCCGATGGAATCGTTTGATCCTCGTTGTACTCTGGGGGATGGAATTGGAGAAAGCCTGCGGAATATGGGACTAAGCCGTGCAGAGACCCGTAGAAAAGTGGCGGAACTTCTGGAAAAATGTGGATTAGAAAAAGAATACGCAGATCGCTATCCACATCAGGTAAGTGGTGGACAGTGCCAGCGTGCTGCGATAGCCAGGGCATTGGCAGTAAATCCATCCATTTTAATCTGTGATGAAGCAACCAGTGCACTGGATGTGACAGTTCAGAAACAGATCTTGGAGTTACTGATTGAATTAAAACAGAAAGAAAACCTTTCCTTTATTCTCATTTGCCATGATCTGGCATTGGTTCAGGCGTTCTGCGACAGAGTTCTTGTTCTTTATCATGGAAAGACTGTGGAATGCGGAACACCGGATGAGATAATTAATCATCCAAAGATGGATTACACAAAAAAGTTGATTGATTCTGTATTATAAGCAATTGTATATTTGTCCGTAACTGTTCAGTAGTCTGTAGATATGAAGGCATTGAATAGTTATATTTATTATAAAAAAGTACTTCCTGCGGATAGAAGTACTTTTTTTATTGCGACGCATCAGGAGAAAACTGCGGTTAACAGATCCGGCAGGTAGGGAATTGATGCGTATTGCGCGGAGGTCTGTGCACTTTATTTGTTGTTTGACAAAATCTTTGTGCAGATACATCGATAATCAGGTATCTGTCTGCTGCGTTACTGAGTTATCTCTGTACTGATTATATTTTATCAAAATAGTCTGCCAGAACAAGCCTCCCAGGGGGATTTTAAGATATGAAAAATGTGCGTGGAACCATGCCGGATAAGAATGGGTATATAACCCCCAGGGTAGGTTGTTGATACTTTAACATGGTGATACAATGCAGTTAATTACGAGGTGCGCGCCAAATAAAATAACATTTTCACTGGAAAGGAAGTATATTTATGCATATACCTGAGAATTACTTAAGTCCGTCAACATGCGCTGTAATGACAGCAGCCATGCTTCCGGTGTGGGGATATTCCATTAATAAAATAAAAACGGAGATACCGAAATCAAAGATGCCGCTTCTTGGCATAGGAGCTGCATTTTCGTTTCTGGGAATGATGTTTAATGTTCCGCTTCCGGGCGGCACAACAGGACATGCAGTGGGAGGGACCCTTATTGCTATTCTGACTGGTAGCCCTGCGGCCGGGTGTATATCGGTTTCCATTGCATTGTTGATACAGGCACTCCTTTTTGGAGATGGCGGAATCCTTGCATTTGGAGCAAACTGTTTTAATATGGCGTTTGTGTTGCCATATCTTGGATTTTTTTTGTATAAGCTGTTAATGAAGAAGACAGGTATGCGTAAACTCAGTGCAGTAATTGGGGCATACGTAGGAATCAATGCGGCGGCTTTTTGCGCGGCTGTCGAATTTGGCATTCAGCCACTACTGTTTAAAAATGCAGAAGGTCAGGCTCTTTACTGTCCATATCCATTAAGTGTATCCATACCGGCAATGATGATTGGACATATTACATTATTTGGTCTGGCAGAGATTATTTTAACGGTAGTAGTACTGACTTTTATTGAGAAGGTTACACCGAAGGTTCTGGACGCGGTTCCGGATAACACGGCATTTAAACCACTGTATATGTTTATGGCTGTTCTCATTGTGCTGACTCCGCTGGGACTTCTGGCAACTGGTACTGCTTGGGGTGAATGGGGAGCTGATGAAATTGCAAGTCTGATCAGCGGTGGAAGCCCATTGGGATATACTCCGGCAGGAATGGTAAATGGATTTGAATTGTCGGCACTGTTTCCTGACTATTCAATGTCCGGATTACCTGAGTGGACAGGATATATTCTCTCAGCTGTTGTTGGTGTGGCACTGTTGGTGATTATTTTTAAAATTATTTCTTCCATGATGAAAGACAAAGTTGATTTTAAGAAGAAAGCAGCATAACGAATGAAAAATCATAAAAGCGAAGAAGCAATGATTCCAGACTGGATGTGCTCTCAGGAAAAATATATTCCGTCTGAAGATAAAGAAGCGTTTTTAACAAAAAGCACTAAATCAATTTTATCTGTGCTTGCAAAACTGCAGTTTCATGAAGGGAAGGATGGCAGATTTTCTGCCACTCCTTCTCTGAAATTATTTTATACATTTATTTATATTATTCTTACCGCCTGTTCCGGGAATTATTTGTTTACGTTAATTATGTGCGTAGCTGTGACAGTCAGGCTTGCTTTTTTTTCGGCGAAATCTATTCGTCAGATTTTGAGAGGAACGGCAGGTGCAGTTTTGTTTTCAGCATTAATTCTTCTGCCGTCTGTATTCATGGGAACTCCCCAGACTTTAATGAATATTACATCCAGAGTGTATGTGTCTGTAACTTTGATCGGTATTTTATCAGCAGGAACATCATGGAATAAACTGACAGGAAGTATGAGAACTTTTCGGCTGCCATCAATATTTATTTTTACACTGGATATTACCCTAAAGTATATTTCTGTTCTGGGAGAGATGTGTGCGGATATTCTGACATCTGTTCGATTGAGATCTGTAGGAAAAAATCCGCAGAAGGCAAAAGCTTTGTCAGGAGTATTAGGAATATCGTTTTTGAAGTCAGGTGAGATGGCAGAGGAAATGCATGCAGCAATGTGTTGCCGTGGATTTACCGGAGAGTATAAGAAAAATCGGAAATATAAATTGTGTGCAGCGGATATTTTCTTCACAGTTATAATGTCAGGCTGTATGGTGCTTTTCTGGTATCTGAACAGGTAGATATGAAAAAAAAGAGGGAAATTATGATCAGACTTGAGAATGTATGTTTCGCATACGAAAAAGAAATTGCACTGAGATATGTGAATCTTCATATTGAAAAAGGAGATTCTGTAGTTATCCAGGGACCTAACGGATGTGGAAAATCAACGCTTATTAAATTATTGAATGGGATTATTTTTCCGTCGGAAGGAAAATATTTATATCAGGGATATGAAATTAATGAAAAGACGTTAAAAGACAGTAGGTTTGCAAAATGGTTTCACCAGCAGATGGGATATGTGTTTCAAAATGCGGATACCCAGTTGTTTTGCGGAAGTGTAGAAGAGGAAATTGCGTTTGGACCGATTCAGATGGGATTGCCAGAAACAGAGATCAGGAAAAGGACAGAAGACTGTCTGCAGTTGTTTGGAATAGAAAAACTTAGAGAAAGACCACCTTACCATTTAAGCGGTGGAGAGAAAAGAAAGGTTTCACTTGCATGCATTCTTTCGCTGAATCCGGAGGTTTTGATTCTTGATGAACCACTTGCCGGGCTTGATGAAAAAACACAGGATATGTTGATAAGTTTTTTGCAGAATTTCCACAATGCAGGAAAAACCCTGATTACGATTACACATAACAGACAGCTGGCAGACACTATTGGTACCAGATTTGCATATATGAATGAAGAACATGAACTGAAGACAGAATAAAATAATTGAATATTCATCCCCAAAAGTACTTCCTGCGGATAGAAGTACTTTTTTTGTGCTACGCATCAGGGGGAACTGTTAGTAACAGATCCGGCAGGCAGAGAATTTGATACATATTTCGCGTAGGTCTGTGCACTGGAACAAGTTTCCCAGGGAAATTTTTTGATATGAAAAAATGTGTGAAACCATGCCAGATATGAATGGGTAAATAACCCCCATGGGCGGTTATATAGTAGGTAGAAAAATGGTATACTGTCAATATTCATCTGTGCATAATATACAAAAAGATGATAAAAACTGTTGGTAGATACAGCATTGTGCATGGATAAAGTAAAAGGAGGAAATCATAAGATGAAGAGAAAGTTATTGACAGTTCTGGTGGCGGTATGTATGACTGCAACATTTGCCGGGGGAAGTACAGCAGTGTGGGCGACTCAGGAAGAGAACACAGGGAAAGATGAAGTGATCGTGACAATGCCGATAACATCAGAACCGGAAGCTGGTTTTGATCCTGCATATGGATGGGGAGCGGGAGAGCATGTGCATGAGCCGTTGATCCAGAGCACTTTGACTGTTACCAATACAGATCTGTCTATTGGAATGGATCTTGCTACCGATTACTCGGTAAGTGAGGATGGACTGACATGGACAGTGAAGATAAGGGATGATGTGAAGTTCACAGACGGTGAACCGCTGACAGCAGAGGATGTGGCATTTACATATAATAACTGCCGTGATAACAGCTCAGTGAATGATTTTTCCATGCTGAAAGAGGCTGTGGCAGTGGATGATACTACAATAGAGTTTCATATGAATACTCCGTTTGCAGTCTGGCCGTATACTATGGCAATCGTAGGAATCGTACCGGAACACGCATATAATGAAAATTATGGTCAGGACCCGATTGGTTCCGGGCGTTATATCATGAAACAGTGGGATAAAGGACAGCAGGTCATTTTTGAAGCAAATCCGGATTATTACGGAGAAGCACCGACTATGAAGAAAGTGACTGTGCTTTTTATGGAAGAGGATGCGGCACTGGCAGCAGCACAGGCAGGAACGGTAGATGTTGCACATACAGCAGCTTCTTATTCAGATATGACTGTGGACGGATACGATCTGTTCAGTGTACAGACGGTTGATAACCGTGGATTTAATCTTCCGGCAACAGAGGCAGCAGAGATTGATGGCGTAACTTATGGAAATGATTTTACCAGTGATGTGGAAGTCAGACGTGCGATCAATATTGGAATTGACCGTGAAGAAATGATCCAGAATGTACTGAACGGCTACGGAACTCCTGCATACAGTGTCTGTGACAAGATGCCGTGGTATAACGAAGAGGCAGAAGTTGAATATGACCAGGATAAGGCAAAGGAGCTTCTAGATGCGGCAGGATGGGAAACAGGAGATGACGGTATCCGTGAGAAAAATGGTATCCGCGCAGAGCTGACAATGCTTTATCCGGCATCGGATTCTGTTCGTCAGGCATTGGCAGAGGATACAAAGAATCAGCTGACAGAGCTTGGAATTGAAGTGACGACTGAAGGTGTTGACTGGGATACTGCCTATACCAGAGCTGAGTCAGAACCGCTTGTGTGGGGATGGGGTGCACATACACCGATGGAACTCTATAATATTTACCATACAATGAGCGAAACAGGACTGGCAGAGTATTCCCCATATTCCAATGAAACTGTTGACAAATATATGGATGAAGCACTGGAATCCAGTGACCTGGAGAGCTCCTATGATCTCTGGAAAAAGGCACAGTGGGATGGTGAGACAGGAATTACACAGGATGGTGACATTCCGTGGATCTGGCTCTGCAACATCGACCACCTGTATTTCGTAAAAGACGGTCTTAAGATTGCAGATCAGAAGATTCATCCACATGGACATGGCTGGTCAATTGTGAATAATGTAGATCAGTGGAGCTGGGAATAGTTCATATGAAAATAAATGTAGGAGTAAAAATGTTTTGAACAGAACAACGGGAAAATTTATTTTCAGAAATTTTATAAAGATGATACTGCTTATGCTGGCAGTAAGCATTGCAGCATTTGCGCTTATGACTGCTTCACCGATTGATCCACTGAAAGCAAATGTGGGTCAGACTGCTCTTGGAAGTATGAGTCAGGAGCAGATCGCAAAGCTGGAAGAATACTGGGGTGTAGGGAAGCCGCCGGTACAGCGGTATCTGGCGTGGTTCAGGGATTTTGTAAGGGGAGATATGGGCGTATCTCTCCTTTACCGTCAGAAAGTAACCAAAGTGATCGCAGTGAAACTTGGAAATTCGCTTTTTCTGATGATCATAGCGTGGGTTCTGTCGGGAGTAATCGGATTTCTGCTGGGAGCTTTAGCAGGGATGAAGCGTGGGAAACCGATTGATAAAGTGATCAAAGGATATTGTTTGCTTATTTCCAGCACACCGGCTTTCTGGATCGCAATGCTTCTTCTGATGATATGTGGAGTGTGGCTGAAGATACTGCCGATCGGATTAAGCGTTCCGATTGGCGTGGAAGCCAGTGGAGTGACTTTTCTGGATCGTATACGCCATGCGATTCTTCCGGCGGTGACATTGTCTATTACGGGAATTTCCAATATTGCCATGCACACCAGAGAGAAAATGATTGATATCTGTGACAGCGATTATGTACTCTTTGCCAGAGCAAGAGGGGAGAGCACCTGGGAAATTTTCAGAAACCATGGATTCCGCAATGTGCTGGGACCGGCCATGACGCTGCAGTTTGCTTCTATCAGTGAAATTTTTGGTGGTTCTGTACTGGTAGAGCAGGTTTTCTCTTATCCGGGACTTGGACAGGCGGCAGTCAGTGCGGGACTTGGAAGCGATATGCCGCTTTTGATGGCAATTACGATCATAAGTGCAGTATTTGTGTTTGGTGGGAATCTGATCGCGAATATTCTTTACGGAGTAATCGACCCAAGAGTACGAAGAGGGGGCGCAGGAAGATGAAAGAACTAGATACATCCCTGGAAGAATGTGGTTTAGAAGAAAAGTACATGAAAGAAAGATATTTTGTTGAGAGCAGTAGGAATGGGAAAATTTTCAGAGACAATATTACTCGAAGAAATATTTTTTTCAGACAAGAGAGAAGAAAAGAAGAAACAAAAAAACATATAATGTGTGTCAGGTGGAACCGCAGGAAAACGCTTGTACTGTGGCTGGCAATTTCCATTGGGTTTCTTCTGGCAGTTTGTATTGGAGGAAGTTTTTGTAAAGAAGCAGCACAAGTAACAGATTTTTCCAGAAAGAATCTACAGCCCTGTCTGAGTTATCCATTTGGGACAGACTGGCTGGGAAGAGATATGTTTGCCCGGACAGTCAGAGGGCTTTCTATCAGTATTATTATCGGAGTCTGTGCTGCGACATTCAGTGCAGTTATGGCATTTATCCTGGGTGTTGTTTCGGCAACGATGGGAAAAACTGCAGATGCTATTGTGACCTGGTTTATTGATCTGGTGATGGGAATTCCGCATATGCTTTTGTTGATTCTGATCTGTGTAGCGTGTGGCAGAGGCTTAAAGGGAGTGATCCTAGGGGTGGCACTGACGCACTGGACTTCTCTGGCGAGACTGATCAGAGGGGAAGTGCTCCAGCTTAAGGAACAGATTTATATAAAAACAGCAAAGAAACTGGGAAAAAGTAATTTCTATATAGCTATGAAGCATATGGTGCCGCATCTGCTTCCACAGTTTATTGTAGGCTTGGTGCTGCTTTTTCCGCATGCGATCCTGCATGAATCCAGCATTACATTTCTTGGATTTGGCCTGTCAAATGAGCAGCCTGCTATTGGAATTATCCTTTCGGAAGCAATGAAATATCTGGTTACCGGGAAATGGTGGCTGGCGTTATTTCCGGGAATGATGCTGATTCTTACAGTAGTGTGTTTCTATACAACAGGGGAAAATCTCCGCAGACTGATCGATCCGGCCAGTGCGCATGAGTAGATACAGGAGGAAAGAAATATTGGGAAAAGAGAAAATTCTGGAAATTAACCATATGAAGATATCTTTCTGCCAGTATCAGAAAGGCATGTGCCAGACGCAACTTCCGGTGATAAGAGATTTAAATGTTACGGTTCATGCGGGGGAAATGGGAGCGATTGTGGGTTCCTCCGGATCAGGAAAAAGTCTTCTGGCACATGGAATTCTGGGAATTTTACCCTATAATGCTTCTATGGAGGGGGAGATTCAATATTGCGGTGAAACATTGACAGAGAAAAGAATCCGAAAACTTCGTGGGAAGGAAATTGTTTTGGTACCGCAAAGTACTTCATATCTGGATCCTCTTATGAAAGTTGGACAGCAGATATGCAAAGGAAAGAAAGACCCAGAAAAGAAACGGAAATTGAATCGGATTTTTGAACAGTATTCTCTGGAACAGAAAGTTCAGGAACAGTATCCGTTTGAACTTTCAGGTGGAATGACAAGAAGAGTTATGATTTCTACAGCGTTAATCGAGACACCGAAACTGGTCATTGCAGATGAACCAACTCCCGGGCTGGATCCGAAGCTTGCGAGACGTGCAATGGAACATTTCAGGCAGCTTGCAGATATGGGGGCAGCAGTGCTTATCATTACGCATGATCTGGAACTGGCACTTGATACAGCAGACAGAATACAGGTTTTTTATGCGGGATATACGATTGAGGATGCAATGGCAGAGGATTTTGCGAAAGAAGAAACATTGCGTCACCCGTACACAAGAGCATTGTGGAGAGCTATGCCGAGGAATGGATTTCATTATATCAATGGAGTACAGCCGTATGCCAGAGATATGAAACCGGGATGCCCGTTTGCACCACGTTGTGAGAAATGTATGGACAGATGTCGGGAAAAAGAAGTTCCATGGCGGTCATCCGGAAATGGCTATGTGAGGTGTGTGTATGATTCTTGAAGTAAGAAATCTTTCTTTTCGATATGAAAATAAGGGCAGACAAATATTAGAACAGTTCAGTCTGCAGGCAGACAGTAATGAGAGAGTTGGGATTGCAGCGCCAAGTGGGTTTGGAAAAACAACATTATGTAAGCTGCTTGCAGGATATGAACAGCCGGAGAGTGGAGAAATTCTTTTGGATGGAGAACTATTACAGTCCTATAAAGGGTACTGCCCGGTACAGATGATCTGGCAGCATCCGGAACAGGCAGTGAATCCGAGACTGAGAATGAGAAGCGTTTTTGAAGAGGGTGATCAGGTAGATCCAAAGCTTATGGAGAAACTGGGAATTGAATCGGACTGGCTGAACCGTTTTCCAACAGAACTTTCAGGAGGCGAACTACAGAGATTCTGTATTGCAAGAGCCTTAGGAAAAAGAACCCGGTTTCTTCTGGCAGACGAGATCAGCACTATGCTGGATCTCATTACTCAGAGTCAGATCTGGCATTTCCTGATAGAAGAAACCCAGAGACGGGGAATTGGAATGATCGTGGTCAGTCATGATTCGGAGCTGGTGGAGAAAGTGTGTACCAGAGTGGTAAGAATGAATAAACAGTAATAGAAATGTTTATCTATATCATTTACCCGTATGCAGATTCGGTTATACATTTGATGAAAACCTTGGCGTGGTTGGCATATATAAAAAATAATAAAGAGACTTACATATTCCTGAAAAATGTTTTTTCAGAAAACAGTAAGTCTCTTTATTATTTTGATATCATTAAAGCAGAACCGGATATTAGACTACAGAGATAATATTTGGTTAGTTTAGCATCCAAATAATTCCGCAGTTTTCCTCATTCGTTCTGCAATCGGAACACCGAACGGACAGCGGGATTCGCATGCCTGACATCCGATACATTCAGATGCTTTGTGTTCCAGAAGTTTGTAGTGAGACTGGACAGTTGCAGGTACTTTTGGCTGCATGGTTGCCAGGTCGTAGAATTTGTTGATCATGGCGATGTCCAGGTCGGATACACAAGGTTTGCAGTGACCGCAGTAGGTGCACTCTCCTCGGTAGGAGTGCAGAGGTGCATTGGCAAGTACGGATGCGTAGTCTTTTTCTTCTTCGGAAGAAGTTTCATATGCGACTGCTGCGTCTACCTGTTCCTTAGTATCATAGCCGCACATAATGGAACAGACTGCAGGTCTGGTCAGGGCGTAGTGGACGCACTGGACTGGGGTAAGAGTTACTCCAAACGGAGAACGTTTCTCGTCAAAGAGTCTGCCACCTGCGAAGCCCTTCATAACGGTGATTCCTACGTCATTCTGTTCACATACTTTGTATAAGCGGGCACGTTCAGGATCAATTCCTTTCAGATTTGCATCAAATTCTTCTGCAAACATGGTATCAATATTTTCACTTGCCGGAAGCATATCGAATGCCGGGTTGATGCTGAAAAGAATCATTTCTACAAATCCGGATTCAGCAGCTTTGATGGCTACTTTTGGATTGTGTGAACTTATGCCGATATGATGGATCACGCCGGTATTTTTTAATTCCATGACATAGTCCATGTAATCAGAATGCTGGATATTTTCCCATTCTTCTTCGGAATCTATGTAGTGGATCATACCGAGATCAATATAGTCTGTCTGTAATCTTTTTAACAGATCTTCGAATGCAGGACGGACATACTTCATATCTCTGGTGCGGTAGTACTGGTTATCTTTCCAGGTGGAACCGATATGTCCTTGGATAAACCATTCGCTGCGGTTATCCTTGATTCCTTTTCCGATGATATCTCTGGACTTCGGATCTGCCATCCAGCAGTCAAGGATGTTGATTCCTTTAGAGGAGGCGTAGTGGATCAGTTCAATTCCTTCTTCTTCCGGATGGCGCTCCAGCCATTCTCCGCCGAAGCCGATTTCACTGACTTCCAGTCCGGTTTTACCTAATCTGCGAGTTTTCATTATTGATTTCCCCCTTTGAACAATAATTGATTTGTATGGATTGCCAGAACTATTGTGCAGCAATCATAGATAACAAATCAGGGTCAAAAAACTTTTGACCCTGAAATTATGTTTATTATAACATGAATAAAGAAGATTCAAAAGTTATTAATGAATGATATCAATCCACTTTTCAATGTCTTTTTTAGATGTGCGCAATGTTGTTTCGTCAAAGCGGATATTCATTCCCTTTTTCACATCTGCACCCTGGCAGGCCCTCTGGAAGTCTTCAAATGTGTGACCAATCCAGCCGCCATTTGTAGCGAATGGGTAGACAGTTTTTCCTTTCCAGTTCTGACTTTTCAGGAAAGTATGCATGGCTGGAGCAAAAGTATACCACCATACAGGAGTGCCGAGAATGATGGTATCATACTGAGCCAGATTTATATCTACAGGTTTGAGCTTTGGACAATAACCACGGTTTACTTCATCCTGTCCCTGGTTTACAACCTGATTATAGTTGCTGCCATATGGAACGACTGTTTCGATGCGAAGAACATCAGCATCGATTTTTTTCTGGATCATGTCTACAATACTTTTTGTATTGCCGCGATAAGAATAATAAATAACTAATGGTTTCATAATATTTAGATTCCTTTCTGAAAGATATTAAAGTATTTTCGGAATAGCTCAGGGTTCTGGCTATTCGGGTAAGGTTTTTGTTTTTTGGTTTTCGGATTTATTTATACTTTAATACTTAAAGTTGACTCTAAGTCAAGAAAAATTAATGGTAGTTCTGTTAAATGTAAAGTTTAATTCCGCAATGTAAGACTTAATTCAGGGTAGCTGACGTTAGTACGGCGTGTTGGCATATATATTGGGGATATGAAGAAAATATTTTTGTAATATGGTTGACTAACAGTTTTGGGTGATGATATAAAATGTCACATTTGCCTCGGAATCAGTCAATGGGATATTAATGCGTTTTGACTGAAAAAGTCGCTGATTTATCCCATAGTCTGTGGTAAAGCAGGGGAGTGAGGAATTAAGTACAAGTTCGTTGAATGCATCGGTGTCTGTCTGTACCAGAAATTTGGAGGCGGGCATTTTTTCGCGGCAAAGAGTATCCCAGAAACCGAGTTCTGTGCGCAGGAGAAAATTAAAGCCGTTGATTTCTGAGAAAGTAAGGGAGTTATGGGAAGCCAGTTCGTGTTCTGGCGAGACACATACGAAAAGCTGTTCTTTCATATATTCCTGTGCATTTTCCTGAGAAAATGGAAGAATTCCAATATCGCAGGAACCATCTGATAATGCAGTTAATACTTCTTCATTCTGACAGATTGCAGAGGATACCATAAGTCCGGGTTTTTCTGCATTCAGCTGCGGCAGCAGTTTCCATAAGGGGGCGGGAGCGCAGGATTTAACGACAATGGTTTTTCGGCGGGTATCGAAGGTTTGTACCTGAGAGATTGTCTGCTCTGCATCCTGCAGAAGTTTGCGTGCGTATTCTACGGCGAATTTTCCTGTTTCATTTAATTCAATCCTGTTTTTGCTGCGGGAGAAAAGAGATACGCCAAAACTTTCTTCCAAATGCTGCATGGAACGGGTAATGGACGGTGTGGAAATATGGAATTTATCAGCAACTTTGGACAGTGTGCCGAGATCTGCGAATGCAGTAAACTGTTCCAGTTCATATAAGTCTAACATAAGTACCCCCCCTTCTTTACGTTTCATTTTATGAAAAGTAGATTGCGATATAAATAGTGTACATTTCAAGATGGAGGATGTAAAGTAAAACTGTAAAAAGATGTTTTGAGACCAGAATATTACTGTTTGCGCTAAAGCATTATGATTGCTGAAAGTGCAATAAACAGTGATAATTTTTAGAAATCGGAGGTATATGATCATGGAATATGTAACATTAAATAATGGAATTAAAATGCCGAAACTTGGATATGGTGTATACCAGACTCCGCCGGAAGATACAAAACGTTGTGTACTGGATGCGATTGAGGTAGGTTACCGCAGCATTGATACCGCACAGGCTTATTACAATGAAGAAGGTGTAGGCGAAGCTCTCAGCGAATGTGGACTGCCAAGAGAGGAGTTTTTCCTCACAACTAAGGTGTGGATCAGCAATGCAGGATATGAAAAAGCAAAAGCATCTATTGAAGAATCTATGAAGAAGCTGCATACAGATTACCTGGATCTTCTTCTTATTCATCAGCCATTTGGTGATTATTATGGAACATACCGTGCAATGGAAGAACTGTACAAAGAGGGAAAACTTCGTGCAATCGGCGTATCCAATTTCGGCCCGGATCGTTATCTTGATATTGAACATTTTGCAACAGTGAAACCTGCAGTTAACCAGATTGAAACTCATGTATTCCAGCAGCAGAAAGTTGCAAAAGAATATCTGAAAAAATACGGTTGCCAAATTGAATCCTGGGGACCATTTGCAGAGGGCCGTAAAGATATGTTTACCAATCCTGTACTGACAGAAACCGGTGCAAAATATGGAAAAACTGCTGCACAGACTGCTCTGAGATTCCTGCTTCAGAGTGATGTGGTAATCATTCCGAAGTCTGTTCATAAAGACAGAATGCAGCAGAACTTTGAACTTTTTGATTTTAAACTGACTGATGAAGAGATGGCGGCTATTGAAGCATTAGACGGCGGTGAGAGCCTGTTCTTCTCACACTATGATCCGAAAACTGTAGAGTGGTTTATGTCACTGGTATAATGTTTTTTATTTCTAAGGAGTGAAAACACTATGGAAAAACGAAAATTGAGAGACATTGAAGTATCACCAATCGGTATTGGCTGTATGGGATTCAGTCACGGATATGGAGAGATACCGACAGAAGATTACAGTATTGAAGCAATTTGTAAAGCACATGAATTTGGCTGTACATTTTTTGACACAGCAGAAGCTTACGGACCGAATCTTTTACCTGAGAATAAAGGACACAATGAGAAAATCGTTGGAAAAGCAGTGAAAGATTTCCGTAAAGATATCGTGTTGGCAACAAAACTGCATCTGGATACAGCAGAAGCGAAGAACAAGGGTCTGGAACAGACGATCAGAGAACATCTGGAGCGTTCCATGGAACGTCTACAGACAGATTATGTTGATCTGTATTATCTTCATCGTATTAATCCGGACATTCCTGTTGAGGATGTGGCTGATGCTATGGGAAAATTTATTCAGTCCGGACTGATCCGCGGATGGGGGCTTTCTCAGGTTGACGTAGATATCATAGACAGAGCAAATAAAGTAACTCCACTGTCTGCAATCCAGAATATTTATTCTATGGTAGAACGTGGTGTGGAAGAAAAAGTATTCCCATATTGCATGGAACATAATATTGGTGTTGTTCCATTTTCGCCAATTGCAAGTGGATTTTTGTCCGGAAAAGTAACGGTAAATTCAGACTTTTCACATAGTGATGATGTGCGCAAATTTGTTCCGCAGCTTCGCAGAGAAAATATAGAAGCCAATCAGCCGGTTCTGGATCTGCTGGAAGAGTATGCCAAGAAAAAAGACGCTACCAGAGCACAGATTTCCTTAAGCTGGATGCTTCATAAATATCCCAATGTAGTTCCAATTCCAGGTTCCAAGAATCAGGAAAGAATTCTGGAAAATCTTGGTGCATGGAATGTAGAGCTGACTGATGCAGAATTTACAGCATTAGAGACAGCACTTAACAAAATCCCGGTACACGGACATCGCGGATTCTCTGAACAGCAGGGAAACAGTATGGCGAACTGGAATAAGAAATAAAGTCAATATAGAGAAGAATTAATATTAAGAAATGGGTTTTCCTTGAAATGAGTAAGTTGTGCAGCGAATATCTGCTTGACAATATGAGAGGAAAATCCATTTTTTTTGAATAAATTATATAACAAAGAAACAAATGGAAGATTGATTTATGAATAAATAAATGATAAAATAATATCAGATAAAATATTAGCTATTTTGAATAAAATAGTGATGTTTTGGATAAAATATTATCCATAAAGTAAGGAGGAATAATGGAGCAGTTCGTATGGGAAACAGCAGAGGAGTTGGATCAGAAGCTTGCACAAAGGGTGCGTAACATCAGAAAAAGACGCTCTATTTCTCAGGAGAAATTATCTTCCATGAGCGGAGTAAGCTACGGTTCAATAAAAAAATTTGAAATGACTGGGCAGATATCATTGATATCACTGACAAAGATTGCCATGGCATTAGACATTGCAGATGAGCTTAGAAATATTTTTACACATGTGCCGTATAAGAATATCCAGGAGGTCATAAATGAAACAAGGTAATGCATTACAGGTACTTTATGATGGAAAAATTGTAGGAACACTGGCTATGACAGCGAATCATAAAGCTGCATTTCAATATAGCGAAGAATGGCTTGAAGATGGTTTTCCAATCAGTCCATTTTCACTTCCTCTTAAAGAACAGGTTTTTGTCCCGACAAAGGATTATTTTGACGGATTATTTGGCGTATTCGCAGACAGTTTACCGGATAATTGGGGGAGATTATTATTAAATCGTCTGTTGCGTGCACATAAACAAAATCCAGATAAACTGACGGTACTGGATCGTCTGGCAATTGTTGGAAAATCAGGTATGGGTGCGCTTACTTATTATCCGGAGAAGGAAATCAATGAGAAATATGGAGATGTGGATCTGGATGAATTAGCAGAGCAGTGTCAAAGAATATTAAATACGGAATACTCTGATAAACTGGACGAATTATATCGATTGGGTGGTACAAGTGGTGGTGCCAGACCGAAAATTATGACTACAATTGATGGAGAGGAATGGATCATTAAATTTCCGGCTCATGTGGATGGAGAGAATGCAGGGAAAATGGAGTATGATTATTCATGCTGTGCGAAAGAGTGTGGCATTACAATGAGTGAAACAAGGCTTTTTCCATCAGAGAAATGTGAGGGCTATTTTGGCATTAAGCGGTTTGACAGAATATCAGATAAAAATGGGCAAAAGAGAATTCATATGCTGACAGCAGCGGCTTTGCTGGAGTTAGATTTCGAACAGCCAAGTCTGGACTATCACAGTCTGATGAAACTGACTAAAATATTGACGAGAGATAATGAGAATGACATAAAAGAAATGTTTTGCAGGATGTGCTTCAATGTTTTTGCGCATAACAGAGATGATCATTCGAAGAATTTCACATATTTATATGATGAAGAAAATGACAGATGGTGTTTAAGTCCGGCATATGACCTTACCTATAGCAACACATATTACGGAGAACACACAACAACAGTTGACGGAAATGGACGAAATCCGGGCAGAAAAGAACTTCTGGCTGTGGGAATTGCGGCTGGTATGAAGAAAGAGGTATGTGTGGAATGTATGAATATGATAGAAAAGTGTGTGAAAAATATGCTTGGAAAATATCTTTAAATAAAAGTATGTAGGGAGGGATTGCTTAATTTAGCAATCCCTTTAAGAACTTTAATTGAAAAATCTATGCTTTAATGATGAATCAGGAAAGCAGCATTTCACGAAATTTCAGATATTCTACAAATTTTTGTGTGGCTGGAGTAAGGCGTTTTCTGTTTTTCATGGCAAGGTAGATTTCTCGGTAATATGGTTCTTCCAGTGAGCGGATTTCAAGCTGGTAAGGGATTCGCTGCAGGATCATGTCAGGAAGGATGCCGATGCCTAGCCCTCGTTCTGCCATGGACATGATGGAGAAGTCTTCCCATGTAGTGAAACGGATATTGGGATGTACGTGGTTCTTTTCCAGCAGGTCTGAAACTTCTGTTTTTCCACCGTGTTCCAGTAATAAGAATGGCTGGTCGTTCAGAAGTTCAATTTTTATTGTTTTCTCATTTGCCAAAGGATGTCCGATTGGCAGGATAACTTTGTATTCATCTTTTTTCAGCAGGATTGTATCCAGGGCAGGATTGGAGGGTTTTCGCAGAAAGCCACAATCTACCCGTCCATCTTCAATCCATTGTTCTACTTCATCGTAATCTCCAAGCAGCATTTCATATTCAATACCAGGATAGTCTTTCTGAAATTCAGCGAAAATATTAGGAAGCCAGTTGATCGCAACACTGGCAAAGGTTCCTATCCGTACCATGCCGGTCTGGATACCGTTGATTTGATGAATCATTCCCTCCAGCTCCTGATGGTCATTCAGGATTCTGCGAATGTAGGGGAGAATTTGTTCGCCTGCGGAAGTCAGACAGACTCCATTGCGGTTTCGTTCCAACAGGGTAAGATTCCATTTTTTTTCCAGATCTCCGATCATTTTACTGATGGAAGACTGGGCATAATTTAAATCCTCGGCAGCTTTGGTGAAGCTGCCTTTTTCTACTGTTTTGACAAAGGCGAGGTATTTTTGTAAATGATTATCCATAGTATATATATTCCTTTTTTCGATGTAAATGATCTATAACATTCGTTTTTCTTATTTTAACTTCTCAGATATAATAATGCAAGAAGCTTCTATATGGGAAATCAGCAGGTGTACCTGAAAAAAGAAAATTTGAAAAAGGGGAAAATTGGGTCATTATCGGGAAATGAAATAATTATAGGTGTATGGTTAAGGTGAAAGATAAGAAAAATAATATTGATTTTAAGATTATGATCGGATGAAGAAAGAAATGCAGAAAAAAACTACGGAAGTGTATATGCTTCATGGTCCACTTTCAAAAAAACTGTTACTATTTACTCTTCCCATTGCTTTAAGCAGTATTCTGCAGCAGTTGTTCAATGCAGCAGATACATCAATTGTGGGATATTTTGGGAATGCGAATGCGCTTGCGGCGGTGGGAACAAACGGAGAGATTGTGGCGCTGATCGTTACTTTATCTTCTGGCCTGACGATAGGGGCAAATATTTTGGTCGCAAATCAGATCGGACAGAACAAACGGGATAATATTTCAGAAATCGTTCAGACTTCAGTAGTGCTGGCCGTCCTGGCGGGGATTATTGGACTTATAATAGGACAGTGTGTTGCATTTCCGCTGCTTCGAATGATCCGGACACCACAGGAAATTTTGGCGGCTGCGGAAAGTTATCTGCGCATTTATCTGGCAGGATATCCTTTTTTATTGCTTTATGATTTTGGAGCTGCGATTCTTCGGGCGCGTGGGGATAGCCGTTATCCGTTTATTGCATTGACAGTTTCAGGAATTATGAATGTAGTGTTGAATTTGATCCTGGTCGTGGTGTTTCATCTTGGCGTGGCAGGAGTGGCGATTGCTACAGATATTTCTACGGGAATTTCCGCGTGGATAGTACTGAAGAGACTGAGAAGAGATGAGCTGTTTCAGTTGTCTTTCAGACATTTGCATATTGAGTGGAAGTATATTGTGGAAATTCTGAAGATGGGGATTCCATCAGCAATTCAGGGAGCAGTGTTCTGTTTTGCAAATATTTTTGTACAGGCTTCTGTTAATACATTTGGTTCAGTGGCGATTGCCGGAAGTACAATTGCCATGAATTTTGAATATTTTGCATATTATGGAATTACTGCGTTTGGACAGACGGCGACGACTTTTGCCAGTCAGAATTATGCCGCCGGACAGACAGGACGCTGTCGGAAAATTTTATGGCAATGTCTTGGCTTTTCTGTTTTATGCAGTCTTATTATGATTGAACCGGTGATTATATTTCGCAATGGATTTTCGGGACTTTTTTCAGCAGACAAAGCAGTGATTGAAAGTGCGGGCATCAGAATTATGTGTATATTGTTTTTTGAACCTGTCTGCAGCTTCTATGAAATACCGGCAGGTGTTTTGCGTGGCACCGGGCATGCGATGCTGCCGGCAGTCAGTACCATGGTGGGAACCTGTTTGTTTCGTATTGTATGGATCTGTACAGTTTTTCGTACACACCCGTCGTTGGCAATGTTGTATCATGCGTTTCCATTGTCATGGGGGCTTACGATCATGTTTGTTGGAATCAGTTTTGTTGTTGCAAAGTCTTTTGAGGTAAATAAAATTCCAGATAAAAACAGGGATATTTGACATCTTTATAGCAGGGTGCTAGTATTTGGGTTAGAAATAACTAATTCATAATGCTGGGCTCTGTTTATGTGGCAGAAAATTACTACAATATGCTCCAGTGACAGAAAAACTCTTCTGGATAAAGGCGTAATGTAATGAAAGTTCTGTAGCCAGTATTATGATTGTGTGGTAATGAAAAAGCGGCTAATGGGGGAATATGAATTGTCAACTCCCAACCATCTAAAGGTAGTGGAAGGAGCCGACAACAAAGGAAAGGATTTGGATCATGAAAGTATACGAATTTGGTGATAAGAATAAGCCTGGAATCATGTTGTTTCCAGGAACCTGCTGTTACTGGAAATCAAATTTCGGACATGTGCTGGAGAATCTGCAGAAGCTTTTTTATACAATGGTTGTGAGCTACAGTGGGTTTGATGAGACCGAAAATACAACTTTTATTTCTGAACTGGATGAAGTAAAGAAAGTTGAAACATATATTAAGAATAAATTTGGTGGAAAAATTTTTGCAGCATATGGCTGCTCACTGGGCGGCTCTTTGGTCTCTCTGCTGGTAGGCCGCCAGAATATTCATATTGATCATGCAATCATTGGCTCCAGTGATATGGATCAGGCACCGAAATGGCTGGCAAAAATTGAAACTGCGATTATGATCCCACTATTTTACCCCTTTATTACAGGAAAAAGTGACTGTTTTTTGAGAAGAAAAATGGATAAGAGACTGCAGCAGGGCGGAGAAAGTGCTGAGCATACGAAAAAATTTCTGGAAATCATGGGTGTGGGAAGTGGAATTGATCTTTCGTTCATTTCAAAAGAATCCATGAAAAATCAGTTCTGTACAGACCTGTATACGAAAGTCGGCGAGAAAATCCATGCACCGGGAACAACTATTCATGTTTTCTATGCCAAGAAAATGGGAGAAAAATATCTGGAACGCTATTTAAAATATTTTGCAGATCCGGATATCCGTGAATTTGATCTGCAGCATGAGCAGTTGTTGATGGATGCAGAACGCTGGACGGAAGAAGTTTGCAAGGCGTGCGGAGTTTGTTAACAGGAAATGGGAGATTGTCAGTGCATTACAATGCAAGATAATCTCCCGTTTACATAATAAGTAGTGAGACAGATAAACTTGGAGTATCAAAAACGTGAAATCTCAAGTAAAATATCGTTATTGAAACTCACTATCTGCTAAAATGTGTATCAGATTTGATAGAAGTTATCTGATATATGCTGGAACTGTAGATTTGTAGAATTACACATCTAAATTCTGAACTTTCTGATAAAACCTTTCTATAATATCTGCCAGGCTGATTCCTGCCATGGAATCTTCGGCATCTTTCTGAACTTTATCATAAAATTCCTGTAAGGCAAGTTGAATATTTACCCCAACTCCGCATTCCGGATTGGTATGGGTATCCAGATGAAGAAGTGGTTTATCTCCCTCTACGGCTTTATAAACATCTAACAGGGAAATTTCTTCAGGATTTCGGGCAAGTTCCGGGCGTGGGTGTCCGGTAATACTTTTTAATAAATCGGCTTTGCGAAGCAGAGACATGATCTGCCTGACACAGCCGGGATTGGTATGGATACTTTCTGCGATTTTGTCGCTTGTGACAGGGACTCCTTGAGCTGTATGGATAAAAACTAAAATATGAACGGCATGGCTTAATTTTACTGAATATTTCATTCTCACTCCTCCTGACTGTTAAAATTATTATAACAGCATATTGACAAAATGACAAGAGCAGCTTATTATCATAGCTGTAAAAAATAATTTAACAGCAATAATAAAGAGGGATATTTTATGAGCTTATACGAAGATCTTGTGATGCAGACACAGATGAACTATTCAAAATATTATGGAACTTATATGTCAGGACAGGCACCGTATAAAATGTCTGAAAAGAAAATACCTTATGAAGAACAGATTGAACTGTTTGTACAGAAAGTTCAGGAAGCAGACTGTATTATTGTTGGAGGCGCTTCCGGACTTTCTGCTGCAGGAGGCGGGGATTTCTATTATGAGGATAATGAGTCTTATCGGAAGTATTTTAAACCGTTTGCAGAGAAGTATCATTTCAAAGGAGCATTTGATGGAATGCAGTATCCTTTTGGAACAAGGGAAGAACATTGGGGCTATCTTGCAACATTTTTACATACTACGCAGACCGCTCCTGTCAGAAAGCCGTATCTTGATCTGGATGCGATTTTAGAGGGAAAAGATTTTCACATTTTGACTACGAATCAGGATACTCAGTTTATGAAATTATACCCTGAAGAAAAAGTAAGCGAGATTCAGGGAGATCATCGTTTCTTTCAATGTTCCAGAGAATGTTGCGATAAAGTGTGGGATGCAGTGAAACCGGGAGAAAAGTTGTATGAGGAATTGCTGGTAAAGACAGAAGAGTTAGATAAAACTAAAAATAGTATGATCTTTATCGAGAGAGATACAGCATTAAGTGCTGAAGAAATTGATAAGAGATTAGCACTTTTAAAAGATGCGTGTACATCGGATGATGATTTAAAGGCCAAGAAAGCACTTAGAAAGGCGGTACCGACATTTAAGACACCGGAAGAAGTAAACAGAACTGCTTTTGAAAAAAATGAAAAAGAAAATGAAGAAAAACAGAAAAAAGGACTTAAAGTTGCATTATTTTAAATCTCGATTTATCTGGAACAGTTAACAAATGACATAAACAAAGGGTGGAAAAAATGTATAAGAAAAATGATCAATTTGAAAAGTTTGAAAACAAAGTGTGGCTTTCTTCGCCGACAATGCACGGTGAAGAATTAAAGTATATGACCGAGGCATATGAGACTAACTGGATGTCTACGGTGGGCGCGAACATCAACGAGGTGGAGCATATCGCGGCGCAGAAGGCGGAAATGAAGTACGCGGTGGCGCTGTCCTCCTGCACGGCGGCGCTGCACCTGTGCGTCAGGGCCGCGGGGGAACGGCTCTACGGAAGACCTGCCATCGGCCACGGCGCAGTGGAGGGCAAGCGGGTTTTCTGCTCCGACATGACCTTCGCCGCCACGCTGAACCCGGTGGTCTATGAGGGCGGCATCCCCGTATTCATCGACACCGAGCGGGACACATGGAACATGAACCCCCGGGCTTTGGAAAGAGCCTTTGAGATTTACCCCGAGGTGCAGCTGGTGGTAGCGGCGCACCTGTACGGGTTTCCCGGCAAGGCGGACGAGATCCGCGCTGTGTGCGACGCCCACGGCGCGCTGCTCATCGAGGACGCCGCCGAGTCCATGGGCGCTACATATAAAGGGAGACAGACGGGCAGCTTCGGCGACTACGCGGCGATCTCCTACAACGGCAACAAGATCATCACCGGCTCCAGTGGTGGCTGCCTGCTGACCAATGACTTGGAAGTGGCGAACAAGGCGCGGAAGTGGTCAAAACAGGCGCGGGAAAACACGCCATGGTATCAGCACGAGGAAGTCGGCTACAACTACCGCATGAGCAACGTGATCGCGGGCGTCGTCCGGGGTCAGTATCCGTATCTGGAAGAACACATCGCCCAGAAGAAAGCCATCTGGGAGCGCTACCGGGACTGTCTGCGGGGTCTCCCTGTTAAGATGAACCCCTTCGACCCGGAAACGTCCTGCCCCAACTACTGGCTGTCTGCGCTGGTAATTGACAGGAGCGCCATGTGCCGTCAGGTGCGCAGCGACAACGACGCGCTGTATCTCCCGGAGCAGGGAAAGAGCTGCCCTACGGAGATCCTGGAGGCCATCGCGGGAATCAACGCGGAAGGCCGTCCCATCTGGAAGCCCATGCACATGCAGCCCATGTACCGGATGAACGGCTTCATCACCCCCTCCGGCGAGGGCAGGGCAAAGGCCAACGCCTACATTGCCGGCGGCGTGGAGGACGTGGGTGCGGACATCTTTGAACGGGGTCTGTGCCTGCCCAGCGACAACAAGATGACGAAGGAGCAGCAGGAGCAGATCATCAAGGTCATCCGGCGGTGCTTTGAATAGTTTGGAAAGGCGGCGTTTCATTGCGGAGATTCATCTTTAATCTGGTCAGCGTGCTGTTCAGCGCGGTGAAATTCGGGATCATGAAGCTGTTTCATTTCCATCATTTTTTCTATTCCGGCGTTCAGCGGTTTTCTCCTAACACGGAGGTCGTCATCGCGGAGGGCGGCACCATCCGTCTGGGCAGGCATGTCCGTGCCCACAGAAGATCGAAGCTGCTGGCCATGGACGGCGGTACGCTGGAGATCGGCAGCAATACGGCGCTTGGTAATGGCGTCAGCGTCAACTGCATGGAAAGCATCGTGATCGGCGAGGGCGTGCAGATCGGCCCGGATACGAAAATTTACGACCACGACCATGATTACCGCGTTCCCGGCGGCATCGGGGCGGGAAAATTCGTCACCGCGCCGGTGACGATCGGCGACAACAGCTGGATCGGCTGCAATGTGGTCATCCTCCGGGGAACGAGCATCGGCAAAAACTGCATCGTCGGCGCGGGAAGCGTGCTGAAGGGTGCATATCCGGCGGGCAGCGTGATCGTGCAGAAGCGGCAGACCACTGTGACGGTGTATCCAACAGGAACGGAGAAGTAACGATGGAGCATAAACCTTACGGCCCCTACGAAACGTATTTCAAGCGGCCGCTGGATATCCTCTGCGCACTGGCCGCGCTGATCGTGTTCGGCTGGCTGTACATACTGGTGGCGGTTCTGGTGCGCATCATGCTGGGCAGCCCGGTCATTTTCAAACAGCCCCGCCCCGGCAGGGACGAGAAGATTTTCGACCTCTACAAATTCCGCTCCATGACCGACGAGCGGAACGAAAACGGCGAGCTTCTGCCGGACGAACAGCGGCTCACGGAATTCGGAAAAGTCCTTCGCGCGACCAGTCTGGACGAGCTTCCCGAAGCGATCAATATTCTGAAGGGGGACATGTCGGTCATCGGCCCCCGGCCGCTGCTGGTCAAATATCTGCCCCGGTACAGCGAGCGTCAGCACCGGCGGCACGAAGTCCGCCCGGGGCTGTCCGGTTACGCGCAGGTTCAAGGCAGAAA